>Ga0247808_10000050_pt1 | contig 122633 bp, 115 predicted proteins | sample UWRJL089202R1_FD_179914 | JGI IMG/M metagenome (GOLD analysis project Ga0247808, IMG submission 179914) | Plant litter microbial communities from Arlington Agricultural Research Station in Wisconsin, United States - UWRJ-L089-202R-1 | ecosystem: Environmental > Terrestrial > Plant litter >...
TATTTTAACAGATGTGACTCGATAATAAAATATGCTATAATGAGTCACATTCGCGGGCGTCGTATAATGGCTAATATGTCTGCCTTCCAAGCAAACGATGAGAGTTCGATTCTCTCCGCCCGCACCAGAGTTTATGAGAGACGTCAGCAATGGCGTCTTTTTTGTTATTATAAGAATATGTTGAAAATATATCTTGCTCGCCACGGACAAAACGAAGACAACGCCAATGGCATTCTAAATGGTCACCGTGACTTACCTTTGACAGAAATTGGTATCTCGCAAGCCCATGAAGTAGCAGAGAAGATTAAAGTGTCTGGGCTGCATTTTGATGTTGTGTTGAGCTCACCTTTGAGCCGCGCTTTCAAAACGGCAGAGATAATCTCGACAACCAACGATTTCCCTCAACCAAAAGTCCTTGATGAACTGATTGAAAGAGATTTTGGTGTCATGTCTGGTCAAGACCAGACGCGCGTCGAAGAATTGTGTGCTCCTGATATTATTAAAACCGAAACCATCACCTACTTCCTTTCTCCGGAAGGCGCTGAAACATTCCCGGACTTACTCAAACGGGCTGGATTGTTGCTGAATAAACTTACTAGCGAGTACAAAGATGGTTCGATCCTGCTTGTAACGCACGGTGATTTTGGAAAAATGATTTATGCTCAGTATTATGGTTTAGACTGGAAAGATGTTTTGACACTTTTCCATTTCGGAAACTCAGAATTGCTTCTGTTATCACCTGATTCAGACGCTGGCGAAGCGCATATCTTTAAAATTCTGCAGCACAACACGTGAGTTTGATGCTCGATTTGCTTAGCACCACTATTAATTTATAAGGAGAATAATCATATGGCACTTTCATTTATGCCTCAGTCTGATGTAAGGGGGACGATCTGCTATGTTATTTACGGTAGTCATCCTTCGGAGCTAACGCAAAGTCAGGATTTCCAGACTGCTATTCACGCCCAGCGTCCCGGAAAAGTTTTTCTTATTGACCACAATTCAAATGAGGCCCGTGCTTTGCTTGACTTCTTTGCGATGACGACTGCCATGATGCCCGTGTCGTTGTTGGTGAGAGAAGATGATAGCCTTGCATACGAATGGAGCGGCTCGCTCCCGATTGCAGATGACGTATTGTATCGTTTGAACCAAATCGGCGACTAGTGCACTATATACCTTTTGAATAACAGATTACTGATCACTAAGGTATAATATGAACACGCCCCGGTAGCTCAGCTGGATAGAGCAGAGGACTTCTAAGCCTAAGGTCGTAGGTTCAAATCCTGCCCGGGGTACCAAAAACGAGATTGATTAATTTAGAACTGTTAATTCGGTTCTATTTTTATTGACCATTTTGATAGGTTAGAACCTTGCGTGTTGATATAATCATTTTATGAATATAAATACTTCTGCTGAACGAATCATGGTCTTCGGAGACTCTTTATCTTGGGGTTATCAACCTGGCTCAAAACACCAACGGTTCGATGCGCAAACTCGTTGGCCGGGTCGCCTACAAGTGCTTCTAGGTGATGATTACGAAGTCATTGAAGAGAACTTAAACTCTCGTGGAATTGAGAACGGTGATCCTAGACCAGGCAAGGAGGGTCGGCGAGCGCTCGACTACATCGAAGCTGCATTAGATAGCCAAGACCCTCTCGAGCGAGTTATTGTTCTGCTTGGAACAAACGAGTTAAAGCATGAAATGAATATGACAGCGGAGCAGGTCGGCGAGAGCATGGAAAAACTATTAAACATCATTACGACTCGACTCTCACAGTTCCGAGGAACAACCCCAAAAGTTCTTCTACTTTCACCCCCGACTATTAACGAAGAGACAGAATATTGTCGAGCTGGTGACAAATATCTAGGTGCAACCGAGAAGTCGAAGGAACTCGTTGGCGTCTATGGGAGACTCGCAACGAAATTAAGTGTAGATTTTGTGGCGCTTAATGAGATTACTGCTGGTATTGATGGAATTCACATTGACGCTGACGAACATGCTAAGTTGGCAGATATTGTCTACGCTAAGTTAGTGGGCTGAGTCACTATGAAAGTTGAGAGCATTGACCAATTAATTGCTATGCTCCCTGATGCAATACTCAGTTCTCATAATGGCCCATCTGATGTATACAGCCCTTTCGAAATAACGGCACAAGATTACCAGGGTTCGCAATTGAAGATATTGCTGGTGGACAAGAACCACATGATCTAATAAATGCTGTGGGGAATATAAAAAGGGCTTTGGACTGTCGGATAGACTCAATACTACATTATTGGGGTTTATATAAATTAGCAAAAAAGAAAAATCTCAGTTTCGAACAAAAATTATCAATGATTTCATCATTTGGGATTATCGCTCCATCGGTCCTACAAAAGATAAATACGTTTAGAAATAAATCTGAACATGACTATACAAAGCCAGGGGCTGAATCTGTTCAGGATTTTTGTGATATTGCCCAGTTATTTATCGGCTACACGGATAGTTTTATTCGTACTGAAGTTGAAGCAGACGTAGAGGAGGTAGAAGAACAATACGGAAATTGGTATAGGATTAGCTTCGATCGAGAAAAAGCACAATTTGCCTTTAAGATTTTTTATTCGGTTATCGATCAAACAACTCAGAAGAGATCAGTAGATGAATCTGAGCTAGTAGTGACGATAGGCGAAGATATTGAGGATTTCGTGAAAGCCATAGGATGGTGGTACGAGTTACTGGGTCGCTAGTTCCGTTCTAACTTCAGCTAATGTGCTGTGCCAAAATAGTTATGCTTGTGTGTAAGTCGGCCATCATTCACAATTGGTAACAAATGTTAGACTTTCGATTTACTAATACTCCTGGCGGGAGAAATCAAGATGCCATCGCTGAGCTACTGATACAGCCAAGACTATGGATACCAAGCGGTGATTATCCTGCTCATATTGACTGGCGAGAGAAAGCGCTTGCCCAGATTGTAGATGAGAAAAAACGTGCAATGATTGCTTACTGGGGCAATGAGGCTGTAGGGGGTATCGTATATCAAAGAGATCCTGCTGATCCTACGAGAGTAGAAGTTCGTAACTTATCAATTGAACGTCACGCTCGAGGAAGGCATGTGGCGAGTTTTCTTTTAAGGCAAGTTGAAGTTGAAGCATGTGTTGATTTCCCGGGAGCAACAACAATCGTCACGGATACCAAACACACAAATACTGGACTTATCCTCTTTGCATCCGAGAACGGATATTATGTGGAGACGGTAGCTAAATTAGACGATTCGAATTTTGCGCACAATGGAGTGCCTGATGTTATTCTTGCAAAAGATTTAAACCCACCGGCTTCGTTTTAACTTTCAGCAAGGTGCTGCACCAAACGCAAGCACCGTGAAAGAATTCAAACTAAAACTAATAATACGTGTCCGGCTTTTTAAGATTAGAAACTTTACGAAGTGAGATAGACGACAACAAGCATCAAAGACAAACAAAAAGCTGAATAAAATCTTTTATGTTCGCGCATGCGTTTTATTGAACTAAGTATCCCAAAGCCTAAGAGGAAGTAAAACGGCAATGTTTGAAGTGAGGTTACATGCTGCAAGTCACCAGGTGTGTAATAAAAGATCAAACTTCCGGTTAAGGCAAGGAAAGAAACGTTAAGTATTGCTTCAACGAGTATTGTTTCAAGCATAAGTAAGGATGCTTTCCGTGCTTTTGTCTTAGTAACCCAAATTCTAAGTATCTCATTTGAGTAGTACAAGAATGCCCCAGCAACACCCCAAATAACAGGAGCGTATAGTGACGTATAAGCGTTATGAGTTGGAAAAATTTGGTACTGCCAAAGGGGATAACCGGCTATCGACTCATAAAATGTACCCACTACAATCTCGCCGAAAGGGCCAATCATGGCTGTAAATGAGACGTAGAGTATTAATAGCTTGTAGTCGATTCTCTTTTTCTTCGTGAAAACCAAATGCAATGCAGTCAATAATAATAACCACATTAACGGAAACAGAATTAATAGCGTAGCCGACATACTGTAGAGCAATTATATCACTAAGTCTAAAGGCTGTTGTGGCATATCAATTCACCTCATTTGCTATTATAGAGATATGTCATTCCAAGCATACTTAGATAATATCGAGCAGAAAACCGGTAAGACTCCGATTGAATTTATTGAACTCGCAAAATTAAGGGGCTACGATGATCCTTCTGTTAAGGCAGGGGTAATCGCTACCTGGTTAAAAGAAGATTTTTCGTTAGGCCACGGTCACGCTATGGCTCTCGTCCATGTCATTAAGCACGGATCGAAGATAGATGATAAACACGTCGGGACGAGTGGTCTCCATAGTGATGATTCGGGCGAGCTTCGTCTAGATGGTATCAAGAATCGTTTATGAAATTATCACCCGAAGCACCAAACTCACAACGTTATAAAACATTTGCCAAGACAGGCCTTCTCCTTTCTGTTCTCTCGTTGTTACCGAGCCTTTTTATCTATTTGATTCAATTTATAAGTGCCGTCATGCTTGATGGTTTTAGCCAGGCTCAGGATTACATGTTGCTGCTACCGATCATAATGGCCAGGCTGCTGATGTATACTGTTGTTCCACTTGCCGGAATCACTGCTTTAGTTTTTTCGATCCTTGCTCTCGTAAAATCTAAGTCGAAGGTTCGAAGTATCGCTATAGCCGCAATCATAATTGTTATTGGTGCGTTTGGCATGACTGCTACGATACTTGTATAGAGTTGTGGCTTGCGTAATGATCACACAATCAAGTGCTGCGTGAGTGTTATAATGAAGAAAATGGTGCGGCGATTTGTTATACTCTCTATTCTCTTTATTGCCTTATTATCTGCGGTCGGTGTTAGCTACGCCGCATCTGCGCAAAATGATAGTCGGCGCTTAATAACGCTCTACGACCGTGGTGTCACGCGAGTGTTCCTGTCCGATGCAGGAACGATAGGCGAGGCGCTGAAGAACGAGGGTGTTGAGCTTGATGCCCGTGATACTGTTGAGCCATCTGCGGATCAAGAAATGGTAGCTTCTGGATATAAGGTCAATATCTATCGAGCTCGGCCAGTTGTTGTCGTGGACGGCGCAACCCGTGTAAAGACTATCTCTCCCTACCAGACAGCACAGCAGATTGCGAGCGACGTGGGGATTACCGTTTATGATGAAGACACAACGAGTTTGCGGCCATTGAGCGATTACGTGAACGATGGTGCTGGATTACAATTGACCATTACGCGGGCCGTGTCATTTACGCTTGATCTGTATGGCAAGAAAACTGAAGTTCGAACACGCGCAGCGACAGTCAGGGATATGTTGAAAGAAAAAAAGATTGAACTGGGCGTAAATGGTCGTGTATCGGTCGCGTTTGAGGTACCGATTACGCAGGGAATGAATGTCCGTGTTTGGCGCGAGGGGGTACAGACAGTTTCGATTGATGAAGCGATTCCACCAGCTAGTCAGATCGTATATGACGCAAATCGACCCATCGGGTATCGTGCAGTCCAGGCTGAAGGTATCACGGGAATAAGTAGTGTCACGTACCAGATCAACGTCAAGGAGGGTGTCGAGGTGTCACGGGTAGAGATTGCTCGTATCATCACCCGGAATCCAACTCAGCAAACAGAAGTAATCGGCATTCGAAACGATGGGGGTGGACTCACTCAGTCTAAGGGCGCGCAAGTATTTACCGATAGCAAAGGTGTTGCGCACCGCGAAACGTACTATGACCTCGATATGAGCGTGGTTATGCGAAGTTGTGGCCAGGGCGGTTATTACACTGTTCGGCCAGACGGAGCGAAGGTTGATGCACAGGGGTATATTCTCATCGCAGCGAATTATGGAAATTACCCAAAGTGTTCACTGGTTGAAACAAGTCTTGGTACCGGGAAGGTGTATGACACCGGTGGGTTTGCGGAGCGGCATCCCTATGGATTTGATTTAGCAACCGATTGGTCTCGTGCGGATGGCATCTAAGCCGTAACTAGTTTGCTATAATAGAACACATACTACGACATCTACGAGGGAGCATATGGGACAGACCGAAATTCAGAAACCAGTACTCACAGACGAACAGAGAGCAGCTTTAGAGGCATCTTATGAAGTAAATATTGCAGCGACGGAGGCTGAAGTTCGTGATATTTACGACCCCGAGGATGAATTCACCTATGTTCACGGTGAGGTGTCTTATACACTTATGCGTGAACCAATGCTGGGGATATGCCGACGTCCACTTTCGACGCTCACCTCACCTGGTGCACTGCGTGTTGTTGGGGAAATGTATGATAACGCCGAAGAACTAAAATCTCAAGATGCGGTGGAATACGATCAAAGTAAGATCCGCGGACAGGAAGCGCTTGTACGCATGTCTGCCCGTGCTGGACAGGAGATGGCGAAGCGCGTTTTACCGCAGCCAGAATAATATATGTCTGAGATGGTGGTGTACAGCGAAGCAGAGACGCCTGATGTTGAGTTTATTCCGGGTGATGAAACAATAGTACATACGGCGGTCGTCACAGAAATGGATGACCGCGAACGTCGTAAAGGCGCGAAGGCCGCAGAATCTATTGCCCCAGAGTTTGATAAACAGGAAACTATTGATTTCCTCGTATCCTATTATGGTGATCAGTGGTTCAATTTTATGGGACGTCAGGGAACTGTCCTGGATGTAATTAACCTTTGTCCTCAAATTGAGTCGGTTATTGGACTGGGCCCTGATTATATCCTGAGCTGGTTGAATCCATATATGGCAGAACGGCCGGTTGAGGAAAAAACCGACGAACCTAGCCGTGAAAATGAAATACCCGATGATAGTAGTGACGCGAATCAGGATACAGGTAAAGTTGCCGACAAGCCAATTGTTTTTGAGAAAACGGGAGTCGAAAAGCCGGTCCAGCTAATTGTCGAAAAAACTAAACCTGTCGCTACTGTCAGCCTAAGCAATGTTCCAAGAGTAGTTGCGAGTGCCGCGGTGATCAAAGATATTGCGATTAAGAGCAAAGACGTGAATAAGAAGATCGACAGCATTGTACTGGATGAGATACCGTCATCGCCTGCTGTGGTACCTGAAGTTCCCGTGCGAAAAATTAAAACGGTAGACTTAGCTGCCAGTATTGATGCACCGGATGAAGTTGCCGCACCTTCGTCTTCGAATGATCAAAAAGTCGAGAATGTTGTGGACGATACCGAATTAAAACAACAAATCATAGAGCTTGAGCATGGCGTTCACTTCGAGGACTTTATAGACGTCGTAAATGACGATCCGGTATCTAATTCCGAAGAAGCCGAGGGCGATTATAACCAAGAGCTGTTGGATCTTGAGGAACAGGAAAGTCCAATTATTGAGGATATGACATCGTGGAGGTCACTTGCCCAAGAAGATGTTCCACTCGATGAATTACTGGTGACGGTTGTTGAGCAACTGCATACAAAAAGCAACGAGGTGCTTGAATCAGGGGATGAAATTTTAGAAGACCTATTAGGTGCTGAAATGAATGATCTAGAAACACCGGAGCTGCAGACGCTACTCATAGAGGTTCATTCTGTAAAAACAGCCTTAAGACGACTATATAGTGCTGAAACAAAAGAAGAATGCCAGACTCACGTGACTGAGGTGATAGTGTCTCTTGCGCAATTGCTGCGTTCATTTGGCTACGGCGATCCAGAAAAAATGATACGAGATTTTTTGGCTACACATCCACTGATGTCGCTGCAGGAGCTTGTCGATGAACTTGAGCTTTCACTCCAACGATCTATTCGCTACGAGGCGCTCCGACGAAAACAGTATGTACATCATAAGCGACACTCTGCGTTTGGAAGGTTTGTACTTTCTGTGCTGCAATCAATCTCATTAAAAAATCCTTTGGCCGATCTTTCGGTGTAGACGCTATTTTCAGGTTAATATCAGCTATACTTATTATAGTTACTTTATAAAGTTACGTTAGGAGCAGTATGGAACCCGCGAAAAGACTTCATCCAGCTATTACGGCTCTCGTTATTATCGTGCTCGTTGGAATCGTTGCCACGGCAGTTATTGTTATTAATACGAATGCCGACAAGACAGATACCTCTGGCCAGACGACACGGGTTGTCGAAGAAGCGCCTGCACACACCGACGCTGCGCCGGCTGATTCAGGGGCTTCGACCTCTACCTATGTAGATGGAACATATAGTGCGACAGGGAGCTATTCAAGTCCGGGTGGCCGAGAATCGGTTGAACTGACGGTGACGCTGAAGGATGGCATTATTACGAGTACGAGTCTGGCTACAAATCCAGCAAGCAGGGACTCAAGGTCATACCAGGCATCATTTACCTCTGCTTACAAAGAGCTCGTTGTCGGTAAATCAGTTGATCGTGTTTCACTTTCTCGTGTTGCGGGCTCGTCACTAACATCAAATGGATTTAATAATGCACTCGACCAAATCAAGACCGACGCTAAAGCCTAGTCTCGTTTTTGAGGCAATTGGAACGAGCTGGTCTATTGAGGCGGAAGCTGCGTTGCCACAGCATGTGGTACATGCGATTCAAAATCGTATTGAAGCGTTTGACAAAACGTATTCTCGGTTTAGGGAAGATTCGTTGGTTTCGGCGATGTCTCGACAAAAAGGGCTGTATACGTTTCCCGATGATGCCCAGGATTTATTCGAGTTCTATGAGAAGTTGTTCGAACTGACCGGGGGAAAGGTGACGCCTCTGATTGGTGGCATGCTCGAAAAAGCAGGCTACGATGCAACGTATTCTTTCAAGGCTCGGGTTCAAGAAGATGTACCGACACTCAAAGACGTAATGGAGCGTCACAATAGTATCGTTGAAGTAAAAGTACCTGTCATGATTGATGTGGGGGCGGCTGGAAAAGGCTACCTGGTAGATGAGGTGTGCTTGATACTTGATGCAGCCGGAATTAGTGAGTATGTCGTCGATGCGAGTGGTGATATGCGGCACAAAGGTGCATCTGTAAATAAAGTTGGATTGGAAGATCCCAGCGATCCGACCAAAGTCATTGGGGTAATCGAAGTGATAAATCAGAGTCTGTGTGCTTCGGCATCAAATCGTCGTCGATGGGGAAATGAACAGCATCACATTTTTGACCCCGATCTAAAAGCGCCAACAAATAAAATTATTGCAACTTGGGCAGTGGCTGATTCAACAATGATTGCCGACGGACTAGCGACGGCACTATTTTTCACTGATCCGCAGGTGCTTCGAGCTGAATTTGAGTACGAATATATCCGAATGCATTCGAACGGAGCTATTGACTACTCACCTGCCTTTGAAGGAAAATTGTTTTAATGAATGCCTACCTAAATAATCTACTTAACCGCTATTCAATGTATAAAGTTGTTTCCGGTTCACTCACAATTTTATTTGTTATCGCTTTAATCTTTTCGTTTCTTGGTGTCATCGCCTATTCTCCAATTTCGATGGTACTGAGCTTATTGGTACTTGGTTTTTCGGTTTGGTTAACAAGCCTATTGTTTGGACTTATTTTTGGCGTGCGAGTTCACGCCGAGTCTTCGTTCATTACGGCAGTGATTCTATTCTTTATCATGACCCCTACTGTTGAGGTCTCGGGTCTATTGGCTTTATTGCTCGTTGGTATGATTGCGGCAGCTTCAAAATTCATCCTTGTGTATAAAGGCCGACATATCTTTAATCCTGTTGCAATCTCAGCATTTATTATTGGACTGACGGGAATCGCTTATGCGTCCTGGTGGGTTGCAACGCCTGTTCTTGTCATTCCAACGTTCCTGCTAGGCTTTGCAATTTTGCAAAAGACGCGACGGGTTCCTTCGAGTGGTACATTCCTTGGATTGGCGTCAGTTCTGGTTATCGCGACGCTTGTTATTCAGGGTGCAACATTGGGTGAAAGTTTGGTGCTTTGGCTTTCATGGCCGATCTTATTCTTCTCAAGTTTTATGCTGACAGAACCACTTACATTGCCCGGTAAGAAGTGGCAACAAATTGTTGAAGCAGTTATTGTCGCGACGATTTTCTCAGTTCCAATTCACATCGGGGATTTCTCGAGTTCGCCAGCGTTTGCGCTGGTTGTTGGAAACCTTGTGGCTTTCGCCTTTGCTCGCCGCAAGAAAGTATCGTTAGTGTTTGAATCACAGAACCAGCTCACACCGAGTACTTATGAGTTTGTTTTTAAGTCAACTAAGCCACAGGAATTTGAACCTGGGCAATATCTGGAAATCACCGTACCGCATAATAAAGATGATTTTCGTGGAAGTCGAAGAAGCTTCAGTATCACCTCGGCACCGGGTGAAGGTACATTGCGTCTTGGTATAAAGTTTTATGAACCATCGAGTTCTTTCAAAATGGCGCTTCGCAATTTAAAGAAAGGAGCGGTTATAGAATCGACTGGCATGAGCGGCGACTTTACGCTCCCAAGGGACCGCTCGAAGCCCCTACTGTATGTTGCCGGTGGGATTGGCATTACTCCATTCATAAGTCACTTGCAGTATCTTAGAAAGCAAAAGGAGACGCGCGATATCACGCTGCTTTATTCGGTGAGTACAATTGACGAACTTGCGTACAAAGATATTTTAATAGCTTCTGGCATTAAGGTATTCGTTGTGACTAGAACAGATGCAACTATTAATATTCCGAATGGCTGGACACATATTAATGAAGCCTATTTAACGAAAGATATTATCGTAAAGTATGTCCCAGATGTAGCCCGGAAGAGTGCATTTATTTCTGGCCCACCGGCAATGATTGATGGGGTGAAAAAACAGCTGAAACTCCTAAAAGTAAAACACATCAAAACAGATTACTTTATCGGTTACTAGTAAGTTTTATGCGCGGCGTCGTTTGTGGGCGACAGATTTCTTCTTACTTTTTGCGAATATGCGCTGGAATATATCACCGATCCAGAATCCTAGTACGAGGGCGACAGCAGCCCAATAGAGGGGCACTGGCACTTCGGTCCAGATAGATCCGATTCCTGAAACAATTGTGCCGATTGGTGTAGGTATATTTTCTGGGTTAGTTGGTCCGTTGACCTGAACGACAGTTTGGAGGAAAGAGGTGGCTCCGGTCGCATCGGTTGTTTTTAATGATATGTTTATGATCCCAGCTTGTGTATATGTGTGCTGATAGTTGTGATATTCACCGTCGAGGACTGTCTTTAGGTCGGTCACTCCGTCACCCCAGTTTATTGACAGCGCGTAAGGTGATGTTCCTCCTGTAACACGGATAGGGACTGTAATTGTTTGTCCGGCGAAGATATCACGGATGATACAGCTGGCGATAATCGTTGGGTCTGATGGGTTAAATTCTATTTGATTCGACTGTTCATAGCAGGGGTTAACGGCTGGTTGAGGCGCGGGCGTTTCGATTACTTCGGGGGTCGGGTCTGGCTGGATGTCTTGTGGTTCTGTGGCGGTGATGGGCGTGACCGGATTTTGCGGAGTGATGACAGGGTCTGGGACTTGCTCCCTGGTAATGACAACCTGTGCGGTGACGGGTCCGGGTTGATTAAGTCCATCGTAATTCTGTGATTGCAGTATATTAACACCAACAACGAGGTGGATTATGGTAGCGTAATCGCTATTACTCGTACAAATGGACGATCCGGCAAATGTGCCATTATTGTAGGTCGCAACGAGTAGTTGAGGCTCGCAGGTGCCTGTGACTTGGATTTGCTCAGACTGAGTGACCGTATTAGTTGTAGGGTAAGTAATGTCGGCACCTGTCGTTGGTGGTGCGCCGGTGACATCGACACTCACTGTATGTGATCCACTATTTGCTACGCCATAGGCGCGAAGGGCACCAAGATTTGAAAACAGAAGTATGCCGGTAAGTAAGAGTGCGACCAAAAGAACTCCGTGGGACGTATGGTGATGACGAATTGGTCGACCAGTATGTGCATGTGGCGCGAGGGTGACAAGGCTTTTTGCAACGTGGTAAGCAAGTGAGCCTTTAGCTTTTTGGGTCGTCTTTTTTTTGTTTTTTACAGTTTTCATAAAAGTGGAGCCTACTTATGTTTGCGCGACTGCGTGATGATATATGTATTATAACGCCTAATCGCTTTAGCTATGATATAAACAAGCGTCAAGAGAACCGCCAAGGTAAGCAGGATTAATTTATACGGAATAACCCAAAATGATATCGTCCTGACGATTGCTTGGCCAGTTGTTCCATAGGCAATACTAAGGTCGGCTGTGTAATGACCGAACATCCATGTCGTATTAAGTGGAGATTCAAATCGGCGAATGCTACCAGGGAGGATATTGCCTTCTGATTCATTGAGCGGAACGACGTTGCTGTGGCCGAATGCATCTCGAATTTCTATGTGCCCAACAGGCTTTACATGGACTGAACCGGTATTTTTGAAGCGGCTGACGAATGTCAGTGGGCCAGACTCAAATATCGTCCCGTTTTTTCCGTCTTTTGTAATGTCTAGCGATGCTAGTTCGAGTGTTTCTTTTATGTCGCCGCTCACCCGAACGAGCACGAGTGTTCCAGCACTTGCAACCTGACCGATACTCCCGGTTGCATCGGGGCTTCTGCCAGTAAAGCGAATAACGCCGTAGTGTCCACCCGGCTCGGCACCTGGTGGAATCAACATGCTGACATTAATATGTTTTGTTTCGTTTGACTGAAGACGGAAAGACGGTATCGATTGTACCCATGTTTTGATGGACGTAGGGAGTGAGTCTGTCGGGTCTAGAATGATACTTGGTTGACCCGTTTCGTCTTTGGCGCCGAAATCATCGACTGAGGCACTGAAATCGAGGGCGTATTTCGTCACATTATGGACTGTAATGTCGAGAGTATATGCTTTGCCACCATCCCCACTTACATTAATAAGAGCGGGACTAATCTCGAGGCCTTGGTTGGTATCTTGTGTTTGGGCAAATACTGAACTAGTTGGAATAAGCAGAAGTCCAGCCACGAGCCCGATAAACAGGAGAGAACGTTTGAGATGTAGCTTTTTAGCCACAATGATCCTAGTAGTTCGCAGTTGCGACGTATGTTAGGACGGTTGAGTATGAGCCTGGGCTTGCGATTGGATCAACGTTTGCAAGGTAGCTAATTGTGAAGATATTGCTGTTTGTTGGTGCTGCAGCAGCCGCAACTGTATCGCCGCTGGCGAATTTAAAGTTGTTTGCACTACTGTATCCAGTTTGTGCTGAACCACTTCCCGCACCAGAAACCGCAGACCCTACTGCTGGAGTTGTATTTGCAACGAGGTTCATTCCAAATTGTTTTGTTCCAGTCGTTGAAGCAGTTGGTGATGAGAGGGCTGTAATTGTGTTTGAACCAGAGGTAAGAGTTGTACCGCTCACGGTGACTGCATATCCAGACGCTGCATTTGTTGAAGCTGTCATTGTTGAAGTTCCGGATGCTGTTGAACTTGGGCTTAATGTTCCGAGGGCGACAGTTGAACTAGAGAGTGTAAACGTAAGTGTTTCGTCAATTGATGCCGTAACGGTGACTTGACCTGCTGTAGATGTTGCGACAGTGCCGACATCGATTGGTGTTGTCCAAGCTGCGTCAGAGAAAGTCGAAATTCGGAAAAAGTAGGTTGAGTTTGTCGCGCTTGGGTTTGTTACTGTAGAAAAGTTAACAACTTGGCTGCCACTTGGTACAGTTGCGTTCGATGAGTTACTGATTCGCAATTGACCCGCAGTTGCTGTGCTAGCGGTCCATCCAGAAGCCGCACCGAGTCCAGTTGGTTGTGCTCCGATAGTTGAACCGGTCACGTTAAATCCAACCGGTGTAGTACAAGCGCCAGAAGCAGTCGTACAAGCCTGGAAGCTGACTGACTGAACAGCAGTGCCGGTTGAGGGAACGGTAAAGTTAAACTGATATGAAGTAACTGCGCTTGCGGCAGAGCTGCCGATAGTTACCGAACGGCCAGTTATTTGTGCAGCCGCAACGATATTTGTTAATGCGGGCGTAATCGATGCAATAGCAAGTACTGCAACAAGGGCTCGTATTATGTTATTTTTTAATAATTTCATCAGACTTCCGTTTCGCCTTAGGGGTTTTTATTTATTCGCTTGCATAGTGTTATCATAAGCTATATGCGATATGTACTAATCATACCAGTTTTTAGCATAATCACAATACTTGCTATGGCGCTGATTTCCAGCCAGCAGTCAGCGTATGCTCAGCCGTACGGAGCAGGAATTTATAATAGCAATGTGCCATATGGCAGTGAAACGTATTTATCGATAAGTACAGTCTCTACGGCAAGCTTGAGTGTGAGTCCTTCAACGTCCGGGACACTCGTCAAAGTACCACGAGTTGTCACGGTAGTGTCTACTGATGTTGTCGGGTATAAACTCTATATACGCGCAGTTGGATCGGCGGCGATGACAGGCAGTCTTGGCTCGATACCTGCATCCTCCAATGTAATTGCTGCGCCACTTGCGGTTAATACCTGGGGCTATAACACGACAGGCTTTACTTCAACGGATTTTAGCGGTGTCACGACAAGTGATGTTTTGATAAAATCAAGGACCGGCCCTTATCCGGCTGGCGATGGAACGACAGTGACTTTTGGGCTGAATGTGGACCAATCAAAAGCAGCCGGAAAATACTCGTCAACTATTATGTATACGGCCGTTCCTCAGACGAACTAGTATTACGGTAACAATACCGATGGTTGCAAGACCGCCAAGTAACACTGATGACTGAAGCAGAGGTGCGTAGACTATATATTTTGTTTTGATGACCGTCGGGTTGTCGCCAAGTTCAAAACTGTAGCTTACTTTGTAGATGCCAAGCCATTCTGGTACTGGAAACGTGCCATTAATGAGTCGAACACTGGCGGGTAGAATGAGTTTGCTGTCTTGGATAGAAGATACTGTGCTATTCCATAGTGTTTGAAGCGTAACGCTATAGTTACTTCGAAAGCGGGCGGTACCTGTGTTCTGTATAGTTGCGCTCCAGGTACTTGTTTTGGCGACAAGTAGAGGGCTATTAAGTGAAAGAAGTTTGCCTGGCTTTGTGGCATCGCCAGGGATTGTAATGTAGAGTAGCGAACCAAGTCGTTCGGCACTTGTGATATCTGCTGATTCGGAAGCAAGTGTGGAGGCAAAGACACTAATGTACTTTTCACCCGGCTCTGCGCTGCTTGGGACGCTGATTAAATAGTTTGCAATGTAGGTTTTGCCCGCATCCAAGCTGACGGTGTTCTGGGCAAAATTAATCCAATCATTTATAGGTGAATCTGGTAGGAATGTATAGTCGTAAGATTGGTTGATGACGTTGAAAGCCTCGGCGTCGAGGGAGACATCCAACGTTGTCTTGCCTGTGTTCTTTAGTGTGACAGACCCTTTATAGACAGTTCCTGGCTCTATTGTCATTTCGGTACGGAGCGGAGCGACAGAGAGCTGTCTGTCTGGTGCGGTTTGTGCATTTACGGGTGTGCTCAGAAAAAAGACGGTACCGATCAAGCCCAATAGTACTGCTATGATTTTCAGCTTCATATTTTTAGCTTAGCACATCGCCGAAGTGCTCCGGCCTCGTTATTGTTACTTGCTATTAACTTGCATATTCACTGTATTTTACTTATATTTAAAGGAGTAAATGTAAGTGAGGGAGAGACTTATGGGTCTTGGTAAAATTGAGATCATTCTGCTGATCGTATTGGTGATCGTTATCCTATTTGTAGGGGCGAAAAAACTTCCAGAATTAGCACGTGGCATTGGCCAATCTGCAAAGGAACTTAAAAAAGGTTTCACTGAAGATACAGAAGAAGAGAAGATTGTCGCAAAGAAATCTCCTACTTCAAAGAAAAAATAACTCTTAATGTTCAGGGGTTCATGGGTATAAGGTGAAAAAGCGGTCAGCTTCAGTTAAGACCGGCGAACAGGTCCTTATCGATCATATTCGCGAATTGCGCACACGTCTGGTCGTGTGCGCAATTGTTCTTGTTATTGGCGGGGTTGTTGGCTATATCTTCTATGCGCCGATTTTAGAATGGCTCCGTTCACCTCTTGGCACTGATCTTTATTACAATTCACCGGCTGGTAGTTTCAATTTTATTCTGAAGGTTTCATCAATGATTGGGATCTTGGCAGCGGTGCCTTTTGTTATTTTTCAGCTTATTATGTTCGTACAGCCTGTATTTCGAGAGAAACTCTCGGCGATACGACTTACTTGGTATACGACCGCTTCGGTATTGCTAGCCGTTGTCGGCGCGCTGTTTGCGTTTTATATTATTCTGCCTGGAGCTCTGAGATTTTTCGCAGGCTTTCAGGTAGCGGGTTTGTCGGCGTTAATTGATGCTAATAATTATTTGAATTTTGTTATTAATGCCATTGTGACATTTTTGATTGTGTTTCAGATTCCACTCATTATGGTGATTATCGATCGTATTAAACCGATTCCACCAAAGAAGCTGCTTGCGGCAGAAAAATATGTAATCGTTGGTGGGTTGTTGGTAAGCTTATTGGTTCCGTTTGCACTTGATATCACGACGTCGCTTTTAATCGCGAGTCCGATTATTATTCTCTATAACTTGTCGGTTGGGATGATTATTATTCGACACTTCATGGCGAGTCGTCGACGAGTCGAATTCCCTGTTATCGCGCCGCTTACGAAAGAGCAGATCGAACTTGATGAACAATTAGTAGCTGAGTTTTTTGCAAAACGCTCACAAAAAGTCCCAGAATTGACGCATCGTGAGATTGCAGATGCTCTAGAGGTGCCAGAAGAAATGCTCGATTTTTCCCCTATAAAGAGTGTCGCTAACACGAGTCAGGCTGCATCCCCGACGCCCGTCGTTGAGCAAGTTTCCGTTCAGCCAACCGTACCAAGAAATATTGGAAAACCGCTACATATGAAACCACTTCCAGGAGAGGTCAAAATTGCGCAACTTCGCGCCGAAGCACAGGCACTGCGGGACAAACAAATTGCCGAGCGAGTTGCTCGTTACAATACAGCTTCGCTAAAGATTATTAACGATATTCGGTAGTTATTCAGTAATATCGCGAATGACGGTTATTTTGGCACCAAGCGTATTGAGTCGTTCGGCGAGATCTTCATATCCACGGTTAATTGAATAGATATTACGGAGTGTCGAGACGCCAGGTGCAGCTAGCATACCGAGCATAATAACGACTGCCGGGCGAAGCGCTGGTGGCGTGATGATCTCAGCTGCTTTCCATTTGGTTGGACCAGTGACGTAGAGGCGGTGTGGATCAATCAGCTGGACGTTGGCATTCAATCGGTTGAGTTCAGTGAGGTAAATTGCACGGTTTTCATACACCCAGTCATGGATTAATGTCCGGCCGGTCGCTGTTGCGGCAATGACTGCAAAGAAGGGGAGGTTGTCAATGTTGAGACCTGGGAATGGCATCGAGTGAATCTTATCGATAGGTGCTTTTAGCCTACTGACTTTCGTGGTGATATCAACCAGACGAGTTTTGCCGTTTAGGGCAGTATATTCATCTGTCATTTCGTACTCGAAGCCCATGTTTTCGAGGAACTTCAGGTCGATTTCAAGAAACTCAATCGGCGCACGTTCGATGGTAATTTCAGACTTCGTCACAATGGCTGCGGCGATAAAGCTCATGACTTCGATTGGGTCTTCTGATGGTGCGTACTCAATATTTTTGTTGATGTCGCGTAAGCCATGGATTTTCAAGGTAGTCGTGCCGATGCCTTCAATTTTGACGCCAAGTTTTTCAAGGTAGAAACAAAGGTCCTGTACCATGTAGTTCGGACTCGCATTGCGAATTGTAGTAACACCGTCGTTGAGGGCTGCTGCCATAATAATATTTTCAGTTACTGTGTCACCACGCTCGGATAGGACGATGGCTTTTTCGGGTTTAACTGGTTCTGAGGTGGCTGAATAGTGGCCAGTCACCGTATCGACGTTCAGACCAAAGTATTCCAGGCCTTGAAGGTGCGGTTCAACAGTTCGCTCACCAAGCGTACATCCACCAGCGTAAGGAAGTTCAAACGTTTTGTAGCGGTGCATCAGTGGACCAAGGAACATGATGATGCTACGAGTTTTCTTGGCAGCTTCAATATCCATGCTTTCAAGCTTTAACCTCGCAGGCGGGATAATTTCGAGATCGTTGTCGCCGAACCATCGGGTTTTGACACCAATGCTATTAAGAACTTCGATAATTCGGTTTACTTCTTCGATACGGGCAACGTGGCGAAGGACTGTCGTGCCGCGGTTCAAGAGGGATGCGCAGAGAAGTGCGACGGCGGCATTTTTGCTTGTTTTAGTCGTAATGTGACCAGAAAGTTTATGTCCACCTTCGATACGAAAGTTTACGCTTCCGGATTGGTTGAGCGTCACAATTTGGCTTGACAAAACGTCACTGATGCGAGCTAACATATCAAGGCTGATATTTTGTCCACCTTTTTCAATGCGGTTTATAGCGCTTTGACTAGTGTTAAGGGCCTTTGCAAGCTGGGCTTGGGTCATGCCACGAGCTTGTCGTGTCTCTTGTATAAGTGTACCGATCTTCGATGTGTGCGATGTTGGTTGCATAAGCACTACTATATATCATGCCTGGTATACAGTCAAGACGCTACCCCTAGTGGTATAATGGGGTAAAAGAGGAGTTACTTACATGGCAATAGCAGACCAAAACAATCAGACCGTACAAAATGATGATCAAATTGCAGCGTATATTGCAGGCGAAGAACAGCGCGAACGCAAAGGGCTAGAACTTATTCCGAGCGAAAACTATGTGAGTCGTGATGTATTGACGGCTCTTGGGAGTATCTTTACTAACAAATATGCCGAAGGGTATCCAGGTCGACGTTACTACGGGGGCCAAGAGTTTACTGATCAGTTAGAGCAGCTAGCGATCGATCGAGCAAAGGAGCTATTCCATGCCGATCACGCCAATGTACAGCCACACTCCGGTGCTCCGGCTAATGAAGCAGTTTACAGCGCCTGGCTAGAACCTGGCGATACGGTGATTGCGATGGATTTGAGTCATGGTGGACATTTGACTCATGGCGCGCCTGTGACGCGCAGCGCACAGCTGTACAACTTTGTCCGCTACAAGATGAAAGACACATCAACTGGTGAAATCGACTATGAAGCACTTCGAGCGCTTGCACTTGAACACAAGCCAAAGATTATATTGGCTGGATTTAGCGCTTACCCTCGTGAGCTTGATTACGACAAGTTCGTCGCTATTGGAAATGAAGTTGGCGCATTGTTGATGGCTGACATGGCGCACATTGCCGGTTTAATCGCTGGTGGCGTCGCTGAGAACCCACTGGATCACGGTTTCCATGTTATGACGACAACCACACACAAAACCCTTCGTGGTCCTCGTGGTGGGCTTATCCTGACGAAAGGTATCGTAGGAAATCCACTTCGTGCTCCGGAAAAAACAATTGAAAATATACCAACTCTGATTGATCGAGCGATTTTCCCTGGCATGCAGGGCGGACCACACATGCACGTAATCGCCGCCAAGGCCGTGGCTTTTCACGAAGCAATGCAACCAGAGTTTAAGGAGTATGCTGCCCAAGTCGTGAAGAACGCGGCCGTGCTAGCTAGTGCTTTGCAGGCTCGTGGATTCCAGCTTATTACCGGTGGAACAAGTAATCATCTTATTTTAGCGGATATCTATAAGAGCTTTGGGATTGACGGTAAGGCGGCCGAGCAGGCACTTGATAGTATTGGCTTAACGATGAATGCTAACTCAATTCCCGATGATGCATTGCCTCCTTTCCGACCGAGTGGGCTACGTTTGGGAACGCCAGCTTTAACGACGCGCGGTATGAAAGAGGTGCATATGGAGCGAATAGCCGAATGGATGAAGCAAGGTATTGATGCACGCGAGAATCCGGAGCGATTAAACGAACTTCACACTGAGGTAGTTGAATTTGTACAAGGATTTCCGCTGCCTAGTGATTTATAAGTAATGCGCACTTTGCATAAAAAAAGACCGCTTTATGCGGTCTTTTTTTATGCAAGTTTGATTATACTGATGGAGCAAAACAAACTGCTGTTGATCCTGAATTCAATTCAGCCACTGCACCTGCGCTAAAATCCCAATAGACAACCTTAACACCAGTAATTGTGCTAGCTGTAATGGCTGCTTCATTTGCCGCTGTAGCTGCACACTTTTGAAATTGAACTGTTGTTTTTCCGTTCGTGCTGGTTGGAGCAGCTGCTTGAACTGTCACGCCAGTTAGGCTATATGATTCAGTCTGAGCTGCACTTGTAAGTGCCGTAAGAGTTAGTGGGTAGCTACCCTTTTCGGCATTGTATGCTTCCGACTTCTTGATGACTGCAGACGCTGATGACTTAGCGCTTGTTGTGTTGGCTTTGTTTGTTACACCGTTAAAGGAAACAATCGTGATTGCTGCCAAGATACCGATGACGACGATGACAATCAAGAGCTCAACGATAGTGAATCCCTTTTCTGATCGCAAGTTGGTTTTGATATTATTGAAACTCATTGTTGAGTTGCCCCCTATTTAAAATGTAATTACTCTAAGACTAATGTACTACGCAAATTGTATAAGCGCAAGCATTTTTGAGTATTAAATGACCGCTTCTACCCTTATGGCTCGGCTATGTAGTGAATGTTGTCGAGTGATATCCATGTTGTTGATCCCGCGGCCGGAACAACGATACATGTACCGTTAGACTGACGAGCAACATCGAGACGAGACCACGCAGCAGCTGAAGACGTGGCTAAGAGTAATGTCTCGGCAGGACAATACCCGGCGGGGAGTGTGGTAATTTGTATTGCGTTTGAAGAACCTCCATTTATAAGACCCTTCAGCATGACGATTCCATCAGCGGACTTTGTATACTGAGGGGTCGCGTATGGCGAGCCGTAGTGTTGCCATCCGTTTACAAGCGAGATATTACACCACTGGGTTGTGCAGTTTGTTCCTGTGGCGCGGCCTGCAGGATAGAACATTGATTGAAGTGAGGAATAAGTATTCGTATAACCCTTTGCTTCAATGTTTCCGTTAGAATTAACACCAAAATGTCCTACGCTGCCGCTTACGGTATTAAGCATGTGAAGATATTCTGGAGGGCGTAGTCCTACAGGAAGAGTAAACATTGTGGTTGGGGACGTTACAGTACCTGCCCTTACGAGCCCGTTTGTATGTACACGTCCAAGTGAGTCGGTGAGGTATCCTGCGCCTTGCCAATTAGGATCTCCGCTACTTGGGCTGTAATTGACCCATCCATTTTGGAGTGTCGGTACTGTGAAGGTTGCGCTGGCGGGCATAAAAGCGATGCCATCAAGAGAGAACCAGGCGTTACTTCCTACCGATAAGTTAACAAGACCAGTAGGACCGACATCGACTCGTCCGCCTGCTTGGTTGGTTGAATTTTCGAATGTAATGTTCATTGTAGGGCGGTAACCAACTGGTAATATACCAATCGTGCCTGCTCCACCTCTGACCATACCTTTAAGAACGATAAGGCCACTACTGGTTTTTGTATATCCTGCACTCGTAAATGGAGGTGAATAATCTACCCAGTTATTTTGTAGGTTCATTGATGTCCAAAGTGGGACGGTAATCGACGCTGTACCATATGCCGAATTGAGTGCTCCGTTGATCGCAGTGACTCGACCCTTCACGATATCTTTATGAGTGGCGGTGGTAACTTTGAATTGCTGAGTGGACTGATTCGTAAAACCGCTGACCCAGGTGCCGCTATTATTCAACTCATATTCAAATGTATAGCCCGTCGCAGCGGCTACTTTTGGCCAAGTGAACGTCACGTCGGTCGGCTCACCCAGTGTTGTGGTTACTTTTGGTGCCACCGGCGCTGCATCGGCTGAGATAGTGGCGATAGCAGATGCATTTGAATCAAGTCTTGATGCGCGCATAATCGCGGTTCGTTCAACGCTTCGTCCGGCGACGTCTTGTTTTGCATTAATAGTTATACCGACGGTGGTGGCGGATTGAAGGGCGGTGTTGCGGTCGGGAATTGAGGTCGAAGTACTGGCGATGCTATTTTGACTTGTTGATGCTTCACCGTTAAAGTATTGCACGATGAAATCTTCGGCTTTCACCCCACTGACAAGTTGAACATCTTTCGTTTTACAAAAGACAGATCCAGCTTGTGCGTCCATGTAAGTTGGAGAACAGCTTGGCTGCTGCCAAGGCGTATTACAAACTGTATTTGTCGTGTCGGTATAGTTCGTTGGCATAAGGGTGCGGCGATAGAGGGTGTCGGCCTTGATATAGTAGACAACGTTATAGGTAAAAGGTATATTTCCCTGCGATGCGGCACAGGGGTTTGGTTTGTCTTTTAAATAGACATAGGTACTTCCAGTTGAAACGGGATTACTGGTGGTTGCAACCATATTAAGGATCAAACTTGTTCCATTGCTGCCGATGTTTGTGAAGCTTGTGGCGTCGTCGTTATAGCCCTGAGCTGTTCCAAGGACGGTATTGGTAGCAAGGAAACTGCTACTCATTTTTACATCCTGTTCGATGCGATTAAGTGCGTCTTGCACAGAATACGTGAGATTATTTGAAGCACGCGAAGCAAGAACTTCACCGGTCATACTAATAATCACCGTCAGGAAGGCGCCGATTGCAAGAATGACGATCGGTGCAACGACCAGCATCTCGATGAGAGTAAAGCCTTTTTGTGTTTGGCTGGTACGAAGGTGGTTCACTACTGGGCACCTGCTGAATATAGAGAGGTGATATCGGCTGTTGACAATGCGCGGTTATAAATACGGACATCGTCGATTGAGCCGTTAAAGAAACGAGCCGTTGTGCCAGTTGATGCTCCGATAGACGTCGTCGACCCAGCGGGTGCTATTGGTCCCGTACCAGCTTGTGGTCCTGACGAAGATCCGTCAATATAGGCGGTTGGAATTCCAGCGGAGTCGATTACCATAACAATGTGATGCCATCCGGTGCCAACGGTCTTTGTTGTCGCGACCCATCGTACGTTTTCATATAACATAATAAGATATGGACCCGTTCCATTCCCGTTGTCGAAATTAGTTGAGACACCCATGCCAATTGCGTATCCTGATACCAAGTCACCTATTTTTATGAATGCTCCTGAGTTGTTCGCTGTCGGATTGTTTATCCATAATGATATCGAAACGTTTGTCGATCCTAGCCCAAATGTTGAGGCTGCATTGACGCGTGAGTTGCTGCCGTTAAAAGAATACGCCATATCGGCCTGACCGGCTTGATTGGTCGTTGAATTTGCGTTTGTAATCACACCATTTGGTATACCTACAGAATTATTAGCATTTCCATTTAACTTCCACCATGCCACAAGTCCATCAGTAACACCACTCGATCCAGTAGAAGCGCCCGAGGAGCTGACAAAAAGAGCATATTTGACGGTCTGGACAGGGTTGTTGTAATTGATCGTTGCTTCGACTTTTGAAAGGCTATTGATTGCATCTGGAAGGCAGGTCACCGCAACGCTAATAGTCGCGCTTGTGAGGCCATCTATTGATATCGGCGCATTATTGAGCGGAGTTGAAGCTGTGCAGGGAATCGTCGTCGAGGATGCACCGTACTGACGAAGGTAGTCGTAGGCAACATTCGCCGCACGAGATTCGGCTCTCGTCGCACCACCGTCCTTAATGACAAGATTAAAAAGTTGGTATGACGCAATCAAGAAGGCAGCGGCAACAAAAAGCGTGATTAATAATTCAACTGCCGTAAAGCCAGATTGTCGGTTAGCTCTATGCATTATTGGTTTTTACTCGTCAATCTGTACACCGTGTTGTCACTTTCTAGTCGATAAAAGAGGTTAAATTTGCGACAATCAATATCACCGACTATACAAATACTTCCGTCAGACTTAATAGGCTGGTAGACATATTGGTTAATAGTTGGCTGAGGTAAGACTCCTGCTGTTGTTTGGATGCTGGGCGCTGAGCCTGTATTCGTTGAAGCAATGAAGGTCTGCGTAGGATCGGTTGTTCCTGGAGACAGAAATGATTTTATATCAGCATCACGGAGGCTGTTGGTGATCGTCGTCTGATTTCCGACTACTCCGATGCTTGGATAGCGGGCAAAGTTCGTTGAATCGTCCCTTCCGGAAATATAAAAGGATTCAAGATTGCTGGCGATAGATTCGATATCAGACTTGCGCTCATCGTCGCGTGCTTTCACCTGCGTCGAGCTAACGTTAACAACTGCTAGTGTTAGCAGAATACCCATAATTGTGATTGTGATGATTAGCTCAACAATCGTGAACCCACGCCGTTTCATGTTACTAGCATAAGGGGTTTGAGGGTAATTCGCAAGCTATCAGATTTCGAGTGGCTCTTGTTCTATCTGTATACGGAATTTATCACGAACCGCGCCAATGATTTCATCTCTTGCAGCAGCAAGATCGGCATACCCAGTCGCCGATTCATTGATAAGAACGAGGGTATTTTTATCGTGCACACGCATGCCGTGTAAGACTTGACCTTTAAGGCCTGTTTGTTCAATCAACCAGCCGGTAGGGACTTTCGATGAGCCATTTCCCATATCAAATACTTTCATATCTGGATAAGATGCCCGCAGATCATTAAGTTGCCAGTTCTCAACGATTGCATTCTTGAAAAACGAACCGGTGTTAGGGCGAAGTTTAGGGTGGGGGAGCTTTTCGGCACGGATTGCGATAACTGCATCGCGAATAGTATCGACGGTAAACATTTTAATGTTTGCTGCATCAAAGTATGTCTGTAATGCATCATAAAATGGCGGTTGTGGGGTATTTTTTGAGAGTTTCAGTGTAATGCTTGTAATAATGTAGCGGCCTTTTTGGTCTCCGCGGAAAATGCTGTGCCGATAAGCAAAGCCGCATTCCTCGTTTTTTAGCGTGACGAACGTGCTTGTCTGTGAATCGTATGCCTCAAGAGATACAAGTGTATCGGCAATTTCTTGTCCGTAAGCACCCACGTTTTGGACCGGCGCTGCGCCAGCCGTACCTGGTATCCATGACATTGCTTCAATTCCCGAAAGACGCATCTCAACTGTCCGTTTAACGATACTGTCCCATTCTTCGCCCGCTCCGATTTTTATTGTGGTCGATCCACTATCATCGGCGATGATATCAAATCCAGGTATGCGGACTCGGATGACGATTCCAGCAAAGCCTTCGTCTTTGGCGATGACATTACTTCCGCCACCAAGTATAAAGACGGGGATATTTTTTGAGGTGGCATTGTCGTAGACGGCCTTGACCTCTGCGGGCGTGCGGACTTCGGTCATAAAACGAGCAGGTCCACCCAGTTTCATTGTTGTGTAGTTTTTTAACGGAATGTTTGTATGTACTTCCATGCTGTTCATTATTATAACGCAAACAAAAAAAGACTTTCGTTATGAAAGTCTTTTAATAATTTCTTGGAGGGTCAGGTGGGACTTGAACCCACGACATTCTGCTTAAGAGGCAGACGCTCTAACCAGCTGAGCTACTGACCCGTGTACAAAAACAGATTGTACACTATTACCCCTGTTATAGCAACACGTAAACGAAGCGGATTAAACCTCTTCGTGTGGACGAGTGAGTGTTAAAAGTTTCACTATGCCCCATGCAACCAAGGTGTAAACTGCAATTGCGAGGACACTACTCCAGTCAAACATAAATTGTCCGTAGGTTGGTTGCCCAAAGATACCCACAAAAGGCGCAACAAGCCCACCGGTAATACCGTATATAAAATCAACAAATCCGGCACTTTGATTTGCGCCTAGTAGTAGCAGTACAAATCGGATTGCGATTAGTGCGTTGATGACACCTACGATGAACCAGATGATTCTTTGGGCGATTACGATACCTGATATTTGAGTCGATCGGCTGACGCTCTGTTGACGAACTTCTGCGCCATTCGGTTGAACGGTAGTTTCATGTACTTCTGTCGTTTGCTCTGTTTCGGTCATACACTTCCTCCTATGTTTGTATCTTCATTCTACGCCTATGTTTGAGACTAGCAAGGTTAGTAAACGAGGCTTATAAGTTAATCATTAAATAACCGGCGCAAATACTGGGATGGATCATTAAGAAATTCTTTTGTTAATTTTACATGCTCGATATCTTCGTACTGAACTTTGTTGATGCCGTCTTTGGATAATTCATAAATACTTGATCCTGGGTAGGAAAGGAGGATAGGTGAATGCGTAGCAATTATAAATTGAGAACCTTTTTTCACGAGTTCGCGTATTGCAACAAGTAAGGCAAGTTGTCTTTGTGGCGAGAGGGCTGACTCGGGCTCGTCGAATATGAAGAACCCAGGCCTAAAATCCTTAACGATGGAAAGAAAAGCTTCACCATGTGATTGCTCGTGTATCCGTTTACCGTCGAAATAAAGTGGCGATGGTCCACCGGGGCCATAAGTTCCACTTTCGGCGTAGTTGGCGGTGGTGTAGAAGCTTTCTGCTCGTAAGAAGAAGCCATATTTCTCTCGTTTAGAGCCCCGAACTAGAGTGATTTTATCGATAAGTGACGAAGTTGTGTCTTGGGTTGTAAAGCTATAGTTCTTCGTGCCACCTTCGGCATTAAAACCAGCAGCGACTGCAATTGATTCTGTGAGGGTTGATTTGCCGCTTCCGTTCTCGCCGACCAAGAATGTTACTGGCGCTGATAAGTCGAGGGATTCAATAGCTTTTACTGCCGGGATAGAAAAAGGGTATGCCGAATCGTCGACATCTCCTATTCGTACACCTCTGACGAAAGCATCATTCATCCTTTTATGATAACAAACAAAATAAGACCTCCGAAGAAGTCTTATTTATAATTTTGGTACACCCGGCAAGATTCGAACTTGCGACACCTGGTTCCGAAGACCAGTGCTCTAATCCACTGAGCTACGGGTGCGTATATACGAGGCACTTTCGTGGCAACGTACAGAGGTAATTCTAGCACGAAATTGATTATTTTCCTAGTGCTCATCGCGAGCTCCTATACTAATAATAAAAGGAACCGATTGGTAGAATCGGTTCCTTTTATTTTATAAGTGACTAAACGGTCGGTTTAGTTGTTTTGTCTTTTGCGAGCCGAATAACCGCGAAGATTGGTAAAAAGTTAGCAATTGTATCAAACGGTTCAGATTTACCGAACTTCAGGCGGCTCATCTCGAGTGTTTTTCGGCTATTGTATACAGGCACCCAGGCAATCCAAGATTTAAAACCGGCTTCCTTAAGGATTTTTCCAAGTAAAATTCCGTTAATAATGTATGCGGCACCTACAAGGATAGTTGCGATAACAGCGAATATCCCAAGTCCAAGGAAAATCATTGCAAAGATTGCTTCATTCGGAGTTGATGTTGTGGCACTTTGTGCAAATTGGAGTAACGTAGTCATGTTTTGATTGTACCATACGATTTGATAGACTTAAGGGAGTGAAAATACTCAACGGCAAAGAACTTTCAGAATATATTACCGAGCGTCAGGCCCGTCAAATTCGTACACTTCGTCAAGCGCATAAAATTATTCCAAAACTAGCTATTATTCAAACGATTGATAATCCAGTTATCGATACATATGTTCGACTCAAGAAAAGTTATGGCGAAGATATTTTGGCTGAAGTTGAGGTCCATAAAATTGATCAATCACGATTAATTGAGACGATTCAGGCTTTGAACGAAGATAGCCTAGTTCATGGGATTATTATTCAGTTACCTTTAGCTGACGCGACACAGACTGACGAAGCGGTTAATGCGGTGCTTCCTGAAAAAGATGTTGATGGGCTTGGTGACGATGCAACTTTGACACCCGCTACAGCAATGGCCATCGACTGGCTGTTGGCGGGTTACAACGTCGAACTACGCGACAAAAATATCGCCATCGTGGGTAACGGACGACTTGTTGGTGCGCCACTGGCAAAATTATGGGCAACTGCTGGGCTGAATGTGACAGTCTACAATAGCACGACCGATGATCTGGCGTCTGAGATTCGCAAGGCACAGGTTATTGTGACGGCAACTGGCGTTCCTGGTTTGATCACCAGTCAAATGGTCCAGCCTGGCGCAACGATCGTTGATGCCGGAACCGCTTCCGAGAATGGAAAGATTGTCGGTGATGTAGCCAACGATGTTCGTGAACGATCAGACCTTATTTTGACGCCCGAAAAAGGTGGTGTTGGTCCACTGACAGTCACGGCACTGTTTGATAACTTGATTTTAGCTGCACGAGCAACTGTTAAAGAAGATTAATTTTTAGACGTTAAGGGCTTCTTTGACTCGTTGAACAACTTGTCGTGGTGTTAATTCTGCTTTAACAATGTAACTATGAATGCCAAGGGCACGAAGGCCTTTTGGCGCTTCTTCTTCTCCGAGGTTAGTAAGAATGATGACGGGAATAGTTTTGCCCCAGTCACTTTTACGAATGAGTTCAAGTGCTTCGGCCCCTCCCATTTCGGGCATTTGCAGGTCCATTAGAACAATGTCGGGTGAAAAACTCTCGACCATATCGACGCCCCGTTCGCCATTGTTTGCAAGTTGTACATCAAAGCCATCGGCTTCAAATTTCATGCGGTACATTTGGCTAATTACAGGATCGTCTTCAATGATGGCAATTTTGGTCATGGTTAAGTACTATAGTAGCAGATAGATACGGCAACATCAAAAGGAGTCAAAATGACATTATTGGGGGAAAGACTGGCTGAGGGTATGGACCCTAATGACCTTGCTCCTGGTGAGATTCTTGAACACGCGACGTGGCACGCCCAAACTGATAACGGCAGAAGGTACGAAAAACGCTCGGTCTCCGTTGGTGATATCAGCAGTCCAGAAAATAGAAAAAGAATGAATGATCGGCTTGATATCTTAAATGATTGGCTCAAAAAGAATCCCGGTGCACCTATCCCTGGTGATGGCGTGACTAACCTTGCGAGCGACGCGTTTTATCAGAATGATAAAGAGAATACCACTATGCAGTATTGGCGGGATCATTACATGCCCGAGGCGCCAGCACTGTATAACTTGCAGCGGCCACATGACAAACGGCTTTTTCCAGGCCATTACATAGATTTCTATGCGGAAGATATATTTATTAATGCACTCGATAGTATTGCAATCCGTGCGCGCAGTGCGATTTATGATTCGGTCATTATGAAATACGTGTCTGAACATCCGCAACAAGATTTTCAAGCTTTAGCACTTGGTGCAGGCGCCGGGATTCCAAATATTGATGCGACAGTAAACGCTAAGCAACGATTTGGGAAAACAATTCGTTGGCGTGAGTTCGATTTGAGCCAGACTTCCGTCAATCTCAACAAAGTACTTTTTGAAGAAGCTGGCATTCCGGCAGAGGATGTCGATGCCCGGAGGGGTGACTTAAAGAAGGCGTATGTTCTCGACAGCGATTCGGTCGACATGATCGACATGTTGGGGCTATGGGAGTATCTCGATAGAGATCGATGCGTGAAGGCTTTGCAAGAATTTTACAGAATATTAAAACCGGATGGCGTGATGGTTGTGTCGAACATGCTCGAAGATCGTCCACAGCTCGATCTGAATCAGCGTGCAATCGGCTGGAAGGGTGTTAAGCCTCGTACAATCGACGAACTAATAGAAATTGCACACGATGCTGGGATTGATACAGAAGGTATTCGAATAACTATTTCAGATGACGGAGTCTACGCTGTGATGGAGATTCATAAATCATGATCATTTCTATCCTCACACTTATTGCTGGTGTGGTATCAATCGCCCTGGCAGCGATTGTCCTGGCGGAAGGAACTAATACGAAGAGCATGCGTATTGCCTATGGAATGTTTGCGGGAAGCGTTGGATTGTGGGCGGTATTCTTGGGATTATTCTTGGTACTTCCGGAGAGTATATGGGCAGACTTAGCGGTTTATGTGTATTACAGTCTTGGGCTGCTTATTCCTTACTCATTCTTGATCTTTAGCCTAGCGTATTTATCCATTAAGGTCTCACTCAAAGTGCGAATATTCGCTTTGATACCGTGGCTTGCGATGACAGTTCTTATCGCGGTACCGGGCGGTATGATTACAGGCATTGATGCCGGTGTCGCCAAAACAGTTGATCTGGTGCAGAGTGCTTACATACTATATAGCGCAATATTCGTGCTGTACGTTGCGATTGGGCTGTGGTTATTGATTACAAAAGCGGCTCGAGCGCGCGGAGGGTATGTACACCGAAAAGTCGTTGCCTTGTCGCTGTTAGTTGGGTTTTCTGGCGGTGGATACTTTGATATCATATTGCCGCTTATGGGTAACTATGAATTAATTGCCTATGGGCCACTATTCGCTTTCGTGACATCGGCCGGTATTTTCTATGTGATTGCAAAGCACGGACTGTTTGATATTCGCTCGACAGTCATTCGAACGGCAAATTACGTGCTATCGCTTGCGACGCTCGGTGCGGCGTACCTGCTGGTTGCGTTTGTCGTTTTCAATGTGCTACTTGGACAAACAAACCTATCTTCTCAACTTGTTTTTAACTTGGTATTAACAATCATACTGGCGTTGCTCTTCCAGCCGGTAAAGCTCTTTTTTGATCGTTGGACGAATCGATTCTTTTACCGATATACGTACAATACCGACGAAGTTTTTGCCAAACTCAATAAATTATTAGCCGCATCGATTGAACTTCGAAAAATTATGATCAAAAGCGCAGAGTATCTATCACAGGAACTAAAAGCGAAGGATGCTTTCTTCTTTGTTTATACGAAAAGCAGGGCAATTCAGGCAGGGACGTCTGATCACAAAAAGCTTTCCGTTGCAGATGCTCATTGGTTGGATCAATATGTTGTCGATCATCAATGGCCGAATGTGCTGGTAAGCATACATAATGAGCGCCGTGACGCGCTGTATCGTTTAATGACGAGCTATCGCTTGGGGTTAATTGTACCGTTGGTGCAGAACGGTGTCATCATCGGCTACATGTGCCTTGGTGAGCATCAAAAAAGTGGCTATACGAATCGGGATATTCGCTTACTTGGAACGGTTTCAAACGAATTGACGATTGCGATTCAGAATGCCTTGTCGCTTGAAGAGGTAAAGGATCTGAATGCCAATCTTGAGCAACGAATTGAATCTGCAACTCGAGAACTTCGTGATAGTAACGCGCAGCTGCACAAACTTGACGAGGCAAAAGACGAGTTCATTAGTATGGCTAGTCACCAATTGCGCACGCCGTTAACCAGTATTAAAGGATACATTAGTATGCTGATGGATGGGGATGTCGGCGATATCTCGAAAGAGCAACGACACTTGCTACAGGAAGTATTCATGAGTAGTGAGCGCATGGTTCGTTTGATTGGGGATTTTTTGAATGTGTCACGTTTGCAGACGGGGAAATTCATGGTAGAGAAGCATCCGGTGGACCTTGCAAAGATTGTAGACCAACAAGTTGAATCTTTAGAGACGAATGCTAACGCGCGCGGACTTCAATTTATTTATAAAAAACCAAAGAATGTTCCTCAGTTGCTGCTTGATGAAAACAAGATTCAGCAGGTGATTATGAATTTTTGCGACAATGCAATTTACTATTCGAAAGATAACACCAAGATAAAAGTGGGACTCGTTGCCAAGAAAGGCTACGTTGAGTTTACGGTCAAGGATACGGGTATCGGTGTTCCCGAAGAAGAACAAGAACAACTCTTTAACAAGTTCTTCCGCGCAACTAACGCTCGTAAGCAACGACCGGATGGAACCGGTGTCGGACTTTTTCTTGCCAAGAAGGTAATTGATGCCCACGACGGAAAGATTATTTTTGAATCAAAAGAAGGAAAAGGAAGCACATTTGGTTTCCGGATACCCGTTAAGAAAAGCTAGCGACTGCCTGAACTAAGCGTTTGTTGCGACGCTGACGAGCTGTACGATCAAGATAACGATGACTGCGACGACGATTGCCGCAATAATAATAGGTCGAGCGATTTTCTTGTGATCAAACCACCATTGACTGACCCGGTTTCGGTTGACGGCGCTAATCTTGGTGACGACTGGACGAGTAACTGCAGCGTCAATGCCGGTGTATACTTTGTTTCGCTTCTTCTTTTGCTTGTTTGCCATATATCTGTATTATAGCAAAAAATAACCCCCGTTTTAAGGCGGGGGTTATTTTGTCTGAATCGCTTCAGTATGTGAGAGCGGTCAGACTCAGATTAAAGGTTTAGTGCACGACGGCTAGCAACGTAGTAAGCGATGCTTGCAATCATAGCGCCAAGACCTGTCAAGGCAACAATGTTTTCTGACATACCGGTGTGTGGTAGTTCAGGTGGTGTCGTTGGGACTTCTTTACAGTCATCGAAGTTCTTTGAATGCTTCGCAGCGTCAAAATCTGTTTCTTTGATGTTAATAGTCTTCTTTGTGCTTAGTTCACAAACGTTGATTGTACCAGGGATACATTCTTTGTTGATTGTGATGTCAGCAGTGCTTTCTTTGTATCCACCACTAGTAGTTGCACGAGCAGTGTTAGTGAATGTATTAACGCCACACTTTAGTGTTTCGGCTGCAGGAGCTTTAGCGCTAAATTTAAAGAATGCGTTTCCACCGTTAGGGGTGTATGAACCAATATTTAGTCCAGTTGTTGTAATGCCGTCATCTGTTTTTTCATACTTGCCGCCAGTCTTTGAGTTTGCAATCAAAGCTGTGCCGTCTGTGTATGTAACACCAGTAGGCAATTTGTCACTTAATGTGACGTTGTCTTGCTGGGTTGAACCAGTGTTCGTGTATGCAACTTTGTAAACAACAGTGCTTCCTGGTGTTGTAACACCAGATTTAGCAAATGTTTTTCCGCCGTCAACACTTACTGTTTTTTCAACAGAGAAGTTAGGTTGAACAACAGTGAACTTATATGTAACGTATCCAGCGAATTCGTTACAACCTTTGAGTGTGCCATCAAGCGCTTCGTATCCAAGAGGAGTTCCTGTTGTAAGGAAAGCGTCTGGAAGTGTTGCGCCGTTAACCGCGCCATTGCTTGTGACAGTAGCAGAACCAGCAACATAACGAAGTGCAACTGCACCTTCGCTACCGTTTTTTAGGTTTGCGCTGTCCCAAACTGATACCGGATTTGCGTTAGATGAGTTAATAAAACCATCAACTGTATCTGCTGCGCTACCGGCAATGCTTGCAGGCATTTGCATACGAAGACTTACGTCCTTTGCAATACCAGCGCCTGAAGCGTTAAGTGATGTCTTTGCGTTGTTGTGGTAGTACACAGAAACTTGGTATGTTTTACCAGGTTGAAGTGTAACGTCGTCGCTGTAAGTAGTAGTTGCACTATCTTCCTTGACACGGACGAAGTTTCGTTCGTCACCGACTTGTGGGTTATTTGTAATTGAGTTGAACGTTACGTACGGAGCTGGGCTCTCGAATGTAAATACTGCGCGTTCTGGTCCGTAAGCTGAAACAGCAAGCGGAACAATAACTGCGGCAGCAAGGATTGCAACAAAAGCACTAAAACGCTTTGGTGCACGTCGAACGAGTGAAGTAAATTTACTCATGGGATTCTCCATTCTTGATTTATCTCGCAGATGAAATCAAAGTTATTATTAAAAATTTGTGAAAACATTGTCACCAGGTTGTTAACATCATCAAATCAGATCATTACACAAGTGTATGTCCATAACGGACGAGTCAAAAAAATGACTCACGAGAAGTCTGAACTTTGGACTTGGTGAACTAAATCACACAGGTTAAGTAAAGACTTCTCGGAAAAGCTATATGCTACACCATCCGAGGACGGCACGAAATGAATCTCGTGCCGTCCTCGGTACCTTCTAGCCGTCTGGATCCGTGATGGGGGTTCCAGGGTCAGTCGGTGCGGGCGCTTGCGGAATAACCGGGGCCGGTGGTGCTACCGGAGCAGGACTTGCGCCCTGTACTGGTACTGTCGGTCCAGGGTCCGCGATTATGGGTGTTGAGGGGTTGAGCGGATTCGCCTTGGCCGGAGGGGCTGTGGGCTGAACCTGTCCAGGTCCCATCGGAGTCCAGCCCTGTGGGGGCGTGACACTGTTCTCGACACACTTGACTTCCTGGCATGGCGGCTCACACGTCCCCGTTTCCTCACAAGGAGGAGTCGGGTTGCACTCGGCATCTTCACACTGCGGGAACCCCGGGGGAGGGGTCTCGTGCAGGATCTGAAAACCGCAGTCGAGGCGATACTTGATGACGGCGTCTCCGTGCGTGAACACGAGGGCAGTGCCAGGGTTTCGACTCGTACCAATGTGCGACGTGAGTCCGCCCTTCTTGTCAGGCATGACGTATACGCTCCAGATATTCGCCGGAACCAGCTCGGTTGTGACCACGGACGTGGCTGTGGCCGGCTTGAGCACTCCTACGACCGCTGCAGTCTCGGCCACCTTCAGCTCTTCGGCTGCGGGGTTGGGTTCCTCGGGCACCTCGGCTACGGAAGTAGCTTCGAGTGCCTTCAGTTCTCCAACCACGCTTGCGTAGAGATCGCTGTCTGCGTTCAGCTCAGCCACGAAGGCGTCGATGTCGGCGAAGGCAACGCTACGTGTCGTGAGTCCGTTGTAGGACCACTCGGCGTAGTGGGTGGCGGTCAGCATGGTGTCGTACTTGTTGTCAGCGCCGCATTCGCGACGCTCGTCGAGTTCCTTTTTCGCCTCGATGATGTCCTCCACTGTGACCACATGGCCAACCGGGAAGACGCGAGGTCCCATGGCGTACGGTACTTCCTTGTCAGGATTTACCAGCGTGGGATCGTTGGGATCGAGGGCTTCGTACTGCGGGGTGCAGTCCTTGGCGATCTCGATCGGCGTGAAGTTGACGGTCTCGGCGTGAGCGCTTTCTCCATTGCGCGAGTTGCTGGTGAAGGCGAACAGGCCGACAGTAATGAGCGTAGCAACGACGATAACGCCGATGACTGCACGCATTCTTGTCTTGGAGGGCTGCGTGGGAGGCTGTGCCATTGCGGGCGAAGCACTCCCTCCACTACCCAGGATTACTCCTGTGGACGGCGGGTTGAGTTCCATGATTTTCTCTTTTCTAGTCGTGTATCGCGGATAGGGGCTAACCCCGGATTCAAATAGAAGACCGGGATGGCCTCCTTACCGTTCATGACACAAGGTCAGAATCGGTTCGTCATCCTACCTATAAAGATTGGATGACCGCCGATTCTGATGAAAGAAAAAGATCACTAACTTATAGCTTTCAGTGCGTCTCGAATATGTAAAACATATTCAGGACATACACTGTAATGATCTGACTTGTTAATGACCTCCTCACCCTGGTTAGGCTCTCACACCTCACCCGTGAATGATCTTTTAATACTATCACATAACCGCTTAAATGTCAATACCTTAAGCAATATTAATTGTAAAAGCACAAGCGTTTTAATTCGTATATAGGTGTATACACTAGATCTAGTGTCGTTTATCGCAGGTAAACGCTATATATGAAAATGTTTGACACCCCTTGTCAAGACGAGTATAGTCACCTCTTGTGTATAAGCCGAACGGGACCGGCCGCAGTATGTGACATGCTGATCTTACGGGTAGATCAGTTGCTGTGAAGAAGTGTTGATGTTTCTTTCGAGGTACATTTAATGCAGATGTATGCACTTTTCCTTTAAGGGGAAAACATGGTAAGTAGTAACAGTGGCGCTGCGAATGCAGAAGTGGCCAATTGGATCGACGGAGTCCTTAGTGGAACCGCGAACCTGGTCACGATGCTCGCAACCACCGAATCGCGTCAGCAAGCAGCAAGGGTGATTCTTGGACGGTATGGGACTTCGAGTCCCTCGCTCAAGATGAAGCTGGATGCCCTGGTCGATTCGACCAAAGAGGGAGATGTGGATCGCCTTAGGGTGATTCGTCAAGCTCTCGACGCCCTTTCTCAAGGCAAGTACGCGTCGGCCATCCTGGCCTACAACGCTGCTCGAGAGAAAGAGCGTGTCCTTGTGTTCAGTCACAGGGAAGCGGTGATGGCAGCATGAGCATCGTCGCGGACAAAATAGCAAAACCTGATTCGGAAGCAATCCAGCTTTCCGAGGAGGATGCGGCACTCGGAGTTCCGATTTTGATGGAGCTTCGGACCGTAAAGAACGCGTTATCTCATCACAGTGAGACGGCGGTCCAGCGAATCGCCACAGATGTGCTGGAGAACGAAATGGGCGACCACAAGTTCTCGAAGTACATCAAGCGTGTCGCGGGCAGGAAGTACGCCGACCGCCACCAGGTGGTTGTCAGTTTGCTTCCGCTCTCTTTCGAACGTCTCGAGAAATCGGAAGAGATAGGGAGGCAGCAGAGTCTCCGCTTCACGACCGGGTACCCCCTGGAACTGAGTGAGGCGAATAAGCGCTAAGCACAATAAAGTCCTCTTTGAGCGAGAAACACCACATTTCGCTTGAGTTGAGGCGAACCGGTATCTGTTCAGCATTAGCTATCTGTACAGCATCGGCTCTTGTCGCCGGCATCGTAGCCATAAACTACGATGCCGGCGACGCAACACAATTTTGTATCTGTAAGCCCCTAGTCAAAGTGGGCTTTTTTTGATACAATTCTGCAGTCAAACAAACTTAAAACCATGTTTGATAGGATTTCAAGGGTTTATGGTCTCATCTCTGCGAGATGAAGCCCGCTTGATTCGGAAATGAAAATAAGCAAGCTGATTTTCATCTCTCTCATCTGCACGGTCTCATCGTCTAACGGTTAGGACACCAGGTTTTCATCCTGGCAATCGGAGTTCGATTCTCCGTGAGATCACCATAGAATTTATTAGAGCCGCAGGACGGTCCCAAGTTTGGACCGTTTTGATTTATAAACTTAATGAGAGTGAAATACACACCTTATGGCAATTATCTTTAAACGAACAAAAATCCTTGCAACACTTGGTCCAATTACAAGTACACCCGAGATGATCAAAGATCTTATTACAGCCGGAACCAACGGGTTCCGTCTTAACTTTAGTCACGGCGACTACGCTGAGCGTGACGACCAAATCAATTGGATCCGTGAAGCTAGCAAGCAAAACGGCAAACCGGTTGCAATCCTACAAGACCTTCAGGGTCCAAAGATTCGACTTGGTATGCTCAACGAAAACATGGCCGTTAAAAAAGGTGACGAGATTATCCTTGATAATGCCGCAGAGCACAACGGAAACGTCCTTCCGATTCAGTACAACTTGGCTGAAAAAGTAAAAGTTGGCGAACCAATTTACATCTTTGACGGTAAAGTTCGCACAACAGTCATTGAAATCACATCTGATACAGCGATTAAAGTTCGTATTGAAAACGATGGAACACTGATGAGCAAGAAAGGTATTAACCTGCCTGACACTGACTTCGGTGGTGATATCCTTACTCCAAAAGACCTTAAAGACATCGAATATGGTCTGACAAAAGACATCGATTTTGTAGCCTTGAGCTTCGTCCAAAGCGTTGATGATATTAACAACTTGCGTCAAATTCTTGTTGCTGGTGGATCTCAGGCGCAAATTATTGCCAAGATCGAAACAAAAGCAGCTATTAAAGATGACGTCATGGAACAAATCGTGATTGCCTCTGACGGTATCATGGTTGCTCGTGGAGACCTCGCGGTTGAAGCTGGTGCGGAAGTCGTGCCGATCGTGCAACGACGTCTGATCGCACTTTGCCGTAAACACGGTAAGCTCAGCATTGTGGCTACTCAAATGATGGCCAGCATGGTTGATAGCCCAGAGCCAACACGTGCTGAAGTAAGTGACGTTGCGAATGCGGTTATCCAAGGTGCAGATACAGTTATGTTGTCTGACGAAACCGCCAACGGCTCATACCCACTTGAAACAGTTGCGGCCATGAAGAAGGTCATTCTGTACACCCAAGAAAACGCCCCAGTCGCTCAAATTCACGACTACGCAATTGCAAAGAACGTGAAATTGGATGCAATTAGTGCAACTGCAGTGACGCTTGCAGAACAGCTAGGTGTTGAAGCGATTATTGCTGAAACAAAATCTGGTGCAACTGCTGCGAATATTGCCGCACACCGTCCAAACCTTCCAATCATCAGCGTGACAAGTGAAATGCGTGCTGCACAGCAACTTGGACTCAGTTATGCAAACCGTAGCTATGTCCGTCCTGATGCCGACGAAGCTGGATTCGATCTTGCGAAAGAACTTAAAGCTGAAGGTTTGTTTGGTGACGAACAGGCGACGGTTATTATTGTGAGTGGACAACAACCCGGTATTATCGGAACTACTGACACAATTAAAGTTCGCGTGCTAGAATAAGTCTAAATAGATAAACGGTGGGCAATTCGGTGGGATTCTTTAAACTTACAATTCGTGACGTGCCGCTTGATAACCAAGTAGTATTGGTGCGAGCAGATTATAATGTCCCTTTAAATAAAAAGGGTGAAATTAGCGATGATCTTCGTATCAAAGCGAGTCTGCCAACATTACAATACTTGCACGATCACGGCTGTAAGATTGTTATTATGAGCCACCTCGGTCGTCCCGAAGGTCGCGACCCTAAATTTAGCCTGGAACAAGTTGCGGTTCGTCTTTCTGAACTCATGGATCACCACGTTGAATTCGTTGATGATACTATTGGCGATAAAGTGACGCAGGCAATTAAGAAATCTGGTCCACACTCAATTACACTGCTCGAAAACCTTCGTTATTACAAAGAAGAAGAAGCTGACGACGAAGAATTTGCCAAGAAGATTGCAAAATCTACTGGCGCTCGTTATTTTGTGCAGGATGGATTCGGTGTTGTGCATAGGGCACATGCCAGTACGCATGCTATTACGATGTGTATTCCGAGTGTCTCCGGGCTTCTTCTTGAACGCGAATATGAGACAATCACAGGTGCAATGCAACACCCCGCTCGCCCCCTAGTCGCCGTTATGGGTGGCGCGAAAATTAGCGACAAGATCGCTGTGATTGAGCGGTTTGTACACGTTGCGGATAAAATTATTATTGGTGGCGCTATGGCCAACACTTTCCTGGCTTACAAGGGTGTAAATATGGGCGCAAGCATGCTTGAAACTGATCAAAAAGACACACTCGATCGCATTTATCACGCAGCCTACGAAAAAGTCGGAGACGACGTCGATAACTTTATTATTTTGCCGCTTGACGTGGCGGTAGCGACCGATACGGTTCCTGAAGCGGTTCGTAAAAGCGTTGGATTCGAGAATATTGGTCCTGATGATAAAGCGCTTGATGTTGGCGACCGTTCGATCACTCGAATTGTTGAAGCCGTAACTGACGCTAAAACAGTTATTTGGAATGGGACACTTGGCTATGCGGAGCTTCCTGAATTTGCGCATGGATCGGCTCGCCTTGCTTTGGCACTCGCGACACAGCCTGAAACAACTTCGATTATCGGAGGTGGCGATACGGCTGACTTTGTTTTGAAATGGGATAGTGCAGACGGTGCGAGTTTCTCTCATGTTTCAACTGGCGGTGGTGCGAGCCTTGAACTAATGGCTGGCGATAAACTACCAGGGATAGAGAGTTTGCTTGATGCTCGTAAATAGGGTAGAATTAACCTCAATAAGCATAAGCGGTAAGAACTAACAATTATGGCACGAGACAAAGCGCTCATTATCGGCAACTGGAAGATGAACCTTGGGGTTCACGAGTCTAGCTTGTACCTCCATAAACTTGATAAGGTTGTTAAAATTCATCGTAATGTTGAAGTGGTGATTGCTCCAACAATGTTGGCACTTCAGACTTTAAGTCTTCAGGTTAATCTTCGCCAAATAAAGCTAGCGGTACAGAACTTTTACTGGCGCGATCATGGTGCATACACCGGTGAGGTGTCGGCTTCTATGCTTCACGGAATTGTGCAATACGCGCTGGTTGGTCATTCGGAACGACGCCATGTTTTTCACGAGTCAGACAAAGACACTCGCGCAAAAGTTCAAGCAGCGATAAGAAATGGTATCCGACCAATTCTATGTGTTGGCGAAACCGCCGGTGAAAAAGCTGGTGGTGAAACCAAAGACGTACTTTTTGATCAATTGATTGGTGGTCTCGCGAATATCACCAGCGAGGAACTTGAGCAGGTAGTGATCGCTTACGAACCAGTATGGGCAATTGGAACTGGCCAAAATGCACTGCCTCCAGATGTGACTGCGGCGATTAAATCGATTCGCAGCCAAATCAAACACCTGTACGGAGCGAAAGCGGCCGAAAACGTCCAGGTGCTGTATGGCGGAAGCGTCACGGCTGACAGTGCGGCAGGATACTTGTCGCTGCCGGATGTTGACGGACTGCTGATCGGCGGGGCAAGCCTCGATGAACACGCGTTCGCTGCAATTATTGAAAAAGCTTATACAATTAAAAAATAAAGAAAGGGGTGGGCATGCAAGATATAGACTTTGACGAAATTGACCGAGCAGTAAGCTCTGTCACGAGTTCAAACAGTAACGGACCGGTAAATGCTGCGCCTGCAAACGTGGCAACGCCTGTCGTTCCTGATGTTACGGTACCTACGGAAACTGCGACGCCAGTAGTGCCGCCATCTGTCGCCTCTCCCGCAGCGCGCCGAAGCACAGGCCGATTTATGGATGTTGTTCATGCATCTTCTGATATGCGCCCGACTCGTAGTGTTGCGGCCCGCCCGGAACCAACAGCTGCCGCTAGCTCTGCTTTTCACTGGCCAGATCCAATTGAATCACTTCGACCGTCTACTCCTCCTGCGCCTGCACCAGAAGTAGTTGTCGAGAAACCCGTAGCTTTCGTTCCTGAGCCGATTGTAGCCCCTGTCGTTGAACCACCGGTTGCTGCTGAGTTGGTTATCCCCGAAGAAGTCGCTACGCCACTTGAGTCACCGTTCCTGACGAATGCAAAAGTAGAGAAGCGACCACTTGGTGCTTTTTCTGACGAATCGGGCATGGCTTTGATTGAGGATCCGATTCCTTTTTCCGGAAATGATGAGGTTCAACCCGTTACTCTGACAGAGACTAGTCCTGAAGTTGAGGCGCTGCTTGCCGAAACCGAGACACTCATTGCGGAACCTGAGGTAAAAGAGGAGACGCCATTGCTTGAGGCGCACGTCGAATCTAGTGCTGTCGCTGAAGTTCCATCATGGGTTGCTCCAGCGCCTGTGCTCGACGTTGAAAATATTCCAGTTGGTCCGACTTCAATTACTCAGCAGTATAAAGAGCAGCCAAGTGATGCTGATCAAGCTTCAGGTTCAATTTTTGACACCGAATCGTATCATCAAGCCCTTGTTCATGCTCCACAGAAACGTTCGAGTATTCTGATTATTGTTTGGATTATTGCACTGATTCTTGTCGGCGGCGGCATTGGTGCTGGTGTGTATTTTGTTGTACTTCCACTGCTTGGATAGTCAAAAATCACTTCTCTATAAGCTATAATAAGTGTAATGAATTTACTTGAGGGATTAAACGAGGCACAAGCCACGGCTGTCGAAATTGCCAAAGGGCCGCTGCTCATTTTGGCAGGTGCTGGCAGTGGCAAGACCAAGACATTAACGCATCGTATTGCGCACCTTATTGCACATGAGGGCATTTGGCCAAATCAAATTTTAGCGGTCACGTTTACAAACAAGGCTGCCAAAGAAATGCGCGAGCGACTCGGTAAACTGCTTGAACAAGATAGTAGTCGACGAGATTTTATGCCATGGATGGGGACATTCCACGGTATTTGCGTGCGGTTGCTTCGTATGGATGGCCAATCAATTGGTATTAGTCGTAATTTTGTTATTTATGATGAAGATGATCGCCAGTCTTTGATCAAACAAGCTATGAAACAAATCGGTATTATCGATCGTGAAATGAAACCTTCACAGATCAGTAGTCTTATTTCTAATGCCAAAAATCAGATGATTGATCCTGATGAGTTTGAGGCCAATGCAAATTACCCATATCAACAAAACGTTGCGAAAATCTATCGTAAGTATGAACAAATGCGCCGAGCTGCAGGGGCACTCGATTTCGATGATCTACTTTTGGATGCGGTACGACTTCTAAAAGACGCACCTGATATTCGTAATAAATGGCGCGCAAATTTTAAACATGTGTTAATTGATGAGTATCAAGACACGAATGCGGCGCAGTATCAAATCGTAAAACTTTTGATTAACGACGATCAAAACATTTGTGTGGTCGGCGATGACTGGCAGTCAATTTATTCTTGGCGGGGTGCTGACTTTACGAATATCCTTAACTTTGAACGTGATTTTCCAGGGGCTGCAGTTGTCAAACTTGAACAGAATTACCGAAGTACCGGTAATATTCTGGAAGCTGCTCAAAATGTTATATCAAAAAATGCACAACGTAGTGATAAAGAGCTGTGGACAGCCGAAGGCCCTGGTTCGCCGGTTCAGGTGCATGGTGTGTACGACGAAGCCGAAGAAGCACGGATGGTTGGTGAACGAATCTCAACCCACGTTGCGATGCAAGCTCGAACGCATGGTGATTTTGCTGTGCTGTATCGGACCAATGCGCAGAGTTATACTTTAGAACGCGCATTCTTGCAGCTTCGTATCCCGTATCAGCTTGTTGGCGGTGTGAGGTTCTATGACCGCAAAGAAGTAAAAGACGTGATTGCATATTTACGACTTCTTTATCAGCCAAATGACCGTATGAGCTTTAGTCGGATTGCCAATGTTCCTGTTCGTGGTGTTGGCGCGACGAGTCTTGAAAAGTTTTTGAACTGGCAGTCAGAGCGTGGCATCGATATTATTTCGGCACTGGCACAGGTTGAGGAAGCGAAAATCGTGACCGGAAAGGCTCGTGTGGGTCTTGGCTCGCTGGGGCGAGTACTTTCGTCGCTGCAGTCTGCTATTGAGACGATGTCTCCGGCCGAGCTGATCGAATCAATTCTGGCAAAGACCGGCTATCGCGACTATATCTTGGATGGTTCACCACAAGCCGAAGACCGTGAAGCCAACCTTGGATCGTTACTTTCTGACGCACAGACTTTTTCTGATCTTCCGGATTTTCTTGAAGAAGTCGCTTTGATGTCGAGCGCCGATAAGTCGGCCGATGGCGAAAAGGTGACGCTGATGACATTGCATGCCGCCAAAGGTCTTGAGTTCCCGGTGGTCTTTATTATTGGGATGGAAGAGGGGATCATTCCGCACGCGAGGGTTTTTGATGCTGCTCCCGCCGAGCTAGAAGAAGAGCGTCGGTTGGCCTATGTCGGTATGACACGTGCTCGCGAAGAGTTGCATTTGAGCTATGCGTATAGTCGTTTGCAATACGGCCAGCGGGCATATAACCCTATGTCGCGGTTTATCACCGATATGGGCGATCAAATCTCAATGACTGACACTAATCCGGGCATAATGGGGCAACAATCAAATGACGAACCATTCTATAGCGATGAATTGGGACTCGAAGTTGGTGATGGTGTTCGCTCGGCCGCATTTGGTGTTGGTGAGGTGATTGATGTTGATGGCTTGGCGGTCACAATTAAGTTCAGCAGCGGACAGACCAAGAAGCTCAACGCAGAGTATGCTCACCTCGAGAAACTCTAGCTATATTTAATCCCGATTACACTTATTCTTTGGTATAATTGAGAGAACACACGAGTAGGGTGTGAATTGCTATTCATGAAAGATATAATTCGAAAATCCACCATGCCCAAATTATGGGTAAGCGTCGGCTTGGCTGTCGCTGTTCTTTTGTTTGTCTCGATTTTCTTTATGTTCCATAATCGGGCTGATGCGCTGCAAGGTTCTGGGCGACTACTTACGATTCATGATCGTGGGGAAGAGAAGTTGTTGCTGAGTGATGCCAAAACAATTGGTGAAGCACTTGAACATGCCGGTATTACACTTGATAGTCATGATGCCGTTGAGCCGGCTGTGACTGAAACAATGGTTGCGAGTGAGTACAGTATTAACATCTATCGTGCTCGACCGGTTACGGTGATCGATGGCTCGACTCGTCAAAAGATTGTGACAGCATATCAGACAGCCGAGCAAATCACGAAGGATGTCGGAATCAATCTATATCCAGAAGATACGACCAAATTGAGTCGTTCGAGTGATTTGTTGGCCGATGGCGCAGGACTGCAATTAACGATTGACCGTGCGACAGCTTTTAACTTCACTGTGTATGGAACGAAATCGATTGCCAGGACACAGAGTGCGACTGTCGGTGACATGCTAAAGGAAAAAGGCATTACAATTGGCGAAAACGACAAAGTATCACTTCCGCTAACGACACCTATTACCGCAGACATGAACATCCAGGTGTGGCGTGAGGGTCACCAGACAATTACCGTTGAAGAGCCGGTCGTCTTCGGTACGCAGCAAATTAATGATAACGATCAATTCGTTGGATACAAAGCAGTCCAGACAGCAGGTGTGAACGGCAAAAAGAATGTCACCTACGAAGTCGAAATTCGGGATGGTCAAGAAGTGAACCGTAAAGAGATCGCGACAATTGTGACAGCTCAACCAACCGGAGAGGTTGTCGTGATTGGCGCGAAGTATAGGGGCGCTTATACAACACCTTCTCAGAATGAGTCGATTGCATGGAACTACTTAATTAACCAAGGTTTTACACGGGAACAGACAGCCGGTATTATGGGTAACTTGCAACAAGAGCATGGGTTTAACACAACCGGTGATGGACTTGCGCAGTGGACAGGGAGTCGTAAGGCGGCGCTGATGGCGCGTGATGACCCATATAACATCTACACCCAACTTGATTATTTGATGTACGAACTGAACGGTAGCTACGCAAGCGTGAAGAACGCAATTAAGGCATCAACTACCGTAAAAGACGCGACGATTATCTTTCAGAATAAATTTGAACGCTGCGGTATTTGTGTTGAAGACCGACGTATCCAGTTTGCTTACAATATTTTGGCGAGTCATTAATGAAAGGGCCAAAGAAATCACTCGGACAACATTGGCTGAAAGACCGTCAGGTCCTTGCCGATATTGCTGAAGCAGCAGATATTACGCCACTCGATACGGTACTCGAGATCGGTCCAGGACTTGGGACGCTAACTAGTGAGCTGCTGCGACGAGCCGAAAAAGTCATTGCAGTTGAACTAGACGGGGAACTGGCCGCGAAACTGCCTGGACAATTTCCTGGTAAAACATTGCAGGTAGTTAACGAGGATATTCTTGATTTCGACCTGAATGTACTGCCGAAAAGCTATATCGTTGTTGCCAACGTGCCCTATTACATTACGTCTAAGATTATTAAGAAACTATTAACCAGTGACAACAAGCCAAAAACAACCGTCCTGCTCATTCAAAAAGAAGTAGCCGTTCGCCTAGCTGCCGAACCGGGTAACATGAGTATTCTAAGCATTAGTGCGCAAATATACGGCGAAGTCGAACTTGATCAGATGGTTCCAGCGCATTTCTTTACACCCCCACCTAAAGTTGATAGTCAGGTGGTGGTGATTCATACCCGACCTGATCCCTTGATTCAACCGGAAGATGAAAAGAAATTCTTCCGAGTCGTTAAGGCTGGATTTTCTTCAAAGCGCAAAAAACTCCGCAGCAGTTTATCTGCCGGGCTTGGTATTTCAAAGCCAGAAGTAGAAGATATATTGAAGCAAGCGGGGATAAACCCAGATGACCGCGCTGAAGCGCTTGCGATCAGCCAGTGGATCGATTTGATGAAAATTGTCGGCTGATACTGCTCATGCTAAAATAACAGCATATGAATATATTTTCGCGTCGAGGTAGGGTCCATGGATTTACTATCGTAGAGCTCCTTGTTGTTATCGTTGTTATCGGAATACTTGCGACATTGTCGGTTGTTGCATATAACGGTGTTCAGCAGAGCGCTCGTGATAAAGCTCTTCTTAGTGATATTGAGAATGTTGAAAATGAAATTACTCGATATTCGGTCAAGAATAGTGGTGCGTATGATTCTGTGTTGGCGTGGAATTCAAGTCAGGGATCAAATCCTAATATTTCGTTTACACCTTCTCCGGGGAACGTAATTGTGGTTACTACAACCGGAGACGGATATTGTATTAAGGCCTATAACCCTGACTCAAATGCAAAGACACTTGCGAATGCGATAAAAAGAGGCGGGGGTGAAGTTGGCTGTGTTGATGGTTGGACTACGCTTGCATTCGGGGATGTTTTTACGTGCGCAATCGCTTCCGACAACAATGCATATTGCTGGGGGATGGGCGCAAATGGTAGGTTGGGTAATGGCGCCTCGAATGATTCCAATGTCCCAGTCGCAGTGACGACTTCTGGTGCACTTGCGGGCAAAACGATTAAGCAGCTTGTAGCCTCAACATCAGGTAGTATGTGCGCAATTGCTTCCGACAATAACGCATATTGTTGGGGGCGCGGTTCAAGTGGTCGGTTGGGTAATGGCACCTCGAATGATTCCAATGTCCCAGTCGCAGTGACGACCTCTGGCGCACTTGCTGGCAAAACAATCAAGCAGATAGTAGCATCGCTATCAGGTTATATGTGTGCAATCGCCTCTGACAATAACGCATATTGCTGGGGTAGTGGATTAAATGGTCAACTCGGTAATGGTGTTTCAAGCAACTCTACCGTCCCAGTCGCAGTGACGACCTCTGGCGCACTTTCGGGCAAGACAATTAAACAACTTGTAGTAGGGGTCAATTTTACGTGTGCAATTGCCTCGGATAGCAACGCATATTGTTGGGGAACAAGTAGTTACCTTGGCAATGGCGCTTCGGGCAACTCCAATGTCCCAGTCGCAGTGACGACTTCCGGTGCACTTGCGGGTAAAACAGTTAAGCAGCTTGTAGCATCAGATAATAATGTATGTGTAATCGCTTCCGATAGCAATGCATATTGCTGGGGTAGTGGATTAAATGGCCAACTTGGTAATGGCGCCTCGGGCAACTCTAATGTCCCAGTCGCAGTGACGACTTCCGGTGCACTTGCGGGTAAAACAGTTAAGCAGCTGGCATTATCAGAGTCAGGCTATATGTGTGCAATCGCCTCTGACAATAACGCATATTGCTGGGGGTCGGGGTCGGCTGGCCAACTTGGTAATGGCGCCTCGGGCAACTCTAATGTCCCAGTCGCAGTGACGACTTCCGGTGCACTTGCGGGTAAAACAATCAAGCAACTTCTAGCACCGGCCTCAAGTACTATGTGTGCAATCGCTTCCGACAATAATCCATATTGCTGGGGTAGTGGATTAAATGGTCGGTTGGGTAATGGCGTCTCGAGTAACTCTAACTCTAACGTTCCAGTCGCAGTGACGACTTCTGGTGCACTTGCCGGCAAAACAGTTAAGCGCCTCGCAACATCAGGCTATGACGTATGCACAATTGCCTCTGATGACAATATTTATTGCTGGGGGCAGGGAAGCGACGGTCAACTCGGAAATGGTGTCTCAAGCAACTCCAATGTTCCTGTTCTCGTCATCCGACCAGAGGGTATCTAATCCCCTCTCCTTTTCTGCTACAATAGACCCTAATGGAAAAGAAATTATACATCGCAACCGCCATTCCCTATGTAAATGGCACGCCTCACATTGGCAATGCGCTTGATTACCTTATCGCCGATATCTGGACCCGCTATCAAAAGCAAAACGGACACGAAGTTCGTTTTCAGGTTGGGACCGACGAGCACGGTAATAAGATTGCCGCAAAAGCAGCTGAACTTGGTATCACACCAAAAGCTTATACTGATTCAACCTATGTAAATTTTGAAAACCTGATGAAGAAAGTCGGTGCCAGCTACACTGATTTTGTTCGGACGACCGACGACCATCACGTGGCTTCAGTCCAATATATCTGGAACACCTTAAAGCCCTACATCTACAAAGGCTCATACCAGGGATGGTATTGCATGGGTCACGAAGCTTTCTTTACAGATAAAGAAGTACAGGCGACCGGTGGTATTTGCCCGGATCACCAGACTCCGTATCAGCAGGTGAGTGAAGAAAACTATTTCTTTAAAACGAGCGCATTTACTGAGCAGATTCGAACAGCCCTGACGGATGGAACGATGCAGATTTATCCTGATTTCCGTAAACTTGAATTCCTTGAACTTATTAAAGACGGCATTGCAGACGTCAGTATTTCTCGACCAAAAAAGAGTTTGACATGGGGAATTCCCGTGCCTGATGACCCAGAACAAATTATGTATGTCTGGCTCGATGCGCTCGCTAACTATATTACAGTTATTGGGTATCCTGATCGTGCCGAGTGGCAAGAATACTGGCCGGCTGATGTACAGGTAATCGGAAAAGACATTCTTCGTTTCCACGCTGGAATTTGGCCAGCGATGCTGCTTGGCCTTGGGCTGCCTCTTCCAAAGAAATTATTGGCACACGGTTTTGTGAATATTGGTGGCGCAAAGATCAGCAAAACTGTTGGAAACGTGATTGATCCAAACGAGATTATTGATAATTATGGGCTTGATGCATTCCGCTATTTCTTTTCTCGACATATTCCAACGCTCGAAGATGGTGATTTTACTTGGGAAAAGTTTGAAAATTCCTACAATAATGAACTTGGCAATGACCTGGGTAATTTGATTCAACGTGTCGCAAGTATGGTGCTGAAATATCAAGCAGGTGTGATTGGTGATTCCGAACAGACCGAGCATGACATGTCGGCTTATCACTCAGCGATTGAGTCACTCGAATTTAATAAGGCTATCGATGAGGTATGGAATATGATTCGAAGTCTGAATCAATATATTGATAATGTGAAGCCTTGGATGGTAGCCAAAGAAATTGGCAAAGATCCTGACGCTGAATCGCATCTTTCTGAGATTTTGGCACACTGTTCTGGCGCATTGGTGCAAATCGGTGACTTACTCTGGCCATTCTTGCCAGGTACTGCTGCTCGAATCCACGAGATATTTGAAAGTGGTGTCGTGAAACTTCCGGAGGGTGTATTATTCCCGAAGATCTATATTCACACTCCTGATCCCCACGCGCCGAAGGCATAGCGGCTATGTTGGTCGATACACATTGTCATATTCATGAATCTGACTTTCCACTTCCGATTGTGGAAGTGCTCGAACATGCGCAAGTTGCAGACGTTCAAAAAATGATCTGCGTTGGGACGAGTGAAAAAAGTTCCCGGGAAGCAATTGATTTTGCGAATGCTCATGAAAATGTTTGGGCTTCTATTGGTGTCCATCCGCACGATACAAAAGATGGCTACGATGAACTAAAAAGCTTGGCGGCTTCGTCGAACAAAATTATTGCGGTCGGTGAAATTGGCCTGGATTATTTCTATACGCACAGTCCTCGAGAGATGCAGATGAAAGCCTTGGAGCACCAAATTCAGCTTGCGCTTGCACATGACTTGCCGATTATTTTCCACGTCCGTGAGGCATTTGAGGATTTTTGGCCCCTGTTTGACAAGTATCCTGGTATTCGGGGAGAACTGCATAGTTTCACTGATACAAAAGACAATCTCGATATGGCAATTGCGCGTGGTTTGTATATTGGGGTGAACGGTATTAGTACGTTTACTAAAGACGAGTCGCAAAAGACGATGTTTGATAGTATCCCGCTCGATCGTTTATTGCTTGAGACGGACGCCCCTTTCTTGACGCCTAGCCCTTTTCGTGGTAAAGTAAATGAGCCAGCATTTGTGAGGAATATCGCTGAATATCACGCCAATAGGCGGGCTATTTCAGTCGAGGAAATTGCATCTGCAACGACAGCGAATGCTATCAAGTTATTCGCAATCTAATACAACACCACCATGAATAGTAATCAACTTCCAAACGATGTCTATCAAATGCCACAGCGTAGTGGTGAGTCTTTTGGTGTCCAGCCAAAACATATGGACCCAGTGTTTGATGAAAATAAAGTTGAACGAGAAACGCATGCAGTTGAGCGTGAAGCCGTGCAGCGTGCACTACTAACGCCAGAGGTTGAAGTTTCACCTATGCACTCGATTATTATGCAAATTCTTAATAACGGACGGGGCATAAAAGAATACCGGGCGCAGCAACACATAGAACTTACGAAAAAGACGGGTTTTAAAACTAGTGTCGAGCATATATTAGAGAGATTGATTTCTAATAGCACCGACGTACCAACTGCAAAGGTTGAAAAAAGTATTGATCAAGATAGTGCAATCGGAAACGAATTATTTCCAACAGAAGACAAAGACGTGACAGGTAAGAAGTTTTTTGTTTTTCCCGAGCTAGACCCTCAAACACGAGAAGAGATGTACGTTTGGTATTACAACCAGGAATCTTCCAAGCCTGCAAAGAATTTTACCCTTAGCTATAAAGTAAGCGAAAACCATATTGAAAAAAGCGCGACTTATTACGACGAGCAGGTTGCTGCAGTTGTAAACCGATCATCTATTCCAAGCGAGATCGAGGCATACAATCTGATGATTGCATCAAGCAAATGCTACACTGCAGTTACCGAAAAGCCATACATCCGATCAGCCGCTCCGCGCTTGCGACTTGGCTCTAAAAGCGACCACGACCTTGCGGCTTAAATGCTATAATTAACATAGTGAATGACACGATGATTTACCTTGACCACGCAGCTGCAACCCCTGTTGATCCGAAAGTGATTGCAGCGATGCTGCCTTATTTTAGTGAAGATTTTTATAATCCCTCTGCGCCGTATTCTCCGGCTATTACGGTTCGCCGTGCCTACGAAGCGTCAAAAGATAGTATCGGCCACTCTATTGGTGCCAAAGGTGACGAAATCGTGATGACGGCTGGTGCGACTGAATCAATCAACCTAGCCTTTTATAGTATTGGTGGCCACATCGTGACGGCAAATATAGAACATCATGCTGTCCTTGAAGCGTCTAAGCAATTTGATCATACAGCTGTGTCAGCCGATGAGCGCGGATTTGTGACGGTTGATGTAGTCAAAGCGGCGATTCGACCAGATACTCGACTCGTCAGTATTGCACTTGCGAATAACGAACTTGGCACAATTCAACCGCTGCGTGATATTGCCGAAGTCGTACGTAAAGAACGTGATGCCCGGTTAGCGCGAGGCGATCGAACACCAATTTATTTGCACAGCGACGCTTCACAGGGTGTTGGGCAACTGGATGTGAACGTTGCTCGACTCGGTGTTGACCTACTGACGTTAAATGCTGCGAAGGTGTATGGACCAAAGCAAGTCGGGCTTTTATGGTCGGGTTCGCATGTGGAACTGAAACCCCAAGTTCGCGGCGGTGGACAAGAGCGAGGCCTACGTAGTGGGACAGAAAACGTGGCCGGTGCCATCGGGTTTGCAAAGGCTTTAGAGCTCGCTTCAGAGCATAGGAAATATGAATCTGATCGTTTAACAAAACTTCGAAATGGCCTAGAAAAGAAGTTGGTTGAAGCATTTCCGGTAGCTGTATTATCTGGTCACCGCAAACACCGCCTGGCTGGTCATCTTCATATTTCATTTCCGAATCTTGATGCGGAACGAGTGTTATTTTCGCTTGAATCTCGTGGAGTACTCGTTGCAACGGGCAGTGCTTGCGCTGCGAACAAGGGTACGCGTTCACATGTCTTAACGGCAATTGGACTTGCGCCTGAAGTTGCGGATGGAAGTTTGCGCCTAACACTTGGACATCTTTCAAATCAAGAAAATATTGATACAGCCGCTGAATATATCATCGAAGAAGTAACGCGTGAATACGCACGGATCCAGTCATGATAAAGTGGTTCTTTATCGTCCCCGGTATTTTAGCTGCGCTAATTATCGCTATTAGTTTTTATTTACAGCCGAATGACTTTGTTGGCTGCGCTGATCAACCCGTGTCGGGCAGTACGAAATGCGTAAAGGCTGATGCAATCGTTGTGGTGAGTGGCGGCGACACAAATGCCCGGACCGACGAAGGAATTAAGTTATTTAACAATGGGTGGGCGAACGCAATTGTTTTTTCTGGTGCTGCGCAGGATAAATCTGGCCCGAGCAATGCTGCTGCCATGCGAGCACATGCTATCGCAGAAGGTGTGCCAGCGTCGGCAATTTACGTTGAAGAGGGCTCGGCAACAACAGAAGAAAACGCGGTCAATACACAGACAATTTTTAAGGACAACGAATTTGAGACAGTTATCCTGGTGACATCGGGCTATCATGAACGACGTGCGACGCTAGAGTTTGAAAAAGAGAGTGAGGGCGTCGAAGTGTTGAATCACCCGTTGCTTATCGACGACGACTGGTCGGTTTGGTGGTGGCTGACACCACGCGGTTGGTGGCTAGCTGGCGGTGAGCTTGCCAAGATTATGGCATTCTATTTTGGGAGTATGAAATCATGACAAAAGTATATGTTGGTATGAGTGGTGGAGTCGATTCAAGCCTCACTGCCGCACTCTTAAAAGAACAAGGCTATGACGTGACCGGTGTTTACATGAAGAACTGGACGAAAGACCTGCCTGGTATGAAATGCCCATGGGCTGATGACCTAGCCGATGCTAAGCGTGTGGCCGTGCAACTTGGGATTGATTTTAAGGTTTTTGACTTTGAAAACGAGTACAAGCACAAAGTCGTTGATTACATGATCGAAGAATATAAATTGGGCCGTACACCAAACCCTGACATTATGTGTAATCAGGAAGTAAAATTTAAACTTTTCCTCGAAACTGCACTTGAAGATGGCGCGGATATGATTGCGACCGGTCACTACGCTCGTGTCGCAGACGGCCAGCTACTTCAAGCAGTTGATACTAACAAAGATCAGACTTATTTCCTTTACCGAGTCACCGAAGAGGCCTTGAAAAAAACACTATTCCCACTTGGTGAATATACGAAGCCAACCGTCCGCGAAATGGCTAAAGAGCGAGGGCTGTATACAGCTGCTAAAAAAGATAGCCAAGGAATCTGTTTCGTTGGTCAAATTGGTATTCGTGAGTTTCTTTCGCAGTACGTCGAACAGGTCGCTGGTCCAATTATTGATAAGAAGTCGGGTAATGTTCTGGGACAGCACGACGGAGCGATTTTTTACACCATCGGTCAGCGACATGGACTTGATGTAGGTGGCGGTCTGCCGTACTACGTTGTGGGTAAAGATATGGACAAGAATGAGGTCTATGTGACGACTAATCTTAACGATGCGACACTATGGAAGCCCGAACTAACGATTGCGAATGTACACTGGATTAACGGCACTCCTGACGAAAAAACGTACACGATTCGCGTTCGACATCGGGCAGCTTTGATTCCGGCACAGCTAACTTTTGATGGCAACGACGTGAAACTTGTGCTTGATAATGCCGAGCGAGCAGTTGCGCCTGGGCAGTCAGTTGTGATTTATGACGGCGATCGATGTATCGGTGGCGGTATCTTGGCTTAGGCCTTTATCTCAGCGTTTTATAAGCTAAACAACGTAGTATAAGAGGTGAAATAAATCTTACAAAAGGAGGGTCTATGGGATTTCTAGACGATGCAAAAGCAAAAGCTGACGATGTAGCCGACGATGTAAAGAGCAAAGCACAACAACTAGCTGACGATGCCAAGGATAAGCTGGATGACGTGACTGAAGACGCCGAAGTCTCACTTGAAGAAAAAAGAGAAGACGTCGAAGATTGGGTTGAGGATAAAAAACAAGCCAACGATCAGTAGTTGAATACTTTAAAAAACCGCTCCATCTTGGGGCGGTTTTTGCGTTGCGTAAGCTTGAGTTGTGTGGCGCGAACCTGTATAACTAAGCATATGCATAAAGTGTGGGCGCACAAAAACGGATTTACAATTATCGAGCTACTGGTGTCGATTGTCGTTATTGGTATTTTGGTAACGATTATGGTGGTTTCTTATACCGGTATTCAGCAGCGTGCTCGAGATTCTGAACGCGGCAGCGATATGACACAGATAAAAGTTGCCATTGAAAAATATCATGCCGAGAAAGGTGGCTATCCTGACGTTTGTCCGAGTGGTGATGGTGTCGACTGCCCAGCATCTGCGCTGTCCTCAGCACTGGCTCCTTACCTCACTGCTATTCCGCACGATCCGAGAAATACTGCCGATTCAGCAACGGATTATCGCTATGTAAGAGGCGCCCCAACTACTGATTCGTATGGCCTTTTGGCATCGTACGAAGCTAAGGCTGCTTGCAAAACTGGTCAAAACGTTAATACTTCTTGGTGGACCGCTTCGATCCTAGTCTGTTAAACATTCGAAATTCAGTCGTTAACTGGTATAATTATCTCTAATGAATGCCCAAGATATCCGAAACTCCTACCTAGAGTTCTTTAAAGAACGTGGCCACGCAATTATTCCGCGTGCCAAACTCGTCCCGTACAACGACCCAACAACATTATTTACCGGCAGTGGGATGCAACCACTCTTGCCATATCTACTGGGCGAACCGCACCAAGCTGGTGTTCGTTTAACCGACAGCCAGACAAGTCTCCGTGCGCAAGATATTGAAGATGTGGGCGATAATCGTCACACGACTTTCTTTGAAATGCTGGGGAACTGGAGCCTTGGTGACTACTTCAAGGAACAGCAGATTCGTTGGTTCTTTGAATTTTTGATTGACGTCGTTGGTCTTGATCCACTTAAAATCTACGTGACTGCATTTATTGGTGATGAAGCGAATGGTATCCCTCGTGACGATGAAGCGGCAAATATTTGGCAGAAAGTATTTGAAGAACGTGGCATCGAAGCGAAGATTGTTGAAGTTGGCTCACAGGCTGACGGTGACGCACGCGGTATTAATCCCGGCGAACGAATCTTCTTTTACGATGATGGCGAAAACTGGTGGAGTCGCGGTGGTGGGATTGCAAAGACACCAATTGGTGATCCTTGTGGACCCGATAGTGAAGTCTTCTATGACTTTGGTCCCCAGAACCACGCCGAGGGTTATGGACTGGCACATCCAGCTAGCGACAGTGGTCAATTCATGGAAATCGGCAACCAAGTCTTTATGCAATACCGACGACTTGAAGACGGTTCGTTTGAGCCACTTGAAAAACAGAATGTCGACTTCGGTGGTGGCCTCGAGCGAATTGCAGCGGCCCGGATTGATAGTCCTGACGTGTTTAAAATTAGCCTTTTGTGGCCAATTATCGAGCAACTCCAAAAATTATCCGGCAAGGCTTACGAAGCGAACACCGCTAGTATGCGTGTGATCGCTGATCACTTACGAGCAGCAACTTTCCTCGCTGTTGATGACGTAAAGCCTTCGAACAAAGAACAGGGCTATGTCATGCGTCGCCTGATTCGTCGCGCAGTTCGTTTCGCATTTGATCTTGGGATTGAACAGAATTTCCTTGAAGGTGTGATTCCTGTCATCGCCGATATGTACGTCGATGATTACCCAGAAGTAGCCGAGAAGCGTGATGAGATTATCGCGATCCTCGTAAAGGAAGAAAAAGTATTCCGACAAACACTTCGAAAAGGAATTAACGAACTGACGAAACGTAAAGAAGACGGCATTACTGGCGCCGAGCTATTCACGCTCTATGATACTTATGGATTCCCCGTTGAACTTTCAACAGAAGAAGCATTTAAACAAGACATCAAACTATCTGAGACATGGCGCGAAGAATTCGGTGCCAAAATGCAAGAACAGCGCGAACGTTCACAAACTGCAGCAAAGGGAACCTTTAAGGGTGGTCTTGGCGGTCAGACTGAAATCCACAAACAATATCATACTGCAACTCACTTGATGTACGCCGCACTTCGACAAGTACTTGGTGATCATGTCGTGCAGCACGGTTCGAACATTACCGAAGAGCGACTTCGCTTTGACTTTTCTCATCCTGAAAAAGTGACACCAGAACAAATCGCTGAAGTTGAAGCAATCGTAAACCGCGAAATTAATAAAGACTTAAAGATCAGTTATGCTGAATACCCAACGAAGGTTGCTCGTGAAGAGATGGGTGCACTCGGGCAATTTGGTGATCGTTATGGTGAAACAGTAAAGGTCTACAAGATGATCGCTGATGGCGAAGATAAGCCATTTAGTTTTGAAATCTGTGGTGGTCCTCATGCCGAGCACACGCTTGAGTTGATTCAACCTGGCGATAAGGTGTTTAAGATTTTGAAAGAAGAATCAAGCAGCGCCGGGATTCGACGAATTAAAGCGATCCTCGTTTAAGAAGCTTAGTACGGACGTTGCGAAAGGTATTTAAGTGCTTTGTTTAGAACCTTTCCGTTCGGAACACCAAGCGTGGGGTTAATCTGTACGAGCTCTTCAAGAAGTTCACCTGTTTCCAGCTTTCCTGCATACATACCGCGGTAGTTCCATGCCGTATCTGATTCATCTCGATCAAAACGAAGAAGGTTACGAAACTTACTAACTCCCTGAATAATATTGCCATTTTCAATACGACTTTCCTCTTGGTGATCGACATTAACAACGAGTTCGCTGAAAGTTTGAGTTTCGCCTGTGTCGTTTGTTAAATACTGCTTTTCTTCGATAACACTCATGTGCGTCGTGTAGTCAACGGGGGTATCGAGAGTACGAGCTATGCTAATCCGCTGACTCATCATGAAGTCCTCAGTCACCGTACCTACATTACTTTTCCAGATACTTGTAGGGAGTCCAATTGAGTTAATGTATGAATTAAACTCGTCCATTCCCGGCATTCCTGCAAAAAGTGTCTCGCCGTCTACTTTCGACTCTTCTACTAATATAATAGGCATGTTGCCCGTGAGGGCGAGTCGACATTGAATACCGCCTGACCATTTTATCGTGATATTCAGTGGATTTTCTTCGGCATTCGAGTTGTTATCTTCAAAGTTTATTGGAAAGCTTGCGAGAACATCAATTCCAATGAATTCCCTCGGGCCGGGACTTATCTTTTCGATAAGCTCACGTTGAATTCTCCCGATCCCGTAGGCCGTTCGACCGTTAAAAAGCTCGGGAATAAAGTTGATTACCTGCAATCTATAGGGCTGACCATCAAGGTGCGCATCGACGCCTTCATTTATAGATGTTTCAAGATCTTCAATAAGAAGAGGGACATCCGGTGAAATCGGTAGCTCGGAAGGATCTATGGGTTCACTGTGTTTCATTAAGTATATTATAGCATATTTATAGATAAATAACAATAACATAGGACCATAAGCGCCTTTAGGCTATAATGGAAACCAATATGGTATTAGAAAAACTTCGAAAAGCTCGCAAAAAAGCGCCAGCAGATGATTATATCGTTGCGCTCGACATTGGTACAGAATTCGTAAAGGCACTTATTGCTAAGGTCGGAGATGAGGATCTTGAAATCGTTGGGGTTGGACGATCTCGTCAAGAAGTGAGCGATATGCACTCTGGGGCAATTGCCGATATCGCCGGAGTTGTGCGTAACTGTGAAGAAGCTTTAGCTGACGCCGAAGAGCAAGCTGGACTCCAAGCCAAACGTGTCGTCATTGGTATTGCCGGTGAACTTGTAAAGGGTGTAACTGATACAATTCGCTATCGTCGTCCACAACCTGACCGTCCACTTGATTCATCAGAGATGGAATTTATTATTGAAAAGGTTCAAGAACGAGCCCAGGTGAAAGCGCAGCGTCAAATCGCCTTGGAATCAGGGAATGATGAAGTCGAAGTGAAGCTGGTCAACAGTGCACTAGTGAGTATTCACATTGATGGCTATAAGGTCAGCAACCCAATTGGGTTCCAGGGTCGTGATGTTGCGGTACAGATTTATACCGCTTTTGCGCCTATGGTGCACATTGGTGCTTTGGAGCGCGTTGCTGATGAACTTTCACTTGAATTACTAGCTGTCGCGGCGGAACCTTTTGCGGTCAGCCGTTCGGTACTTGGAAATGACGCGAGTAGCAACTTTACTGCTATCTTGGCTGACGTCGGTGGTGGTACAACCGACATTGCAGTTGTGAATGATGGTGGTGTCGAAGGTACCAAAATGTTTGGTATTGGCGGACGAAGCTTCACTCAGACCATCGCAAGTGAAATGGAATTATCTTATAAAGACGCCGAAAAGTTAAAGGTGAATATTGGTCATAGTCAAATTAAGGCATCGGTTGCCAAGGATGTAGACGAGGCTATCAATAAGACGCTCGAAGTGTGGATCGCTGGAGTTGAACTGGCGCTCAGTGAATTTGATTCAATTGACCATTTGCCAAATCGAATACTGCTTTGTGGTGGTGGTTCAAGTCTCAAGGCGCTGATTACCGCACTCGAATCAAGTGAATGGCACAAAGACCTACCCTTTACCAAAAAACCGTCTGTCCACCTTATCAATCCTTCCGAGGTGATTGGTGTCATCGATAAAACCAGCGACGTCACAGACCACACGTTTATTACGGCCATGGGTTTGCTACGGGTCGGCTATGATACAATATTAGGGAGTGGAGAGGGTGATTCAATCAAAGAAAAACTTAATCGCCTCCTGAGAATCTAACATGAATAAAGACGTTATTTACATTGATGTTGACGACGATGTCACGGCCATTATTGGCAAAATAAAAAAAGCCAAAGAAAAAATCGTCGCCGTTGTTCCGCCGAAACGAGCAGGAACACTCCAAAGTGCAGTCAATCTGCGCCTGCTTGATCGTATGGCAAAAGCTGATAAAAAGCAGCTAGTATTGATTACAAATAATCCAGCACTTGTTGCGCTTGCTGCAAATGCATTAATTCCTGTTGCAAAAAACCTGCAGTCAAAGCCTGAAGTGGCCGAAGTCGCCGCTATTTCGGTTGACGACGATGACGATATTATTGATGGCGCGGATTTACCGGTTGGCGATCACGCCAATAGCCTCAAGGTAAAGGACGGTACTCGAGCTGTCAGTACTGCTGGTCGAAGTAGTGCGATTGATTCAATCGACGTCGATAATGATGTCGAGGGAACTGATCTTGAAACCATCCCTGTCGCTGCTGCGTACGGAGCTACAGCAAAAGCAAAACCGTCAAAGGGAAAAGTAAAGATTCCTAATTTTGATAAGTTCCGTAAGCGATTATTTTTTGGCATCGGAGGCGGAGTCGTCCTTGTTGCGTTGTTGATTTGGATGTTTGTGTTCGCGCCGGCAGCAACTGTTATTGTGACAGCAGCAACAACTCCAGCACCTATCAGCGCAACCATCAAACTTGGTGGAGCGGCAGCGACTGACTTTAAAACAGGAATCGTGAAATCAATTTCTCAGACTGAAAAAAAGGATGAGGTTATCGAGTTTGAGGCGACAGGAACTACTACTGTCGGAACGAAGTCGACAGGACAAGTAGCGTTTAGAAATTGTGAAGATTCAGTTGCGATTACTATTCCTGCGGGCACAATCATCAGTACAGGCGGTAATAACTATACAACCGATACTGCCGTGAGCGTTCCTGGTGGATCTGGTGGGTTTGGCGGATGCTCAACACCAGGTGTATCTCAACCAGTAAACATAACTGCAAGCGAGTTTGGCTCTGCTTACGATAAGGCAAGCGGTGCTACATTCTCAGTTTCGGGACACCCAAACTCTTCAACTGTATACATGCGCGCTACTGCAACATCTGCAATTGCGGGCGGAACAAGTAAAGAAGTGAAAGTTCCTTCAGCTGAAGACATAGACCGAGCAACCGGCCAACTTATCGGAAAATCAACTGACGCCGAGAAAAAAGCACTGTCCGCTAAGTTTGCAAACGGCGAAAAAGTGATCGACAGTAGCTTTACGGTCGAACGTGCCGCTGGCGTTTCGGTTCCAGCTGTTAACGCCGAAGCTGCTTCAGGTAAAGCCAAACTAACCATTGCGACAACCTATACTATTCAGGCTATTGCGACTGCTGATCTCGAATCATATCTGAATAGTAGCCTCAAGGCTCAGCTTGACAACGAAAATTCACAGAAAGTTTACGACTCAGGTATTAGCAAAGTTGCGCTAGGAAACTTCCGTAATGAAGGCGGGGTATTAAGTGCTTCGATTACAACCGCTGGTCAAATCGGTCCAAAGATCGATGAATCCCAAATCAAAGACCAAGTAAAAGGTAAGATCTACGGTGAAGTTCAGTCTACGCTTGGATTGATCGAAGGTGTCAAAGATGTTGATGTGAAATTCTCTTACCCTTGGGTGCGAACCGTTCCAAACAATACCGCTAAGATTCATATTCAATTCCAAGTCGAAAATGAGTAGTCAGTCTTTAGTCTGTTTGGATGTAGGTGAAAAACGCATTGGCATTGCTGTTGCCGACACTGGTGTACGGATTGCTGTTGCATTTGACACGATTGAAGTCGACGGTACTGAACTTACAAAGATTGCCGAAATTATTATTCGTGAAGGAGCCAAGACGCTCGTTGTCGGCTACCCCCGTAATCAACAAGGCGAAACAACCGCGCAAACGGCCTATGTCGAGAATTTTGCAAAACAACTCGAAGAAGTTGCTGAAAAGATTGTTTTCCAGGATGAATCACTCACGAGTGTTATGGCAGAAAACAGGTTGATTGCAATGAAGAAGCCGTATACCAAGGGCGACATCGATGCTCAGGCGGCTGCGATTATCCTCGAAGATTACATGGAGTCACACCTATAATGCAAGCTTCACAAACCCCACAACCAGTTGAAGTGCCTAAAGTTCCAGATGTCGAGAGGATAGCCCCACTTCCGATCATTAACACGACCTCGGGACTGAAGCCTAAAAAAGATCGCAAGAAATTCAAGAAGACTATTCTCTTTTCGGGCCTCGGGGTTCTTGCTGTATTAATTGGGTTCTTTGTCGCTGCGGTTATTTGGTATAACACGCAACTCGGTGCGGTTGATAAAGATAGTACGGCGCTTGTTAGTGTGATGATTGAACCTGATACATCGCCTAAAGAAATTGCCATTCTGCTAAAAAAAGAGGGTGTGATTCGAAATACCCAAGCATTTTCGATTTATACTCGCGTGACTGATACGCAAAATAACCTCAAAGCTGGCAAATATCGCCTTTCGCCTTCTGAAACAACCCCGCAAATTGTTGAGCATATTACAAAAGGAACGGTAGATACGTTTAATATTACATTCCTTCCGGGGGCTACCCTGTCTGAGAACCGCGACGTGCTTATTAAGGCTGGATATACCGAGGATCGGGTGGACACAGCACTGGCCGGTGTGTACGAATCGACACTATTTGACGGCAAACCATCAGGTGGTGATCTTGAGGGCTACATTTATGGTGAAACGTACAATATTTCTGCGAGTGCAACTGTTGAAGATATATTAGTCCGCACATTTAATGAATACGAACGTGTTATCGCAGAGAATGACCTTGTCGCGAAGTTCAAGGCTCAGGGGCTTACTCTCTATCAAGGAATTACATTGGCATCAATTGTCCAAAGGGAATCAATTGGCGGTGATGAAGCTGATATCGCGCAGGTATTCTTTAACAGATTAGCAAATGGAACGATGCTTGGGTCTGACGTGACCTATCAATATGCAGCCGATAAAATGGGTGTTCCACGTGATGTCGATCTTGATTCGCCTTACAACACTCGTCGCTACACTGGTCTACCTCCGGGCCCGATTTCAGCGCCCGGACTAAACTCACTCCTGGGTGTCGCAAATCCGTCCGGTCATGACTATCTATTCTTCCTTAGTGGGGACGACGATGTAACCTATTTTGCGTCTGATTTAGCAGGTCATGAGGCCAATATTAGGGCACATTGTAAGGTAAAGTGCACTATTATTTAACAGGGGTCACCTCTGTTAAAAACCACAAACAAAATTGACCTAATGGCAGATTTTTGATACTATTGGTGAAGCACATTACGTGATACTGTCTACTAGTGATAAGAGAATGCCGTTGAAATACGCAGGAAAATAAACACAAGCGAGTGGGAAGAACAGAGCATGAATGAGCCTACCAGAACTGTCGCACGGGTACCGAAAAACTCAAGATATATTAAAATATTAATTAAATTCGGTCGACACGTACCCCGTTCTCTATAAAGAGAAGCAAGACAAAGTAAGGTAGACGCCCTTGTAGCAATACGAGCGGCAGGAGAACGATAATTCGTAATCAGATCACGACGAGCATCGCTCATCAAGGATCCGTTGCAGCTCACAAGCCGCAAACGCTCGTCCGACCCCGAACAGTTAAAGGTCGGATCAAATCGTCAACCATTGCCGTCTATGCAAGCGTTTTTGTACTTCTTATAGTACTCATCGCCATTGGTTACCGTACACCACAACAGGTGTCCGGTGTTGCTAATGCTGCCCCAACGGCAGTTACGGCTACGACTCCTGCAGCCGAGACTCCTGCAGCCGTCAATGACGTTGTTGCTTCTAATATCGCCGCCAGTGTTGCTACGGCGACTAATCTTTCTGTTGCGCCGTCAGTTGCCAGTTTGGCAATTTCAACTCAGATTCAGAGTGAACTCCCAAGTTCAACTGATTCTTCAATCTCTAAGCCACAAATCATCCAGGTTTCATCTGCAAGCCGTAAGATTACGACTTACACAGTTGCTCCTGGTGATACGACCGCGAGTATCGCTACAAAATTTGGTATTTCAACACAGACCCTTAAATGGGCGAACGACCTTAGTAATGACAATCTAACGGTTGGTAAGGTACTTGATATTCTTCCTCGTGAAGGTATTGTATACACAGTTAAGGCGGGTGATACGGCCGCTAGTATTGCCGAAAAGTATAAATCAGACGCTTCAGTCATTACTACTTACAACGACCTCGAGATCGCTGGTGTAACTGCTGGGTTAAAGATTATCGTTCCGAACGGTGTCCTTCCTGGTAATGAGCAGCCTGGATACATGGCGCCAGTTGTATATAACACTGGTGGATCGTATGCCGGATACCGTGCTGGATCAGTAGGAAACCGTTATGCGTATGGTAACTGTACTTGGTACGCCTATGAACGTCGTGCTGCTATGGGTATGGCTGTCGGAAGCTTTTGGGGTAATGGTGGTTCATGGGCGTATAGTGCTCGTGCTGGCGGCTACGTCGTTAACAACATTCCATCGTATGGTGCTGTGCTTGTCGAAGCCGGAAGTCCTGGACACGTCGCGGTTGTTGAAAGTGTTTCAGAAGATGGAACAGTTGTTGTGAGCGAAATGAATAATGCCGCGTACGGTGGATTCAACATCATCAACAATCGTACGATTAGCGCTGGTCAAGCTTCTCTTTACCAGTACATTCACTAGACAATCTGAAGTTTAAACGGTGCACCCCTGTTCATTCAGGGGTGTTTCTGTTATAATAGGAGTATATGTTTGTTGATACCGCCAAAGTATTTGTCCAAGCTGGACGCGGCGGTGATGGCGCCGTTTCTTTTCGACGTGAAATCTATATCGATAAAGGTGGCCCAGACGGTGGTGATGGCGGTAAAGGTGGTGACGTTATCTTTGTGGGAACCGAAGGCCTCAATACCCTTATTGATTTTCGTTTCAAACCCGAGTTAAAGGGCGAGAATGGTCAAGCCGGTGCAAAGCGTGATCGTCACGGTAAATCTGGCGAACACAATCTTATCAAAGTTCCTGTTGGAACTGTCGTCAAGCGTGATGGTCGTGTTATTGCTGACATTACTGAAAATGGACAGAAAGCGATCATCGCCAAAGGTGGTGATGGTGGATTTGGTAACGCCCACTTTAAATCATCTGTTCGACAAACGCCTCGTATCGCTGAAAAAGGTGAAGACGGAGAAATTTTTGAAGCCGAACTTGAACTGAAGCTTTTGGCGGATGTTGGACTGCTTGGTTTTCCTAATGCCGGCAAATCAACCTTTCTGAGTGTCGTGACGAATGCTCGTCCAGAAATTGCCGATTATGAATTTACGACTTTAACACCAAACCTTGGTGTTGCTGATATTGATGACGGAAGTCTGCTTATTGCTGACATTCCGGGACTTATCGAAGGTGCTAGTGAAGGAAAGGGTCTTGGTGATGGCTTTCTTCGTCACGTTGAACGTACGGCGGTTCTGCTGCACTTAATCGATGCCTATACGAGTGATATTGCGAAAGCATACAAAATTATCCGTAACGAACTTTCTTCTTACAATGAAATTCTTGTCAGTCGCCCTGAAATTGTTGCTTTGACAAAAGTTGAAGGCCTAGATGATGACATTGTTCAAATGCAAATCGATGCCGTCAAAGAAGTCGCTCCGGAAGGAACGCAAGTCTTTGCGATATCTTCACCTGCGCATACTGGGCTAAAAGAAGTACTCCGCGCACTTCGTGTGACTGTAACCGCGATCCGAGAAGAAGAGAAAGAGGAAGAAGAATCTGAAGGCCTACCTGTTATTACGCTTTCTACCGAACAAGTTGCGCTTTCTTGGAAGGTAAAAAAGATCAAGGAAGACGAACAGGATGTATACTTTGTCACTGGTACAAAGATTGAAAAGTTTGCTCGTCGCACACGATTCGATACTCGTGAAGGTGTTGCTCGACTTCGTGACATTATGAAAAAGATGGGTATTTCCCATGCTTTAACTCGTGCTGGCGCTGTTGGCGATAGTATTATTCGGGTTGGTAACGATACCTTTACTTTGCACGAACAGCAAGACGACTAATCTTTAGAACGTCATTTTGGCATCTTTTCTTGACAGAGCTTTCTGGTGGGGGTATGATACATTAAATCTTACGCGATCGAGTGCATCATTCTCGCGGGAGTACGTTAACAAGTTGATAAGAATATTGTTGCGGATTTGTGGACATCTTATGTGTCTAGAAACCCGCAACAATAGGAGTGATGAGAAAGCGCTTCTAGGGATGTCACTATTGGTATCGAATACAAGGAGAAGTACATGCGTTACTGCAACAACCTCGGCCCTCCGAAGGCCATGAGCTTCAACGACACCAACATCGTCATCTCGAACATGACCGGCGCCTGCGCCGCGGTCGGCGCCGGCTAGCCAGTCGGCATCGCCAGGTAACGCTCGCCGAGAGTTGCCTTCATGAAGTTCGCCTACCTAAGTAACATCAATAAGTGTGTTCACGAGGGTGAAGGGCGGGAAGGCTTCGGCTAACCTGTATAGCGATTGGCACGAATCTCTAGCACCTTCACTCTCGTGGGCTCGGCGTTGCTCGACTCAATTCTTAACAACTTCTAACGCATGAGCATCCCAATTCGGATGCTCTATTTTTTTGACGTATAATAAAGGTATGTCCCAAACTTTTTTCTTTTATGACCTTGAAACATCGGGACTTAGTCCGCGCGATGACCGGATTATGCAGTTCGCTGGTATTCGGACGACACTTGACCTTGAGCCAATAGGTGAACCCTATAATATACTCGTAAAGCTCAATGACGATACACTACCAGCGCCCGATGCCTTGATAGTGACGGGAATTACGCCGCAGCAAACACAAGCGGACGGATATACTGAAGCTGAGTTTGCCAAGCTTCTTGTAGAAGAGGTATTTACGCCTGATACTATTACAGTCGGGTTTAATAGTATTCGTTTTGACGATGAATTTATTCGGCATCTTTTTTGGCGCAATTTTTATGATCCGTACGAGTGGGCTTGGAAAGAAGGGCGATCACGTTGGGATCTGCTTGATGTTGTGCGCATGACGAGGGCACTCCGTCCAGAAGGTATTGAGTGGCCATTTGTTGATGGTAAAGAGGCAAATCGACTTGAACTGATAACGAAGCTCAATGGCATTGACCATTTAAAGGCCCATGATGCGCTGAGTGATGTTGAGGCTTTGATTTCGGTGACAAAACTAGTCAAAGACAACCAACCACAGCTCTATAATTATTTGTTAAAGATCCGCGACAAAAAAGAAGTCATGAAATTGGTTAACTTAGACGATAAGCAACCGTTTGTGTATGTGAGCGGAAGGTTAAGTGCTGATTTCCATAAGGCTACCGTTTCATTCCCGTTAACAAGCGGACGTAATAGTAATATCTTGGTATACGACTTACGGCACGATCCAACGCCTTTTTTGAATCTATCGCCCGCTGAACTTGAAAAGCGTTTATTTGCAACCTGGGAAGACCGTCAGAAGGATGATTTCGTCGCAGTTCCAGTCAAAGAGATGCAGTATAACCGCGCACCAGCTGTAGCGCCCCTAGGTGTTCTAGAGCAAGCTGATGGATGGAATCGAATTGGTTTGAGTGAAGCGGTAATCACAGAACACCGCAATAAACTGTTGTCCGTGCCTAGTTTCGCCGAAAATGTACGGAGTGCGCTCGAAAAAAGACCTGAATTTCCAAAAGCTTATGACCCTGAAGCACAACTCTATGACGGCTTTGTTCCGGGTGTTGATACGATGCGAATTGAAAAAGTCCGAAACGCAAACGCTAATCAGCTGGCTGATCTTCATCCAGATTTTAATGATGAACGGCTTTCGCCACTACTACTGCACTACAAAGCGCGCAATTATCCACGAAGTTTAGCGGAGGATGAGGCAATTGCCTGGGAGACTTGGCGAGCCGAGCGTATCACAAAGCAATTGCCTAGTTTTGTAAAAAGATTACAAGAATTAAGTGCCACAATAAGTGATGAGAACAAGCGATTTGTCCTAGAGGAACTGCAATTATGGGCAGAAAGTATTGTTCCGACCGACAACGATTAAGCGCGTAGGCTTGATTGTTTTGTAGCGATATATTCAGCTACAGATAACGCAACTTTGCTACTAATTCGGGCTAAAACAAATCCAATAAGAAGCGCAAAAATCGAGAGCATTGTTTCGGCATTTATGGATGTTCGTGTGCCTGGAATTTCACCAGCAAGGTAGAACATGGCAATTGCGTGCCATGCGTTAAAACTGTCCAAAATAATGATGGCAGAGATGATAGTGAGGATGAGTGTAGTTGCTTTCTTCATACGTCGTATTTCCTTAAATTAGTGGAACTATAGCAACAGGGGTGAGAATATGCAAGCACAAGGGTTATGGTTCTATATACTTTACAATGTATAGGACTAGAAAAACTATCCAAATAAGCGTATAATTAAGCGGTTATGTCAGAGGTTATTAAGGTTGTTGGTGCTCGCGAACACAACCTAAAAAATATAAGTGTTGAAATTCCGCGCGACAAACTTGTTGTGATCACGGGGTTAAGTGGTTCGGGTAAATCGAGCCTCGCTTTTGATACTATTTATGCCGAAGGCCAGCGCCGTTACGTTGAAAGTCTTTCAAGTTATGCCCGGCAATTTCTTGGCCTTATGGAAAAGCCTGATGTTGATCAGATTGATGGTTTGAGTCCAGCAATTAGTATTGATCAAAAATCCACCAGTCGAAACCCTCGCAGTACCGTTGCGACGGTGACTGAGATATACGACTACCTTCGTCTTTTGTTTGCACGTATTGGTGTGCCACATTGTCCTATCTGCGGAAAACCGGTCAGTCGCCGTACACCTGAAGATATTATTAACGAAGTAATGAAGCTTGAAGCTGGTGTGCGTCTCATGGTGCTAGCGCCAATCGTTAAAGCCAAAAAAGGCGAGTTTGCCCATGTCCCAGAACAATATAGACGTCTTGGATTTGCACGTGCTCGTGTTGATGGTGTCGTCTATTCACTTGATGAATTCCCCGAACTCGATAAAAAGTTTAAGCACGACATTGAAATAGTTGTTGATCGCATCGCGTTGTCCGACGACGTGCGTGCTCGTGTTGCGCAATCTGTCGAACAGTCACTTGAGATCGCAGAAGGTGTCGTACAGATTTTGGATGTCGATGCAGAAAAGACATATGTTTATAGCCAACGATATGCCTGCATTGACCACCCAAATGAAGAAATTCCCGAACTCGAGCCACGACTCTTTAGCTTTAATGCACCACAGGGTGCTTGTCCTGTCTGTACTGGCTTGGGAAGCCGACTCGATGTCGATCCAGAACTGGTGTTCAACAAAAGCCTTACCTTAACGGAAGGTGCGATTCGACCATACAACCGAGTGAATAGCGATGCCTGGTATATGAAGCGTCTTCAGGCTGTAGCTGATCGTCACCGGTTTAGTCTCCGTGTTCCTGTAAAAGAGTTATCTGATGATGCAATTGAAAAAATCCTATACGGAACAGGCGATGAGAAATACCGCGTATCACTTGGTGATGGGCGTGCATATGACGCTGCTTACGAGGGAGTTATCCCAAACCTTGAACGACGATACAAAGAAACTGATAGCGACTTCATGCGTAAAGACATTGAACGCTTTATGCGTGAACGCAAATGTACCGCTTGTAACGGTGCCCGTTTAAAGCCGGTTGTTCTAGCTGTGACGATTCACGATCTGAATATTATGGACTTTGTTGGGTTAGGTGTTGAATCGGCGCTTGATATGTTCCAGAATAAACTGAAACTCAACGAACAAGAGACGTTTATTGCTGAACAGATCATGAAAGAGATTACTTCTCGACTTGGTTTCATGAACAATGTCGGCCTAAACTATCTTGAGCTTTCGCGCGCAGCTAACACGTTATCTGGTGGGGAAGCGCAGCGTATTCGCTTGGCGACACAAATTGGTTCTGGGTTGCAGGGTGTGTTGTATGTTCTCGATGAACCATCTATTGGATTACACCAGCGCGACAATGACCGTTTAATCGCAACTCTAAAACATCTCCGTGATCTTGGTAACACGGTATTAGTAGTAGAGCACGACGAAGATACGATTCGTCAGGCCGACTACCTGCTAGATATTGGTCCTGGAGCTGGCGTGGCGGGTGGAAACGTTGTTGCGGCTGGAACTCCCGCCGAAGTTGCGCTTAACAACGATAGTGTGACTGGACGCTTCCTGAGCGGTGCCGAAAAGATCGATGTTCCAAAAAAACGACGACCAATTCAAAAGGACCGCAATCTCATTATCCGCGGTGCTCGTGAAAACAATCTTAAAAATATTGATGTCACGATTCCGCTTGGTGTCATGACTGTCGTGAGTGGTGTCAGTGGGTCTGGTAAATCAACGCTCGTGAACGATATTCTTGCCAAAGAATTATCTGCTCGTCTGCACCGTGCACATGTTGTTCCGGGCACGCACGATAATATTGAAGGCATTGAGCAGCTTGATAAGGTAATTGTTATCGATCAATCCGCTATTGGACGAACACCCCGCTCTAACCCGGCGACATATACTGGAGTATTCACGCCAATCCGAGAACTATTTGCCGGTACAACAGAGGCAAATATTCGTGGCTACAAGGCAGGTCGATTCAGTTTTAATGTTAAAGGTGGACGTTGCGAAAACTGTCAGGGTGACGGTGTTATCAAGATCGAAATGCATTTCTTGCCCGATGTATATGTTACTTGTGATGTATGTCACGGTAAGAGGTACAACCGTGAAGCTTTGGAAATAAAATACAAGGATGCGACGATTAGCGACGTGCTTGATATGACGATTGAACAAGGCGCAGCTTTCTTTGAGAACATCCCAACGATTGCGCGAAAACTTAATACGCTCGTTGATGTCGGACTCGGGTATATTAAACTCGGACAGCCAGCGACAACGTTTAGCGGTGGTGAAGCGCAGCGTATCAAGCTTGCCTCTGAGTTATCACGTCGTTCTACCGGAAAGACTCTGTACATTCTTGATGAGCCAACGACGGGGCTTCACAGCGCGGACGTGAAACGACTTCTCGTTATTTTGCAGAAACTAGTCGAAGGTGGGAACAGTATGGTGATTATCGAACACAACCTTGATGTTATTAAGACCGCCGATCATGTCATCGACATGGGTCCAGAAGGTGGTTTGGGTGGTGGTATCGTTGTTGCCTCGGGAACGCCGGACGCTATAACAAAAGTTGCCGCGTCGTTTACGGGAAAATACCTTAAGCCACTTTTGAAATAAGAAATCTATTCTTGTGACAATATAACGATGTTGTAGTCGGCGAGTTCTATGTTTGTGAACCCGTGTTCATCGGTTGTTATTTCTGTAACGTGTGTTTCGTTAAAGTCAGGGCTATAGCCTTTCCAGCTGCTATTGAATCTAACGTGCCAAGTTCCTATTATAGGCAAAATAAGTTCATAAGATTTAAATCTTCGATCGTTAAAGTTAGCAATGACAATGACGTCATCGCGAACGCCTCCATTCAGCCATCGGTGGTAGGCGATTACGCGGTTCTCATTGTCTTGGTGAAAGACTGCGATGTTTCGGCCTGTCAGACCTGTCGTATTGCCGTAAGCATCCAGTCTTAAGCTTGTTAGGTGTTGGTGGGCTAGAACAATCCCGGCGAATTGCTTGGTTTTGTTCCAGTCGAGCATTTCCCAGTCATTGAAGTTGCCCTCTTGCATGAATTCTTCACCCTGGAGGAGCATAGGGATACCTGGTGAGGTCAAGGTGATGGCATTCGCAAGAAGCCCTTGTTGCCTAGCAAATATACTCCCGGCGTTACCTGGTGTTACGGCTTCATTGATGCGCACAGACCCATTGGCAGCTGTGTCGTGAGAATCGCTAAAAATAACTTTTTGAAACCCGTCTTCATTAAATGTATGACCTAACTCTTTGGTGAGTTCGTCGCTATTGCTTGATTCGCCAATACTTAATATGGCACGAATAGCGTAGGGGAAACCAAGTCCCCATTGAGCGTCATAGCCGGCGCCGCCTTCTGACTCTGGCTTCGTGATGTACTCATTACCGGCGTTATCTTCGGCGATCATCATGACATGTGGATCAATTTTATGCGCGAGCGTCGCTATATCCTGGAGAAGTGACCATGCGTCTGAAATTTCGGTGTCTTTTCCGCCGTCGGATCCTTTACTGTTGCGCATGTAAATAGTTGAATCAACCCGTAGGCCATTGATGTGGTATTCGGTCAGCCACATCGTCACGTTATCAAGAATGAATTGACGCACTTCGGGCCGTCCGTAATCTGGTCGTCCACCCCATGGAGTGTCGCCGCGTTCGTCATTGTAAAAATAAATACCACCGCGATTGTTTTCGCTCCAGCCATCAAATTGCCATAGTTCTGTTTGACTTGAGAAGTGATTGTAAACAACATCAAGAATCACGGCGATTCCTCGTTTGTGACAGGCTTTCACAAAATCAAGCAAGCCACGTCGTCCGCCGTATGAATTCTCGACCGAGAAAATGTGGTTCGGTGCGTAGCCCCAGCCATTGCTTGTCGCCATGCTTGTGACGGGCATTAGTTCAACCGTATTAATGCCAAGGTTTTGCAAGTAATCAAGTTTTTCGATAGCCGTATAGAATGTCCCGCTGGTCGCTGCGTCTGGACGATTAAATGTTCCGACGTGCAATTCGTATATAATTTGTTTTTCATTAGGAATGATGGGCGATTCAATATCTTCCCAGTCGAAATCTGAATCAACGACTAGAGAGACGCCATTATCTGATACGGTTAACTGTCGTGCCCTGGGGTCATTGCGGTCAATCGTACGGCCATCACTAGTGGTAATGCGGTATTTGTATGATTTACCTGCTTTTACATCTGCGACGCTTCCAGACCAGTACCCATTAGTCTCGCTTGTGAGTGGTTGTTCGTCCCAAGCAAAATCAAGTCCAATCAATACACTTACTGACTGAGCAAATGGTGCCCAAACACGAAAACTCACACCTTTGTTCGTGAGGTGTGATCCAAGGATATGTGATGTTTGATGCCCCATAACTATAGGTTAGTATGGCGGCATAAGCGTTTTTTGACAACCCTGCGTCTGTCGACGACGTGTTATTTTTTGCGACTAAAAATTGAGGCGATTTCGCGCTTGGTGCCGTTCCAAAATGCAGTGCGTGTCTTCTTGTCTTTGAAGATATGAATTGCAGGAGGCAAAACCGAAATCAGGATGATAAGTGCAATGATCGGAAGAAGGACGTGGTCAATTTCAATACCTGCGCTTTCAAATACAGACCCAAGGCCATACCCGATATAGGTGACGCCGGCAGCCCATAAGAATGCTCCGATAACATTAAATGACAGGAACCGCTTGTAGTCCATATTACTGGCACCCGCAACAAGAGGGGCGAATGTACGTACGATAGGCACGAAGCGGGCGATGATAATTGCTTTACCACCGTGCTTTTCATAAAAATTCTGAGCTTGTTGGATATATTCTTGTTTGAAAAGTCGTGCATCTGGTTTCTTGAAAAGCCGGGGACCTAGCTTACGTCCGAAAGTGTATCCAACACTGTCGCCAAGCACGGCAGCGGCAAAAATGATAGCCACAGCTAAATGAATATTGAAGTCAAGAAGTCCTGAGTGGATAAGGAACCCAGTCGTAAAAAGAAGGCTATCTCCGGGTAGAAAAAATCCAATTAATAGTCCCGATTCAGCAAAGACAATAGCAGCCACACCGACAATGCTTGCGGCAATAATAAAGTCCATCAGATCAAACCCAGGTATCATTGTCCCCATTTTAGCACCAAAAATGGTATAATTGATAGGTGACAATTATATTTCCGTAAAGGTATCCGAATCTATAAGATTCTAAAGGAGGAGAGACATGGGAGATAAAATTAATCTAAATCTGGACGTACGTACCCTACAGGGTAAAAAAGTTCGACAATTACGCAAGGACGGTATCGTTCCAGCGGTTGTCTACGGCCCAGGGCTTGAACCAATGAACGTTCAAGCGGCGCAAAATGTAATCGATAAGGTAATTCGTGAGGCTGGAAAGCACACACCTGTTCACCTAACGATTGGTACGAAAAAAGAAATTGCGATGATCAAGGACGTCGAGACAGATCCTGTAAAGGGACTCACTCAGCACGTTGCATTCCACGCGGTGAAGCAAAACGAACCAGTGAACGCCGAAGTGCCAATTCGTCTTATCAACGAAGGTGAGAGCGAAGCCGAAAAAGCTGGTCTTATCGTTCTTCAGGCACTTGACCGTATTGAAGTACGTGCATTGCCACTACATCTTCCAGAAGCACTTGAAATCTCAATTGCTCACCTGAAAGAAGCTGGTGAACAAATTACACTTGGTGATATTACATTGCCAAAGGACGTTCACTTCGTTGAGCACGCCACTGGCCATGAAGACGCTGACGAAGAAGCTCCAAAGCTTACTGACTTAGTTGTCGCCAGTGTGTATGAACCAGCTGCGCTTGAAGCAGCTAACGAAGCAACTGCCGGTGACGCAACAATCGATGCAGAAGTTGAAGCTGATAACGGTGGAGACTCTGATCAAACATCACAAGCTGAGGAAACGAAACCAGGCGGCAAAGCCCAGGACGAACCGAAGCAATCAAACGTTGACGCTAACAAATAGCCAGGCGACTGATATAAATAACTCCGCTGTAAAAAGCGGAGTTATTTTTTTGGAACGGAGTGGGCGATTATTCTTCGATAAATCCACCGGATTGGTGGGCCCAGAGTTTCGCGTACGTGCCTTTTTTCGCAAGGAGTTCGTCGTGCTTGCCATCTTCAACAATCTTGCCGTTATCAAGCACAATGATTCGATCTAATTTTGAAATAGTTGAAAGACGGTGGGCAATTACGATACTTGTGCGGCCTTCCATTAATGTAATGAGTGAATCCTGAATCAGTTTTTCACTTTCACTGTCAAGCGCTGAGGTTGCCTCGTCGAGCAAAATTATTGGAGCATCTTTTAATATCGCGCGAGCAATAGCAATTCTCTGACGTTGTCCACCGGATAGTTTTACGCCTCGCTCTCCTACGAGCGTGTTAAATCCTTGTGGGAGATCAGATATAAACTCAAATGCATGCGATAATTTTGCGGCGTTTATGACAGCTTTCTTGGTAGCATTCGATTTTCCATATGCGATATTTTCGTGCAGTGAGCGGTGAAATAGTGCAGGTTCTTGCGGGACATACGCGATAGCGCGGCGTAAGTCGGACTGCGCAACTTCGTTGATTGGTTGGCCATCAATAGAAATCGCTCCACCTTCAACATCGTTGAAGCGCAGTAGTAGTTTTGTCAGGCTTGTTTTGCCCGAACCGGATGGTCCAACTAAGCCGACCTTTTCACCTGCCTTGATTGTAAGATTGAAGTTTTCAAATAAAGGATTATGATTTTCGTCGTGCGTGAACTGAACGTCATTAAATGTTATCGAACCATTTTTAACAGTTAATTTTTTTGGTGCTTTTACGTCTGTTACGGTTACTGGTTCGTCAAGTGATGAAATCATAGGGCCTGCGTCGCCGATGATGCGAATGTATGAACGTGTTGTGTTACCGACCGCCCATAGTTGACCAACGACGGTGATAGTGTAGCTTATGACTAGATAGATAGCTCCGATACTCGCAATCTTATATTCCGTCGCAAATATGGCGGCAACAAAAGCGGCGATATTGAGAATTACCATGAGCCCACCGAACGAGCCGGTAATTAATAGTACACTTTTCATTTCTCGCAATGTAGCTTTGCGCCAGTCGGTTACCTTAGTTTTATATACTTCAGATTCTGAGCGCTCATTGGCGAATGCTTTAACGGCAGATATATTTGATATGACGTCGGCGAAGAAGCCCGTATTAGCACTTGATTTCTCGGAAACCATACGACTGATTGGTGCAATTGTACTTTGTACTTTAATAATAACCACAATAATTATTGCCGATAGGAATGCAAGCGCAGCTGCATACTGCCAAAAGATAAAGCTTAGTGCAATACATACAGAAATGAGCGTTGTGACTATTGGGAGGGCGGTGAACGTGATCGTATCCCAGAATCTTTCTATGGAACTGATCAACTTATTATTGTCCGAGACCATGCCTCCGCTCATTTTGTTTGAGTGATATGTCATGCTCTTCTGCATCATATTTTCCATGATTTTTATTGATGTACGAGCTTGCATTCGACTCACTGCTATAAAGGCAATTGCTATCGTGATGCGAATTGCAATGACATCACCAAAAATTAAAATTACCGAGTATCCGATAAGTAAGCCGATACTTGTTTCAAGTGTGGCTGTGCCGTCGGCAATATGAGTAAGTAATTGCGAAACGAATATTGGTGCAATTGTCGTTGTCAGTATGGCGAATATAATTTGTGACAGCATCATGACGACCGTTAGGACTGGCGCAATGTGCCAAAGTTTTAGCATAAATTGCACGACGCGTTTTGACGAATGTTTTTCGGACATAAGGAACTCCATTATATATAATTTTATTTCGTGTCGCTATTGGTTTGGCCGTCCGAACGTTTGCGAGTAGAGGATTCCGCGGAATCGTAGTGTCACTATAATACTATTGCTGGACCTTAAGTTCAATACCTTTTGCCAATATAACACCGGTAATCGTGGTATAATACTATTTGTGCAAAAAATACTTCTTTATTACAAGTTCACTCCGATCTCCGACCCGGTGGCTGTTCGATTATGGCAAAAATCTTTGACTGAAAGTTTGAACTTGCGCGGACGTATTTTAATCTCTCCTCAAGGTCTGAACGGAACGGTTGGTGGTGAGCTCGAAGACCTTAAGACATACGTGAAAACAACCAAAGAACTACCTGGTTTCAAGGACATCGTTTTTAAATGGAGCGATGGTGGCCGTGAAGATTTCCCACGTATGAGTGTGAAAACCCGCCGTGAACTAGTTGGATTTCAAAATAGCGATCAAGAATTTGAAGTCGACGAAAACGGGGTAGTCGGCGGCGGCAAGCATTTGAAGCCAAAACAGGTGCATGAACTGGTTGAGCAGTTTGGTGACGATGTTATCTTTTTCGATGGCCGTAATGCGCATGAAGCAGCAATCGGCAAATTCAAAAATGCGGTCGTGCCAAACACTCATACCTCACGTGATTTTATCGATGAACTAGAAAGTGATAAATTTGACGACATCAAAAACAAAAAGGTAGTTACTTATTGTACGGGTGGCATTCGCTGTGAAGTGATTAGCGCCATGATGAAGAAACGTGGCTTCACGGATGTCTATCAAATGGATGGCGGTATTGTAAAATACGGTGAAGAATTTGGTGATGATGGACTGTGGGAGGGTAGCTTGCGTGTGTTTGACGATCGTATGACGGTTGATTTTTCTGACCATACTGCGGTTATTGGTATTTGTGGTCACTGCAAAGAAGCGACGAACAACTACGAAAACTGTGCATTCGCAAACTGTAATGATCTTGTCCTCATTTGTGAAAATTGTAAGCAAGATCCTGATCTATTATTCCACACTCAGCTATGTCGAGAGCGCGCACTAAGCGCGACCTCAGCTTCTCGCTAGCCATAGTGCTTACGCTTATTCGATGTTATAATTACAGATAACACATATGAAAAAACAAACGTTACTAAAGATATTCGGAAGCGTCATTGGGGCGTTTCTGGTAGGTTTTGTCGGGTTTCAGCTACAGTCTAATGTTGATGCGCTGAGCCCGGGTGATTATACGTGTCGACCGAACGGTTCATATGCATCGCCAACGACCGGTCCTGGTGCGATTACCTCGGATGACCAATCGCGCGCAGCACAAGCTATGGGCTGGTTGCATTCAATGACCGAGACTCGAACCGATGTGACATCTGCAAGTACTGTATCGCCAAATACCGAACATGCACCATCGTATACAGGCGCTATCTCAGGAACATTTACTTTGAACGGTCCAACCTACCCAACAAAGAGCGATGCATCAATTGAAATACTCTCTCCATCTAGTGTGCCTGATAACTACGCGGGAATTATCCAAGGGAAAGTACTGACAACCCCAGCTGCTTTTAGGTGGATTATTCAGGTATATAAACGAACTTCTGGCGGGGATGTACAGGTTGCGAAACAAGCCTTGGCTGACGCGACAACGGGTGAATTTACAATTGATTTATCGGACATCTCGTCACCTCCTGCTGGTGGATGGGCGTTTGGTATTCTAGATGCTAACGCAGGCTACGCTGAATACGGGACCAAGTGGCCAAGCCCGGAATATTACGACGGGCTAGAAGTGCAACAAAAGTTAGTTACCGACGCAATTTATGATTGGAATACCACAAAGGCACTGGCTGATGGAACTTTTACCTTCCCGAATTCAAACACTGGTAAAAAATTATTTAGACTTGTCGATACGGCGTCTGGTGATATATTAGCCGAACATGTTGAAAAAACCGGTCTTATTCGATCATTCGAGATTGACGACCAGAATGATCCTGCTTATGGAACGGCACTGGAAGACCAGTCGTATGTATATGATCAGGCGGTTGCGCTATTTGCCGCAATTGGAAGTGGAGATGATGCACTTGCGAGTAGCCTTGCGGATGGATTACTAAATCTGCAAGAGGGGAATGGTGGATTTGCCTTCGCCGCACCACAACTGAGTCCAATGTACCGAGATTCACTGATCCGTACTGGCGCGCACGCTATTGCTGTCGATGCATTGTTAAGCTATGTCGATACTTACCCATTAGCGGTGAAAAGTGCCGCCTATCGTGCTGCGGCTGAAAGTGGGTTGGCATTTCTTGACTCACTATTATCTCAGTCTGGTGAAACGCAGGGGCTCTACCTGGGTGGATATGGAGATTACACCGGACCTTCGAACTCATTCGATCCGAATATAGTTATTACTTGGGCCTCAACTGAACACAATATTGATATTTGGAATACATTTGTAAAAGCAGCTAGAGTGCTTGGGAGCGCGGGACAATATGCCGAGAAAGCGGCAGCATTGAGCGGTGTTATCAAAAGCAAGTTATATAGTGCTGCCGAGCACCGTCTATTCCAAGGTATGCGGGCGAATGGTGTTGATACTGCCGACCCACTCGATGTGAATAGCTGGGGGGCAATGCAACTGTATTCTTCAGGACATTACGATGAAGCTTTGTTGGCACTTGCGCGGGTTGATGCCTTTAAATTTACAAGGGGTGACGTGACTGGCTATGCGCCATTTTATGACAGTGCTGGGTATCCAGGTGCTGAAGAAACGGTGTGGTTCGAAGGTTCTTATGGAGTTGCGTTGGCGCGCTACCACATTGGTGATTATCAAGGGTATCGAGACTTACTCGGTACGCTTGCTGACGGTCAAGAAAGTGATGGTTCATTCCGCTATGCAACCGACGAAGATGTGACGTACAGTATTACAACCCGCAAATCAGTCGCAAGTACCGCTTGGTTTATATTGGCAACAACTGGCCGATCCGCTATCTGGAATGTTTGTATGTATAACCCACCAGCTGGTCCAATCGAGGTACCAGAAGTCCCTATCGTTACGCAACCAGTCATTCCGGTTACACCAAAGCCCTCTATTCCTTCAGCTGGTGCTGAGCCAGAAGTATCTGCTGGTGATGGCCCTCAAGATGAGACTCCAGTAGCAAACGTAACTCCGGAAGTAACACCCGTTGATGGCTCTGCCCCAAGTGATGAGGATATACCTCAATCAGCATCCGATCAAGATTCAAAAAGCGATTTTTCATGGACGCCGATTATAATCGCCGGGTCATTTCTTGCAGGAGCCGGATTGCTCTGGGGACTGATCTTATTTATACGATCTCGACTTCGCTAGCGTTTAGTGCGAAGCCATTTCAAATTCAATTTTCCTTGGAAGCATAAAACTCAGAAGGAATGTTACGCCAACAAGCGATAGGGCGTAGATCATCGTCACACGAAATGCGTTCGTGAAGTTTTCGCTAGCTGCTTGCTTTGTGACATCGGCGATAACTTCTCCAAGCTTTTTTGACCCTGGGGTATTTGATGCAGGTGTTGCTTCAAGCTCTTTACAGCTTTCGGGAGTAAGCGACGAATCTTTCTGACTTGTTCGATCAACGTAGCAATTCTCGATACTTTTTATGATTGGTTCTTGTGCTTCTGCGGGCACCATTTGGGCACTAAGTTCGGCACGAATTTGTGGTTCAACCGCTACGAAACTTGTCGCAGCATTTGATGTGAGGTGGCCAAAGAAGATAACTCCGACAAGTGCAATACCGATTGCGCCACCAAGTTGAGAGACGGCGTTAAGTGTGCCACTGGCTGAACCGGCATGTTTTGTATCAACGTCTTTAAGCGTGACAGAGAACATTAGCCCCATCACGAGCCCCATACCAGCTCCGGTGAGGAGAAGACCTGGAATGAACTGCCATGGTTGCGTATCTTGTCCGTACAGTGAGAGGGCCAATACGACGGTACTAAGTCCGATCGCCATAATGACTGTACCGAGTGTCATAGTGTAACGACCAAGACGTTTGGTGAGTTTTTGGGCAAGGAAGCCAATGCTAAAGCTAATACCGACAGCGGTCGGAAGTCCTGTTAGGGCCGCTTCGAGGACTTTATAGCCGAGTCCTATCTGTAGCACGAGTGTAAAGGTAAAGAAGAATCCAAGCATAATCATTTGGAAAACAACGTTTACCATCAATCCGACACGGAATGAATTGGCTTTAAAGAGCGAAGGAATAATGAGCGGAGATGCATCTTTGGCATTCTTTTTAAGTTGCCACCACCAAAAGAAGGCGAATACCGGCAGTGATGCCGCCATCATAATGAATACCCATGATGGCCAGTCGAGTTCGCGACCTTGAATGAGTGGGAATAAGAGTAGCCCTAGTGCAACGATAATAAGGCCAGTGCCGAATACGTCGAGTTTCAATGGATGTGGTGACTTGCCGTTTGGAAGGTACTTAATCGCTGCAATAAACGCAAACAAACCAAGCGGGATATTTATTAGGAAGATTGGTCGCCAATCGAGACCGCCGATATTGGCTTGGATCAAAAGTCCACCGATGACTGGACCGAGTGATGCTGCGAGCCCACCGATTGCACCAAATAGTCCCATGACGGCACCACGTTCTTTTGGTGGATACATAACCTGCATCAGTGACATAACCTGTGGAACCATCAATGCCGCCATTGCCCCCTGGAAGAGGCGAGCACCGATCAAGATTTCAGTACTCCATGCTAGTCCGCTAAGGAGCGATGCAACAGTAAAACCAGCCACTCCAATCATGAAAAGTTTTTTGTAGCCGACAACATCACCGAGTCGTCCGCCGGTAATGAGAAGTACGGCAAACGCGAGTGCGTAGCCTGCTGTGAGCCATTGAATCGCGGCGAAGCTAGCGCCGAGGTCTGACTGGATAGAAGGAATCGCAATATTTACGATTGTGTTGTCAAGTAGGTCAATTGCAAAGGCGAGGGCTACGACAATAAGCGCGATCGTCCTCTGGCGACTCGTAAATTTTGCGGCGTGATGATGAGCTGAATGCATAGGATGCTCGCTGACGGTTTCTGTATTATTTGCCACGGGGGCGCTCCTTACTGAGAGAGTAATTAAAATATAGTTCTATTATACGACCTACATCAGTTATATAATAGAAAAATGGAGTCAAAAACTCAAAAACTTCAGGATAAGTTAAAGACTCTGCCGCGCTCGGCTGGAGTTTATTTCCATAAATCAAAATCAGGTGAAATTATTTACGTTGGAAAAGCGGCGGTGCTTAAAAATCGAGTGCGCCAATATTTCCAAAGCACTCGTGATATGGACGTAAAAACACGAGCTTTGGTTGAAGAAATTTATGACACCGATTGGGTTGAAACCGAAAGTGAAATCGACGCACTGTTCCTTGAATCAGAAATGGTTAAACGGTACATGCCTAAGTTCAATATTTTGCTGCGTGATGACAAATCGCAGACGTTTATCAGGATCGATATGAAAAGTGAGTGGCCGTTCGTGTGTTTTACGCGTAATCCGGCCGATGATGATGCTGAATATTTCGGTCCATACTATAATGCCTTCGCAATTAAAAAAGCGATGCGATATCTGCGTAAAGTTTTTCCTCATTACACGAAGGAGCCAAAAGGTAACGGGCGCCCTGACCTTGATTCGCATATCGGACTAAGTCCAAAACCAGGTGTAACGTCCACTGAGTACAAAACTTCTTTACGACGGTTGATTCGCTATATTGAAGGCGGAAGATTAACGATCGTACGTGAACTAGAAAAAGAAATGCACCAAGCGGCCAAGGCTCAAGATTTTGAGTTGGCTGCATCACTCCGAAATAAACTCCAGGACCTACGTTCTTTGCAGCAGCAAATTATGTTTGGTGACCGGGAATTCCTAGACATTAGTAAAGACAAAGCACTGAGTAAACTCGTCGATTTATTTAGTTTAAAGAAAATCCCCGCGAGAATTGAGGGATATGACATTAGTCACATGGGCGGAACAAATGTGGTTGCGAGTATGGTTGTGTTTACTAATGGTGTGAGCGACCGGGCGAATTATCGCAAGTTCAAGACTCGTATTGAGCAAAACGATGACTACTACAATATGCACGAAACATTGCAGCGTCGCTTGAGTGAAAAGAATTTAAAGGCCTGGGGGACGCCCGATTTATTGCTAATTGATGGTGGCAAAGGCCAACTCGATGCTTCGATTAAGGCACTTGAGGAACGAGATCTAAAGATTCCAATCATCAGTATCGCAAAGCGCGAAGAAGAGGTGATTGTGCATCGTACGCGGTCCAACATCGATATCACGAATTTATTAAAATTTATTGAACAACCAACACCCGACGTTATTGTTATGAAAGAGGGCGATTATTTAATCATTAACCTGCACGCTGGGCAATTAAACGCATCGGGTCACTCAAAGAATCTGCGCGCATCAACCGTCCATTCTTCGTATTCTGATGTCACGAAATTATTTCAGCGTATTCGTGATGAATCACACCGATTTGCGGTGAGTTATCATACGGTTTTGAAGCGAGCAAAACAGACGGCGAATGTCTTGGAGGAAATTCCTGGTATCGGCCCCGTTACTCGCAAGAAATTACTAAAAACATTTGGAAGTATGCGAGGCGTGGTTGCGGCGGAGCGATCGGCATTAGTTGAAGCGGTGGGCGAAAAGAAAGTCAAACTAATGGAACCATACCTGAAACCTTAAGTTTATGATGCTTGTGCTAATAGTGGCGCCACTATATCATGGTGGCAGACCCTATTATGGTGACTATGATAAAAAACAGTCTTCGTTCCGCCTTCACGATCGTTGAATTGATCGTTGTTATTACTGTGATCGCGATACTTGCGGGTATCGTCGTCGTATCGTATGGATCGTGGCGAACGTCTGTTGCGACAGCATCTGTGAAGAGTGATCTTACGAATGCCGCTTCTGCTATGGAATCATCACGAACTTTTGACAATACTTATCCTTTAACGCTGCCATCTACCTTTACGGCAAGTGAGAATAATACGCTGACATTAACATTTCCTGATCCAAAATCATTTTGTATTGACGGGGTGTCATCAACTTTGTCATCAACAACTTTCTACATTGATAATCTCACCCAGTCGAACGGCGCAACCCAAGGAACGTGTGCGACGCGACCTTAGGCGGGTTAGCTGCACCACAAGTTCACGTATATATTGACGGCTTTTCGATGATACAATTATAGAAATGTCTATGAAAAAAGAATTCTTTGCATCTAACCGCCAGACTTTATTACAGAAATTACGATGTGATTTAATTATCTTATCTTCTAATGTTGCAATGCAACGCAGTAACGATGCGTCATTCTATTTTGAGCAAGAAGCTAACTTTTGGTGGTTAACAGGAATCAACGAACCTGGCTGGTGGGTAGTCATTCAGAAAAATAAAACATCTCTCGTCGCTCCTGATATTGATGAGGTGCATCGTATTTTTGACGGGGCACTTTCTGATACTGATGCTATCGCCCAGAGTGGTGTCGACGAAGTGCTATCTTATGCCGATGGAGAGTTATTAATGGCCAGCCTCAAAGAAGCAGGCCTATCGGTTGCAGGTCTTGGCAAAGATCCACACGAAGCTCATTATGACTTTACGCTCAATCCGGGACCGGTCGAAATGTACACAAAACTGCAGAGTTTATTTGGAACAATTAAAGACTGTCGTAAGGATGTAGCTCAGCTCCGGGCTATTAAACAGCCTGAAGAAATTGCGGCGATACGTGAAGCAATAAACCTCACGATCAAAGGATTTGAAAAAATTAGAAGCGACATTGATACCTACGAACATGAATACGAAATAGAAGCAGACTTCACGTATCATTTTAGAAAGAGCGGCGCACCGGGTCACGCTTATGATCCAATTGTTGCGGCGGGTGAAAATGCAGTAACTCTTCACTATGGCAAGAATCAAGACAAGCTCGTACCCGGCCAATTTGTGTTGATGGATATCGGCGCACGTGTTGATAACTATGCTGCCGATATTAGTCGAACATACGCCTATGGCGAGATAACGGATAGGCAACGGGCGGTCCATTCGGCCGTAGAGAAAGCGCACAAGGAAATTATTTCGTTACTTAAGCCTGGGTATAGCGTAAAAGACTATCACGAAGCGGTCGATGAGATCATGAAGGATGCGCTGAGCGGCTTGGGATTGCTTAATTCACCGTCTGATTATCGAAAATACTTCCCGCATTCTGTGAGTCACGGCCTTGGTATAGATGTTCATGATTCATTGGGCGGCCCTGCGGCATTCCAGTCGGGGATGGTGTTGACAGTTGAGCCGGGTATTTATATTCCTGAAGAGGGAATCGGAGTAAGGATCGAAGATGATATCTTGATCACCGAAACGGGTAATGAAAACCTGAGCGCTGCTTTACCCACCTCTATGTAGGCACTGTTCGTGCTATAATGTACCAAACGCTATGAGGAAATATTTTCTTATCTTTATTGTTCGGTGGGTGCTCAACACTTTTGGTCTTTGGGTTGCAGTGCGACTTTTAGGAACTGGTATCGAAAATGTCGAAGTGACACTCGGAACGGGCGGTTTCTTGTTGGCTGGATTTATTTTCTCGGTTATTAATAGTGTGTTCAAACCACTGGCTATCATATTGTCACTACCGGCAATTCTTTTAAGCCTTGGTTTATTTGTCATTGTTGTCAATGGAGTACTGGTATACGTCTCGATTGCATTGTCGCCGGGCATTTCTATGTCATTCTTTAACTCGATTCTTACCGGAATCATATTGAGTCTGATAAACTATATAGTAAGTGCCGCAGTCGAGATCCGGGGCGGTAAATTAGGAATACAGGAATAAATTATGACAATCGATACAATTCTACAAATCGTGACCGTTGGCTCAGCAATTTTAATGATTGCTTCGATTCTTCTTCAGCAACGTGGTGCCTCATTAGGCGCTGGCTTTGGTAGCTCTGGTGAACTCTACACAACTCGTCGTGGTATCGACAAAAACCTCTTCGAAGTAAGTATTGTTTTTGCTGTTATATTCGTACTTTCGATCTTGGTCGGCTTACTGCTGCCTAGTAATTAAAGGAGCGTCTTCACAACGTGGCTGAAAATCAACCGAGTAAATGGCGTCGTCTTCCAAAATTAAGCTTTAATTCTAAAGATCTTTCTCGTCGCATGAAAAAAGTTGAGGGTGCGACTATTAAGCATGCTCGACATTTTGTATTCAAGCGAATGAATAGTATCCGTGAAGTACGACGGCACATTATTCTATGGGTTTTAACAATCGGCCTTATTATAGGTGCGAGTGGACTGCAGTTGATGTGGTATCAACAAAGTTATCGTGCAATTGCGAACGCGAATGACGGAACATATGCCGAAGCGGTGCTGGGTCCAATTAATACTTTGAATCCCATCTTTGCGAGTACAAGTGCCGAAGAGTCTGCCAGTAGTTTATTATTTTCACGACTACTGACATACGATAAATTGGGCAAATTAAATTATGATCTAGCCGAGAGCATGGTGACTAGCACCGATCAAAAAACATACACATTGAAGCTTCGGCCCGATGCGCGCTGGCAAGATGGCGTGTATGTTCGTGCTAAGGACGTTGTCTTTACGGTTGGGCTACTAAAGAACCCTGCGACACGTGCCACGATTACCGGTTGGAGTGATATTACCGCGACGGCCGTCGATGATTTGACGGTTCAATTTGTTTTGCCTGATGTGTATGCGGCATTTCCGCATGCTTTGAACTTCTTGCCAATCCTACCGGAACATAGTTTGCGTGACGTTGCGCCAAGTGAACTTCGTGAAAATGCTTTTAGCAAAAATCCTGTGGGAAGTGGTCCGTTTACCGTGCGCTTTATTCAGGATATTGATGCAACAGCTGGTCGGAGTATTATTCACCTTGCGCGAAATGATTCATATTATAGAGGTGCGCCCAAGTTGGAGCGTTTGCAGCTACATGTCTACGCTTCAAGCGATGCGATCGTAAGGGCTGTTACGACATCTGAAGTGAATGCGGCAACTGACTTGTCGGTATCTGACGCTTCAAAAATTACCAGCGACCGATATATTGTTGAACGTAAACCAATAAATGCCGGAGCGTATGCACTATTTAATACGACGACTGGAATCATGTCAGACAAGACTGTTAGACAGGCTTTACAGGCCGGAACCGACACTGGAGCCGTACGTGCTGCTGTCGGCAAGAACACACCCGAGATCCATCTTCCATTTGTAACAGGTCAGGTGACTGGCGATGTACCGGCGGAAGTGCCATACAACAAAGCTTCTGCCGAGGCGTTATTGGATCAAGCCGGATGGAAGCTTGACGGCTCTGTTCGAAAAAAGGACGGTAATCTACTGCGCTTAACGGTTGTGACGACAAAGAATAATGACTTCGAAAAAGCACTTTCGAATATGGCAGACCAATGGCGTAAGCTCGGTATTACGGTCACAACAAGCATTGTTGATCCGACCGACCCATCACAAAACGTCGTAGAGAAGATCTTGCAACCTCGCAGCTACGATGTGCTTTTGTATCAACTGACTATTGGTGGAGACCCTGATGTGTATGCCTACTGGCACTCTTCACAGGCGAGCCGAGGCTTCAATTTCTCTAACTACTCTAGTTCAATTAGTGATGATGCACTCGCGAGTGCTCGCAATAGAATTGAGTCTAATCTCCGCAACGCAAAATATGTCACGTTTGCCAAGCAGTGGATGTCCGATGCACCGGCCATTGGATTGTTCCAGGCAACGACACAGTATGTTTATAGCAAGAATGTCCACTCACTACCAAAAGATGAAGTGTTGGTGTCTGCGAGCGATCGTTACGCCGATGTATTGTACTGGACGGTCGGCGATCGACTTGTTCACCAAACCCCGTAACAAGGTAAAGGTTGATTAAAGGGGTAAGGTCGTATATAATTCTATCCTGTTAGGGCGCTTAGCTCAGTTGGCTAGAGCATCTCGTTTACACCGAGAGGGTCGGGGGTTCGAATCCCTCAGCGCCCACCATGCAAATAGTCCGTCAGAAGTGACGGGCTTTTTGTATTCTTGCTTTTTAGCCCTTTTGCCTCTATAATTACCTGGTCTGCGCGTGTGCTGGAATTGGTAGACAGGCTAGCTTGAGGTGCTAGTGTTCGCAAGGACGTGGAGGTTCAAGTCCTCTCACGCGCACCAGATTTTATAAATAGGACTCTGAATTTTCAGAGTTCTATTTTTTGGCGTGAAAAAAGCCCGCTATCTCGGGTGGAGACTGGGAATAGTCTCCACCCGAGGCGGGCCTAGCGTTTTGCTTTAGTGGATCGTTTGCGCTTATTGATCCTCGCAACTTCTTGTGCAACTACGCCGATGAGCTCGATCGCATCAATGAAGAGGGATAGGACAAGAAAGGGCCACAGCAGTACAATGCCGGCGAAACCTCCGTCATCCTCACCCAAACCCATCAGATCTTCTTTGTACGACTTCGAGAAGCACATCCAGATGATCAGTGACACGGCGGTTACGGCACAGCCGATCAGGTAGACGGTCCCAGCGATCTGCCACCAGTTCATATACTTCACCCCTTTCCGCGGGGCTCAACTTGGGGTTTACTCCAAGGATCTCCGCACGGTGCGATGATTAGTTATAGGTATGCACCATTTAAGGTTATTTTGCAAGTAATAAATAGGAGGTCTTTGGTCTGACGTCCTTGCATAATTAGCTTGACTATGCTTTAATTACAGATAAGGAAGCCCCCTGATTAACTACAGCGGGCATATTTTTATGAAAGACCCAAAGCAAATTCGAAACGTTGCTATCATCGCTCACGTCGACCACGGAAAGACGACGATTCTTGATGGCCTCCTAAAGCAAAGTAATACTTTCCGTTCTAACCAAGCTGAAATGGATCAATCATTGATCATGGACAGTGGTGACCAAGAACATGAACGCGGCATTACAATTACCGCGAAGCAAACAGCCGTCTACTATGGTGACTACAAAATTAACATCGTTGATACCCCTGGACACGCTGACTTCTCTGGTGAAGTAGAGCGAACTCTCAACATGGCTGACGGAGTCCTACTGATCGTTGACGCTCAAGAAGGTCCTATGCCACAAACTAAGTTTGTGCTTTCGAAGGCGCTAGAACTTGGACTAAAGCCAGTTGTTGTTATTAACAAGATCGACAAGCCTGCACGCCGCATTGCAGAAGTTCTTGACGAAGTGTCTGACCTATTCTTGGAACTTGCCATTGACGACAGCCAGCTGCTATACCCGGTCTATTACGCGGTTGGTCGCGACGGAAAGGCTTGGCCTGAACTACCCGAGAATACTGATATTCACACCGACCTCACTCCTATATTTGAATCAATCATCAATGATATTCCCGCACCTGATGTACAAGTTGATGAACCTTTCCAAATGCTTGTGACTTCTTTGTACTACGACTCATTCCTTGGTAAATACGCCATTGGCCGTATTTCACGCGGAAAGCTCAACAAGAACATGCCAGTGCTTCTTATGAAGGCAGACGGAACACAAATTCCTGCCAAGATCGACAAGCTCTTTGCTTACCGTGGACTTCTGCGTGAAGAAATCGACGAAGCTGGTGCCGGTGACATCGTTGCCCTAACTGGTATTGCTGATGCCCACATTGGTGAAACTATTGCTGACAAAGAAAACCCAGAAGCTTTGCCTGTGCTTGAAGTTGAAGCACCGACACTGTCTATGTACCTAGGTCCAAACACCAGCCCACTTAAAGGTAAAGAAGCGAAGTTTAACACCAGCCGTCAAATCGGTGATCGTCTTCGCCAGGAAATTGAAACAAACGTTTCACTTCGTGTTAAAGAAGATGGTATCGGATTTGTTGTATCTGGACGTGGTGAACTTCACCTTTCAGTCTTGATTGAAACACTTCGCCGTGAAGACTTCGAATTTGAAGTTGGTCGTCCACAAGCCGTCACTATTGAAGTTGATGGTGAAGTACAAGAACCAGTCGAAGAATTACTGATTGAAGTTGGTTCTGAATTCCTTGGTGCTGTCAGTCAAGAACTTGGTGCGCGCCGTGCAGCTCCTGTAAAACAAGAGACGACATCAAGTGGAACGACTCGTTCTACCTACATCATTCCAACACGCGCTATGATTGGTCTTCGTAACCTTCTGCTTACTGCTACAAAGGGTACGGTGATCATGAACAGCCTACCTCACGGTTACCAACCACTTGGTGCTAAGTTGCAGCAACTTCGTAACGGTGCTTTGATCGCGACCGAAGCTGGTCAAACGACCGCCTTTGCGCTTGATAACGCTTCAGCGCGTGGTGAGCTCTTCGTCGGACCTGGAACAACTGTGTATCAGGGTATGATCGTTGGTGTCTATAACCGTAGTGGTGACCTCGACGTGAACGTCTGTCGTGGAAAGCAACTCACAAACATGCGTACATCATCATCTGATGGTACGATTCAGTTGACGCCTTACACTGACCTAAGTCTTGAACAATCAATCGACTTCATCGAAAACGACGAACTTTTGGAAGTAACACCAAAATCACTCCGTCTTCGAAAACGATTCCTTGATCCTAACCAGCGCAAGCGAAACTCACAAAAGAACCAGTAATCATATACTGACCAAAATACCCTCGATGATTCGGGGGTATTTTGTACGAAAAACATAATCGTATTGCTATACTTCGTCTACTATTACTATACTGAGTGTAATGGTAAAGATGATTGACGGCGATGCACTAAAATCGACACTCGTTGCAGCAACGGGTGTTTTGCGTAAGGGCTATAAAGGACCCGAAGATTTGCTCGGCGAGCTGTTTGGTGATGTCCAGGCGCAGCGGATTTATCCTGATGGGAAAACGTTTGTTGACCTAGTTCCAATGAAGCGCATCCGTTCAATTAAAGAAGAGTATACATTACTTAAAAAAGACCCTAATTTTGATCTACGTGAATTTGTTGCGCGCCACTTCGCGGATCTATCGGCAACAATTCACAAAAAAGAGCCTTTTGAAATACGCGAAGGGGAATCTACCGAGAAGCATATCAGCAGGCTATGGGACTATCTTGAACGGCGTAACCGAGTCGATCGCGGATCATTAATTGCACTGCCTCATAAATATATTGTCCCCGGTGGACGATTTAATGAACAGTTTTATTGGGATAGCTATTTCATTATGGTTGGACTTGCGGCACAGGGTGAATGGAAAAAAGTCGAAGACATGCTCAAGAATTGCGCCTATATGATCCGAAAGTATGGCTATGTACCAACGGCTAACAGAACCTATCTATTAAGCCGATCTCAGCCTCCGTTTTTCGTGATGATGGTGCAATTATTAGCTGAGCATAAAGGCAAGAAAGTTCTTCGTGATTACTTGCCGCATCTTTTGATTGAGTATCGTTTTTGGATGAAGGGACGCCGGAAATTAATCGACACCGAACATAATGCTTATAGGCGAGTCGTGCAGGTATCCGATGGGAGCCTTTTGAACCGCTACTATGACAACAAAGTCACCGCTCGACCAGAATCGCTTCGTGAAGACAATGAAACTGCACGGGTGTCAACGAAACGTGTTCGCGATCGTTTGTTTCTGCATTTACGTGCAGCGGCTGAATCTGGTTGGGATTTTAGCTCAAGGTGGTTATCGGACCCCAATGACCTCAGTACTATTCATACGGCTGACATTCTTCCGGTTGATCTGAATAGTTTAATGTTTATGATGGAAGATACGATTGCGACTGCCTATAGTTCGCTTTTGCACCCAATTATGACGCGCCGTTTTAAAAAAGCTGCAGCAAAACGAAAAGATGCCATCAATGAATATCTATGGGATGAAACATGCGGATTTTACATGGATTATAATTTCCATCACCAAGAAAACACTAAAGTATTTAGTTTGGCTGGAATATTCCCGCTCTATGCCGGCGTGGCTGGTGAAGCCGAAGCGGCAAGTGTCGCTGAGATAATTCAGAGGGACTTCCTGAAACCGGGCGGTGTCGTCACGACGCTCATAGAGAACGGACAGCAATGGGATAGTCCAAATGGATGGGCGCCATTGCAATGGATTACTATCCAAGGACTACGCAATTATGGCTATATTGAACTAGCCGATACGATTGCAAAAAAATGGATTGATTTAAACGACGACGTATTTAAAAAGACTCATCGAATGGTAGAGAAATACAATGTGATGGGCGGCGATGGACTTGGTAGTGGTGGAGAATACTCATTACAAGACGGATTTGGATGGACGAATGGTGTATATGTTGCTTTAAAGAAACAGCTTGAAGAAATTTAGAAGATCTTTTCGTCCTTCAAATCATCCGGTAAAAAACCTTTAGCGTGCTGAGAGTTCGCTTCCCATTTGTAGTCTTTAGCGTAGCCAAGATCTTTCATGAGTTTCGTTGGAGCATTCCGCAGGTGAATCGGGACGGGCGAGTCTGAATATTGTTTTGCCAGTGATTGGGCACGGTGCATCGCATCGGTGGTTTGGCGCGATTTCTCGCTCTTAGCGAGCGCGGTGGCGACATGGAAAAGAATATAGCTTGATTCGGGCATGCCAATACGTTCAACTGCTTGAAAGGCATTGAGCGCTAGGCCTAGGGCTCCATTACCAGCCAGTCCAATATCTTCAGACGCAAAAATGACCATCCGACGGGCAATGAACTTTGGATCTTCTCCGGCGTCAATCATGCGCGCCAAGTAATAGAGTGTTGCATCAACGTTGCTGCCGCGCATGCTTTTAATAAAAGCTGAAATAACGTTGTAGTGCATGTCGCCTTTTTTGTCGTAGCCGGGAAGTCTTTTTTGGGCAGCGGTTTTGACGACTTCAATGGTGACTTTTTTAGCCATGCTCAGCGCCAGTTCTAGGTTTCCAAGCGCGACGCGAGCGTCACCGCCAGACAGCTCGGCAATATAATCGAGTGACTTTGCGTCTGCACGTGATGTAATTTTATCGAGCTTTAATGCTCGTTTAAGGATCGTAATGATTTCGTCTTTTGTCAGGGGCTCAAGTACGAGTACGCGAGTTCGACTCAGCAGTGGTGTAATCACTTCGAAACTGGGGTTTTCGGTTGTCGCGCCAATAAGTGTAATGAGCCCTGATTCAACGTGGGGCAGGAATGCGTCTTGTTGGGCTTTATTAAATCGGTGAATTTCATCGACAAACAAAATGGTACGTAATTGTAAGTTCCAATTTTGTTTGGCATGTTCAACGATTCGTTCGACATCTTTTTTTCCGCTCGTGACGGCAGATATCTCGATAAACTCAGCGTTTACTTCTTTAGCGATGATTCGAGCGAGGGTCGTTTTGCCCGCACCTGGAGGTCCCCATAAAATAAGACTCACCGGTTCACGGTTTTTAACGATCTGTTTTAAGATCTCGTTGCTACCTAAGAGGTGTGTTTGACCAATAACTTCATCAAGTGTTTCAGGGCGCATTCGTTCGGCAAGGGGGACTCTTTGCATAGTTCTATTATAAGCGGTCGCTGTGCCGTATAATAGGCCTATATGAAAGTCCTTGTAAACGGCCAACTTATTGAATATAAAGATGAGGGCAAAGGAAGAGTGATTGTCTTGCTACATGGGTGGGGTGATCAACTGTCTACTTTTGATGAAATCGCAAAACATTTGGTAAAAAAATATCGTGTCATTCGGTTAGACTTTCCGGGATTTGGCGGCAGTCCAAAGCCGCTTGATAATTGGAATGTTGGGACGTTTGCGACGCTTACTTCTCAGTTCTTACAAAAGCTTGAAGTAAAAAACATTTATGCGGTTATCGGCCATTCATTTGGTGGGCGCGTGATTATAAAATCGGTCGCCGAAAATCTGCTGAACCCACAACGAGTAGTGCTTATTGGTGCAGCCGGCGTCAGGCCTCATCAAAATGCTAAAAAGGCCGCATATCGTGTCGTTGCGAAAGTTGGAAAATTCATCACGTCATTGCCCGGGCTTCGTGGAACACGCCAAGCACTGCGTAAAAAGCTATATGAATCTGCTGGAGCAACCGATTACTTGAACGCCGAAGGTATGCAGCATACTTTTAGAAATACTGTGAATGAGGATTTGTTGCCGTATGTTCATTTGATGGTGCAACCAACACTATTAATTTGGGGTGAAAATGACGATCAAACACCTGTTGCTGATGCTTACGCGATGACAAATGAACTCGATGATTCGGAACTAGTTGTTGTCGAAGAAGCTGGCCACTTCGTTTACCGAGAGAAATCAGAATTAGTTATGCAAAAAATTGACGAGTTCCTAAAATGAAAAACTACTGGACTAGGTATAGTAGCCAATATATAAACAGCCTGTTGTACATGCTGCAGGACACCGAGTACCGATTAAAGGCATATTTTGAGTGGTATCACCGAACCAGTGATTTTACAGCAGTGATGAAGCGTCGGAAGTTGACGGTGACACGTAAAATATCGCTACTTCGTTATGCGCTATGGACGGTGTGGTTGCTCGTTATTTTAGCGGTAATGGGTCTCGTTATTTTAGGTGCGTTGACGCAGTCATATGTTTTAGGGCTGATCGCACTCGTTATGCTTATCTTATTGCCATTTATCCTAGCGTACGGTATTGCGGTTCCACTATTTGCTGGCTGGTTGATAATTCAGCGACCAAAAGAAAAGACTATGATTGAAAATGCTCGTCGAATTTTAGCATCGCACGCTGCGGTGAAAATCGCGGTTGTTGGAAGTTATGGTAAAACGACAGTGAAAGAAATATTGAAAACGGTTCTTTCTGAAAGCAAAAAAGTAGCTGCTACACCAGGCAATATGAACACACCACTTGGCATCAGTCGATTTGCAAACAAGTTGGTGGGTAATGAGGACGTGTTGATCGTTGAATTCGGTGAAGAAAAAGTTGGTGACGTGAAGATGTTGGCTGAATTATCGTCGCCAACGATGGCCGTTATGACAGGTATAAACGAATCGCACCTGGCGAGCTTTAAGACAATCGAAAACACGATTAATACAATCTTTGAAATAGTAGAATACCTGGGCGACAAACCGGTTTATAAAAATGGCGAAAATCAATTCGTCAAAGATACTGCGGAGCAGGACGAATACCTCTTTTCTCGTAAAGGCGTTAATGGCTGGCGGGTGACAGACGCGAACACTTCACTAGAGTCGGGTACTCAATTTATTGCTAAAAAGGGCACGAAAGTCGTCAAGGCTTCGACTAGTCTTATTGGGCTTCACACAGTCGGTCCAAGCGTCGCTGCAATAGCAATCGCTGATGGACTCGGCCTTTCGACAAAAGATATCGAAGCTGGTCTCGCAAAGGTGGTTCCGTTTGATCACCGCATGCAACCTCGTCAACTGCACGGCGCATGGGTGATTGATGACACCTATAACGGCAACAGTGATGGTGTGAGCGCAGGACTCAATTTACTCAGGACTTCGACCGCTAAGCGACGTATTTACGTGACACCCGGTTTAGTTGAACAGGGCGACCAAACGCAACTGGTGCATGAAACAATTGGTCGGCAAATCGCCAGTAGTGCAGATGTTGCGGTTCTGATGAATAACTCAGTGACCAATTACATTGTGGCTGGTTTGACCGATGCTAAATTTAAGGGCGAATTGATAATTATCGATGATCCACTCGATTTTTATACCAACCTTGATCAGTTCGTAGCACGTGGTGATGTGGTGTTGATGCAGAATGACTGGACTGATAATTACCGCTAACTGGTATACTACATATATATGAAAAAGACAGTTGCAGTATTTTTTGGGGGACAATCAACCGAGCACGACATCTCGATTATTACGGCTTTGGGTTCAGTCATTAAGCCACTTGAACTTTCTAAAAAATATACGGTCCTACCGGTTTATATTACGAAAAAAGGCAAATGGCTTTCAGGTGCAGCGCTAAAAAACATCGATCTATTTCGATCAAAAAAGATCGAGACATTTGAAATCAAGACAAAGGCGGCCAAGATCGTACTTGATGGTGGGTTAAGTATTGACGGTGTAAAAATCGACATCGCTTTCCCCGCAATGCATGGTCCGTACGGTGAAGATGGATCTTTGATGGGCTTCCTGCGCATGGCGAATATTCCGTTCGTTGGGGCTGATATGGATGCAAGCGTGATTGCGATGGACAAGGTACTTGCAAAGCAGGTTGCGGTATCGAATAACATTCCGACTTCTAAATTTGTATTTACGACCCGCGCACAGTTTCAGGCTGATCCCGCAGCGAGTGTTTCTGTTGCGGAATCCAAACTAGCGTACCCTATGTTCGTCAAACCGGCGCATCTTGGTTCAAGCATTGGTATTACTCGTGTTGCCACAAAAACAGAACTACTTAATGCAGTTGAAGTCGCGGCATATTATGATGAAAAAATTATTATTGAAGAGGCGGTTGCGAACTTGATCGAGGTGACTGTGCCGATTATAGGGAATGACTCGCCAAGAGTTGCGTTGGTTGAACGCCCGCTATCTCAGGGTGAGGCGTTTTTTGACTTCGAAACAAAGTATATGGGCAACGGGGGCAAGAAAGGCGGCGGCAAGGCTGGCGCACAAGGTTATAGCGAGCTCCCGGCGGTCTTGCCTGGCAATTTATATGACACATCAGTCGATGTTGCGCTACAAGTATATAGAGCACTCTCTATGACGGGAATTGCCCGGGTTGATCTTTTGATTGATGAAAAAGCGAAGATTGTTTATTTTAATGAAGTAAACCCACTACCTGGTGACTTATATGGACATAACTGGCGAGCTGCCGGTGTTTCCAAAGTTCAGTTAGTTGATGAGCTTATTCGTTACGCCGAAGAGCGACATGATCAGAAGTCGCAAATTGACACGACTTTCTCTTCAAGTTTCCTTCAGCAGTTTTAAATTGCTATACTAGGAGTATAAACAGGGAGAGTATATGGAATTTTTGATCTGGACCGTTATTATTATCGTAGGAATCTTTATCCTTAGTGGATTAAAGGTAGTCAACCAATATCAGCGCGGCGTCGTACTAACGCTTGGTCGTTTTACAGGCGTACGCCAACCGGGTCTTCGAGTGATTATTCCAATTTTTCAAAAAATGATGCGTGTTGACGTTCGTTCGACACCAATCGATGTGCCAAAGCAAGAAGTGATCACAAAGGATAACGTGACCGCAGCAGTTGATGCAGTTGTCTATATCCGAGTGGTTGATCCTGCAAAAGCTGTACTTGAAACAACTAACTATGCCTATGCAACCAGTCAGTTTGCACAAGCTGCGCTTCGTGATGTAACGGGTAACGTCGAGCTTGATGAGCTGCTTTCAAAGCGCGAAGAAGTTGGGCAGCAAATTAAAGACATCGTTGATAACCAAACCGCACAATGGGGTGTGGATATCGAAATCGTCCGTGTCCAAAACATTGAACTTCCGCAGGACATGAAGCGAGCAATGGCGAAACAAGCTGAAGCAGAGCGTGAACGTCGTGCAATCGTGATTAGTGCTGACGGTGAAAAGATCGCAGCCCAGAACCTGGCCGATGCTGCCGCTATTTTTGCCAAGGTCCCAGGTGCGCTGAACCTTCGTACACTTGGAACACTTGAGCGTATCAGTACTGAACCAAGCCAAAAGACAATGATGCTTTTCCCTGTCGAGTTGATTGACGCACTTCGTGGTGCTTCGAACGTTTTGACGGGCAAAGCGAACGATAACAAGGGTTAATACCTTGCAAACGTAAACGCTCCACTGTATTATAGGTGGAGCGTTTACGCACCCTTACCAGGTATATGGCTCTTTAGCTCAGCTGGTAGAGCAGTGGATTGAAGATCCACGTGTCCCCAGTTCGAGTCTGGGAGGAGCCACCAAAGAAATAGTCTCATCATTTTAGCAATGTATGGGGCTTTTTCTTTAGGGCTTTACATATCTTCGGGAAGTGGTAGAATTATCTTTATCGCACTTTTTGGTGCGTGAGCTATACCTCGTTATTCGTTCTATCGGAAAGAGTTGAGTTATGAGCAACACTGACGGACACCGTCCCCAGAAGATCCAGGCAGCAGACCGAACCATCAAGCGCGTCAAGCGCGGGAGCGGTGCAACCGAGATCCTTCTGACGACTGGGAGCAATTCCGACTTCGGCCGTGGCAAGCACCGTCGCCGCCAGGCTGCCGGTCAGCGTCGACAGCGTGACAACAAGTTCTGCCGTGATGTGGCGAAGCTGGTCAAGCGCAAGGACATCAAGGCCGTGATCATTCCGCTGATCTCGGCAGATCGCCACAACGTCGGCCGTCGCGCGATGCCCGCCTAGCGGCAGCAAAACCAAAAAGTGTGATCGCCCGGACAACTACGTCCGGGCGATTCGCATTTTTGTGGCCCAATCTGTTGAATCTAAGCTGTTAATCGAGTATACTTACTAGCGTATGCGGGTGTAGCTCAGCTGTTAGAGCGCATCCTTGCCAAGGATGAGGCCCAGGGTTAGAGTCCCTGTACCCGCACCAAATTGGATTTTAGAGACACTTCGGTGTCTCTTTCTATATTTTGACCCCTGAAAATAGCACTAATTTCATTGGTGTAAACATTTTTCTTTTCATCGACGTAAATTTGGGCTGGAAAAACCAATTGTTTACACCTTTTCATATCTTCCTCTGTTAAATCGAAGAAATGCTTGCCTTTATCATCCAAGAAGCCAAAGGCGAAATCTAAGAATTCCTTCAAGTCGTTGTCGTTCTGGTTACGTAGGTCGGCAATTTGACCTTCGTTATCTTGATACTCTTTTTTAAGTCGTTTAATTGAGTTTGCTATCTCGTCTTTTATGAATGCATTTTTCGGGTCTATGACGGCATCGACTTGGTTCTCAATCTTCTTGGTGAGGCTTGTGTTGATAGCTTCGAGCCTTTGAATTTCACTACGCTTATCTAGATGTTTTGCATTGAAGGTTTTAATTAGTTTTTGCTTCAATTTCTCAATCTGGTTGTGGGGAAAGACAGTAGTATTCAATAGCCTCGAGAAACGTTCGTGCGTCTCTGCTTTATCAAGATACCTGTTACAGCCTCTGCACCTATATTTCTCATAGAACTTAGTAGTCTTTCTGCCTTTACCATTACTAATAGGACAGCTTGTGAAGCGAGGATACTTTTTATCTGAACTATCGCATTTATCGCAGGTGATTTTATTTGATAAAGGATAGACTTCATTTTTATTCTTCCTATGCCCAGATTGATTTTTGGGGTTTCGGTTGAAAACTCTAAGAATTTGTTCGTGCTCTTCTTTAGTTATTAGAGGTTCGTGTAAACCTTTCTCGTTACGTAGGTTAAATTTGCCCTTAAGGTCTATAATTCCAGCATAGTACGGCTCACAGGCAACTTGTCTAAATCTATCCATCTTGAACTTTGTATAATGCTTGCCGAACCCACTTGTGTTGAGCTCTTTGAGGGCGTCAGTTGGTGCTATGAGCCTTGATGCTAACTTACGTAGTACCTTTTGCAGTGGCATCGCTAGAACAGGGTTTATAACGTGTATGCCAGCTACTGTACCTTTTCTGTATCCAACTTTCGGACTAGAAGGTAGACGACCTTCTCTGATAGCCATTTGTCCGCCTGAAATTGATTTAGTGATACGTTCTTCATTGCTTCCTTCGGCACTGAAGTATTTCATAAACCGCATCATTTTCGCCATCAGGTCGCCCGAGTTCAGCTGTTTATCTGATGCGTACCAAACTTGAACGCCAAGCTTTTTAAACTCAACCTCAAAGTGAAAGGCTTCTTCGATTGAACGCATAAACCTATCAGGTTCGTCGATGATTAAGTACTTAACCTTCGGATGCTTTCTGCAGTAAGTGAGCATTTCCTGAAGGTCTTTTCGTTTTACATTGTCGCCACGCTTGCTGGAGACGCTACCAGACCACTGTCCATCGTTCGGTATAATAACGCCAAGTTCTTTAGCACATTTAAGTACTGCCTCTTGCTGTCGAGTTAAGCTATTGTTTTCAAGTTGTTCCGTTGAAGATACACGGCAGGTAGTTATTGCGAGGTCGCTCATACACGTACCTTGATTTCAGAAAATGACATCTCTAGGACAAGCTTGCGGAAAGCCAAAGAGATGTCAGTTACCGACATCAAAGTTATATTAAGAATTATCTCCATCATCCGCAATTTGTCCTTTATCTGGTTCTATTTTAACACTGTCTTTTTGTTTACTGTGCTGGTAGGCGTCATAAAGAAAACTAGCCAGCTCGTCGAGTTGCTCGCTCAGTGCTTTTTTGGGACTTAGGCTGGTATTAGTTTTCTTTGACGCCACGTACCTAGATTGTCAAAATATAGGCTTTGTGTCTGATAGGCGATGCTGTTTATTTACGTTTATTAGTCTTTAGTAACTCATAGTGCTTGTCTCGGCATTTATTGATATATTCGTCGATTTCATCAAATCGTACGTTGAACTTTTTTGCACGTTCTCGATTTATCTCACTCGTAAGTTGAAGTCGATGACCGTCATTTCCTGTTCTAAAAAAGGCGTTACGGAGAGCGAGTGGCATTTTAATGTTATTCACTATAGTAGTAGCTTTTGATGGATGACGAACATCTATAGTCTTTACAATACTGTTAGTTTGAAGGAATAGTTCACCGAAGGCTAGGTCTGCATTACTCTCCCAGTTAAAGCTCTGGATTACAAATGTATTTAGGAGTAAGTAACCCTTATCCGCATCGTAATCAAGCCGATACATTAAATCGGTTGGTTTGGGTTGTTCAGGTATGATGCCGTAGCTGAAACGAGGGTCATTTTCTTTGGGGTTTGGTTCAATCCATTCCATCCCGTTTTCATCAAACCATCTCTTACGGCCATCATCCATCGATTTTTTGCTTCTGCCACAACTTGTTTAAGTCAATAGTCTGGCTTCTAGGCTGCTCATTGTCCGAGAGTTGCGCAACCCGTACCGAAAGAGGGAACTGCGTCATCTGGCCTGCTATAAAACAACAGCCCGTAGAAAGATTTGATATCGAGGAGAAGGACATTTTATCAAGATAGCTCACCGCTCTTTCTACAGCACGTAAATCATTCTCGTTCATTAATTTGTGTATAAAATAATTATGTAGTTGAGAGATAATAGTTGGAGATATGTCAGACGGCCGTTGGCTTGCTAATGTTAGAAATACACTAAATTTTCTTCCCTCCTTGATAATTTCTTCAAACGTCTCAAGGCGGTAATCCTTCCAGGCTTCCGATTCACGTACCGAATTATCTGAAAGTATATTATGCGCTTCATCTATAACTATATGGAGTGACGTCTTGTTCCTATATACACTCTTTTGGTTTTCATAGAGACGCTTAAGAACTATAAGCGGCAATGTTTTTTTCATATCTCGATTGGCAGACTTTAGGTCAATAACCACTAGGTTATTTCTGCCAAAAATATTATTACTAGCGCCTGTAGTAGTGTCAAAAACTTTCTGGACGCTATTCTTTACGCTTTCAAGCCTAGCGATACTCGGGTAAATGTGGTCATTTTGAACACGGTTATCCAGCAGGTCGTACAAAAGCTGCATTTTCGCAAAATCTAAAAATTTATCGATTATATTATCTGGGAAGCTGTAGCCATCGACGCTTGTATGCATTGGCTGAGCCTTATATTCTTCTTCTGTTGTATTTTCCCAAGTAGCATTGCTTACTTTAAAATAAGCATCTTTGTTGTGCCACTCGGGAGTTGTGAAACTGGTGTTGTCACTATCGATTTTCAATATCTGTTTATATCTATCGATGGCTAAATATGCGAGTTCTTTGTTTTTTAGTCGCATTATGTCAAGCGAAAGTTTGCGTAGTTTATTTTTAAAATAACCTTCACTATTATCTGATTTAGAAACTTTCTTATACAGATTAATAGAACGTACCAGAAAGGGTTTTTGTGTTTTTTCGGTAGCATTTGAAAGTATAGATAGAAGCTCAATATCAATGAAACTGTCTTCACTTAGAGGTATTCGATTTTTTTTGCTAATTTTCTCCAAGGGCAGGTCAGTCGAAAGTTTATACACCTTTTTATTAGGCGTGAGCACGTCAGGATGGGAGTACTCACCGTTAAAATCAATTACGATGAATTTGGATTTGGATTTAAATTTTCCGTCTAACCCATCTAATCTAAAAAGCTCGGTGTATAGCTTGGCTAACGTATTTGATTTTCCAGAACCCGTATTCCCAAAAATCCCTATGTGACCTGCAAATAAATTTTTGACTGCCACTGATATTTTTTGCGTTTCTTCATCTATTAGTGTGCCGATTGGAATTGCTAAATCACCTTTGCTAAATAGTTCGTGTAATTTTGTAAATTCATCCCTGGTAAGCAATTTACATTCGCTACCAATCAGGGGCATCTCCTTGATGCCGTGCTGGAAGTTACTATCGTCATCGTAAAAACCGAATACAGAAACTTTAAGAAATCTGTTATTGCGTTGTTTTTCGTTACCATATTTTTTGCCAAGCTGACGACGATCCTCTTCTATATACTCACCTTCGACTTTACATATAATCTCCGTAAAGCCTTTAACAATCTTTACGTAGTTCGAAAGCCCTACAGATACGTTCTTGATAGTGCGACCATTGAAGAACAAATGAGGGAGGTTTTTATCCTTGTTAACTTTTATCGTTATGTTCTTTCCCTCTACTCCAGAAACACTACCAATAGTGAAGACAGAGTCGCTAATTATGCGTTCTTGGAGTTCAGAGTTAATTGTCTGCATTCTCGTCACTCATTAGCTCTTTCTCGATCGGCTCTGGGCGTATACGAGGTAAGATAGTTTTCAAGAAGTCGGTAGTCTTGTCGAACGGCATTTTATTCCCGTCCATATCAGCCACGATATAAAAATTAGGACGTCGTGCCTCATCTTCAACAAGATTGTAAAGGTTTACACTTTCTTCTTTATCTTTTTCCGTAGGAGCTTCTTTATATGGTGAGTAAGAAATGTACACTACGACGAGTGTAGGGTTTGTTTCCATAACCCCGTAAAGCAGATCTCGTATGTGGTCGTCTGCGAGCGAATTGCCAATAATGAAGAGGACGCTATTTTCTTTTTCCAGCTCAAGAGCAAACTTACGAAGCATTGCGGCGTAAGTTCTATTTAGGACGGTACTAAGATGCTTACCTATATTAGGGTTTATGACAGATAGTTGACTATTGTAGGCACTGCTAAATTCTTCCCCCTCTTTACTGTCCAAGTCATCGCTTATATGTGAGCCATCGGAGTGCAGAATATCTCCATCAATTGTTTTCCAAGATAATGAGCCGTGTAGCTTGACGATGTTAAAGACGGGGATGTCGGACGTATTGTCGAATTGGAGGCTCTTATATTTCTGTATCTTGTTGAAGTTAGCTACATTAAATATTGGGCGTAATTGCCCGGCGAAACCGTCATTATAAGGTACGTTTTGACGTTCGCAGGCATCTTCGTAAAACATATCGAAGTTTGTTGTGAAGACATTTACTTGTTTATTTACGATACTGAGATATCGGCTAAACATCGCTTCAGTCCAAAACTTAACAAAATCTTCGTAATTCTTTCTAACGTTCAAGAGTTTGTCTTTTTGCGTTGCGTCAGCTTCTCTGGCCTCATCTATGATTGACTTTGACTGACGGATAATTCTGTAATAGTCTTTCTGAGCACCTTCACGTGTCTCGTCATCGTCCATTCTTTTTTCGATGTCGGTAAGCGTAGATAAGTACGGCTTTGAACAGCCCGAGCCTATAAGCAGGTTTATATTACCGCTTTGAATTATTTCTTTTAACTCTTTCTTATCAAGTGTCTTTAACATAGCCATCCCTAAAGCTACTACATTTATGTTGTAGTTTAATCAATTATAACACCACGAAGGTGTTATAATATGCATTGTCTTAAGTCGTTACAATTCGCAACATATACCGTAGGTTAATCCCAACGGCGTTTCACCTTATAAAGGGGCACCGCCCGAAACAATTAGGTGAAAGCCTGTTGCGGACAGAACGACTTAAGACATCGCTTGGCGGTGTCCCTTTTTATTTGAGACATTCCAGCAAACTATATTAACTGATGCAGGAGTGCTCAAACGTGAAAGACCGTAAAACATATAAAGTATTAACTTACTGTAGTGCTTTTTTTCCTATTAACCGTATTTATCTTGGCGAAAAAGTCGGAGCTAGATGGTGGACATTCAACTTATTGTTCATTGGTTGGGTTATTGATATGTTCTATATGGACAAACGCTTTGACGAAGCAATGAATAAGCGAGGGTTCACAAATACCGATATTCGCAATCTGAAGGGGAAATAAATCGTTGCACTAGGGCTCATTGACTGCAGGCAGTAGAATAGACTGTATATGAGCAATAATTCCGAAAAAGCAAACCAGCTTTACTTGCAAGCAAAGAAGGCCTTTCGAGTTAATAAAGGTGTGGACTTTTTTAATAATGAATTTTCGATACCTACAGAGCTGTTGCTTATCGAAATGGGACGGATTGCAGAAGTGGGGCGAGAGCATAAACATCGCCAAGCATTCCGTCAAATATTTGATACACGCCTTATGGGCTTACTTGAAGTAAATGCAGATTTTGACCAAAATTATCTAGGTAAAGATATACTAGCCTCAATTCTTAAACAAGAGAGAAAAAAACAATGGGTCTACTTTGGTGTGCCTATAAAGCATAATTCGTCTACACCTTTGCCGTTTGGAAAAACAATTAAGTTGGATGGTATTACATTTTATTCAATCGAGCAGAAACAATTCGAAAAAGCACACAATAAAAAATGCTTAGACGACTTTTATGAGAAATTCGATGAAAATTTAAAGCATAGAGAAAGCCGTAGCTGGCTTCTGAAAGATTTCTATTTTTTTAAAGCAAGAGTAGAGACGGATGATCCTATGGCAGGTGCGAATGTAGCGATAGATGCTTTCAAGCTTTTAAATATTTGTGGAACGGTCGCCCAAAACCGTAGCTCATATCGTCATACGATGTCTAGTACTGCTACAAAGCTGAAAAGTCGTTCGATCCTTGCCTCTATGGGGCTTGTATTGGTTTCTTCAGAAAAGCACGCAGATTGTGAAATATTTTGGAGTTCCGATATTCGCACTAAATCGGATGAAAGATTAGAATTTACTACTAATCAAGAGAGAGTGAAGTCTTTTAGTATGTATTTACGGATATGTAATGAAGACACGCCAATCAGTAAACGGCTAAGGCAGTTCTTATTTGAGTTTGCAAACGCTCTTCATTCGGAAGACCCTCACATTCGTCAGCTTGGTTTATGGCGTTGTCTTGAAATAGCAACAAGTGCTAGGGGTACAAATCGCTCAGAAGAGGAAGTTATTAAAATTATACGTAATTTTTATCCTAAATCGCAAAGTTGGCAACAGCAAGGGAGTCTTATTAAAGATGCACGAAATAAATACGTACATAACGGTACTACGCTCGAGCGAGATGTGTGGGGCTCAGTTGATAAATATATCAATTGGACACAAGAGTATGTCGATAAGGCACTTAGCATTATGCGTTGGATGAGAGATAACGATATCGGCAAAAAATCATCAGACGAGATAGATGCTTTCTTCGACCTCTATTTGATGCCTCCATCTACTTTAGCCCTAGCGAGCAAGATGGATAAAGGACGTGTAAAGTCTTAACCTGAGTGCTAAATGCCAACTGTTTAATTGTTAGCTGTTGGGCTAAAGTCAGAGCCGTCACTACTGTGCGGCTATGCTTTTTATTTGTTGGGCTAAATTCCCGAACAAAAGTTAATTTTGCCATCCAGAAAAATTGAGGTAGGTAGTGCGTTTACAGCTTTTTTGAAGTGCTTGATTGCTTTGGGTAGGGGGGCTATTGTTTTCTGCGTGATTTCTTAGTCGGGTTGGGACTTGCTTTAGATCGTGTAGTAGCCTTTGTATTTAGGTCGATCAGAGTTTGCTTCCCCTTGTCGTTAACGTGATAGTACTTAACAGTTTTTTTGGTCTTGTTGATTACAACTTTTACATTTGACGGTATCAACACATTTTTCATTGGCTCGTCGTTTGTCATTTTCTTGTCGGTAAGCAAGGCGTCTTTGAGCTGATTGTCCATAATAACCATTAGACGGTTTCGTGCGTCAGCTTCTGCTTGATTAAGAAAGCTACTGCGAGGTGCTAAGTAGTAGATCATAAACCTTAGAACGTTGGGATAGTAACCTTCAATATTCGAGGCGATTTCAAGTTTCCCATCAATAGCTTTGTCAAATAGTCTTTCCCATAATAACTCTTGGTAGCGGTTTGATACTGGAGTGTGGACGTAAGGGCTAATGAAGCTATGTATCGTATGACGCAACTCCTCATCAGGGTCGTCAGTTTCATAGAAAAGTACAATAAGATCTTCAATCAAGTCATACATTTTATGTGCCAATAGTCCAGTTAGGTTCCTGTAATCAAATGTGTGCTCTTCATTCGTAGCCTCTAATTCCGCCTTACTCGTTTTGAAGCTATCGGGATCATCTGTTTTATGTAGAATGCCAATAGTCATTGCAGAATGTAACTTTATTAAAAGGCTTTTCTTGACTGCTTGGGGTATGTCTTTATTGTATGCAATAACACGAGTTACACCACTCATATTACCAATGAGTTGATTGAGTGTATCGTTAATATTCTGTAAAAGCTGAGAATTTGGCTGTTTCTTGTAATTATCTATCATTCGTTCGACTAATTTAAAAAGTGCGTCCGCATAGTCGTCTAGAGCAACATCGGTGTGACTAACATTCCAAGTAAGTTGGCTGGGAATGACACGGTTTCGCTGTAGTACCGTGTTGTCTGTCAGTAGTTCGTAAACATTACCAAACCTTGCAGACCCATTATTGGTATCTTTTTGAGAGTAAAGGAATGAACCCTTATTAGTAGCAAGATGTTTTACGATGTTACTGTAAATGATATTCGAAAGTTCATTATTGTGCCAGCCTTTATAATGTGTTTCTTGCCATACAAGTGCGTGTAAGAATGGACGGTTATTCGTAGAGATGTGCCTCATCGTGTCGTCATCCGTTAGGATTTGCAGTAATACTTCAAAACAGTAATTAGAGCCGTTGGGTTGAGGTTCTGTATCCTCGTCTGTAAACCTCATATGCTTAGGTGTGTATTGTTGAGCAGATCCGAGAAGAGCTTTTAGATTAAAGTGAACTACTTCAACTACTTCTTCGATATTGCCTCGAACCAAGAACCTCGACGTTATAGCATAGAACTTTCGTGCCGATCGTGTAGTTACGATGTTGCTACGCTCTAGTTGTACGTTGATTACCTGCCAACTCTTTTTAGGTTGTTTATTGAAATGTAATTTTAGTCTAGGAAGTGAGGTTATGAGATGTGAGCGATTGAATGGTGAGTATATATAAAGAACGAACAGTAGGCCGATTGTTATGAGTGAAAAACCAGACATTTGTAATACTTGTTCGAGCGAAAAGTTATACAAAGCATTATCGTGCTTAGGTAGAAGAGTTGAGGCAAGTGGGGAGAAGTAGCCTAGGATAAGGAGAAGTATGGTTAGCGATTTTAGAAAATTATTGGTCAGCTTCCAAGTGAGTAAATAGCGAGGTTTCATCAGTTGAAAGACAGCGATGATAAGGCCAACAAAAGTAAGCATATCACCAAGTGTCAAGTAGGATAGTTCCATAGGCCAAGTATACTACACCATATTCGTATATATTATGCTAACGCTTTTAATCACTCTTGTTGTGAGTGTACGGTACGGCTAAAATACTAAACCTCCTTTCTAGTAATATCATTAGTCAGGCAGGACTAATATGCGTGGGTGTAGAAACCGCATCACTCTAGTAAGATAGAAGAGTATGATTTTAGAAGAAATTAAGAATTGTCAGAATGACTTGATGGCGATACTAAATAAAAGTGCTTATATATCGCATAAGTATTCTTCTGATGCCGTTTCAGATATAGAAAAAAACCTACCTCAAGACTTAATCGATAAGATAAAAGTCTACATCAATCCAATGACACTCTTCCCGTTTCTCAAATTGAAGAAACTTGTAACCGATTTTGAGGCATTAAGGTTGCAACATAACGAGACGTTTATCGATGCCGAAATGCAGAACAAGGCAAGTTTCTTCGATAATGCGGCCGCCTTCCCTTTGGACGCTCAACAGCGACGAGCTGTAATTGCAGATGAAGACAATAATTTAGTCATAGCTGGTGCTGGTTCGGGTAAGACGATGACAATCGTTGCTAAAATTAAGTACTTAATAGAGTTCTTGGACGTATCTGCTGATATGATACTTCCTATTTCCTTCACTCGTAAGTCTGCAGAAGAGATGGAAGGACGTATCAATATAAGAGGTATTAGCCCTCAGACGTTCCATAAGTTTGGTCTGACAGTCGTCCAGTCTGTAGAACACAGAAAGCCCGCTATTTTCGATGAGAGCAAGAGCGGTGAACTATTCCGTACATTTATGAAGGAGCTTTCAAAAGACGCAGATTATCTGACGATACTAAATGACTTCTTGATAAATTACGTAAAAGTGCCCAAGTCACAGTTTGAGTTTGCGTCTCTTGGTGACTACATACAGTATATGAAAGACCAGAACTTTTCTACTTATAAGAGAATGAAACTCAAGCAACTCTTCAAAGGAAAAGAAACCTTCAAGAATGAAACTGTAAAAAGCATTGAAGAGTGTATTATTGCAAACTTCTTAATATTTAATCGTGTTGAATATGAGTATGAGAAACAGTATGAGTTCCCGTATGCTCAGTTTGGTAGAAAGAAGAACTACAAACCCGACTTTACTATCACTAGCCCAAATGGGTCTATTTACTTGGAGCATTTAGGGATGGACAGGGATGGCAATGTGCCTGCATTCTTCGCTGGACTGAAAGAGACACATTACGAGGCAACAAGGCGTTATCGGCAGTTACTAGAATGGAAAAAGCGTGTACACTCTCAAAACAACACAGTCTTGATTGAGAGCTATTCCTATGAATTCTACGAAGGTAATTTGCTTAGTAAGCTAGCTGAAAGTCTCAAGAATGCAGGGGTTAAGCTAGACCCTATGAGCCCTGAAGAGATATGGGAAGTCATACAAGATGCTGGCAAAGACCAAGTCGATGGCTTCATCGAGCTTTGCAAAACATTCTTAGCATTGCTGAAGTCGAACGGTTACACAATCGAAGATGCACGAGGTTTCAATGCTGATAGTGGAGAAGATAAGTTTATGAAAACTAGGGCAAGCCTTTTTATAGACCTATTTGAACCCTTCTATGATATGTACGAGGCTAACTTGCGTGATACGGGTGAGATTGATTTCAACGATATGATTACTAAAGCTACCGAGTATATCGAAGAGGGCGATTTCCATATTCCATTAAGCTATGTAATCGTAGATGAGTTCCAAGACCTTTCCATAGGAAGGTATAGAATATTAAATGCTATTAGGGTTCAAAACCCAGATGTGAAATTCTATTGTGTCGGTGATGACTGGCAATCAATATATAGGTTTGCAGGTAGCGACATTACTTTGTTTAGCGATTTTGAAAAGCATTTCGGATATACCTACACTTCTAAAATTGAAACCACTTATCGATTTAATGACCCGCTAATATCTCTTAGCTCTGAATTTATACTTAAGAACCCGCATCAACTAGGAAAGTCCTTGCGAGCTCCTCAGGGCAAGGCACAAACAGGCTACACGATAATTGAGGCAGATACGCCAGATGACGACGACACCGACGCTGTGATTGGTGCGATTGATGGGCTTCTAAAACAAGGTCTTCAGCCAGAAGACAGTGTATATGTCATAGGTAGGTATAACTTTGACATTCAGAGAATTAAAAATCGTAATAGAGCTTTCACGGTCAGCTTCTCCAACGGCTTGATAAAGTATGTAATCCCTGATGGAATACATCAAGGTAAGACCTTGGAAATGCACTTCATAACCGCACATAAAGCAAAAGGGCTTGAAGCTGATTATGCGATACTCATCAACTGTAATAGTGGCAAGTATGGTTTTCCTTCAGGCAAAGCAGACGACCCAATTCTTAATTTATTACTGAGTTCTGCTGACCAATTTGAAAATGGTGAAGAGCGTCGTCTGTTCTATGTAGCAATGACTAGAACAAAAAAGCAGGTAGTTTTCATTACTAATAGGTACAAGAAATCAAAATTCATTAGAGAGATACAGGACGAAACCGAAGATAACTCATTACGGTGTCCGTTGTGTGGCAATGGCGAACTCGTAAAGCGTAGTGGAGCGGGATACCTGTTTTATGGATGCACGAACTGGGCATACGGATGCACATACAGTACGTCTACGCCACCTGTAGTAGCAGTAAAAGAAGAGGCGCAACAACAACCTGTCACTCCTCAGGTTCAATATGTCAAAGAAAATACGCAAGCTACCGAACAAGAAGTAAAGGTTGTCGCTAGTTCAAGTAACTCAAGCAAGTTATCTAGTAGTCAAAGCAATAAACTTGAATACTTCTGTAAGTCTCCTAAATTATATGTTGGGTCTGAAAAAGCCCGTGCAAAGGTTGAATATCTTGTAAATATCTCTGGAAGCTTCAGCGACAAGGAGTTAGAGGCCTTTAACAAAGCTTTTACTATATGGAACGCTAATAAGTAGATGTAAGTCTAGCTGAGTATGCGTCTACTCTTGTACTGACTATATGGCACGGCTAAAATATCCCTCCATCTTTCAATCTCTAACCTCAGTAAATCATAGTTATCTTCAAGGTATTGGTGTAAACTTTTTTGCCCATCCTGCACCAATTGACATTTTAATAAACTAGTGCTATAATAGTACTAGTTTTTTATTTACGGAGATATAATGAGCGAAGGAATAGATTTCAAAGATAGAGTTCATTTGATTGGAATGTCTGAAGACGGCAGTACTTCTTTAGTTGTGGACTCCGTATATGGCGATGATAATAAAAAATTTGTTGTTGAACCGCCCATTCGTGTTACTCTCGAAGGTCAAAGTGCACGGGTCGCTCTTGCTCAAGATGCACTTGTTGCTCGATATGATGATGAAGAACTTCGTCAAATTGGCGAAGGTAGTTCAACCTTAGGGCTGAAACGTGTTATTGGTGATATAGCCGTCAGAGGCGGTCTTGTCTATGGCGAAATTAAACCTTTACACCCAAATCTTATTGAAGGTAAAGTCATTGATAACCGAGAACTTACCACTTCACAACGTGCGATTAGTGTCTAGCTAATAAATAATAGTGACACTCTTATTTAGACTTCTGATAAAGTTATCATAAGTCGGCAATTTATGGTCAAACGGGTTTTCTATAAGATATTCAAAAAATTTGAGAAGATTCTGTTTCGCTGCACCAAAATTATCTCAGATAATAACCTCAATAAAACGTCGAGTAAACCGGCGTTTTTTGATTGAACCCGAAAACAAGACTCTAATTAAGTTCGTAAATACGATATTCGCAGTTTTTCATTGGGCTTACACGTAGGTTACCCGAAAGTAGTAATTGATTAACGTATGCGTACAAAACGATATGCACGCCGCCGTGCGATACCACCAGGACTATTTTGTCTTCATACTTAATCTTGAAGGCTTCAATCGCGCTATATATTCTTTTGAAGAATTCATTCAGATTCTCAGAATGTTTTAGCGCGAAATCTTGGTCAAAATCAAATAAATTATTCCATGTTTCAAGGTCGGTATATTCTCCGATTTCGCGTTCACGCCAGATAGTATCAATATCAATCGATAAGTTATGATATTTGTTTACGATCTCAGCAGTTTCCTGTGCTCTTTTGAGGGGCGAACTAATGATTGCATCAAACTGAATATCTTTGAGCTGCTCCGCTAAGTTATTTGCTTGCTGAGTACCCTCTGTGTTGAGTGATTCATCTATCTCACCATTAGCCGGATTAATATCGCTATGAGCGTTTGCGTCGGTGTGGCCGTGTCGAGCAAAGTAGAGTTTCATTATGGTGAATTATAGCACTTTACTGTGTTTATAAGAGGGTGTTGGCCGGTAGGTTAATGTTCTTGCTGGTGCATTCAATTGGTTTGCGTTTGGCATTTTTCACCACAGATATAGATTAGGCCCCCATTCACATAATTGTGAACGGGGGCCGCACAAGTCTTCAAGACGTCACACTTAGCACTCTGGGGCAGTCGTATCCTTTTTGGCGAGCCAGAGCGCGCTGACATACCCCAGGTAGCCATCCTTAGCAGGGTGAGCCTTGGAGCCCGTTTCGGAGAGCTTGTCGTCCGGCACGAGGATGCCGTACCACTTATCGGACTCACGTCCGGCGTAGTCGACGAGCTGCTCGCCCGTTGTTTCGCAGATGACCGTTACCTCGTCGCCTTTGGTTGGCCATTCATTGAAGAGGGAAACACTTTCACCGCCCACTAGGCTCGGCTGGAACTGGGTGGGAAGCCAGCATTTGGGGTCGGCGTCGCAATCAGGGCCAGCGTCCGCCAATTCAACCGTTGTCTGAAACTCGGTCGGTGACCCGCTACAAGCACTAAGGGTAATCGCTAATACTAAACACGAAAAGCCTACTTTTATAGAACGCACGTTGTCTCCGTAAGGTAGTTGGTGGATGTCGATACTTGTGCAAGTGTTAGGCTAGGTTAGTTGCCGTATCACTCTTTTTCTATTATAACATTGTATTCTTTGGAGTTGTCACGGCTTGCTCATCAATAATCCAATCAAAAAGTATAAGAAGACTCTGTTTCGCTGCACCAAACATAAGCATTACTCATATCTTAAATAATTCACATAACGAACTGTTATAGTGAAAACATGCATGACTATTCATTATCTGATCTTCTCCAGTTAATACAGCGACCTGACCCTGAAACAAAACGTCTTCCTATTTTTAGTGATTCAATTCTTAAGTCAGCCGAACTAATAGAAATGCTCGAATATAAGACTATATCTATACAGCGTGTTCCTTATAAAAACCCACCTCGTGGGCTACCTGCAGAAGAACAAACAATGTTTGATAAAGGCATCATTGTCGTTAATGAATCGATCTCTCCTAAACCGGCGCACAGAGAGGCGTATGAGTTTATTCGTGCCCAGTCAAAGCCTCGTATGATTGGATGGTATCTTGTACGACTCCCGTATCGGGGTATAGTCCAAAGAGCCATGGACAATGGATTAATGCAATCTCATAAACGTTGGTTTTTCTATGAAACTATCTTGACCGAAAAAGGATCTAATATAGTACGTAAGGCAAAATTAGATATAGACACCTACTTGGCGAGTGACGCCGCTGATACATCGAAGTTGAGTAATCAATCCTGCTTGATAATAGCGTTGTTAGTAAACAGTTATACGTGGAATAGTGTGTACAGCAAGCTCTACAAGGGTAGAACTAAAGCCCAAAAAATTGCTTTGCAAGAAAAGGTTATTCTTGCTGCTAATAAAGCTCAAATTAAAGGCGATACCGACAACAATCTGGAGTTGATCCTAAATGGGCTGAGTCATACATACGCTGTAGGTAACACGATCATGTGATCGATTATCTATTCCATACCTATGCTACGATATAAAAATGAACTCACTCAATAATTTTGAAGCCGCTGGAGTCTCTTTTCATGATTCTAGTAGGGAAGATCTTGACGGCCTGCTTGAGAAAATCCCAGAGACAGGCCTTCTTCACCTTGCTATTCTAAAGCCCCCGTACCTTGACCTGATTGCCGATGGTACAAAAACAATCGAATCGCGTTTTAATACAAAACGCGCCGCACCGTACGGTAAAGTATCGGTGGGTGATTTGATTCTTTTGAAGGGCACCGGCAAGCCAATTACGCATTATTTCTTCGCGGCATCGGTTGTATTGTTTGACCTGACTGAAACGCCAGTTGAATATATACGTGAAAATTATGCCGAAGGAATTCAAGCTCAAAATGAAGATGTATTTTGGGAAGAACGTACTACCTCTCGATACGCCACCCTTGTGGGAGTTGGCGACCGTGGTTCGATACCAGCTATGCCGGTAATAAAAAGAGATCAAAGAGGATGGGTGACGTTCCAGCGGAAAGAGAATGCCAGTGTTGAAGGGGATGATTTTGACATGGATAATTTTTTGCGTTCATAGCTCCAACTCTTTTATTTCTCGTTTTACTTATGGTTTCAATCTGAGCGACAAAACCCTATAGTTGCATGTACTATGCCCAGCAATCCTTATGAAAATCCAGATTTTGCCCGAGACTATGTCATGGGTCAAGTAGATAGGTCAAAAAATCGCTACGAATGGGAAGTGACGCATCCTGCAACACTACAATTCCTGGATGAATCTGTTGACCGAGTACTTGATTATGGTTGTGGGAGCGGCATCTTTACTGCCGGCATTACTCATGTCGGGAGAAATCACTTGAATCCCACGCTTGAATCAATCGGAACAGACGCTAGCGCGGAGATGTTGCGGTACGCCGAAATGATGGGCGAAAGGACTGAGGGCCTTACTTTTCGGCAATGGGACGCCAGCTTAGAGTCATCACCACTTCAAGACAATAGTTTCAGTCGTGTATTTGCGAAACTAGTACTGAATTATGTATCAAATGAAGACTTGCAGAATGCAGTTATGCCAAGGTTGCGCGAATGCCTGAATGATGAAGGGCTCTTGATTGCCGTACTGCCAAATCCACTGAGGGAAGTGGGATATAGTACTTCAAGTTACGAAGGTAAAGATGAAATTAATGTAAACGTCGGCAATTTCAGCGCGGATAGCACGACTGCATCTTTCAGACATACATACAAAGACATGATGGTGGCTGCCGACAGCGCAGGATTTGCGTACGCAAGAGTTCTGGGACTTCCCGATGTGCGATTTGAACCATATAAAAAACGATTAATGAAAATAGCACACCCTATGCCGATGGTTCTGGATACATTAAATGCTGCGAAACGATGGGTATATGTATTTGGTGCGACGGAAGCATCAGCCGAGGGCTTTGATAGTTCTGTAGAAAGGTTTGAGAACTGGCGATCGTCGCAATATCCAGAGATTGCCGATAGAGCGCACATGAGGGTGGGGGATGATGTCTCCAATGATGACGTAACATTACCTGTGGGATTACAGCATGATGCGCTATATGATTATATTGATACGTCTGGCTCTCGAAGCTCTATTGCTGTGCTGGAAGGACGTTACGTGGAACACCTTAATCCGAACCAAAAGATGAAGCTAGCGAAAGAGCTTGCAAAAAGAGGCTTGAGAGAAAAGGTGAGTTTAGGTAATTTCCTAGTGAATGTGTAAGTAGGTAATATCTAGTTCAGCCCCTACGGTGGGCCTACCCATAATCAGCCCGTATACGTTATACTAAACCGGTCATGGCAATCAATAAAAATATTGAAACCAAAAAGATCCACACTAGGTCTGATCGCATCTCTAGTTTTGTAACGAAGGTTGCTGGCTCGATGCAGTTTCTTCTTATCAACGTCAGCTTCTTTGCCTTTTGGATACTGCTTAATATCGGCGTCTTTGGGCACGATCTTATTGTTGATAAATATCCCTTTAGCTTCTTAACTACGACGGTTTCAATTGAAGCTATTCTTCTTTCAACCTTCGTTATCATGAGCCAGCGTCGCGAAGCAAAACTGTCAGAGGCCCGCACGGAACTAGATTACCATTCAGACCTGAAATCCGAAGTCGACATCAGGACGATAGTGAGCATCTTGGAGCGCTTAGCGCAGAAGCAAGGTATTGAGGTTGCTGACCTGCTGGCGACTATGAAAACGACCGAAGATAAGACGTTAGATAAGGCTATTAAAGACGAAGCGAATAACGCTTAATACATCAACATATGAACAAATATACAACCGTTGCACAGTTTCTCGATGATCTAGATGATAATAGGCGAGTCCAAGTCCAGACGCTTCGAGATATTATTCTTAAAGTCGACCCAACGCTGACCGAACACATCAAATGGAACTCGCCGAGCTACGTCCTTGACGGTGAAGACCGGATTACTTTTAATGTCCAGAACAAACAGCAGATCGTAAAGCTGGTATTGCACATGGGCTCAACTCGTCCAGAAGATAAAAAAGGAACCCCGATCATGCAAGATGAATCGGGGTTAATTGAGTGGAACTCAGATATTCGTGGAGTGCTGAGTCTTGACAACTATGAGGCGATCGAATCTCGCAAAGAAGCCATTGCTAAAATTATTCGCGATTGGCTGCTCATCGCATAACTATAAGATATCGACACTAAGATCTACCACAGGTAGTTCAATATCCGGGATATCTATTGGGAGTTCTGGAATAGGGTCCGTAATCATGGGGTTAGTTGGGTCAGGCGTTGTTGGATCGGCGGGTGTCGTGGGAACAGTCGGATCAACCGGTGTTTCTACTGGAGTCGTTGTCACGGGTGAGGTTGTCGTTGGGTTATTTACGCTTGGTGTCACCGCTGACGTCTTCGCAGCACTCGTTGCGTTAGTAGGGGTCGTGATGACTGCCTGAGAGTTGCCCGCTGGCTGTGTTTGCGCAGCTGTCTCGGTTGATGCCTGAGTCTTCGGCGTGCTATCAACATTCGCTACGTCAGCTTGAGTAAAGCGGATAGGGGCAAAGTGAACGAGGATTGCAAGGACACCCGCAAATCCAACGACGAATGCCGCTGACCCGTATGCATAAGATTTATTAAATTGAAAACGTTTTGGCTGTACTAGTAACATGAAGTTCTCCTTACTATGTTGCGTTTAATCGTCTTCCACCTAATACTATTGTACAACTTAATTTACATAAACAAAAATATATTGCATTACGCTTATAGTTATTTCTCTCGAATTATGGTGTAGCTAGGATTGTGTATTGTGTATATCAGGACTATCATAAAAACATATGAATATTGCCGTCATTGCAGCCAATGGAAGACTCGGAAAAGCGTTTGTTGAACGCGCTCTTGCCCAGGGACACACAGTACATGCGGGTATACGTGGGAATAATAGTCTGACGCCACATATACGCTTAACAAGCATATTGTGTGATGCTACAAACCCTTCTGATTTAAAGGCGCTGATACAGGGTCAAGATGCGGTTGTGAGTTGTATTGGACATGTTAAAAATTCTGCGCCAGATGTACAGACTGTCGCAACACGTGCCCTGGTGAAGGTAATGAATGAGCTTGGTATGAAAAGATTTGTGACCGTCACTGGTACCGGTGTTCGTTTTCCTGGCGACAAAATTAGTCTCGTGGACCGATTACTCAATCTTGCGGTTGCAACAATTGATCCGAACCGTGTAAATGACGGCCTCAATCACACGAAGGTATTGCAACAGAGTGATCTAGACTGGACACTTATTCGACTGTTGAAATTACAAAACGGCAACCCTCAACCGTTCGCATTAAAGCTTAACGGCCCTACGAAATGGTATGTTGCGCGCGAAGAGGTGGCGGGTGCAATGCTGCAAGTGATAACGGAGAATACTTTTATTAAACAAGCTCCGATTATTTCTAGACCATAGCCGTAAATAATTGTCACATCGGTTCTGGTATACTATTACATAATCATGAATACTTACTTACTGACCGCTAAAGACTACGTCCTCGAACACAAAAAAGAATTTATTACGGGCGGCTCTATAGTTCTGGCGGTTGCGATATTATTATTTGGTCTTGCGCTGTATTCGTATAACACCAGTAAACCAAAGATCGTATATGAACCGGCTCCAGCGTGTGGATTACTGACATTGGATGAAGCAAAAGAATTCTTGGGTGATGCAACTATCAACGGTGTGGATAGTGGTCTGGCGCAAACGGGTAATATTGTCACCAGTCGTTGCGGATATTCTGATGGCAAAACCGATACAGCTAACGCAGTGGTTATCGGCATAGCGGTTCGTTCTGGTATCAACGACGAAGGTATTGAGCAAAATAAAACCCAGTTTAATAACGGTATGCCTACTGACAATGTTGAAGTGATTAAAGATTTGGGGGAGAGTGCGTATTTTAATCAAACTCTTGGACAGCTTAATATCTTGAAACAAAGTACCTGGATTATTATTAGTTATGGACTGGGAGCATCGCCAGAAGCAAACAAAATAGAAGACGCGGTCAAACTTGCTAACAAAGTCGTGAACTAATTCTGATATAATGTGTCGAGATGGCGCGTTGGCCGAGCAGTTAGGCAGCGGTCTGCAAAACCGCGCAGACGGGTGCGACTCCCGTACGTGCCTCCATATTTATTACAACTTACACATGCGCGGATGATGGCCTAAAATCGTTATTCGTAGACATGATGTCGTACAATTAAATACATGCGCGGATGATGGAATCGGTAGACATGAGAGACTTAAAATCTCTTGGCCGCAAGGCCGTGCGGGTTCAAGTCCCGCTCTGCGCACCACAATAGAATTTATCGTAGTCTACTGTTTATCAATGTATACCTAATTAGGTAATACTGGTGACATTCATAAAGTTACAAAAAAAGGGGGGCAGCTCAGTGAAGTACTTATCCGAAGATATACGTCGAATGAATCGACGAGGGTTTACGATTGTTGAACTGCTCATCGTTATTGTTGTTATCGGCATCCTTGCGGCTATTACAATAGTTTCCTTTAATGGTGTTACAAAAAAAGCTGCCGAGGCAACCGTTCGCTCTGATCTTCGTAATGGTGCGACTCAGCTAGGAATAAAAAGAGATGATGATGGTGTTTATCCAAATCCATCATTCCCGAGTGACATTAAAGCCAGTGGTGAAAATTCATATCAATATACCTCAGACGGAACAACGTTCTGCTTGACGGTGTTCTCGAGTAACTCGAGTGTTTCTTCTTTTTATATCACAAATGATGGATCTATCAACGAAGGTGCTTGTGTTGGACACAGCAATGGCGGTGGTGGAGGTGGTGCGATCGCAAATGGCGCAGCAATCCAAACTATTACAAGCGCCAACTGCCCAAGTACGCGTACTCGTGCTGTAGACACTCGCGATGCGCATACTTATTGGGTACAAAAGTTGGCAGATGGAAAATGCTGGATGCTCACGAATTTAGCGTATGCAGGAGGTGGCATTAACTCGTATAGCGACACCAAGACACTTACCAACGGAACAAATGGCTCAACGACGTACAGCACCGCTAGCTATTACGTTGTGCCTGGCACGACTAATTTTACGACCGAACCAGCCGCACCTTCAACTTCAACTACGGGTGTCGGACAATATGGCTACCTGTATAACTGGTGTGCAGCGATGGGAGCACAAGCTAGTACTAATGCCTGCCTAAGTGCGGCAGTTCCTGCTTCGAATGCAACACTTTCAATTTGTCCTGCTGGGTGGCGCTTACCGACAGGATATGGGGGAGAATTTGGAGCGCTGAACACTGCTATTAATGGAGGGTCGACGGGTACAGACACTGGACTGCGCACTTCGTGGTTGGCCCAGTGGAGTGGTAACTGGTATAACGGCTTCGGAGAGCAGGGCAATTATGGTGTGTACTGGGCATCATCACAATCTTCAGCCCAGTATGCGTACATTCTGTCGCTATCTAGTACGAATGCCAATCCAGCCACAAGCGAAAGCAAAAATGCCGGTTTCGCCATTCGATGTTTAGCTAACTAGAGCTCAATATATAAATTCTTTGATATACTTATAGTAGTAAATAAGCAGAGGGAAATATATGTTAGCTATTTGGATCATTCTTGGTGCAGTTGTACTGATCGCCTTGTTCGTATGGGCGACTTATAACAGTTTAGTAACACTTCGGGTTCGTGTTGAAGAGGCATGGAGCGATATTAACGTACAGTTAAAGCGACGTTTGGACTTGATTCCAAACCTTATTGAAACTGTTAAGGGATATGCAAAGCACGAAAGTGGTGTCTTTACTGCTGTGACCGAAGCTCGTGCAAACGTGATTAACGCCAAAGGTGTTAAAGAGACAGCTGCTGCTGAAAACCAATTCGAAGGTGCACTTAAAAGCCTCTTCGCGGTATCTGAAGCCTATCCTGACCTAAAGGCTAGCCAGAACTTCCAAGACCTTCAAGCTGAGCTTGTCGATACCGAAGACAAGATTCAGGCGTCTCGCCGTTTCTACAACAGTGGTGTGCGTGATCTTAACACCAAGATTCAGACGTTCCCAGTGAATGCCGTTGCGTCTATGTTCAAGTTTGTAAATCGCGACTTCTTCGATGTTGAAGAATCAGAGCGTTCTGCTGCAAACAAGCCAACTGAAGTAAAATTCTAACCGACTGCACGCCAGAAGATCCCTCTCATTGCAGGGGGATTTTCTGCTATAATAAGGGGTAATTATGTACAAAGCAATTGCTGCCAATAAACGAAATACTTTGCTCATTATGGCCGTCTTTGTGGCACTCATTAGCGCCATAGGGTATCTTGCGAGTCTGTATTTTGGTGATACGAATATTGCATTCTGGGTTATCGGTGGAGCGGCCGTTTATGCGTTTATTCAATATTTTATTGCTAGCTCACTTGCGCTTGCAATGACCGGTGCCCAGCAAATCGAAAAGAAGGATAATCCTAGGTTGTTTCGTATTGTCGAGAACCTTTCGATCACACTCGGTATTCCTACTCCAAAGATTTATCTTATTGATGATCCAGCACCGAACGCTTTTGCGACTGGTCGCGACCCGAAGCATGCAGTTGTTGCGGCGACGACAGGTATTTTAGAAATTATGGACGACCGTGAACTTGCCGCTGTTATGGCACACGAAATGGGGCACGTACAGAATTATGACATTCGTGTCAGCATGATTGCTTTTGGGCTTGTAAGTGCAATTGGAATTTTAGCCGATATTTTTATGCGTATGTTCTTCTTTGGCGGTGATCGTCGCGATAGCAACGTGAACCCAGTTGTATTAATATTCGGTCTCATCGTCGTTATTTTAGCGCCAATCATTGCGACAATCGTTCAACTTGCGATTAGTCGTCAGCGAGAATACTTGGCTGATGCATCTGGTGTAATGACGACACGCGATTCAGACGGATTGATTGATGCACTCAAAAAACTCGAAACCTATGGCCGCCCAATGCAGAAACAAAATACTTCAGCGGCGCACTTATTCCTAAATGATCCACTAAAGCCTGGTATTTTTTCGAAACTATTCAGTACACACCCGCCTCTGTCTGAGCGTATAAAAAGGCTACAAGCAAATGCCGCGCAGTTCTAAGAAAAAGCAGTTAACCAAACGGGAGCGTTTTGTTGGTGTAGTGAAAGACTTTATGGCTCGTCGTCCACACCGGAGTTTTCGTTTAACAAAGCGCCGTGACTATGCTCGCTCATTAAAGCTTCCTGGGTACTTTGCATTTACAGGATCGGTGAGCAAGACACTGTGGTCGCATAAAAAGATTTTTATCTGGCTTGCGGTGCTCTATGCTGCGCTCACAACAATGCTAGTCGGTATTGGTTCGCAAGATACGTACATGACGCTGACTAATACGTTAAAAGACACAAGTGCAGATGTTTTTGAGGGTAATTTGGGACAGCTGGGCCAAGCAGGATTGTTGTTTCTTGCGATTGGCTCGTCAGGATTAACGGCGGCACCGACTGAGTCCCAGCAAATATATATCGTACTTGCAGGGCTATTGATCTGGTTGACGACAATTTGGCTACTACGTAGTGTGATAGCCGGACATAAGGTGAAGCTACGCGATGGACTTTACAATGCTGGATCACCGATCGTTGCGACGCTCCTTGTTGCTGTTGTATTGGTTGCTCAACTTATTCCTATCGCACTCGCGTTGATTGGCTATTCTGCAGCAAGTTCAAGTGGGCTACTTTCGGGTGGCGTTGCGACTATGTTGTTTTGGGTCGCAGCTGCACTGCTGGCCGTGATTTCAATGTATTGGATCACGAGTACTTTCTTTGCATTGATTATCGTGACGCTCCCGGGTATGTATCCAATCAGAGCGCTGAGCACCGCAGGTGATATGGTCGTCGGGCGAAGGTTGCGTATCTTGCTGCGTATATTATGGATGTTCGGTGTCATTATTGTATCGAGCGCAGTTATTTTAATTCCCGTTATTCTTATCGCGGCCGGTCTCACAAATGTATGGCCGGTTGTTGGTAATATCCCAATTGTTCCGACAACGTTGATGCTCGTCAGTGTTAGCGCATTTGTATGGGGAACAAGCTATATTTATTTGTTGTATCGAAAGGTAGTTGATGATGACGCAAAACCAGCCTAATGCTCAGCGCGCAAATGAGCTCCGAGAACTTCTTTCAAAATACAGTTACGATTATCATGTCCTGGATCAGCCGTCGGTAAACGATGCAGTCTATGATAGCCTTTTTGGTGAATTAAAATCCATTGAAGCTGAATACCCAGACTTAATTACTTCCGATAGCCCAACGCAACGTGTCGGCAGCGAATTACTTGGCGGATTTAAAAAAGTCACCCATAGCTCGCGCATGCTTAGTCTGAATGATGTATTCGATCGCAATGACGTCGAAGCGTGGGTCATACGTATGGAAAAACTGCTGCCTGGCGTTCAACATGAATTCTTTGCTGATATCAAGATGGATGGTTTGGCCTGCGCGCTTATTTATCAAGATGGTGTGCTGATTCAAGCGGTGACGCGTGGTGACAGCTTTGTTGGTGAAGACGTCACTGCGAATGTGCGGACGATTATGAACGTGCCTTTGCGTCTCCGTATGGCCGAAGGTTACGAAAAGTTTCTGACTGGACGCACTGAAGTTCGCGGTGAAATAGTAATGCTAAAAAATGATTTTAATGCCCTCAACGAAAAACGTCGAGCAGCTGGTGAGCCGGAGTTTGCTAATCCTCGAAATCTTGCGGCCGGAACGATTCGCCAGCTTGATCCGAAATTAGTTGCCGCTCGTCCATTATCATTCCGTTCATACGATATTTTACGCGATGATGCTACCGACGTTCCAACAAACATGTTTGCATATGAAGCACTGTCAGCGCTCGGCATTAGTCGCAACAAAGAGGCTCGTACTTTTACTAACCTTGACGGTGTGATGCACTTTATTGATGAGTGGAGCGAAAAGCGTCTTGACCTGCCGTTTAATACTGACGGTTTAGTTGTGAAAGTAAACGATCGCGCACAGTTCGCAAAACTTGGAGTTGTAGGCAAACAGCCTCGTGCGGCCGTTGCTTATAAATATGCCGCTGAGCAAGCTACGACTATCGTGAAAGATATTGTTATCAGCATTGGACGAACCGGCGCAGCGACTCCTGTCGCAGTATTTAATCCTGTTGTGGTGGCGGGGACTACCGTGCAGCACGCTAGTCTTCATAACGCCGACGAGATTGCTCGGCTCGATGTCCGTATCGGCGATACAGCAGTTATTTTTAAAGCGGGGGATATTATTCCGAAACTTGAGAGTATTGTGATCGAACTGCGACCGAAAGATTCAAAGCCATTTAATTTTCAAGAAGCCCTCAAGCATCAATACCCAGAGCTGACGTTCATTCGACCAGAAGGTGAAGTTGTATACCGGGTTGAAGGCGCGACAGGAACAGTTCTGCTTACAAAAGCGGTTGAGCATTTTGCTTCAAAAGGCGCACTCGATATCGATACTTTGGGTGAGAAAAATGTCGTTGCGCTCGTGAGCGCTGGACTTGTTAAAGACCTGGCGGATATTTATTCGATCACCAAACAGCAACTACTTGAGCTTGATCGGTTTGCTGATATCTCGGCAGGCAAACTTATCGATGCAATTGCCGACAAACGAACACCACTACTTGAACGCTTTGTGTATGGTCTTGGAATTCGACATGTTGGTACGCAAACGGCTATCGATTTAGTAAATGCGTTTGGTTCACTTGAAAAACTACAAACCGCTACGATCGATCAATTAAAAGACATCGATGGTATTGGCGAGACAGTTGCCGAGAGTATCATTGCATGGTTTGCAGATCCGGACAACGAAGCATTGATTGCTAAGTTTGACGCATTGAATGTTAAGCCCGTGTTCGAGAAAAAGACTGGAAAATTTAGTGGCCAGAACTTTGTTGTGACCGGAACACTAGAGTCAATGTCCCGTGACGAAGCGGCCGATAAGATTCGATCATTCGGCGGCGGTTTCCAATCGGCAGTCGCAAAGGATACCACGTATCTTGTAGCTGGCGGGAAAGTTGGAGAGAGTAAGCTCAAGAAGGCAACTGCCTATGGAACGAGCATTCTGAACGAGCAAGAGTTCTTAAACTTATTGGAGAAATAATGCCAAGACTTCCGATATATATCACCGGCAATCAAAATAAAGCCGATTACCTGGCTTGTATTCTTGGTATTGAGCTCGAGCATCATAAGCTTGATCTTGATGAAATTCAGTCTGCCGATCCAAACTTAGTGATCGAACATAAAGTGCGGCAAGCATATGATGTTCTGAAAGCACCTGTATTGGTCGAAGATACTTCGCTATTTTTCAACGCACTTGATGGCCTGCCTGGACCGTTGGTGAAGTTTTTTGTTATGGCTCGTAACGGTCAACATATGATGTGCCGAATGTTGGATGGATTTGAGGATAGGACTGCCTATGCGAGCGCTTTATATGCGTACTATGACGGCGAGATTCTGCGCACGTTTTCCGGAAGACTGGATGGTGTGATTGCTCGTTCGCCACGCGGAGGTGGTGGGTATGGCTGGGATGCTATATTCGAGCCTGAAGGTTACGGAGGTCGCACGAGAGCCGAGCTAACCCCAGAAGAGGATGATGAATCCTATTCAAAGATCCGTGACTTTGACGCGCTTCGCGCTTTCTTGCTACAGTAGAGATATGAATCAAGCACTACGGAACGGCAAAAAAGTAGGCACAGCCATCGCCGGCGGGCTTGTTATATTATTCGGATTTGTTTTGATCCCGTATCCCGGACCAGGGTGGCTGATTGTGTTTGCTGGTTTTGCAATACTCGCAACGGAATTTGCATTTGCCGGGAGAGCGCTTGCTTGGTTAAAAGGGAAGTATGAACAGTGGAAAGTCTGGTTGAAACGCCAGCCACTATATCTGCGAGTACTTGTCCTAGGGTTTACTGGTCTCGTTATTTTAATAACCGCATGGCTACTTAATACATTCGGGCTGATTAACAATTTCTTACATCTGGGCCAAGACTGGTTGCATTCGCCCTTTTTTAGAAAATAAGTACAAAAAAATAACCCCTCATGACGAGGGGTTATTTTTGAAACACTGGGATTACCAGCTACGTTGGCGGAATGAACCACCGTCGTTGCTTCGTGGGCGATCTTCTTTAGGTCGGGCTAGGCTAACGTTAATTGGACGTCCGTCTAGTTCCTTTCCGTTTAGTTGATCAACAGCT
>Ga0247808_10000052_pt1 | contig 119933 bp, 119 predicted proteins | sample UWRJL089202R1_FD_179914 | JGI IMG/M metagenome (GOLD analysis project Ga0247808, IMG submission 179914) | Plant litter microbial communities from Arlington Agricultural Research Station in Wisconsin, United States - UWRJ-L089-202R-1 | ecosystem: Environmental > Terrestrial > Plant litter >...
ATTTTGAAGTGTTGATACACAAAAGTTAAAGGAAGTTCTGTTTTATGCTCGCAATTCGATTGCAACGTCTCGGACGCAAAGGATACGCAACGTATCGTTTGGCTGTTCAAGAATCACAACGCCACCCAACCAGTGGACGTGTTGTAGCCTACGTTGGTAGTTACAACCCACACACTAAAGATGTGACTGTTAAAGTTGAGGAAGCTCAAAAGTTTCTTGATAACGGTGCACAACCAACTCCTCGCGTTGTGAAGCTTCTTAAAGACGCTGGCGTTGTACTTCCTAAGTGGGTTGTTGAACCAACAACTGACAAAACGAAGACCATTCGTCACGCCGACAAGCTTCGTCGTAACGTTCCAGCTCCTGAAGCTGAAGAAGTTGTCGAAGAAGCTCCTGTCGAAGAAGAAGTTGCTGCAACTGAAGCGTAAGTAAGACTTTCTTGAACTAAATCCCGCACAACTCGTGCGGGATTTTTTTGTATGCCGCTTGTGCTACAATAAAAACACGATACAAGTGCGTGTGACCGTAAGGCATTAAGGGGGAATATGTCCACAATTGACCAGCAATTCATAGAATATATCGTAAAATCTGTCGTAGGATATCCAGACGACGTCGTTGTCGACCGAATTATTGATGAGAAGGGCGTATTGCTGACTCTGACGGTCAATCCTGACGATCTTGGGCGTGTGATCGGCAAGCGCGGCGTGACGGCACAGAGCCTTCGAACGCTTCTTCGCGCACTTGGTACAAAAAACGATGCTCGCTACAACTTAAAGATTGTGAATAATGATGGCCAAGATGGTCCAACATATTCTTCTCATGACAACAATGATTTGGGCGATTCGACACTCGAGAACACCTCAAAAAGCGAAAATACCGATAAAGCTTATGCACCTGTGGAAAGCTCTACAGATGAACCTGTGGACAATGGGTCCGACTACACTAAAAAGACTCGCGCAGAGCTTGCGGAACTAGACGATCTCGATATATAATACCTACAAGTTCAGCAAACAACTTTGAACTGCGAGAATTTAAGCTCATGCGAGCGACAAATCACCACATTTGTTGAGAGCCTATGTGTATAAGAAACCACCCTTTGATACTCAAATGGGTGGTTTTTTTGTTGGTTTTAATTTCGGGAACTAACTTTATTATCATGTAGCTGATAACAAAGTTAGTTGCCCGAGATCCCACCTCGAGCAACGGTCACGAAGGACGGTTGCGAGATGTCTCGGGCGGCGCCCTTAGCTCGTCCTTCCTACACTTTCTAGGAATGCATCCATACCTTTGCTGAATGCGCGCTCATTGTGCTTGGCTTGCCGTTTGAACGGCCTACTCGCTTTGTGGGCAGTTACGAAGCGGTGCGCGAGCAGCATAGAGTACGCGATACATGGAGCGTTTAGGATAACCGATGCGATATACCCATATATGCTATTGATAAATACCGACATGATCAATACCGTTATGATAACAGTGGCCATACTCAGCATGCGGTGTGCCGCATTGTCGCGCAGCTCAATGTTTCGTTCGAGCATCCGCTGGTCTTCACGATCAAGCAAAGTGATTCCTTTTGTAGTGATCTGGAAATGGTTGAACTAGTCGTTTTACACGAAAAGGCTTAGCTAATTATAGACACCATAAGCATGATGATCAATCTGTTATATATAAGATGAGTGTGGTATTAACAAATATTTTTATCAGCGCAATAACTATTTAGGCAACTTACAAAACCATTAAGACATTCATAATTTTGGAAGTTGCCCGGAAAGAACCAGGCAACTCTTTGTAGAGGTGATTCTTTCGGGGCTTGGTGTGTGTGATGATCGCTCTAGCGCTTCTTGTCGCCGTGCTGCTCGATCGCTGTTGCGACCATAGTGATGACGATAGCCACGACTACGAGCCACGCGAACAAGCCGGCGATCTTCAGCAGCTGGAACTCGTGGGGCTCCGCGAAGATCCATGGTCTTGCGATGTAGACACTTGCCACCAAAACGATTGCATACACCAGGCACCAGAGTACAAACTTTGCATTCGAGAACCTGGGGCTATGCTGCGTTTCTGACATTGATTCCTCCAGTTGTTATCGTGAAGAGTAGGCAACCGGGACGATGCTCCCGGCCGTGAAAAGCTGATGAAGCATGTATTTATATATTAGCATATATTTACATTTACGTCAATCTGCCGTACACTGGTACAAGATGAAAAAAATCCAGGTTATTACTTTATTCCCCGAGATGTTTGACGGTGTTTTAAATACCTCAATGCTATGGAAAGCGCAGCAGCAACACGCGGCTGAGTTTTCGATGGTTAACTTACGGGATTTTGGTATTGGGCCACGTCAGCAAGTTGACGACACGCCGTATGGTGGTGGTGACGGAATGCTCCTTAAACCCGAGCCTTTGTTTGCGGCTGTTGCAAAAGCAAAAGAAAACGACCCGACAGCAAAAGTCTTGCTTATGACGCCACGAGGGCAGCGCTGGAAGCAAGCACTGGCTCAAACCTATGCTGACGCAGATCACGGCTACATCTTTATCTGCGGGCGCTACGAAGGCTACGACGAGCGCATTGTAAGCCTGGTTGATGAGCAGGTGAGTGTGGGTGACTATGTTTTAACTGGCGGTGAATTACCCGCAATGACGATTATTGATTCGATCGTGCGGTTACTGCCTGGAGTTCTTGGCGGTGAGATGAGCGCCGAAATTGAAAGTTTTTCAGATGGTGAGACGCTAGAATTTCCGCAGTATACGAAACCATCTGAATTCAACGGTATGAAAGTCCCTGAGGTCTTATTGAATGGTAACCATGCACTTATTGCCAAATGGCGCGCCGACAACTCTTTAAAAGCCGATAAATAGTATACAAAGTTCGACAACGAAAAAACCACTACAGATGTAGTGGTAGTCTCGGTTGTTGTGGTGGAACATCGTATAGCGATCGGTCACAACATATGGAGCTTTTTGCTTTTTTTGGTTGTATGTTTGTTTTTGTAACTTTCGCTGTTTGATACTGTAATTCAGTCGGCCCAAAAGCGCAAGCGTAATGTTAAAAAAGACAACATTATGTTCGAACGTGTATACTTTTAGCATGAGTATATTCGTTCAAGCAACCAAAGCACCGACGCCAAAGACGAAAGATGTGAAACGAATCGCCACTTTCTTTGCTGGGGTATTGGTAGTGATGATTGTCGCACAACTTTTCACTTTCGAGGAGTTCGTTCCTTTGGTGGTAGACTTTGGTTTCCCTGGTGGCGAGCAGTTAGCGCATTTTGATGCTGCCTTTATTATTGTGGCCGAACTCTTGGCGCTTCCTTTTCTGCTACGTATGTCAGTCAGTCCGGCATTTCGATGGGTGAGTATGGTGTCAGGTTGGTTGGTGGCTGCGACGTGGCTTAAATTTACCGTCTGGCTTGTTGCGTCTGACAGCCAAGTGAATACGGTCGGGTTCCTAGGTACCGCTATTGAGCTAATGCCTGGATGGTGGGCGATATTTATGAGTATTGCATTTGGTATTTTGGCCACCTGGGCTAGCTGGGGTATGTGGCCCGCCAAGCATGACGCGAAAAGGGTTGCGAAGCGTCAAAAATAGTTGTTGAAACGCTGATAAAGCGGTATGATAGGTCTACTTAATAAGGAGTTTACGATGGAGTTGATCAGCAAACTTGAAAAGATTGTGCTTGGGTGGGCAAAAAACGTCCCGCATTTGCCACCGACAGCACGAAAATGGCTCGGTATTAATATATGGTGGATAGTTCTCATTTGTGCGGTTATTACGGCAATCGCATTTCTTTCGAACCTCGATACGCTTTTCAGATACATTTCACTTCTTGGTGCGACAAGCAGCGCCTACTATATTAACGCCAGCTACACGAGCTACGCCGTAATGAATACAGCGGTTAACTTAATATTTCTTGCTGCATCTGCAGCACTGCTTGGACTTGCCGTGAAGCCTTTAAAAGAAAAGCAGAAAAAGGGATGGGTGCTTTTATTCTTCTCGCTACTTGTTATCGCTCTTTCAGTTGTTGTGGGCGCGGTCCTTAGTTTTAGTGTCGGTGGATTTGTCGTTCAGATCTTGTTTGGCGCGATCGTACTTGGAGCTGTGGCGTACTTTATTACAGAAATTCACGGAGAATTTGCTCATCCAGCTAAAGTTACCGGTGAAAAAGTAACCACAAAAAAGGCGTAATACACTCAGCCACTTGAGCGTTGACCTCAGTTAGTGTACAATTTGTTGGTAACAAAACGTACATTGGGGATTCGCCAAGTGGTAAGGCACTGGCCGTTTGATTTCTGAACGAAACAAACAAATATATCGTAGGTACACCAGAAACCTTCATATATCCCTATGTAACATCATAATAAGTTCACACCGTATTGGGGATTCGCCAAGTGGTAAGGCACTGGTTTCTGGTACCAGCATTCGGGGGTTCGAATCCCTCATCCCCAGCCAAGATGATTATGCTTGAAATGACGAGAGATCGTCATTTTTTGTTTGATATAGTAATATTATGAATAAAATCTACTTCTCGACAGGTAATGAACGTAAAATTAAAGAGGCACGCGCTGCATGTGATTTACTGGCGGAACTAAAATCCTTATTCTAGGTTTCAGACCCATAATCTCAGCCAAGTTGATTACTTTAGAACTTCTTCGGCAATTCTTTTGTTAGTACATACCTATTAACAATAGTTACGGGCAAATAATAGAATAAGCCCCCGCTTCGTACGAGTACGTATGCGGGGGCTGTTGTATTCTGATCGTGGTGTGCTCGTGGTGCGCTCGTTAGACCTTGTTGAGGAACATCGTTTCGACGTCGCAGGTCACCTTGGGCCAGAGAACGCCGGCGCTTGGGAAATGGACTTCCACCTTATTGCCCGACTTCACTGTAAGGACTGTTCCTTTTGCTCCTTTCTTGACGTTGGGCGTGAACGCACCATTGATGATCTCAATGACTGTGATGACATCATCGCCTCGCTTCAGGGTTGCCATGATTCTCCTTATGGAGTCGACTCCAGTCCGTGGAGTACGGAGTACACCATACGGCAGACTGATCTAAGTCATTACATGGCACAGATCAGTTTGCCGTACGTTATTCAGAAAAAGTACCTGCCAACACTCAACCTATAAAGGGAATATTGTCAATTAATATATCATACTACTTTATCTGTATAAAGTCAATAATTACTGGTGAGGTTACATATATTCATTCTGGAACACGACCGCTAGCCCCAGCTAAGAAATCATTCCAGAGCAACTCGTAAGTGAGTCATTTTTGTGTTATAAATATATTGATTGACGAAAGGAGGCACTGACATGCATGCCGGACTCATGAAGGAGATCGAAGAGGACTAGTTCCGTTCACTCCTGGTCGCCAGTAGCCTAACAGGTTACTGGCGACCAACACTCAATTTCATTTCTTCCTGGAGCACGACCACTAAACCCAGTCACGATATATTCGAACTAAAGTCAAATACGTATTCACGCTACGGTGGATACGTATTTGTTATTATGAGAGTTATGAAAAAAGACAAAAAGCTAGGTAACAGGAAGAAGCATAATGCTCTCGCGATTGTTATTATCGCAATTATTGTCATCGGCATAGCATTATCCATGGCAGGTTCTTTTTATTTATGGTCTAGGGGGTGTCAAGGAACTATAACTGCTGGACCAAAGTCCTCTATATTTACAGGATGCAATGAGAAGCAGGGCAACACTCAAGAAGACACAAAAAAAGATGTCAGACAGTTGATTTGGGATAAGCTACCTGCGGAACAGAAGGCGCGGATTAATGGTAACTGGCAAGACAGTAAGGTATCAAAGACTACTTTGAAAGAAGGTATGATGAGTGCAAACGGGGACACATCATATATAGGAAAAGAAGTGTATATCGTTGATTTTCTAGCCGATGATACAAATACTTCTATTAACGTAATCGTCTTTGCTGATCTTAATACGTTTACATTCATTGGCAATGGGTTGATTGATTAAACAATAAACGATCTGAAGCTATTTTGTTTTAGACCCACCCTGTACTCATTCCTTTGACTATTACAATTTTGTGACGTATAGTTCGATGATGGTAGTAAGAAATTTTACAGTCGACATCGACAATCTTGAGATAACCGTGGACCGAGTCATCAATTCGAGTGCAGCAAATGTCTTCAAGGATTACACAGATCCAGCACTTATACCGAAATGGTGGGGAGAGGAATCCGTAAAAACCAGCGTAGAGTTACAAAACCTCGATGAAGGTGGTTCATGGAGATTTATACAAACCGAACCAAATGGGACGACCTACGCCTGGAGCGGTATCTACCAAGAAATTATCCAATCTAGTAAAATTGTTTCAACTTTTGTCTTTGAGCCAAGCCCTGGACATCCATACATTGGTACGGCTCTATTTACAGATTTGCCAAATGGGACAACTAGCTTAGTCGAGAAAATTAAGTTTCTTAACGTCGAAGATCTTCATGGAATGCTTAGTATGGATATGGAGCAAAAAACAGCCGAAAGACTAGATCGTTTTGCATCCGTCGCTGAAAACTAGCGTATTATGAATCTCCTTTCGACCTTCATGTTTTTGTCGGTTGCTTCTGTCTAATCGGTTATATGTAGATTTAATGACAGTACTTTGCTAAATCTCGTGAAATTATATCTTCGGTCCGTCCAACTCTTGAGTCGTAGGCACTGCTTGACTCAAGGTAATTACTATGCTATAATAGTATAGTTAAGTATGAGTGTGTCCCTGCTCTATCAGGGATTGTATTTTACAGGAGTGAGATATGGCAAAGGCTACAGCTAAGTCTGTGCGTCGTTCTTCTAAATTCATGCCGCTCAGCATCTACAAGCACAATGGCTATATGGTCATCGTGTGCTGGTGGGGCGTGTATTTGGGATTTAACATCGGACTTGCCCAGCAGGGTGACCGGAAGGGATCGGTGACGGTCTTCGGACCGGGACTCGGATTGCCCGTCACAATTGGTAGCCTCTTCTATGCGCTGAACCTCAGCTGCAATGGAGGAAGCCGAGAGCCTCTCGAAGTGCTCCAGACCGCCCTGTGTCAGCCCTGGCGCAACAAGCAGATGACCGCAGAGATGGTTGAGGCTGTCGAGCTCGCGCTCGAGCCTTACGGCCGTTTCATTAGCCGTATGTAACTCCATTTCAGCCCGCACCCAAGATGAAAAAAGCGCGTCGCTATCAAAAGCGACACCGCCATCTTCATCTGAGGTGGCGGGCTTTTTCATAGGCCATAAATTCGACCTAGTTGAGACAATTACTAAATAGAGGGCCTAACTCCGTTAAGTCACAGTTGGGTTTTAGACTCGCAAGCACGTCAATATTATTACAGTACACACTTGAACAACTATTTAGTGAACATTCACGCTACTGGATTTTTGCTATACTTAAGGGATGGCAAAACCTTTCAGTTTTAGATCCCGACATCTCAAGATTATCCTTGTCTTGTTTCTCGTTATTCTCGCATTTGCTCTTGGAAATATCATTGCGCCATTTTGGTCTCGTCCAACTACTTCTAGTAGTGAGAATACCGAATATTTTAAAACCGTTGAGAAGCGGGTTATAAGTGAAAGTAAATCTCAACGTGAGGTGCTTGGTACATCTGAATTGCCAGTCAGCATTGAAAACAGCTGTATTGACCAGTATAACAACGGGATAAGGTACTGGTGTGAGAGTAAGATTAAACAAGACATAGTCATCGAACCCAGTATTCAATATTTGACGACATTGTTAAAAAAATTAGACCCTGTGGTGCAATCCCAAGGCATGAAAGTAATCATTCCGGCAGGGATGAACGCACAGGTTGACGCAGTTGTGTACCAAGCTGAAGCCCCAACCGACTATAAATCCCTAACTTGCACAACGACAGTTATCTACAATCCAAACGGTAACACGCCAAGTGCTATCAAAGATCCTCGAGCACTTCATTGCAGGTATGCATGTCAAGCGCCTTCAAATGGGTTAATTCCTGGGTATATGATTAAAAAGTCTTGACCTATATCCCTGGCCGCATGGGACACTACAATGTGAAACCTATATTCTTATTTGCGTTTAATATATTTCTTAAAGACATCTTTTATATTGAATGCAAACTCTCGGTTAAAGAGCGATGCTTCGGGAATATACATCATAGTTTCGCCTTCGTGCAGCGTCAGATCCTCAATAAGAACATTTGTCGTTACCTCAAATATATATTGAATTACTCCGTTATCATTCACGTTTGTTTGGATAAGTTCAATTGATTCTATAGCACTTGGGTTAAGCTCTATTTCCTCTTCAAGTTCTCGTAAAAGTGCTTCTTCGGGTTTTTCACCTTCTTCTACTTGACCTCCAAATAATGTCCAGTGATGCTTAAATGTAGGTGCGTGCTCGTCGCGCTGCTGAAGCAAGTATTCATTGTTCGTATTTTTGATGATTGCGCCGACTACTTCCATAAGCAAAGTATACTTGATGAAGTATCGGACCTACAAGTTTCACATTTGATACTAAAGCGAAGGCATTCCTTCTTTATGCTTAAGGAAGTATACTTTGATTCTATGGCACTATATTTAATCACAGGCTTACCAGGTACTGGTAAAACAACTGTTTGTAATGAACTCAAGGCTCGTGGGATAACTGCCTATGACGGTGATAAAGATCATTTGGCGCATTGGTATGACAAAGAATGGCGTATCGTACGTTATGATGGTACTGCTGAATTTCTAAGAACACATGAGCGTAGCATATCGCGCGAAATCGTTGAACGCCTGGCGCAAGAAGCAAGCGATAAGCCTGTATTCTTATGTAATGATCCCGAGAACGAAGTTGATCTAATTGAATCATTCGCTAAGATTTTCGTATTAGTAGCTGACAAAGAAACGGTACAGCAGCGACTTTCTGCTAGGGATAGCGGACCAGGACACTACGATTGGGGCAAGTTACCGCACGAGGTATCTTATAGCCTTGATCGTAAAGTCGAAACCCTGGGCCGCATCGTACTTGATGCCACGCAGTCACCGGTTGCTATCGTTGACAAGATAGTGGCCTCAGTGTCTATATGAGCGACCTTAATAATTTTAAGATAGGGGTATCGCATTTATCAACGTACATCTATAAAACGTACCATACCCTCACCCTCAGCCAAGATGATTATATTTAAAATGACGAGAAATCGTCATTTTTTATTTGCTATAGTGATGACATGAATGTTCACTTTATTTGCCGGGGTAATGTACTACGAAGCTTGATTGCGGAAACATACCTAAAGTCATTACGTATTGATGGCTTGAATGTTATTTCAAGCGGCACAAACGTAGACTGGAATGACCCTCAAGAACGTGAATATTTCTCTAATACTCTGGCCGTTCTTAAAAAGCGCGGGATAGATTCATATGCCAAGAACGTTCCCGATCAGCTTACCCAAACTCGCATAGATGAATACAATGACTTGATTGTTCTTATGAACAATAGGGTTGCTGATGAAGCTCGCATGCTCGCAACACTTCCTAAAAATCTTCAAAATTGGAAGATTGTTGATATTGGCGAAGGTCATCGAATTGACGATAAATCACGCGAGCAGTACGAAAAAGACATATATCGGGAAATCGTTGATAAGGTAGATGAATTGTTCGCTATTTCCTAAAAAGTGTTTGATTTTTTCTGAAACACAGCCACTAATACTAGCTAATATGATTGCATTTAAATCGCCTCTATACTTAAGGTTAATTTTTGATTATCATAAGCATTATATGATTGATCCAAACTTCCAACCTCCAGAGCAGGAAATAAGTAAAGCCGAAACATTAAAAAGAAAAAATCTTTTGCCATGGATTAAAGATTTTTTTGATAATGTTACGACAGGTATTTTTGTGGGAGGCTCTTTGTCTTATGGGGCGGATTACAGTGTTAATGTAAATTCTGATATTGACGTTCAATTGGTGCTTAATGACGAGGCACTTGACCAGCTATTTTCCCTCAACTTTTACAAAAAAGAAGAGCTCGAGCAAGCACTCTCTGGCTATAAGAAGGGCATCTATCAACAATTTAGTTTAGTCGGTGAAAAGGACAGTGTATCAATCGAAAGCCACTTTTGGAACAAAGATGCATTTATAAAGTCGATTAACTACACAAATAGCGAGACGCCACGATTGCGCAGTTCTATCACGACGCCTTCAACAGATTATGGATTTTCTTTTGATGGCACGAATGACACAGTAGATTTTTATGGTGAAATAGTTGAAGGATATCCCGTTAGTCCTTTTCCGTCATTTCGCACCGTTGATTCAAAACTTTATTTATGTCGACCGATTACTACTGTATTGGGCGGTCCTATCATCCTTAAGACTGATAGCGATTTTGACGAAGCTATCGAGCTATGCTGGAAGACGACTATCGAGCATCTAAAGAGATTTAAGTTGAGCGCTCCAAACGGCGTAAATGCGACAATCGTTAATGCATTGCCAAGCCAATATAAAATGTCACCAGAGGTTAAAGCCATACTGTTAGCAAAGACACAAGAGTTGCTTTCTTCCTAAACGTGACCACTAACGCTAGCTAGTATTATTAACTCTAGAACTTCTTTGGAAGTTCTTTTGTTTGATATGATTAAGTCATGTCAGATTTACCTACATCTATTCCAGAATTAGTTTTAACGAATCCCGTGCCTGATCGGGATGCTCGCTTTGCGTTAAGTTGGTTTGAAGGTACGAGTGGGAGAGATACACTTTTAAAAATGGGAAATGCTCCCAGTGAGATCCTAGAATCAACTCTCGAAGGCGAACTGGCTACTCTTCAAGAGTTTATAGCTCTTGAAGAGGAAGGTAAGCAGAAGACCTGGATGCTGCGTTACGGCGAGACAACTATTGGAGCTGCCTGGATTGACCTTATAGAAAACCACGGGGTGAAAGCGCCGAGTTTACATCTTATGATTGGTGACCCCTATTTTCGCGGAAAAGGTGTCGGAAAAGCGGTAATGACCACGATGATTGGATACCTGAAGAAGAATGGTGATGACACTATATATTCGCGTCACTTGGTCAGTAATGAGGTGGTGATTGGTTTGAACCGTTCGCTTGGCTTTGTCTCTGACGGACAAAGCTATGTTGATGAAAATGAGCTTGAGTGGCAGAATGTAAAGCTTTCGCCATCATCCAAATAATTTTTTCGAATTTATGGTATAATATATTTACTATGGATCCGTCAGATAAAATTCCGAATATTCCAGTTGATGTCGTCAAGCAAGCACTTGTAGAAACAAGTCCTGATCTTTCTTTGTATGCGGCTGACTTTTTTACTTCCCCCGATCTTGTGGCGGCAAGTAAGGCGATAACGGCGATACTTGAAGATACGAGCGAAGAAGCAATGCTGGTTAGGGATGAGACATGGGCGCAGTATGAAAATGCGGTCTCGGAAGTTATTGCTCAAGCCCTGCATGAAGGTGGCGAGCCAGCGATGGATCGGGCTGTCTTAAGTTCCTCTATACACAAAGCCATGATATATAAAGTTGTTGATGATAACGTTCGTTACTTTGGCGAATTACAGAATGCTGAAGATTACACCTACAATACAGACAGCGATGCGTTAGAAGAGCTGGCTGAGAAGATTCACGACGTTCTTGATACGCTGCTTATTGATATGAATGTTAATTTCGATACTGTCATAGGAACTCTTCTTATTGGCACAGAGACAGACGAAAATGAGAGAGTAAAAAATGGTCTTGTCTCAAAATGGGAAGGTGATGATCCTCGTGACGATCTCCCTGAAGTTATTGTCGAGAATCAGCTGGCAATTGAGGAAGAATATGCGAACGGCGCTGATCTAGTAGAAATCTTAGGCGACGTCTATCGTGCATTTGTTGCATCAGGCGAAGATCCCGTGCCATTCTTTGAACAACTGGGATTTTCGAAAGCTCTCTAGGCTTTCTGGTAGAATTCGCTTAAGTGGCGGTACGCTTTAGTGGTAAACGCCAGTAGCGCAATAATGATCCCAATAAATCCAGCGATTAAGAATACGAGTGCGATGCCTCGGGCTTCGCCTTCACCTAACAACCATCCAAGCTGCGCTTGTCCTTCGGGACTACGCATATAGGGGATCAAACCAAATTCCGCGATGGGTCCGATCATAAACGCGGTAATTGGCGCAGCGGCAGCTTCGATACTTTGGGCAAAGCCAAAGACGCGGCCTTGACGTTTGAACGGCACGACTCGTTGAATGATTGTTTGTTCGGCGGCCTCAGCGGCTGGTATGAGCGTCATGAATATGAATATGCCGATGATATATAGCGGCCACCATTCGCGAAGTGTGAACGTCATCCCTAAGAGACCAATTGCAACGTTTACGAGTAAAAGCGTCCGTAGTGGATTCTTGCCAAGTCCGAATTTACTGATAATAATGCCACCAATGATGAAACCAGTACTGGTGATACCAAGCACAACACCCCACCATTGAACAGAAAAGAGGGTTAGTCCGTACGGATCCATTAGTGCCATAAACACACCTCCGACGAGGTTATTAAATGTAGAGAAGAAGATGAGCATTCCCAGTCCTGGGACTGACTTGATTGCTTTGATACTCCCTTTTATATCGATTTTTTTGCCTGCAAATTCTGGATCGTGAGCAATTTCTTCCTCGGGAATACGGACGAAGAAGGTGAGGTGAATAAGAGCGAGGGTTGTAAATATGATAGCGATGACGAGCGTCCATCCCATCCCCAAGAATCCAATCGAAAGTCCACTAAAGACAGAAGTTACAAGGAACGCGACACCTTGCACTGCACCGACCATACCATTTGCCTTTGCTCGCCCGTCTTTAGGTACGAGTAGCGTGACGGTAGTTGAGAGTGCAATGTTGCGCATATTTTCGACGACGCTTCCGATGAGAATAATACCTGCAAATATCCAGAAGGCACCCGTTCCCCAGTTAACCAGTGAGCTTTCGGGGAATACAATAAAAAGAAGCCCCGCAATAAGGTAGGCGGCGCATGTGAAAATACTTGATGCGAGCATGACTTTCTTTTTCTTGTTATGGTCAACAATGGTGCCAAAGAAAAGACTAAAGACGGCAACCATTAACATGTAAGACCCACCAATAATGGCCGTCGCAAGAACCGACCGGGTTTCCAGGTATACCCAGAACGTGAGTGCAAACCAGAGGAAGCTTGTCGTCACGTTTGCGATGAGGGTGTTAATAAGAACGCCGTAAAAATGTTTCATACATTCATTCTACACTAGGCGGTTTGATATAATAGAAAGAGTGATTAAAAGCAAAATACCTTTTTACAGCGAAGATACTGATGAATTCTTGGGGTTTTTAGCTGACGATGGTTCGACCTGGCAAGCTCAGACTATTTTTGGCTATCTTATTGCCCGTGCTGAAACTCAATCTGCGGCCGAAGAAGTCCTCAGAGACAAAGGGCCAACTTATCTAAAAGGTGTGTGGCAATATTACGACAAGGACGACCAGGATTGGTTTTACTGTGTCATTAAAAAGGCATATGAGCAGATGGTTGTCGTGAATCGAACAAATGCCCTTGGGTATCAAGACAAGAATGACTACAAACAAGTCATCATTGAAAATCCCGAAGAAACAAATCTTATCAAAACGGCGTAGTGAGAGTTATTGCTCGTATGAGGCTTTACGTTATCGTGAGCCTTTTTTTGTCGCCATGTCTTTTCGCTTGGAAGATACGACAGAGACCGCAATAATTAAGATTGTTCCAATACCAGTAACGTATTCTGGAATAGAGTAGATGAGGCCTATAAGCATTGTCATTGCGAGGAACCCTACTGCATAGTGTGCACCGTGTTCGAGGAAGAGATATTGGTCTAATGTTTTACGTCGAACCATGAAGATTGTTAGGGAGCGCACCCAGAATGCACCGACGCCAAGTCCAACTGCAATCAGGATAACATCTGTCGTGATAGCGAATGCGCCCAGTACTCCGTCGAATGAAAAGCTAGCATCGAGGATCTCGAGATAAAAGAAAGAGGTGAGCGCAGCCAGACCTGTTAATTTCGTTGCTTTGGCTGTGTCGATATGAACGATCTTACCAACAATCCATAGGAGTAGCTGGATACCCACGTAGACAGCAATACCCAGTGTCCCGGCTTGAATTGTTTCGACGGGATGATGGTTCGCAGGGAGTAATGCGATAATGCCAAGAACCGAGACAGCAACAATTGGTGGAACAAACCAGAATCCAAATTTCTTCATTGACGATTCAACAGGCAACCAGTTGACTACCTTGTGGCGATCGAAGAAGAAATACAGTGCCAGCATGATAAGGAAGCCACCACCGAAAGCGGCGATTGTGGGATGGGCCAGTTCGATATAGTGCGCATACTTCAACGGCTCGTTGAGGGCGATATGGATGACTTCGGTCCATTGCAGTTTGGCTGTAATGGACACTAACAGTATAGGGAAGATGAGACGCATTCCGACAACCGCGATGAGTATACCGAGAGTAAGGAAGAGTGTCTGCCAAAATTTCGATAATCGCGAGAGAATCTTGGCATTAATGACGGCATTATCGAAACTAAAGGCGATTTCGATGATAAGTACGACTATGACAAGGCCGGCAGCAACGATACCTTTTCCAAGTAAAATTGCGATGATTGCGCCACATGTCAGCAAGAGGTCAAACCAGAAATGACGGAAGAATATTTTCATCTTTTATACTATACAGCATAAGCCGTTTCATGGTTGGTAAAACAAGCGAAGAAGGCTATTATAAATGAAGCATATGCGTAAAGAAAAAAAGCGTGACTTTCGGCGGGTAAAACAAGTTGGTATCTCGAGCCTTATTGCGATAGCGATCGTCGCTCTATTTATTTTCGTGACGCATGGACGTGATATCCCTGTACTTGATCCAAAAGGACTGATCGCCAATCAAGAGCGTGATCTTATTCTAATTACATTTGCGCTCGGTATGCTGGTGGTGATACCGGTATTTATCATGTTGTTTTCGATTGCGTGGCGATACCGAGCGTCGAATACGAAGGCAAAGTACGAGCCAGATATGGACGGTAGTCGTGGGCTTGAGGCGTTATGGTGGACGATCCCGTGTCTTATAATTATCGTGCTTAGTATAATCACGGCCGTTTCAACACACGCACTTGATCCGTATAAACCGATTAGCTCATCTGTGCAACCGGTAAAGATTCAAGTGGTTTCTATGAATTGGAAGTGGCTGTTTATATATCCCGAAGAGGGCATTGCGACACTTAATTACATGAACATTCCAAAAGACACTCCAATTGAACTGACGTTGACGTCTGATGCACCGATGAACTCATTCTGGGTGCCAGCGCTTGCCGGACAGATCTACACAATGGCCGGCATGTCGACGAAGTTACATCTTATGGCTGACGACGCGGGAACATTCAACGGGTCATCGGCGAATATCAGTGGCGATGGCTTTGCGGACATGCGTTTCAAAGTAAACGCGCTCAGTGAAGTAGATTACAAAAAATGGGCATTCGATAATTTTAATTCCACAACAACGACACTTTTGACGGCTGATAGTTATAATAAACTAGCAGAAGACCGTAAGGACGCGAGCGAAAAGGCATACTTATTGATGGATCATGATTTATTCAAGGAAATTATAGATAAGTACATGTCGCCTGGTGGGTCAAAAATTAAAACAGCAATTCCAGAAAAGGCGGACCACTAAATGTTCCAGAATATCCAAGAGCTTGTATTCGGACGCCTCACGATTGAGGACTTTATTCATGAGCCAATTATGGCTGGTGCCGGTATTGCGATGGTCGGTGGGTTGCTGCTTGCAATGGGAGCACTGACGTTCTTTAAAAAATGGAAATGGCTTTGGAAGAACTGGATCACAACGCTTGATCCAAAAAAGATCGGTGTGATGTATATTCTTGTATCGGTTATTATGTTGCTTCGGGGACTGGCCGACGCGATGCTACTGCGAGCTCAGCAGGCAACCAACGGATCGGCAGAACTATTAAGTTCAGACCATTTCCAACAGATCTTCTCGGCACACGGTTCGATCATGATCTTCTTTGTGGCGATGGGAATTATCTTTGGTATTTTCAACCTTATTATTCCTTCGCAGATTGGTGCACGTGATGTCGCGTTTCCTTTCCTAAACTCAGTCAGTTTCTGGTTGTTTGCTGCCGGAATGATTCTCATTAATGCGCCATTGGTTGTTGGTGAGTTTTCGACTGCTGGATGGTTGGCGTACCCACCTCTATCGGGTATAGAATATAGTCCCGGGGTCGGTGTGGATTATTGGATCTGGAGTCTTCAGATTGCCGGTATCGGAAGCTTGCTGTCTGGTATTAACTTCTTTGTCACGATTCTCAAGATGCGAGCACCGGGTATGAAAATGATGCAGATGCCGATCTTTACCTGGAGTGCACTTTCTAGCACTTTCCTGATTATGTTTGCTTTCCCGATTCTGACTGCAACACTAGGCTTGTTATCACTCGATCGTTTAATTGATACGAATTTCTTTACATCCGATGGCGGGGGAAACCCGATGATGTACGTGAATCTGATTTGGGCATGGGGTCACCCAGAGGTGTACATCTTGGTATTGCCGGCATTTGGTATTTTCTCGGAAGTCGTGGCAACGTTTTCTCGCAAGAAGCTATTTGGATATACCTCGATGGTCGTGGCGCTGATTGCGATCACATTCCTGTCATTTACTGTTTGGTTACACCACTTCTTTACGATGGGATCGGGGGCGGCGGTTAACACGTTCTTTGGCATTATGACGATGATTATTGCTATTCCGACAGGAGTGAAGGTCTTTAACTGGATATTTACAATGTACCGTGGACGGGTTACCTTTACGACACCGATGCTGTGGTTCATGGGATTCATTGTAACGTTTACCATCGGTGGATTAACTGGTGTATTGATGTCAGTTCCACCAGCTGACTTCCAGTTCCATAACAGCCTGTTCCTTGTTGCGCACTTTCACACTATGATTGTTGGTGGAGTGCTATTCGGTGCTTTCGCTGGGTTTACTTATTGGTTCCCGAAATTCACAGGCTTTACCCTAAACGAACGACTCGGTAAATATGCTTTCTGGAATTGGATCATTGGATTCCTGCTGGCATTTGTTCCACTTTATATTCTTGGATTCATGGGTGCAGTGCGTCGCCTGGATCACTACGACGCGTCAATGGGATGGCAAGGACTGTTTATTGTCGCAGGTGTCGGCGTGGCGATTATCTGTGTCGGTGTTGGGTTCCAGGTCTTGCAGATTGTTTATAGTATCATCAAGCGCAAAGAAAACCGTGTCGGAACTGATCCGTGGGGCGCTCGTACGCTTGAATGGTCAACGGCAACACCACCGGCTGAATATGTGTTTGCAACGATTCCTGAAGTTACGTCGCGCGATCAATTCTGGGAAGACAAGAAAAAGAAGCACAGTGCCGTATTTAAACCGAAGTATGAAGACATTTGGTTGCCAAAGAATTCTGGGGCCGGTCCGATGATTGGTGTATTTGCATTGGCGTTTGGTGTCGGTATCATTTGGTATATGTGGTGGCTGGTTATTATCGGACTCATTGGAGTTATTCTGACGATTATTATTCGCCTGACGAGTGACGAGACAGAAGAGAAGTTAACCGCAGCACAGGTTGCAAAACATGAATTAAAACGAGGCACTGTATGAAAAGCGAAGACGTAGAAAACGCTATCCAGGAAAAGAAGACGCTCGGCTTCTGGATTTACTTGATGACTGACTGTGTATTGTTTGCCTCGTTGTTCGCAGTTTTTGCGGTCCTTCGTAATAATACATTTGGTGGTCCTGCGGGCAGCGACCTATTCGACCTTGAATTTGTACTTCTTGAAACGATGGTATTGCTACTGAGTAGCTTTACGGTCGGTTTGGCGATCCTTGGGAGTGTTCGTGGATTTAAAAAACAGACGATCGTCTGGCTGGTAATTACATTCCTGCTTGGTGCGACGTTCTTGGGACTTGAGCTATACGAATTTAATCACCTGATCGCCGAAGGATTTGGTCCGCAACGGAGTGGATTCCTATCAGCCTTCTTTGTGCTAGTTGCGACCCACGGACTACACATTACTATCGGACTTTTGTGGCTGGGCGTGATGATTTTCCGTTTAATCCAGCGCAAGTTCAAGCAAACTGATATCAAGCGATTGGCATTGTTTGGTTTGTTCTGGCACTTCCTGGATATCATCTGGATCTTCATCTTTAGCTTCGTATATTTGATCGGAGGCATGGCATGAAAAAACTCACTTTAGATTCACGTCATGACGAAACTCGTTATACTTCGTATGTTGTTGGTCTTGTCCTGTCTGTCGTTGCGACATTAATCGCTTACATCTTTGTCGTAAATCATTTGTGGCCAAAGGAAATGCTTGTCTATATCGTGATGGGAATCGCCGTTGTGCAGCTTGCGATTCAGGCGGTTTTCTTTTTGCACATTGGACGAGGAAGTCATTTGAAATTAGTCACATTCTTGTTTGCACTGCTGGTTGTTATTGTGATTGTCGTTGGGTCAATCTGGATTATGCACCACCTGGACTACAACATGATGAATATGAGTCACGATGAAATGCAAATGTATATGTACGAGAATGAAGGGATTTAGTGGAGAAACGTTCACGTTCATACCTGCAGCTTATTAAGCCTGGAATCACGCTCAGCAATACGATAGCTGGTATCGCCGGGTTCTTTCTAGCTGCAAGTGTCGTGCCATTTAGCCTCGCTGCACTAATCGGTGCTGTGGTTGGTATTGCTGCGATTATTGCATCGGCCTGCGTATTTAATAACGTCATGGACCGCGATATTGATAAGCGGATGAAGCGGACTTCGAAACGTGATGTTGCAAGCGGCGTCATTAGTGTTCCAAAGGCGCTGACATTTGCGACAGTACTGGGTATCATTGGTTTTTCGGCAATTATATTTCTTACCAATACGACAACGCTCGTACTAGGCATTGTGGCATTCCTTTGGTATATCGTTGTGTATGGCTACGCCAAGCGCACGACAGCCTATAGCACGATCATTGGTGGAGTAGCGGGCGCACTGCCACCAGCGGCCGGCTATACGGCGCTGACTGGACAGGTTGATCTTGCAGCGATACTCTTGTTTTTGATTTTGTTCTTTTGGCAGATGCCGCATTTTTATGCGATTGCTATGTTTAGACGATCTGATTATGCGAGTGCGAAACTCCCAGTCTGGTCAGTTGTCTACGGGATGAAGAGCGCTAAACTGCAGATATTCATATTTGTGGTAGTGTATGCGATTGTGTCGGCTATGTTGTTTTTTGCGGGCTATGTCGGGTATGTGTACTTAGTAGGCAGCCTGCTGCTTTCGGTTTATTGGATATATCGGGGCGTTACGTTATATAACAAGATTGATGATGAGAAATGGGCACGTAAAATGTTCGGTGCGTCATTGCTGATTCTTCTTGCAATGTGTTTACTGATCGCTGTTGGGGGATACCTTCCGTAGGTAGATTTTATACATAACAAAAATGAGCTCTTTCGAGCTCATTTTTTAATTCATGATCAATTACTTTGTGGGAGTAGGGAAGTATTCATCCTCGTGAATAGTTTGTGCACGCCAGACGCCGAGCGCTTGACCGAATGGCAAGATGTCACTGTAACCAACGAAGTCAGCAGCGCTTCGGATGACAGATGCTGAGCTACCAGAAAGACGAAGCTTCTTGTATTCAAAGATCGCCCAGTTCTCACCAACCGGCACGACGACAGGAGGCATTTTGGCAACGTATTTCTTCTTTGAGTTACCTGCGATATGACGAGCAACAAAGATCGCATCTTTGAGAGCAGTTTGCGCGAGGCCACTAAACGGTGTAAAGGCATTATCGCCGATAACATATACGTCTTTGCCTGAACGCATGTACTTGTCGACAACAACTTTACCGTTTTTAGATAACTCAAACTGAGCCGCGTTGGCGGCAAAGAATGGGTTGTTCGCAACACCCGATGTCCAAATAACGGTATGACTTTTGATCGGCTCTCCGTTTACGATGAGGCTATCGGCAGTTTCTTCTTCAACTTTCTTATTGAGTTCAACGTGAACACCGAGCTGCTTCAGGCGAGTATGGACTATTTTACTAGCTGCTTCTGACATACGAGGGAGGACGCGTGGACCAGCTTCGATAATAGAGATCTTGATGCGCGGTTCATGCTGTTTGTAGTGATTTTTGAGGTGTTTAAGGTACGTACCTAGTGCAGAGGCGAGCTCAACTCCAGTTGGACCAGCACCAACAATCAGGAAGTTTGCATCAGCGCCATCGGCCTGTGAAAATTCATCGAATAAGTGTTGTTTGAGTCTTTTGATTTCAGCGGCTGATTTAATACCGTAGGCGTACTGGTCGAGGCCTTTAATGCCGAAGTAGGTGGTGACAGAACCGAGCGCGAGAACGAGTGTGTGATATTGGTGTGTCGCACCTGATGCTGTCGTGAGTATTTTCGTTGACTTGTCGATTGTCGTGACACTATCGATAACGACATTGATGTTATCGCGTTCGGCAAAAATCTCACCGAGCGGTACCCATGACTGTAGGTGGCTGCGACCAGTTGCGGTTCCGTAGAGGCCTGGGTAATATTGGAAGTCTGTCTTGTCACTAATGAGTGTAATGTGAGCGTGCTTGTTTTTTGAAAGTTCAAGGGCTGCTTTAACCCCGCCGAAACCACCGCCTACGATTGTAATTTGCATGAATATGTCCTAATTATTTTTTTATTGTACTTATGTATAAACGTATAATAGGGGTAAAGGGATGATTAATCAAGTTGTGGGATTGGTAATAAAAAATAGCCTCATAAAAGGCTATTTTTTAGAGTTTAACTTGAACTAAGCGAGTTCGTCGATCGCAGTTTTGATTTGCGCAGTAGCGCCGGCTTCATCAAGAAGTGTTCCGTCGACATTAATGTCTTTCATGAAAGTAAGCTTGGCTGGGTTTGGCTTGAAATCCATACCAAGGAATGGAAGTACTTCGTTTAATGTCACAAGTGAAAGTGAAGCACCAGACCAACCATAGCCGATGACAACGACTGGCTTGCCATTCCACTCGGTTTTGAGTGAATCAATCGCGTTTTTTTGGATGGCGCTGATAGTGTGATTGTATTCAGGGGTAAGGAACACAACCGCGTCGGATTCATTGACAAGCTTCTGCCACGCGATGACTGCTGGATCGGTGGGTTCATAGTCGGGTGAGGCAGGGGCAAGCTCATGTGCAAAGAAGGGAAGATTTAATTCCTTTAGGTCGCCCTTTACGACGGTCATATCTTCGCGAGCTTCAATGTCAGCTTTGACATGTTCGAAAATCTTGTCTGCAACGCGACCTTTACGAGCGCTCGAAAGCACAACTAAAATATTTGACATAATATATGACTCCTTTTTCTTCATTCCGGGTTCGCTCAGACAACTGGATGCGACGGTCAATGGTGTAGATTATTTATAGCATTAGTATAGCATAGTTTGCTATACATAATATAGTATTGATAAAATAATCTATTAATGCTTGTCTACGAGCTCGAAAAGTGACAGTATATAGGAAATGTCAGAATATGAGAAAGATCCCGGGTCTGAAACTACTGAATCATTTCAGGATGTTTTTGACGCACTACAATTAGCATTTTGGGGTGAAGACTTTGAACAGTGCGCGCCCGAGGATTTACCGATTATTGCAGGCACTAGTGAACAGATTTCAAATTGTCGCATACGTTCTAAGGTAGCTTTAGGGAAAAATCTAGACTTTCCGGCAGTTATTAAGCATTACGGCTACGATGTCACAATAGGGGGTGTCGTTAGTCATAGGGAAAATCTTGATATTCTGTATTTAGATACCAAGGGTACGCTGATCGTATTTGATATGACCGAGTTAGGAATCGATTTTTATGAATCCATGGACATCGAGAGGAGTACGGCCGTCATTGATGAATTTAGATTAGTTGATGTGCCGGACGTTAAGTTTATAAAACGAATGGCAAAGACGGCTCTGATCGCAGCGTCAGCGTCTGAAGTGTAATGATAATTCTTATTCATACATCAAAAACGATGAGGCCAGCGGCGAGCGGAGTCATGCAGCGGTTTTCGGACCCTGCTCTGATTACTCAAGCAAAAGAGTTGAGTGCTTATTTAAAAACACTATCTGTCAAACAAATCCAGGTGATGATGAAGATTTCCGAAAAACTAGCTGTTACCACCAAGGCTTTGATCAACGGATGGACTGATGAACCTCAACATTTACGTCCAGCAATCGATAGTTTCCTGGGCGATATATATAGCGGCCTGCAAGTTACCAGCTTGAGCGACGCAGACAGGATGTATGCACAAGAGCACCTGAGAATCTTATCGGGACTGTACGGTATCTTAAAACCACTCGACGGCATTTACCCGTACCGATTTGAAATGGGATATAAACTACCAGACCCTCGATATGCAAATTTGTATACATTCTGGAATACGGCAATTGTTGATACTTTGGCCCAAAATGAGACGATTATTGACCTTTCTGCAGTCGAATATGGCAAAACTGTTACAAAATACGTCGAACTGTCGCAAATAATCACACCCAGATTTTTGACCATCAGTCCAAAAACCGGTCAGCCTACGTTTGTCGTCGTACATGCCAAGATCGCGCGCGGTGCTTTTGCACACTGGATGATCCGTCAACGAATTGAAGACGTCGAGCGATTAAAAGACTTTAACGAAATCGGCTATCGCTATGACGATACACTAAGCACTCCAGAAATGCCGGTATTTATTTGCAATGAATTCAAAGGTATTGGGCTAAGCATTCGACTTACTTGAGGTCGAGGACTATTTTAAATCAAGAACAACAAGGTTTTCGATGTGCGGTGTGCGTGGGAAGAAGTTGTAACCACGGTGATGTGCAATTGTATATTTTTCAGACAAGGCTGAGATATCACGGGCTTGAGTAACTGGGTTACATGATAGGTAGATGATGCGAGCCGGTGCTGTTTCGAGCAAACGGTCGACAACGACTGTGCCAAGTCCAGCGCGTGGTGGGTCAACGATGATTGTTGCGTCGCTATTAATAAAGTCGAGAGCTTTTTCGCTTGGCGCGTGAACAGCTTGAGCGTGCTTGATCTTCAGACGGTCAATGTTTTCTTTCATCTCGCGCACAGCGCCTTCGTTAATTTCAACCAGAGTAAGGTCACCAGCGCCAATAGTCAAACCGATAGTTCCGACACCGCTATACAGGTCAACGGTAGGTTTTTTCGGATCAACGAATGCACTCATGTCGGTCAGGGCTTGCTCGTAGACAGGCAAGTTAATTTGGAAAAAGCTTTCGGTCGCATAGCTAAATTCAACATCGTTAATCGTGTCAGATAGGGAAGTCTTGCCCCATTCTTGCAGACGTTTCGTGATGACACTCGCCGGGCTTTTCGGGTTAGAATAAATCATTTCAAATCCCTTGACGCCAAGTGCTTCGATGTCGATTGGACGAATCGGGTTGAATGACTCGCTTTTGACGTACAGTTGCATGGAAATGTCGCCTTTTTGGTTAGCGCGGATCAAAAGAGTTTTGAGTGAGAAACCGGTGGCGTGGTGGGCACGAAGTAAGTCTCGCATAGCGATGGCTGTTTCGTTAATTTTAGGGTGAGCCAAGTGGCTGCCTTCGACAGGAACTTTGCCGTGTGAACCACGAGCAAAGAACGCGAGGTCGAGTTGCTCTGCTTCCTTGTCCCAGTACCAGCTAAACTCCATTTTGTTACGGTAGCCGTATTCAGTGCCATCGCTGTAGATATCTACTTCGCCAGGAAGAGTGACATCAGAAAGGCGGAAGGCTTCGCCAATCAGGTCGGCTTTGTATTTCTGCTCGTCCTCAAAAGACATGATTTGCCATGGGCTGGTAGAGATGAAGCTTTCGGGGTCGAGGGCTTCGATGCGGTTTTTAGAAGGCTTCAGGACATTGACGACGATTCCTTCGGCGAGCTTTGACTTCTTTTTGGTTAACTGTACTTCGACAGTCTCGCCAGGGAGTCCGCCCCATACAAATAATTTACGGCCATCTTCCATGGTCGCAATCGTTTGTCCGCCACCGACGATCTTTTCAAGGGTCGCGGTAACAATAGGGAGTTCACTTTTTCGCATACGTTGTTTCTATTATACCTCAAAAGGGTGAATAGTTGAAATATTTGCGTAAAAATGTTATTATATTGCTATATAACCCAGCTTATTTACGAAGCATTACCTATATACTAAAAAGACATGAAACGATTAGACGAATATTCCCAGCATAACCTGCGCGGCCAGGACTTTATTAAAGAGCTGATCGGGCATTCTAATATCAAGCCAACCGATTTGGTATATGACATTGGTGCTGGAACTGGTGCGATCACCATGGCGTTGTCACAAAAAGCCAAATTCGTCATCGCGATTGAAGTTGAACCACTCGCGGCCGAAAAACTTCATCAAAACATTGATGGTAAGTTTCCAAATGTTGATATTATCGAACGCGACTTTATGGAAGTGCCGTTGCCCACTAAACCGTACAAGATCTTTTCGAACATTCCATTCCATCTCAGTTCACCGATTATTCACAAGATTACCGAAGATGTGAACCCGCCCGAAGCAGCCTACTTAATCGTTCAACGACAATTCGCCAACAAATTACTGCCTAACTATGATGGTTTTACCGGTGCACTTGGGATGATGATCGGTCCAACATTTGGTGTTCGAATTCGACGTCCATTGAAACGATCTGACTACACACCGCCACCAGCAGTTGATACGGTTCTGATTGAAATTAAACGACGCGAGGAACCATTTATTCCACTCGATCAAATGGAAAAATACCGAAAGTTCGTCGAAGGTTGTTTTTCTGATCCAAAAATATTCAAGAAAACTCCACAGTCTAAAATTGGACTCAAAGAAGGCATAAAGCCATCTGAAATGAAGTTGCATCAGTGGGTCGACCTATTCAACGCCTATAAATTTTAGGTGTGAAAAACCGCGCTCGTGAAGAGCGCGGCGATTTCACCCGCGAAGGGATAGGGGCTGGTTCCGTATTGTCCTACTTTCTATCGAGCGGTGTCATGACGAGTTGTCGCCAGGTGACGAAGCGGAAGTGCTTGGTCCATTTTTCACCGTATTTCTTTTGAGCTTCGTAGTTGAACGTCGCGCAGATTTCTTTGCGAGCTCTATCTACTTTTGCATGGTCATCGCTCTTTAGTACTAATTGCACCGCTGGGCTGATGTACATGTCGATTTGAAACTGAGACATCTTGTAGTGCCGGACATGGTGGGTTGGAGTCGGTTGACCCAATTCGTCACCTCCTATCGATTGTCGAGGGTGAAAGGTACACACTGACGTGCATGAATATATTATAGCACAAATAAGGTAAATTTGCAATGTACGAGGATGAGGACTGGAGTATACTGAGTGTATGAAGAAATTATTCAAACATGCAGTCGTTGTCGTTACAGGTGGGGCTTCTGGAATTGGTAAAGAGATCGTCAAGCAACTGGCCGAAAAAGATGCACAGGTTATTGTCGTTGGACGGTCACGTCATTCGGGCGTCAAGTTCGTTAAGCAGCTGAAAAAGGACGGACGTGAGGCAAGTTTTGAGCACGTCGATATGACAAAAGACAAAGACGTGGAAAAAATGTTCGGCCGTATCATCAAACACTATGGGCGGATAGATTACTTCTTTAATAACGCCGGTATATTTATGGGTGGAGAGATTCGCGATACCAAACTTGATAATTGGCATAAGGTTGCGGGCAACAATATTAATGCCACGATGAACGGGACGCATTTCGCCTACCAACAAATGCTGAAGCAAGGATTTGGGCATATTGTGAACGTTGCTTCTGCGGCTGGGTTATTTCCAGTTCCAGCGATGGGGATTTATGGATCCACTAAGTTCCAGATTGTTGGATTGACTCAGGCGCTGCGCAACGAGGCGCGAGGCCTCGGTGTGAAAGCAAGCGTTGTCTGTCCGACAATCGTCAATACACCACTCTACGACACGGCAATCTATAACAAGCTCGACGAAGACAAAGCCCTGAAAACACGTGGTGCACTACAGACACCAGAAAAAGCAGCCAAAAGGATCATTAAAGGTGTCGCTAAAAATAGGGCAGTCATTCATACTGCTTTTTCAACCAAGGCTGCCTGGACGGTCTATCGCGTTGCTCCATGGGCATATAATATCGGCGCACGACGAATTATTAAATTATATCGAGCGAAACTTCGCGATTAGCCTTTGAGTAAGTGAAGTAGTCGCATTTCGTCAGCATTCATGTGTTTACGCGGACGGATCTTTTCAAGTGATTGTTTCATGGTCTTGATGCCGGATGTTTTATTGAAGGCGTCGATGACTCGGGGATCAATATATGAACTGCGGGCTATGGCTGGAGTGTTGCCAAGTTTCTCGGCCGTTTCTTTGACGACTTGAGTGACGATTTTGGCCCGTTCTTTTTCGCTGGTTGCTCGTTCGGCTGCGATCAATTGGGTGGTTGCAACCAATGTGCCGCCCCAGGTACGGAAATCTTTGGCGGTGAATTCTTCGCCCATGTGCTTTTTGATGTAGGCGTTCACGTCGGTACTGTGGATGTCATGCATCTTGTTGTCGGAGTCTTGGTAGCGGAATATTTCATGACCAGGTAGTTCGTCCAGGTGTTTGACGATGCGAGCGATTTGAGCGTCGTTGATTTTTTTGACGTGGGCTTTGCCGCTCTTGCCGACGAAATCGAATACGACCGTGTTGCCTTTGACGGTGGTATGTTTGCTGCGTAGCGTTGTGATACCGTAGCTGTTATTTTCACGGGCGTACTTTTCATTGCCCACGCGGAAGTAGGCTTGGTCGATGAGCGTAACGATAGTTGCCAGGACCTTATCTTTGTCGAGTCGACGGCGCTTTAGATCTTTTTGGACTTGTTTTCGAAGTCGAGGTAAACGAGTAGCGAATCGAAGTGTGCGGTCGAACTTTTTCTTGTCCTGTTTTTTACGGAAGTTCGGATTGTAGATAGCCTGGATACGACCAGCTTGGTCACGACCCTTAGCTTGGACGCGAGACTTTGGGGAAGTGGCGATGCTGACTTCTTCCCAGGCTGGGGGAATAACCAAGGCATTGATTCGCTCAATTGTGGCGGCGTCAGTGACTTCGGCAGACTTTGTTTTGTAGGCAAATGATTTGCCTTTTTTGTAGCGGGTGATTTTGCCAGCGGGTTTCATGAATCCTAGTATAGCAATCTTGTTGAAATATTGTTTCATATGGCATACTAATCTGATGACGTACGAGATGTATGAAGATTCTTATGAAGCAGTATTTGCTGAGGCAGTTGATGTACTTGCAAGAGAATCAAACCGTATTGCATTTGAGACATTCAATGCTCAGCAATGGATTGATTCTTTCGCTGTTTATGTAGATGGCAAAATTGATATAGTCGCAACTGCTGCAAAAACGGGTGTTCCGGTAAACTTTAACTTTTCCAAATTTGAAGGTAATGGAAATGCTGCGGCGGGATTGACCGGCTATGCTGAAGATCATTCGTTCGAGATCCACCTGTCGGATTATGGATTATGGAAAAAAGAATGGAATACTTCTTTTGGACATGAACTTGGCCACTTATTTATAATTTCTGCTTTGAACCTTGGACGCATGACAACTAACAAGGAAGAACAATTCTGCGATTATTTCGGACTTCAAGTTGCTGTACCAAGTTCCGAATTGGAAGTACTCGATGATGTGAATGAAGCGGCGATTATTATGCTAGCGGAACGGCTCGGTGTAGATTATGGTGCAATTGTTCTTCGCTTAATGCAAGAAGGAAAAATACCCGATCGGCTAGTTATGGATACAAATTATCCGAGCAATGGTCCTAATCCATTTTTCTCGGGTAAAGTTCGCAGAGAGGTTATTTGTTTCAAATGTTTTACTGAAGAGCCACATGATACGGGCGTGGCAGTACTGCCAAAGTTTAATTTTACAGAATATGAAGTTGGAGAATCGCGTTATTCAGCAGTTGATCATTTATTGTACGAACCGGATCGCCGTGATTCGTGGATGATTGCGTTGAATGAAGAATATGGACGTTGGACCGAAAATGATAGGGCGATGCTTGAGCGGAAACTTCAACAAGAGAATGAAATAATACAGAGGTTCGCCCGAGCGACTGGTATGCAACCACCAATTTAAAGAATACATTTTAAGGATATTTTTCATTCTATCAAAAAAACAAATTGCCCCACGTCATCAACGCAGGGCAATTTGCTCAATGCGGATGACGACAGGGCGTCGGTGGTGGGTTGAAACGTGCCTCACGCCAGTGTGTACTCAAGCGGCTCCACACCGAGAGACTTTGCTCGTTTGCGGAGGTCGTCGGTATAACGATCTCGAGCGGGCGCACCCTTGATGAGGATCGTTACTGTCTGGCCAAGCAGCGCCGAATAAACATCTTCTTGCACGGCTTTGGCAGTCAGCAGTTGGGCCAGAATGTGGGTTTCCATGTCCACATCTGCAATTTTGAACACCGGTTCGACGACGATGTCGTGCCGAAGCAGTACGGTGTAGTGCGTGTGCGCGTTGTAGGCAGTGATACGGATGATCTGCACATAGACGCCGACACTCATCGTTGCTTCTAGGACGCCCGCCGAACTCCCGATCGGCTCGTCGATGACCTCCACGGTGACGGGTGTGTTGAAGCTGTTTGCCCGTTGCTGAAATGATCTCCAGGAACGAGCTCTTACTGGTATGTGCAGGTGCATGCTATTTCCTTAGGTTCGAGACGGACGGGGTTCACATCTATGTTTTTTATATACCTTTTCATATTTCTGGTCAACCAACTAGATTGGAACCAGCTGATAAATGGGCGTATACTGTAAAGGTATATAACGCATAACGGAGAAATACATATGGAACTTGAAAGCACTTTTTATATTATCGGTATCATTTGTATGAGCCTTATCACCTTGATCCTTATTGCCCTGATTGCGGTTGCAGTTGCGGTGAAAGTAAAGATCGATCACATCCACGCGGCGATTGAGTCAAAGATTCAACCTGCGAAGGACATTGTGGATATGGCAAAGAGCGTTGCCAGGAAAGCTAAAGACACTTTCGGTAAGTAGTCTTCACGAGTCGAGACGGGGGTGATATACTTACCCCCGTACACATATCCAGAGTGCAGCGAGAGACCTAGCTCTATGACCTGCCGGCAACCAGCTCCACCAAAGCGAGCAACGGTGCCCCTTCTAGCCCTTAGCGGGAAGATAAAGAACTTAAAACACTCCTTTTATCTGACGCTTCATGGGCGGAAAGATATGCGAAAGGAGTATTTTTTATGTCAATTTTTAAAACAGCCGAGAGCGTGTCGCCGAAACATCCGGACAAGATTTGTGATCAAATATCTGATGCGATATTGGACGCGCATTTACGGGAAGATCCAGATGCTCGCGTGGCAGTGGATGTGGCTGGTGGGCACGGGAAAGTATTTGTGACTGGCGAAGTAACGTCGCAAGCAGTCAATGTTGATGTGGCGGCGATCGTCAAACGCCTGGCGGGTGACGTTGAGCTGATCGAACATATTGCTGCGCAGAGCCCAGAGATTGCGCAGGGTGTTGATACGGGTGGGGCAGGTGATCAGGGAATTATGGTTGGATATGCGACGAATGAGACTTCAGAACTATTGCCGCTCGAATTTGTGTTAGCTCGGAAATTAAATCAGTATTTGTATAAGATTTGGCCATATGACGGCAAGACTCAGGTGACTACCAAAGACGGCAAGATTGTGTCGATTGTGGCGAGTTTTCAGCATGCGCCACAAGCCGAGTTAACAGCCAAAGTACTGGAATGGGTACAGCAAGAACCAGCAGCGGTGACGAGTGATGACGTGGCGCTGCATATAAACCCAGCGGGGGACTGGGATGTGGGTGGCTTTGATGCTGACGCAGGACTAACCGGACGGAAGTTAATCGTTGATAACTACGGGCCACGTATTCCGATTGGCGGTGGAGCATTTAGTGGTAAAGACCCAAGCAAGGTTGACCGATCGGCAGCATATATGGCCCGCAAAGTCGCGGTGGATTATTTGCAGGCAAGGGACGCAAAAGAAGTGTTCGTCTACCTGGCGTATGCGATTGGGTATGATCAACCACTAGAAGCGACGGTGATTGTTGACGGACAGGAAGAAGTGGTTAAGGGCTACGATTTGTCACCGAAGGGGATTATTGCAGCTTTGGATTTGAAGCGGCCTATTTATGAGGAGAGGGCGAGGTGGGGGCATTTTGGAGAGAATGCTGCGGGGCTTTTTTAGTTCTTAGCGCTGGAATTTCAATATTGAATTGCGTGTAGTCATTTGTGTCGCTTAGCCAAATCTTTCCCTTAAAATGTGTATCGATAATTTGCTTAGTTACATATAACCCTATTCCAAGACCAGCACCTTTTTTACTTTTCTGCGGTTGAAAGAGTGTGCGACGAGTATCGGGACTAATGCCTTTACCAAAATCTTTTACCGAAATAAGGATTTTTGACTTAGTCGAGCTTATCTCGACTGATATTTCTGCCTTCTTGTTTGTGTTCGCCTGTGCTGCATTTGTAACTAAGATTGTGATTGCTTGGGACAATCGAAGCGGATCACCAAACGTATACAAAGATTTTATTTGCATGTCTTCGACGAATAATTTTATGTTTGGGCCATTAAGTTTTTTTGCAAGCTGCTCTAGCGATTCTCTTGTGGTCTGGAGTACGTCAAACTTCTGGGAATTATCACTATCCCTGATCTGGTTTCTTACTTGGTCAATGATTGAGTCAATATAGAAAATACTTTCTTTTGCATGCTGAATTGCGATGGAATTTTCCTTGCGCTCCGTAAGATCGTCAATGTCTAGAGTGAGAATACTTAAGTAGTTTGCTAGTTCGTGGAGGATAATAGTAGTAAGCTGACCTAGCTCTGCAAATTTATACAACTGCTTTAACTCTTTCTGTTGAGCATTCCGAATGCTTTTTGTCTGCTCCTCTACCCTTATTGCTAATGCGTCGCGCTCGCGCTCTAGCTCATTTTCTGCATAAATTGCTCGTTCTAGAGTTTTCTCTGTTTTTCTTCCCGAGAGCCAAGCAATGACAGCAAAAATTGAAAATATAATTGAATAGCCAGCAACGTCCCCAAGGCTTGATTTGGCGTTTATTATTAGATTAACAGGACCGCTGATTCCTGCCATATTTGCGAATTGAAGCGAAAGCAACACAATGATCATACATAGTGTTACGAAAAATATATGGCGGCTTCCGAGCATCACGCTAGCCAAAATAATTACAAAAGCTAATATGAGTATGCCTATGGGAGTGTTTATTCCCCATTCATTGAGAACGAATATTCCAGTCAAGGCGTATAGTGCCATGAGCATCCACGCACCTACCTTTATGTGGTTTTTGTGAATGAAAGCCCCAACTATCAGTAAATAGATGAATATACATAGCCCTATTATTATCCTGTTGAGAATATATAAATGATCAAGTGCTATGTAGCTAAAACAAAGCAGAACGGTAACCGATAGGCTAACGATTATCGAACCGAGTAGTATGGTTCGAGTCATAAGCTCTGTTGATTTACTACCATTTATGATCGATTTAAAATAATCCATATTAAATCTTATTCTATATCGTCAATCTTATAACCCAGTCCGTATGCTGTTTTGATATATGCAATTTCAAATGGACGATCTATCTTATCTCTTAAGTGTTTTATATGAACGTCAACAGTACTCGTCCAGCTATTCGTATGTGAACTCCATACATGACCCATAATCATGTCTCTTGTCATGATTCTGCCTTTATTAGTAATTAAATATTCAAGAATATCAAATTCTTTTCGTCTCAATTTAACATCAATCCCGAGCCTAGATACCTTGTGCTGTTCGACATCAATCTCTAGCTCTCGGTATTGGATTATTGACCTAATAGGATTTCTTGATTGTCGACGACCTACTGCTGCGATTCTTGCTCTGAGTTCTTCTCTATTAAACGGCTTAGTAACATAATCATCAGCACCCGCATCTAATAAGGCGATACGGTCAGTAAGTTCGGAGTTACCAGTTAAAACGAGTATGGGGTTATTTATGTTGAGTTGGCGCATTTTTTTACATACATCCAATCCTGACATTCCAGGTAAGCCAAGATCTAGCAAAATAACACCATATTGTATTAGGTTGACTTTTTCGAGGGCCTCTTCGCCATTATCGACAACATCAACAATGTAAGATTTCCTAAGGTGATAGGATATTCTTTCAGCGAGACGTTGATTGTCTTCAACAAGCAATAATTTCATATATCTTTATATAGTCTTTCATCTTATCTAAGATTATGCCATTTTTATTAAATAGTGTTTAACTTTTTGATCACACTCATGTTTTAGAGTAGTAATATAGACATATGACCATCCTCGATTTCCTCCTCCACTTCATAGCCGACGGCGCGGTCCTCCTCGTTATCCTCATCGGTGGCTATACGCTTCTCTTTAAAATTCCCAAAGGCGGCCGCTTCGAAGCCTACACCCGCATCCTTATGGCCGGCCTAACGGCATACCTCTTGGCAAAATTCATTGCCTCTATCTACCAGCCCTCACTCGAACGCCCTTTCGAACTAATGGGCGTCGAACCAGGTGCCTTGTATCTGAATAACCCGGGCTTCCCGTCAGATCACGCCCTCTTTGTGACGGCCATCACAGCGGCAGTGTGGTTTGAGACAAAACGAAAGAAAACCACACTCGTACTGGTGTCGTTGGTCGTTCTGATCTGTCTCGGTCGGGTGATTGCCTTGGTCCACACACCACTCGATGTCATCGGGGGTATTGTCATAGCCCTTATAGGTGCGCTATGGTATGTACATAAGCCGGTGGGAGAAAAAGAGGTGCATCATGGCTCAAGTAGTAATCACAGATCAACAAGCCGTCGCTGAAAGTTGGGCGATGTGGGTGCGAACGGTCATCCTTGGCGCGAGTGTTGGACTTGTTTTTTGGATCCTGACGGTCCTGATCGGACGCTATATCATCGAAGCGCTCGCCTGTGGCCCCGTTTTGAACGCAGCCCTGTGTGCTGACCCGAAACCTTTAGCGGGTAACATTGCGACGATTCTGGTCGCGGTCCTTGGTGTGGTTGCCATGGTGCGGATTGGTGCGGCTCGTCCGATTATTGTGGCGGTTGCTGCTGCGGCGCTTGTTTGGGACTTAGCTGCTTGGACAAATGGATTGTTTTGGCTGGAAGCGATCGCATGGAGCATTATTATTTACGCCCTGGCGTATGCGTTGTTTGCATGGATTACTCGTTACGCAATTTTGTGGGCGACGATCGTGATTAGTCTGCTGATTATCCTGATTATTCGTATCGCTTTAGTTCTATAGAAAATCACTTGAAAACTGCTCCGTAACCATGCTGTTTATGCTAGAATAACGACAGTAATAACCCTGGGGGTGGGAATGGTTGCACACACGCCGAGTCACGAGTCGACTGATCGACACGTTAAGCTAAAGGCTCATCACGCGAAAGCGTATCGCAAGCGACATGTTGGCTTGTTATTCTTTTCTATTGTCGCACTTGTTATTGCGGGTTTGTTGCTGCTGCAATACCGTCACCAGATTATCGGAGGATTCACGAGTAGCCGTGATTTTGTTGGTGGTGTCTACGCCCAGGATAAATCGTATGACATTAACGTTCGTTCATCGTATGGGTTTAACCTGTCGTATAACCAAGAAGCATTCTATGCCAGCGCTATTAGTGGCGACACGGGTGATTTGTATATAGGCGGGGAACTGGGAACTGCTCGGGCGTATAATACCGTGCGGATTGCACCGAATTTTTCTTCGGGAACGGGGACCAAGGCGACGACTTCTACTTCGGCTTTAACACTCACGCTACATCCGGGTGCGCTTAATAAAAAAGACACATTGGAAAGTGTTGCTTTGCAAGACGGCGGTGTTGACGTCACAAAGGTCATGCAAGTTTCTTCTGAAGCGGCAGTTTTGGGTGGGCAATCTTTCACAAAGACGATGTGGCAATCGAAACAATCAAATAATTTATCGCCAGCATTGATGGCTAAGTTTGTGACCTATGGCGCGAGTATCAATGGCAATGTGGTGACGATCGCAATCAGCCTGGGTGTAACTGGAACTGATGAATCGGTTTATACGCCAATCCTTCAGACTCTATCGTTCGATAATTCCTTGAGTTATGTAGCGCCGGTCAGCGATGCGGTCGTTGCAAAAACGCGGTCCTCTCGTAGCATGCTGGATGTGATTACGAACACCAGTGTAGCTGCCGCTGCGACGAGCGGTGTTGATCTAACGGGTTCCGAAAAGGTTGCCGCACTGTATAGCCCGGCGGTGGTTAAAGTTTATAACGCGTACTGCATGGACATCTCTATCGACGGGAAGTCGTATTTGAAGGCTTCGTGTAATGCGGCATCTGGGTCTGGCTTTTTTGTCAGCCAAGACGGATATCTGGCGACGAATGGGCATGTTGTTTCGGCAACACCGATTGATTTGGTTATTACTGATGCGCTCAGCACCTATGCAACCAAGGGTGACCCGAAAAGCCTGAATTATCTATTGGGACTCACTCCACTAAAACAAGCTGACATTCCTTCCGGATCAACCGCAGCGCAAACAATCGGCATTATGGTCAGTGCATTGTATGGATTGGATGCCAGTCGGTTTACTTCTACTAATAGTGTTGAAAATTTGTTAGTACAAGTCACGCCGACGAATCCAGATATTACTGCGTTATTGAAAAACACTCAAGATCGACAGGAATATACGGCTGCTGACAAATCGGTACTGAAAGCAAAAGTGATTGCTTCGGATTTTAGGGCTAATGATGGCTATGGCGGATTTAAATCTTCTGATGTAGCGATCATTAAAGTCGAGGGGTCAAATTTCCCCATCGTAAAACTAGGGAGTATTGATACCGCCATTCAAGGTTCGGACTTGTCGATTTTGGGGTACCCAGGAAGTGCTTCGGATAATGGATTAGTAGATTCAACTTTAAGCAAGGCAACGCTCACAACCGGAAAAGTATCAGCGATAAAAAATGCTTCAGGCAGCGACAAAAAACTGATTGAAACCGACGCAACAATTGGACACGGTAATAGTGGCGGCCCAGCGTTGAATGATGAAGGAGAAGTCGTAGGGATTGCGACCTATACGTCTGATGGCACGGGTGAAGGTAACGGCAATGGAGTGTTTAATTATATCCGTGACATTAAAGACTTAACCGACTTAGCGAGTGCGCGCAATATTAGTTTTGATACCAATAGTGCGTCGCAAGCAGCGTGGCAATCCGGTATCGCATATTTCTATAGCGGTCACTACACAAAATCTTTGAAAGAGTTTCGAACAGTCAAAGAGCTGTACCCAAATAACTCACGAGTGGGAGAGTTTATTGCGGCTGCGGATAAGCGCGTCAAAGCTGGTGAGGACGTCGTTGATTTCCCGTTGACGGAACTTATTATTACTTCCAGTGCGGTGCTAATTGGGCTGACAATGGGGATTATATTAGTTGTCCGACACCACCGAAAACACGCGATTTATAACGCCGGAGTTTCCCAAGGTACATTAAAAGTTGTTGGGCCGGGTGTGAAGACGCAACACGTCATGGTTGCGCCGCAGCGTTCAGATGAGCACGAGCCGAGGGTGACAAAACGCGAACCAGGGGCCTAGGGTACTTTATCGTTCCGCTTTTGCTATACTAGTGACATGGAACAAATCTTGTTGGTGGTTATATTGTTAGTAGTTGTGGCGGGTATGGGCGCGGTCTTGTTCGTGTTAACGCAAAAGGCGCGTGACAACAAACCGAATGATTCTGCGATGGGTGTTGATATGTTGAAGTCCGACGTTATGGAATTAAACCGGACAATTGCGGCTTTGCAGACGTCGCTTGGTGACAAGTTGGAACGTAATGCGACAAACATGCAGACGTCGATGCAACGACAATTGACTGAAAGTGGAAAGCTGGTGAGTGATGTCACGCAGCGCTTAGCAAAACTGGATGAAACGAACCGCCGGGTGGTTGATGTTGCCGATGAATTAAAGACTTTGCAAAATGTCCTGCAAAATCCAAAGCAACGTGGAGTATTTGGCGAATACTACCTTGAATCGGTCCTATCGAATATCTTGCCAACTAAAAATTATCAGATGCAGTATAAATTCCGTGATGGGAATATTGCCGATGCAGTTGTTTTTCTCGATAAAGGGCTCGTGCTGCCGATCGACAGTAAATTTAGCCTCGAGAATTATAACCGGATGGTGTCATCAACCACCAAAGCCGAGCGTGAAGAATGGCTTAAAAAAGTGCGTAATGACCTAAAAGGTCGTATTGACGAAACCAGCAAATATATCTTGCCAGCTGAAAAGACGATGGATTTTGCTTTTATGTTCATCCCAAGCGAATCTTTGTACTATGACCTGCTAATTGGTGACGTCGGAACTGGTTCGAGTGCCCGTGACCTGATTGAATATGCTTTCCGTGAAAAGAAAGTTATCATTGTCAGCCCGACCAGCTTTATGGCCTACCTTCAGACTGTTCTGCAGGGCCTGCGCAGCCTTCAAATCGAAGAGCAAGCAAAAGATATCCAGATCCAAGTCGGTAAGCTAGGGCGTCATATTGCGGCCTTTGACAGTTTTATGGGCAAGCTAGGGAATTCACTTGGAACGACCGTCAATCACTATAATAATGCCCACAAGGAACTGGGTAAGATTGATACTGATGTGACGAAGATTGCCAATACCGATAAGAGTGTCGAAGCGCTGTTGATCGATAAGCCGCAAACGGACGAATAGTCTTAAAAGCGAAAATCCGCCAGTCCCGGAGGAACCGACGGTTCGCTGCCATGGGAAGGCGGGTTAGGAGTCGTGAGGCCAGACTCTGGCTTCGGACAGTCGGACAAACGCGTGGCTAATAGCCATGAACCACATCATCTCCGGGATGTAGACGACGCGCATCTTGTGCTTGATCTCTTCTCTTTGAAGTAGCTTGGTTGCTTCCTCTGCAATGCGCTTGAGGTGGCCTCGGCTGAAATCCACCGTGTTGAGCGGTGAAATGGTGATGACGACCGTGTCGGTGTCCTGTTGTGATATGAGGTGCGCGAGTGTCTCGGCAGATTCATCCACGTCCGCTAGATGTTCTAGCGGATTATTTGTTTTTACGCTTTGCATAATTACTCCAATTTGGTCGGACACAAAGATATTTCTATTATAGCATAAATTAAATAAATAAGCAACTTTCAGTTATACAAATTAATACCCCGCTTGGTCATAAGCGGGGTATTAATTTTATAGTGGTTTAAAACTATTTGACGGCTGGAACGTTGCGTCCACGGAGTGCGTCGTAGATGACGAATCCAAGAACACCACCAATAACTGGTGCAAGTGCGTAAATCGCAAATGGCCAGACTGAACCCCAGCTGTAAGCGTGCAATGTAATCGCAAGCGCAGGGTTGATGATAGCGGTTGCACCAACATAACTCGCAGCACTGATAGCAATCATCAAAGCGATGAAGATACCAAGACCTACTGTGAATGCGGCTGCAACACGATCCTGTAGTTCACGAGTCGCGTTAGCGATAGCGAAACCAAGGATTGCTGTACCAGTTAATTCAGCGAAGAATACGTACCATTCTTTTCCGGTTAGAAGTGATACATCAGCTGCAGTGTAAAGTGTCGCTGCAGTTTGGCCGTATGCGGCTGCTTCTGCTGATACTGTGGCTGCACCACCGATGAAGGCGTTAAGCACGACGTAGGCAAGCGCTGCACCGAGAATCTGAGCGAGAACGTATCCGATTGCTCGCAACCAGCCGATTCGGCGAGTAACGAGTGCACCGATAGTGATCGCTGGGTTAACGTGCGCACCTGAGATTGCACCGATTGTTAATACGATACCAACAAGTGCAAAGAGCACGAAGATTGGTTGTCCTTGTCCAGCGATGACCACGCCAGCAAGTAGAAATGTTCCAATGAGTTCAGCGGCTAACGCGCGCCAAAGAGTGATTGAACGTACTGATTGTTGGAAATGTCCAGCAAATGTGTTTGTCGTAGCGGCAACAGGAGCTGTCGTAACGGTCGTTTTACTTGTCTTTACTGCAGCAGTTTTACCAACTGTAGTTTTTTTGATTGTAGTAGCGGCTTTTTTAGTAGCCATATGCATCCCTCCTTATAGTCAACATGGTAACAGTATAGCATAAACATAAAGTGCGATAACTGATGTTACAATAGATGCATATGGCACTATTTGTACGACAAGATGAAAACCGATCAGAATTACAACAACGTTTAGCAACCGAGCTTCAGGACCGCGCCCGCAAGAAAGCCGAAGAGGCCGATTTACCAGATGGTGTGACCGATTCACAGTTCATAAAGAACACGAGTCAGCATTCAGGAACGCTGATCGCGGTATGGATAGCGGTCGGCGTATTGATTATTGCTGCGGCTGTATTTCTTATCGTTCAATCAAGCAATTAACGGGCTTACGACCATGATGGTTTTAGCGTATAATAACGACTAGTTATGCCGAGTCCAGGAGATGAAATGAATTTAGAGCAGACAAGACTGCAACTTATAGAGCGGGTACAAACAAGCGAGACGCCTCGTGATATTCTTCGTGCCCCTGAATTTAAGAATCTTTATAGTGCAATCGGCACACTTCCACCTGAAGAAAAAGGAGCCTACGGAAAGGCAGTCAATGAACTCAAGCAAGCCGTTGAAGCGGCTGTTGAAGCTCGGATTGATGAACTGGAAAGTGGCGACATAGTTGCGCTTGACGTGACCGCACCTTGGGATGTGAATAGCAAAAAACCTGAATTTTTGCCAACTAGTGAGGGCTCAGCACATCCTTTGATGACCGAACTGACAGAAGTAGTAGATATCTTTACTCGTATGGGATTCGAAGCTTTTGAGTCTCGCCAAATAGACGATGACTACCACATGTTTGGCGCTCTTAACTTCCCGGAAAATCACCCAGCCCGTGATGGGTATGATACTTTCCGTACCGAAGAAGGATTTATCCCTCCGGCACATACCAGTACGATGCAAAATCGAATTCTTAAATCTGGCAAAGACAAACTCGAAGCTGGTGGGCAAATTGCGGCGATTAGCTATGGTCGCGTATTCCGTAACGAAGATGTTGATGCTACTCATGAGCACACGTTTTATCAAGTTGAAGGCGTATTTGTTAGTAAGGATGCGACACTTGGTGACATGCTCGGAACACTCCGGAGCTTCTTTGAGGTCTATTATGGACAGTCACTTCGAATCAAAACTCAACCAGCCTATTTCCCATTTGTCGAACCGGGGCTTGAATTCGCGATCGAAAAACCAGCAGCCTTAGGTGGTAAGCCAGGCGAATGGCTCGAAATGCTAGGTTGTGGCATGATTCACCCGAATGTCCTCCGCGAAGCAGGAATCGACCCAACACAGTACCGTGGATTTGCGTGGGGTGGTGGAGTCGAACGACTCGTGATGCTTAAATACGGCATTGAAGATTTGCGTCATTTCGAATCAGCAAAATTAAGTTTCCTAAGGAAGTTCGCATGATCATTTCAGTAAACTGGTTGAAAAAATTCGTAGACATCGATCTTCCGATTGATGAATTGGCGACACTTATTGGTGCTCGTTTGGTTGAAATTGAATCAGTCGAAGACTTATCTGAAAAATATAAAGACGTGATTGTCGTCAAGGTGATTGAATGTAGTCCCGTGCCCGATTCTGATCACTTGAACTTAACGAAAATCGATGATGGTGGACGCGCACAAAACGTTGAACGTGACGAGAACGGCCTGGTGCAGGTTGTCTGTGGCGCGCCAAATGTAACGGTTGGAATGTTAGCTGCATGGTTACCGCCCGAAAGTACCGTGCCTGAAACATTCGGTGACACTGAACCATTCGTGCTTGGTGCGCGTATGCTCCGTGGATTCATGAGTAATGGCATGCTGGCAAGTGCCAAAGAACTTGATTTATTTGATGACCATAACGGTATTGTTGAGATCGATAAAAATGCCGCACCAGGAACTGGCTTCGCAGAAGTGTATGAACTCGATGATCAATTACTTGATATTGAAAATAAATCTTTGACCCATCGGCCAGATGCTTTTGGGGTAATTGGCTTTGCGCGTGAAATCGCTGGGATTCAAGGGAAGGCATTTACGACGCCAGCTTGGCTGGATGAACTCAATCCTATCGTTCGAGCTGATAGCTCAGTCGAAACACCAACCGTAACAATTGACGAGCCTGAACTATCGGATCGTTTCCAGGCCATCGTACTTTCTGGCATAACCCCAGGCGCACAGTCTCCAATTGAAATGCAGACTTACTTGTCACGGAGTGGCGTTCGACCGATTAGTGCTGTTGTTGATGTGACGAACTATATGATGCTGCTCGCGGGACGTCCTTTGCATGCTTTTGATTACGACAAACTCCTTGCTGTCGGTAATGGCACAATCGATATTCATGTTCGTTCAGGACGAGAGGGTGAAAAACTAGCGCTACTTGATGGACGTGTTCTTGAGCTAAGTACTGATGATATTGTGGTTGCCAATGGTGATGTTGCGGTCAGCTTGGCTGGTGCAATGGGTGGAGCTGATACTGATGTTGACGCGTCGACTACACGAATCTTGCTTGAATCGGCTACGTTCAACTTATATAAACTCCGAGCGGTCCAAATGCGTCACGGAATATTCAGCGAAGCAATCACTCGTCTGACTAAAGGAATCCCGGCACCGCTTGGTGAACCGGTCTTGGTTGAGGCAGCGAAAATGATCGGTCAGTTCGCCGGCGCAACTATTTCAAGTGAGATCGGCGAAGCGTATCCTGGTCAGCACGAAGCGATTGTGGTTTCGTTCCCAGAAACGCGCGTTAACGAAGTTCTTGGCACGCAGTTTAGTGGCGCCGACGTCAAAGAGTTACTTGAAAATGTTGAATTTAAAGTTGAAATCAACGATGGCGCTATTGCCGTCACTGTCCCGTATTGGCGAAATGATATTCATATCGCCGAAGATGTGATTGAAGAAGTCGGACGTTTGAGTGGATTTGATTCGATTAATCCGGCGCTCCCATCACGCGACTTTACGGCAGTTCGTTCAAGTGAATTTGATGTTCTTCGCGCAAAGTTACGAAACGCCCTGGTTCGTACTGGCGCGAATGAAGTTTTGACATACAGCTTCATTCACGGTGACGTCATGCGCAAATCTGGACAGAATCCCGATGACGCGTATCGAATCACCAACAGTATTAGTCCTGATTTGCAGTACTACCGTCAAAGTATTATTCCAAGCTTACTCGTAAACGTACACCCGAACATCAAAGCCGGCTACGATCACTTTGCAATCTTTGAAATGAATAAATTCCATACCAAGCTTGCTGGTGTCAACGAAGAGAATGTACCGAAAGAGTTAGATGGTCTTGGGTTTGTAGTGGCTTCTGGAAAATCTGCGAAAAGTGCTGCTTTCTATGAAGCCAAGCAATATCTTGAATATATCGCGTCTGAACTAGGGCTTGAGTTTGCCTACGAACCACTTGAAGAAGATTCGAATTATCCGGTTACCCAACCATTCGAACCAAAACGAAGTGCTCGCGTATGGGACGTAAAAACGCGAGAACGTATCGGCGTGATTGGCGAATTCAAAAAATCTGTACAAAAAGCATTTAAGCTTTCAGATAACGTGGCCGGGTTTGAAATCTCTCCAGTCTCGCTTTTGAAACTGACGTCAGGTGCTGGACATACATACGAGGCACTTAGTAAGTATCCTGGCACTGAACGTGATGTTTCGTTCCAAGTAGCAAGTGAAGTTCCATACCAAGAAGTGCACGATGCTGCGATAAGCGCCTTTGAATCAATTGTTGGTGAAGGCATTCGGATTATAGTGACTCCACTCGATATATATCAGCCTGAATCTGGCGAGACCAAGAATGTCACGCTGCGGTTCACGCTCGGATCTTACGATCGGACGCTGACGGGGGATGAGGTAAATAAAATAATGGCAGTAGTGACTGAGACAGTAACGACAGCAACACATGGAAGGGTTATATAATGGCAGCAACAAAAGCACAGCAAATCGGAATCTGGATTATCGCAGTAGTCCTGACGGTAGGAACAATCGGTTCATTCGTCGCGATCGTTCTTGCAAACGACAACCAGGCCGCTGATTCAGCGACCTCACAAGATGACTATGCAAAACAACTAGCCGAATACCAAGCACAGCAAAAAGCAGCCGCTGAAGCGAATGCTGCTAACTCAATTGCAATTAGCGGATACGAAGCTATGACATTTGACGCTGCATCAGTGACGTCTCTTCAAAAAGAGATTCTTGTTGCAGGAACTGGCGACGAAGTAAAATCGACCGACTCAATTAACGCGAGTTACTTTGGCTGGACCAGCGATGGCAAAATTTTTGACAGTTCAACAAAGAAAGATACAAACACTGATACGCCAGTTACATTCTCGCTTGGCTCAGTTATCAAGGGTTGGACCGATGGGCTTGCGGGGCAACGAGTCGGGAGCACAGTAAAACTAATTATTCCTTCTGACCAAGGATACGGTGCGACAGGTTCTGGTATCATTCCAGCCAATGCACCACTCGTCTTTATCGTGGTGATTCACGCAATCGACAACACCACAAAATAAAAGCATAAGTGCTATACTAAATATAGTAAACATAAGGAGCGGTATGGATAATTCAGTCAAAGAAGTGATCATGATTGGTGCAGGCCCAAGTGCGCTTGCGGCTGCGATTTACACAACTCGTGAAGATATTGATACGACATTGTATGAAAAAAGCGCAATTGGGGGCCTAGCGGCAATTACCGATATCGTCGATAATTACCCTGGGTTTCCTGAAGGCGTTGAAGGCTTGACACTGGCTGGTCACCTCGAAAAGCAAGCTGAGCGTTTTGGGGCACATATTGAATATGGCGATGCAACAGCACTCCGTGATGAGGGTGATTACAAAGTTGCTATTATTGACGGAGCCGAAGTAAAAGCAAAGGTAGTTCTGATTGCAACCGGAAGCGACTGGAAGAAAATTGGCGTTCCAGGTGAAAAGGAACTGTATGGACGGGGCGTTCATTACTGCGCAACCTGTGACGGCGCTTTTTACCGCGACAAGAAATTAGTGGTGATCGGTGGCGGTAACTCTGGGTTCCAAGAGGCTCTCTTTTTAACTCGTTATGCAACGCACATTGATTTACTTGTTCGAAGTACTGTCAGTGCCAGCGAAATACTACAAACTGATATGCAGAAATTTGTTAATGAGGGCAAAGTAACGATTCACTTGCAGACAACAACCGAAGAAATTGTTGCGCTTGATGGTCGCGTGACGGCGGTCAATGCAATCAAAGCTGGTGAACCAATCACTTTTGATACTGATGGTGTATTTGTGTTTGTTGGGTTACTTCCAAACACACAATTCCTAGAAGGTAGCGGTGTGGAGCTGGACGAACGTGGCTTAATTAAGACAAATGCCCACCTTGAAACGAATATAAAGGGTGTATTTGCCAGCGGTGATGTCCGAAGTGGCGCAACGATGCAGATCGCGAGCGCAGTCGGAGAGGGTGCCTCGGCCGCACTTTCAATTCGTGAATATCTCGAAGATTATAATCGCGAAAATATGTAGCAGTACCGAATACAAAAATACGTCGCCAAGTTTAGGCGACGTATTTTTTGTAGAAATTTTCGAGCTGGGAGATTATCTTTGTGCCAGTTGTTTCAAGTGCAACTTCTCGTGTGCCAAACAGAACGCCCGTATAGGCAAAATTGTGGGATCCGGTAAGGGCAACCTTTGAGCCATCTTTCATCGTAAAGATAATAAACTTTGCGTGGAGGTACTGATCTTTTTTGTACTTTGTTTTAAAGCCGCTTGTGAACATACTGATGCGAATTAAAACCTTGTTAAAAGAAGCCGCTTGTTCTGGACGATTAAAATAGAGGTCTACGTCTTTCTTTTTTAGAATACGAGCGAATTTTCCGGTTGGACAGTACTGAGAAACAAAAGTGATGTGTGATGCTTCTTTGGCAAGCTCAATCGCGCGACGATAAATAACAGAGTGAGCAATGATGCCGCCGTCAAAAAGTACCGAGTTACCATCAAGTTCATATGTCACGCTTGGGTAATTTGTTGAAGTACGTTCAGCTTTGACGATACGTCCTTGTTCGTATACTAAACGATCCGCTAGTCGATTGTGTTCAACGCGGAACATGTAGTCTATATTTTCAGCAACGCCACCTTGATACATATTGACGCCACCAAATGTAAAACTTGTGTCGTCAATCACGCACCATTTGCTATGAGTTCGTCCGTTAAATAGGGTAAGTCGACTCCGCCCGAGCCAAAGGAACTTTACACCGGCGGCCTTCAGACTTTTTACCATTGAGTTTACTTGTTTGACGCCAGGGCTATAGTAACGAATTGGCAGGAAGCCTCCACTGACTTCTCCGAATGTGAAAATGTCAGCGGTTACTGTTACCTTTACACCTCTTCGTGCGGCATCTTCAAGGGCGGCTAGCAATTCATGTGTTGCTGGGTGATCGGCGACCACCATTGAGATTAAAAAGACGCGGTGTTTCGCTTTCTTTACAAGTTCGGTTGCCTGGTGCACGTAGTCGGGCGGCAGGACTAATTTCATCTTCATCTCGTATGATTATAAACTGTCTGAGACATATAGGGTAAAAACTGATAAAATACAGGTAATAGAAATAGGAGAATTGATAATGGCAGACTTTAATAAAATCTTGACACCTGGTGATATCGACGGCGGCATCGTAAACGTTGTTATTGAAATCCCAGCTGGAAGCAGCAACAAAATTGAATGGAACCGTGAACTTGCGGCGTTCCAACTTGATCGTGTCGAACCGGCAATTTTTGCAAAACCAACCAATTATGGATTTATCCCACAAACACTGGACGAAGATGGTGATGAACTTGATGTCCTTGCAATCACAACTGACCCACTTGCAACCGGTATCTTCATGGAAGCAAAAGTTATTGGTGTCATGAAATTTAACGATGACGGAGAAGTTGACGACAAGATTGTTGTTGTTCCGGCTGATGACCGTAATACAGGCAACGCGATTAATTCACTGGCTGATCTTCCAAAACAGGTCATTAGCCAAATTGAATTCCACTTTAACCACTACAAAGATTTGAAAAAAGCTGGCACGACAACTGTCACAAGTTGGGGCGACGTCGAAGAAGCAAAAGCTGTTATCCACGAAGCGGTTGAACGTTGGAACGCTAAATAGTGACACTTGATCGACAGCGAGTTATCGATACTCAACGGTTGGTCATTGAGGTATTTAGGGGTTTTCGAGAAGAGCTGCTTGGTGCGTTCGGCAATTTTGAACATACCTCAAAACCTGACCATTCCCCGGTGACTGTCTACGACGTAAAAGTTGAGGAGACATTGAAGGCTTGCTTAAGTGAAGCGTTTCCTGAAATCGGGTTTACAGGTGAAGAAACCGGCGCACATGGGAGTTCTGGGCTGTACTGGCTCGTTGATCCAATTGATGGAACCTCTAGTTTTATCCGAGGACTACCGTTTAGTACGAATATGGCCGCACTTGTACAGGATGGGCAGGTGATTGCGGCAGTTATTTATGATTTCGTGAATGACGTCATGTACACGGCCCTTAAGGGAGAGGGCGCGTTCAAGGATGGCCAACCCATTCATGTTAAAGAACGACCAGCGGGTGATCACTTTGTGTACTCGATGACGCCAAATCAAATTGGACCAGTCAAAGAGGCGTTGGGGGTATTGAAAATGCGAACATTACTTCCAGTTGGTGCGGCTGGACATACGTATATGCTACTAGCCGAGGGAAAAATTGACGGGATTGTTAACCTAAATAAAGGCTATGGTCTTCATGATAACGCGCCCGGACTATTTATTTGCGAGGAAGCGGGTGCCGAAATTCTTCCATACGACGAAGAGTCGGGTGTCTATCGAAGTCAATTCATTCTTGGCTCATCAAATGTCGTTGAGGCAATTGAGCATAGCGGACTGATTTAATCGGTCATCATAGCGACAATCGCATGGTCGCCGTCTTCACTGCGATGGCCTTTTAGAAGTTCACTATATGAGTAATAATTTTTGTCACTCGTTGTTTCTGCATTGTTATCCGTGATATTTTCCCTTAATAGACCAGCTGCAAAGAATTGTTCGTAGGCTGATTCTTTCATCCCTTTATTGTCTAGCGCCCAGATTTTATACACGTCCTTGCCGGCTGACGGTGTTAACCATACTTTTAAAGTTGCGGCTACACTACCGTAGTTATCTCGTAGGTGTTCCACAATCTTCTGTCCACCATTTTGCTCAAGGCTGTGTCGTCCAAGATGGGCGAGCGCAAGAACCTGATTGATTGGATCATAGAAAATCGCGCCGATGCAGTCTGCGATTGGTAGGAACACGGCGTGATTTTTGTGAGTAGTGATGATAGCATCAACACGAATAGCCGTGTCATCCTTCATGCCTTGACCCTTTGCGACTTCGCTAATCTCTTCATATTTACAAAAATCCTTTGTATTAAATGTAGGGAGCATACAAGTCGACTGATTAATGTCGATTCCTTGACTACGAAGGAATGTATCGCGGTTATTGACAATGACAGGGTCTGATAAATCGTGACGGTTGTACATACTTCCATCAGCAACGGTTGAGATAGCAACAATTACATTCATTACTTAACCTTCTTTGCGGTTTTTTGACGCATGATCGAAGCGGCGTGACTAATGCCGGCGATAATACCAAGTTGTCGTAGATGTGCGCGAAGTTTATTGCGGGCGTGGGTGGTGGTGACGAGTTCCAGCCATGATTGCTTTGGAGTACTGGTTTTGCGTGTCATGACTTCAACGATATCACCATTATGCAGTGGTTGATCGAATGGGCGGATGTTGCCGTTTACGCGGAAGCCATAGGTGTGTTTACCGATATCACTGTGCACTAGGTAGGCGAAATCTAAAGGCAGGGCGCCTTCCGGTAGGTTATAGATGTCGCCTTTTGGTGAGTATACAAATATACGATCGCCGAAAAGATCGATATTCAGTTGGTCAGCGGTTATGTCTTCACCGCCACGAAGTTTGTCGGCGACTTCTTGAAGTTGATTGATCCACTGCATGTGTGCCGGTAGTACCGAACTGCTTTTCCCACGCGTGTAGTCTTTTGAGCCCTTTTGTTCGTGGTAGTGAAAGCTGGCGGCAAGTCCTCGTTCGGCGAATTCGTGCATTTCGTAGGTGCGAATTTGGAATTCGATAATCTGTTTTGTCGGAGTGATGACGGTTGTATGCAGACTCTGGTAACCGTTTGGCTTAGGAACAGCGATGTAGTCTTTGATTCGCGCAATCATCGGTTGGTAGAGCGAGTGGAGAACGCCCAGCACTCGGTAGCAATCTTCTTTGGTCTCAACAATGACGCGCAGGGCCATTAAATCGTAGATGTCATCAATGTTGCCGTCTACTTTATCGAGTTTTTTGTGTAGACTGTAGACGCTTTTGACGCGACCGTTAATTTCAAATGAAACCTTCTCGCGTTTAAGCGCTTTGTCGATTTCGTCGCGGATGACACCGAGCTTGCGAGTACTTTTGCCCAGTCGTTTACGGATGAGGTTCTGTAGCTTTTTAAATTCTGCAGGGTCGAGGTAGCTAAAGGCTAATTCTTCGATTTCCATCCGGACACGTCCCATACCGAGGCGATCGGCCATTGGGCCAAACACTTCAAGGCTTTCGCGGGCAATCTTGACCTGCTTTTCTTTGGGCATGTGCTGCAGCGTCTGAAGGTTATGGAGGCGGTCGGCAAGTTTAATGATAATGACGCGAACGTCTTGACCAACAGCAATCAAGAGTTTTGAGAGGTTGTCCTTTGTCTGTGGCAAGTATTGCGCGAGGTCCTGCATGCCGGCGCGGGCCTGAGAAACTTTAGTAACGCCATCAACAAGGAATGCGACATCTTTTCCAAAAAGTGATTCGAGCGATTCAAGAGTTATGTCTGTGTCCTCGACTGTGTCATGAAGTACCCCAGCGATGACACTATCGATGTCCATTCCCCAATCAATCAGCGTTGCAGCAACTGAAAGCGGATGAATGATGTACGGTTCACCGCTTTTGCGTTTTTGGCCTAGGTGGGCCTTGCTCGCAAGATCAATCGCGTGCTCGAGTTCAAGCACCTGGTCTTCGTCGTAATGGGGGACGGATTTCTCGAGTAATTCACTCTTTTTCATAGCCTTATTAGTATACGGAGAATCACCTATTTTGTCAGGTGGGGTTTTCTTTGACTTTGCGCAGTCACCGTATATACTAAAGTGGTTATGATTATTAGCTTAACACCTAAGATTGGGAGATCAGATCAACAATGAGCGCAACTAAAATTGGTATTAATGGTTTTGGTCGCATTGGCCGAAATGCATTTAAAATTGCTTTTGACCGCAGCGACCTAGAAGTCGTTGCAATTAACGACCTTACAGACACAAAGACGCTCGCATACTTGCTCCAGCACGACAGCAACTACGGCCTCTACAAGAACACTGTTGGGTATGATGACACTGGAATTATCGTTAACGGACAGCATGTTAAGGTGCTTGCTGAACGCGATCCAGCGGCGCTTCCATGGGGTGACCTGGGTGTTGAACTCGTCATCGAATCTACTGGACGATTCACTGAAAAAGAACAAGCTGAACTGCACATTACTGCTGGAGCTAAGCGTGTTGTGATTAGTGGTCCGTCAAAGAGCGAAGGCGTTGACACTATTGTACTTGGCGCGAACGAAGACAAAATCGAAGGTGCTTCAACGATTATTAGCAACGCAAGTTGTACGACAAACTCACTTGGTGCGGTTATGGCGATCCTTGACGGCGAATTCGGTGTTGAGAAATCACTCCTGACAACCGTGCACAGCTATACTGCCAGCCAAATGCTTCAGGATGCTCCAGCGAAAGACCTTCGTGAAGGCCGTAACGCAGCTGAAAACATCGTTCCAACGACAACAGGTGCCGCTATTGCTGTGACAAAAACACTTCCTCAGCTGGAAGGTAAGTTCGACGGACTCAGTATCCGTGTCCCGACTCCAGTTGTTTCAATCAGTGACGTGACCGTTCTTCTTGGACGTGACACAACTGTCGAAGAAATCAACGAAGTATTTAAAAAAGCTTCAGCCGAACCTTTCTACCAAGGAATTCTTGGTATCAGCGAAGAACCACTTGTGAGCCGTGACTACATTGGTAATAGCCACTCCGGCGTTGTTGACCTTCTACTAACGAAAGTTGTTGGCGGAAACCTTGCAAAGATCATGGTATGGTACGACAACGAATGGGGTTACTCTAACCGCCTAGTTGAACTTATCGCTGATGTGGGAAAGACCTTGCACGAGTCATAGCATAACGCTTATACTTTAGGATAGTTATGAAAATCTTTTTGGGTAGTGATCACAACGGGTTCCATATGAAGGAAAAAGTCTTCGCGTACTTAGCGAAGCATGGTTACGATGTCGTTGACGTCGGCGATGAACAGCTTGATCCAGACGATGACTTCCCTCAATTTGCACAGGCAGCTGCACTGAAAGTCCTCGGCGAACAAGATGGAGAAGCGCGAGCTATCCTCTTGTGCGGCGGTGGTCAAGGTATGGCAATGGCAGCAAACCGTTTTAAAGGTATTCGTGCCAGTGTTATCTGGGACGCTTATGAAGCGAAAATGACACGTAACGACAACGACAGCAATGTCCTGGCATTACCATCACGCATTCTTGAAAACGACGATGGTACCTGGGAAGGTATTATCGAAACATGGATGAGTACACCATTTGCTTCAGCACCTCGTTATAAACGGCGCAATGCTCAGATAGACGAGCTGTAAAAGATGGCGGAGGTGGCGCCAACGATTTTAACGGAAACTCTCGACGAATATAAAGCGTCGATAGATCGTTTGACGCCATTCGCCTCGCGTGTGCACATCGATATTAGTGACGGAGAGTTTGCGCCCACCTTTTTACTTGGTGAAGCGCAGCTCTACTGGCCAGCAAATTGGCGAGTAGATATTCATGCTATGGTCGCTCGACCAAGCGAGCACTTAGCGCAACTGATTGCATTGAAACCGAATCTGATTGTATTTCATGCCGAAATTCAAGAAGACCGAGCTGCGCTGATTAATCAAATCAAAGCAGCCGGCATTAAGGCCGGAGTTGCCTTGCTTAAAACGACCGTCCCTTCGACGGTTGCCGATATTATCAGACTCGCTGACCATGTATTGATATTTTCTGGTGAGTTGGGGAAAAATGGCGGTACGGCAAGTTTGATGCAACTCGAGAAGGTGCGAATGGTGAAGGCTATTAACCCAGTGGTTGAAATTGGCTGGGACGGTGGCGTCAACCTAGAAAATGCCTATACATTGGCACAAGGAAATGTGAATATATTAAATGCTGGCAGCGCGATAGCAAGCGCGGACGATCCAGCTGCGGCGTATGCGGCGTTGACGAATGAAATTAATAAACACGGAGTGATTTAAGGTGGAGAGTAGATTAACGGTTCCTCAGATACAACAGAAGGCGAATGATATTCGTGAAGACATTATTACGATGCTTGAAAAAGCAGGGAGCGGCCACAGTGCAGGCCCCTTAGGTATGGCTGATATTTTTGCCGCCCTCTATTTTAATATTTTGAATCTTCGCCCCTCGGAACCTGAATGGGCTGACCGTGATATATTTTTCTTAAGTAACGGACATGCTGTTCCAGTACAGTACGCAGCAATGGCAGAAGCTGGCTTCTTTCCAAAAGATGAATTACTGACACTCCGTGCGTTTGGTTCTCGTTTGCAGGGTCACCCGGAACGCGAAAAACTCCCAGGTCTCGAAAACACTAGCGGCCCACTTGGTAGTGGTCTTTCTCAGGCTGCTGGCTATGCATACACCATGCAATATATTGACGACATCAAGCACCGCTTCGTCTACGTTATGATGGGCGACGGCGAACTGAACGAAGGCAATATCTGGGAAGCAGCGATGTTTGCCGGCAAATACAAACTTTCTCAACTGATTGGCTTTATTGACCGCAACAATATCCAGATCGATGGCAATACTGAAGACGTTATGCCGCTTGAAGACCTTAAAGGCAAATGGGAATCATTCGGTTGGCATGTGCTGGAAATCGACGGTCACAATATCGAAAGTATCATCGATGCAACTAGCCAAGCTCGAGCAATTACAAACCGTCCAACCGTAATCATTGCCCACACTATCCCAGGTAAGGGTGTCGACTTTATGGAATATGACTATAAATGGCACGGAATGCCGCCTAATAGCGAGCAGGCCAAAGTTGCCCTTGAAAAGCTACGAACACTTGATGGCAAGATTACTCACGAAGGAGCCGGCGTATGAGTTACCCACTAGATCCAGCGCTATTTAGCGACGATATGAAATTAGACCCAACTCGAGCCGGTTTTGGTCGAGGGCTTAAGGCTGCGGGTGAAGCAAATGAAGCAATTGTTGCACTCTGTGCCGACCTGACCGAAAGCACCCAAATGCACTTATTCCGTGATGCTTTCCCAAAACGTTTCGTTGAAGTTGGTATCGCTGAACAGAACCTTGTGACTGTTGCGAGTGGTATGGCCCGGGCTGGAAAGATTCCTTTCACTAGTAGCTACGCAGCATTTAGCCCAGGGCGTAACTGGGAGCAAATTCGTACAACTGTCACACTTAACAACCAACCGGTGAAAATCGTTGGTTCACACGCCGGTATCTACACCGGTAAAGATGGTGCAACACACCAAATGCTTGAAGATATCGCTTTGATGCGCGTCCTTCCGCGTATGGTTGTAGTTGCTCCTGGTGATGCGATTGAAGCCGAAAAGGCAACGATGGCGATCGCCGAAAATGGTCAACCAAGCTACATTCGTTTGGCTCGCGAAAAGACCCCAGTCTTTAGTATGCAGGAATCACCGTTTGAAATTGGCAAAGCATATATCTTGAAAGATGGTACGGATGTTTCATTAATGGGAACAGGCACGATGACCTATCAGCTACTATTAGCCGCAAAGATCCTGGCTGAAAACGGCATTAATGCTGAAGTCGTTCACGTCCCAACCATCAAGCCACTTGATGAAGAGACGATCCTTGCCAGCGCGAAACGCACAGGGCGCGTTATTACCGCCGAAGAAGCACAAATTGCTGGTGGCTTCGGAAGCGCGATCGCTGAACTCTTGTCTGAAAAACTACCAATGCCGGTAAAGCGCTTTGGTGTCCAAGACCGCTTTGGCGAATCGGGTGATCCGAAAGAGATCTTCCAGTCGATGGGGCTGACTGGTGAGCAAATTGCCGAATCGGTACAAGTTTGGTGTGGTGAGACTCACCAATATCACCAATAGCCATAAGTGCTATACTGAAATTAAATAATGAAACTATTCACAGGGAGCAATTAATATGGGAATTTCAATCCGAGAGATTCGAGACAATACGACACGAGCACGTCACTTGATGCAACGATCACGTCAGCAACATTTCGCTGTCGGTGCGTTCAATATCGATAACCAAGACACAATCATGGCGATTGCACGTGCTGCACAAAAGTTGAACGCACCTGTGCTTTTCGAAGTGACGGCCGATGAAATTAAGGCTATGGGCGCAGACAACGTTCGCGACATGGTTGATAACTACAAACGTGAGTACGGCATCGAAGCTTACGTTAACCTTGACCATAGCCCAACTGTCGAAGACGCGAAGCGTGGGATTGATGCCGGCTTTGAGTTCATCCACATCGACTTGTCACAAAGTAATCACGATGCAACTGACGAAGCGATCATCGATGCAACTCGTCAAATAGTCGAATACGCTAAGTTCACCGGTGCGCTTGTTGAAAGTGAACCACACTACTTTGGTGGAAGCAGTAACCTCCACACCGAAAACATCGACTATGATGAAATCAAGAAAACATTCTCAACACCAGAGGGTGCGAAAGCTTTCGTTGATGCGACTGGTATCGACACGTTCGCGGCTGCAGTTGGAAACCTTCACGGTAAATACCCAGTGCCAAAAGAACTTGACCTTGAACTTTTGCAAAACGTTCGTGATGCAATCGAATGCCAGATTAGTCTTCACGGTGGTAGTGACACGCCAGGACACTTCTTTGAAGAAGCTGCTCGTATTGGTGTTAGTAAGGTCAACGTCAACAGTGACCTTCGCTACGCATTCCGTAAAGGACTTGAGAAGATCTTGGCTGATAACCCTGACCAGTATGCAGTTGTGAAATTAATGGATCCAGTACGCGATGCAGTGCAAGCTGTTGTTGAAGAAAAAATTCAATTCTTCGGCAGCGCCGGAAAAGCGGTCCTTTAGAGAATTAACCTCTAAAACAAAATCGACCCTGATGGGTCGATTTTTTTGTTCCATGAATTGTTACTGTGTCATTTTTGAGGTAATAGCGTCGAGCAGTGAATCGAATGATGCTTGGAATTTCTGAATTCCTTCACTTTCAAGTGCAATGGCGACTGATCCGAAATCAATACCAACTTCTTGGAGTTTACCCATTGTTTCTTCGGCGTGTGCAATGTAATCCGGAGAAATAGACTGAGTATTTTCTGGAAGGTGGTCGAGGATTTTTCCGATGGTGTCTTCTGGAAGCGTATTTACTGTGTGTGGTGCAACAAGATACGTGACGTACATCAGGTCATCGTAGACAGGATTTTTAGTTGAAGTTGATGCCCAGAGGAGTCGTTGAATAGCAGCGCCTTGAGGGTCATCCGCTAAGTGCTGGCTGAACTTATCAAGGAAGATGCTGTAAGCCATGTGCGCCTGTGCAACCGCAGCTTGTCCGCGAAGATCCAGTGCTTCCTGGGTGCCGATTTCTTCAAGTCGTTTATCGATTTCGCTATCAACACGGCTGACGAAGAATGAAGCGACGCTACGGGCAAGATTTCCATTGCCTGCTTCGTGAGACGCAAGGTGTGCATCGGCGACAAGCTTGTAGTGATCAAGACTAAAAATAAGTGTTACGTTGACGTTGATACCAGCTAGGAGTAAGTCGCGGATAATAGGCATACTGGCGTCGGTCGCGGGAACTTTCACCATGAGGTTCGGTTGTCCAACTTCTTGCCAGAGACGCTTCGCCTGTTCAAGTGTAGATGTTGGATCTTCGGCTAAACGCGGAGATACTTCCAGTGATACGAATCCATCACCGCCATTACTCTCATCCCAAATAGGGCGAAGTAAAGCAGCTGCTTCTTTAATGTCGTCTTCAATGATGCGCCAGTAAATAGTCTCGGCATCAGCTCCAGTTGCAGCGAGCGATTTGATCTGCACGTCGTAGGCGCTACTGCCAAGAATTGCCTTCTCAAGAATGGTTGGGTTTGAGGTCACACCACGAATTCCGCTGTTGGCATATTCAGCTAATTTTCCGGAGTGTAAAAGGTCTCGGCTTAAGTTATCGAGCCATGGACTTTGATCAAATTGTTGGTGAAGTTTTTCGAGGTTATTCATTGTCAATAGTATACCAAACGTAGTATCATCGTGTATATGGTTATAATTTGCGCTTTGGGTGCCGCTTCACAGGATGTTTTCCTTAGTGGCAAGGGTATACGATCACATCTTGATGTTGAGTCTAATGAGTACGTTGAAGAATTTAAATTAGGCGCAAAATTAAACGTTGAAAACGTTTTATTTGCGACGGGCGGCGGCGCAACAAACGCTGCGGTCACGTTTAGTCGACAGGGACTAAACTCGAGTTTTGTCGGTCGCATCGGCGAAGACGTCGCTGGGCATGGAGTCATGAGCGAGCTTGATAACGAACATGTAAACACGTCACAGACTATCGTCGACAAAGCCCTAGGAACGCAGTATTCGACAATTCTCTTAACTGAATCGGGCGAACGCACAATTTTGGTATACCGCGGTGCAGCTCAGGCTCATACTGCCGAGGAATACGAACATGTTGATCTGAGCGGCTATGAATGGCTATATATTTCTTCATTCGGCGGTGCATTCGAAGCGCTGGGTGCTATTTTTGATCAGGCGCATAGAAATGGTACTAAGGTCGCTTTTAATCCTGGCCAAGCTGAGCTTGATAATCCCGAACTACTCAAAGGTTTGCTTGATGACGTATCTGTCTTGCTTCTTAATAAGGACGAAGCGGCACTTGTCGTTGAAGGTGAGTCAAGCGAAGAACTTGCTCGCCACCTATTACACTATGTCCCCGTTGCTGTTGTTAGTGATGGCCCGAACGGTGTGGTTGCAACAGATGGTAAAACAATTATTGAAGCGGGCATGTATGAAGACGTTCCGGTACTTGATCGAACCGGTGCCGGTGATGCATTTGGCTCTGGCTTTGTGAGTCAGTACGCCCAAGGCAAATCACTCAAAGAGGCAGTGGTATTTGGAAGCGCCAACTCAACATCAGTTGTGACAAAGTACGGCGCAAAAGAAGGCATTTTACATCAAGGCACTGACCTGCACGAGATGCCAATTAATGAAAGGGAATTCTAGGGGTGGCAAAGTTTTTACGAGATTTATTAGATGCAGAAGAACCGATCTTTACGCAGGCATTACGACAACTAGAGCACGCCAGTGGTCGCACAGCGGCTGATACGAAACTTATTGGTGACATCGTCGGTATGGCGCATGAAAACATGCGTCAGATGGGGCTTAACCCAGCTGTTGCGACTGGTGCTGAGGTGTATCACGGACTTGAAGCTCGACTTGAAACAGATATCAAGCGCCTTGTTGGTATTATTGGTGCCGATGAATCCCGATCCGAGGATGTACAATACCTCGTCCCATTCATGGTTAAAGCAGCTAACAGTGTAGATTTCAACCGAAAGGTGTTTGTTATCAAGCACGAAAGTGCGAAGAATATCCTTCGTCAAATGCCACCAAAGGCTTTGATGGAAAAACTCGGCTACACTGACATTGAATTAATGTTTGAGCATGAAGATTTCAGTGAGCTCTATACCGCACTTCGTTTCTCCGAAGGACCTGAATGGCTGAATGAGTACGACGAACTATTTGCAAATGTGACACCCGATGACTACGAAGAGCGCGATATGAAGATCGTTGTCATGGATCACAATAAATATGTTGATCTCGCCGAGCACTTCGTCAAAAAGAAATTACACAATGTCACTCATACCAAAGAAATGGGTGTGATCGTTGTCGTGCCTATGCACGACCAAACAATGCGCGGACTTGTCCTGAAGACACTTCCGCTCCTTTTCCATTACATGAACGAAGTAAAATTATACTCGACCTTCTTTAAATTAAAGAGTAAGAAACCGCACTTTGGTCGTACGGTGGTTAATACACTGGTTGCCGATCCTGGTGATGCTAGCCAAATTGTTGGAAACAAAATTCACTGGCGCGTTATTCAACGCTACCTCGGTAAGCATAAAGAAGACAATATTAGCATGATTGCTTTTGAGCCACACGTACAGCCAGAAGATCTTCACTGGCGCCGTGCCGAGGACTTGCTTTACCAACTAGATCCTGAACTTGAATTCTGGAAGGATCGTGACTTTGTTGGTCTAATGTACGATGGTTTCCCTGTAGCGTTTAACTTATTCGATGTCAGCTTTGGCTACTCAAACAAGGAAACATATGAGAATCGTTATGCTTACCACTTCCGCGAAAGTCTATGGAATGAAATATTTGTTCGTTACATGGGATTCAAAAACCTAGCAGCACAAGTACTTGAGCAACTTGATAATAGCGCGATCGCACCAGAAAAACTCCCTGTTCGAAAGCCTAAATCAGTTCCTGCATTACGACGCGAGAATGAAAGACATGAACTGATAGTACGCCAAAGGCTGATCGACGCGGCAGAAGGTCGCCTGGATGGAGTTGTCGAGGAGTTTGAACAAGTATTTGAGATGCTTGGTAAATATCACAAGACAGTGACTGTATTTGGTTCTGCCCGTAAAGCTCAGGATGACAATATTACGACAAACGCCTACGAGCTTTCAGCTAAACTTGCCAAAGAAGGCTTTGCTGTTGTCACCGGTGGTGGATACGGTGTTATGGAGGCATCAAACCGAGGAGCTTACGATACTGGCGGCGATTCAATTGGTTTAAATATTCTCTTGCCTCATGAACAAGCCCTTAACGACTACACGACGACGAGCTATCAATTCCAACACTTCTTCGGACGTAAGGTTGCAATGACATTAGACGCTAGCGCCTACATATTCTTTGCCGGCGGATTTGGAACACTCGACGAATTATTCGAGATTTTGGCACTAGAAGAAACCTTTAAGATTGCTCGCGCACCAATCATCCTGGTTGGGTCTGATTTCTGGGGTCCAATTGATGAGATGATTCGAACAGTACTGCTTGAGCGATTCGGAACAATCAGCCAAGATGACCGTGAACTATATACGATCATCGACGATCATGATGAGGTTCTTAAAAAGATCAAGTCATATGAGCGAAAGCTCAACGCACCTAAAGAGTAAGAGTTTACTTTTTAGTAGCAGCGATCTATGCTAAACATAAGATAATAGTGGGAGAAGCGGCATGGTTAAGACGCAGGGTAAGAAAAAGCTCATAGTCACCGTGATCGCTCTTGCCGTTGTACTATTGGTTATCGTCGGGATATACGTTAGAGCAGCTAGCATGACTGAATCCGAAACTTCGAAAGAAATGACAGGCTCTTCCGATACTTCGGTTGATACCACTGCGACTAAACCCGAAAAAACTGACGAGGAAAAGCTAACAACTGATGTTGCGGCCGTCGATCCCGAAACGCTGACGTCAATTGCTGTCGAGCCACTCGGTGTCACGGTGTTCTACAGTAAAGGAACACCTGGCTTTGATTTTCAGGTAAACAAAGCAGCTGACGGCACGCAATACGCCGACTTTACCTCAAACGATCTTGTAGGAACAAAATGCACCGATGATCAGGGGATATTCGCTTCGATTGTAAAAAATCCAACCGCTGGTGGCGAGGATGCCTTTATCTCTGAAAAGGTGAAAATAGGCGAAAATACCTATGCGCTGACTCTCTCGGGTGCTGGGTGTACAAATAATACCGATCTTTTGAATCAGTATCAAGCTGGCTTTAAAGCTGGTTTTGGCAATCTTTCAGCCCTGTAGGAATATACTGCCTGAGCCGACCGTGGGCTATTTGTGCCCTGGATAGTATAATAGATACTAATGGAGCAAAAATTTCGCTTACAATCTGACTATAAGCCAACTGGTGATCAGCCATCTGCGATCGCCGGACTTATTAAAGGACTCGAAAATGGCGACAAAGAACAAACATTACTCGGTGTAACCGGAAGTGGCAAGACCTTTACGATGGCGAACATTATTGCCAATCGCGGCGTACCAACGCTGATACTCGCGCATAACAAAACATTGGCAGCGCAGCTATATAGCGAATTCAAGGCATTTTTCCCTGACAACGAAGTTCACTATTTTGTGAGCTATTTCGACTATTATCAACCCGAGGCGTATATCGCGAGTAGTGACACGTACATCGAAAAGGACAGTCGTATAAATGACGAGATTGATCGTTTGAGACACGCGGCAACTATGGCGCTTTTGACGCGCCGTGACACAATTATCGTCGCCAGTGTCAGCTGTATTTACGGTATTGGTTCGCCGGATGATTATTCGGAGATGTCGATTACCGTCACTAAGGGTGAGCGCCGGCAACAGGATAAGTTTGTTCGTCTCTTGACGGACATTCAGTATCAGCGCAATGATATCGATTTCCACCGCGGTACCTTCCGTGTTCGTGGAGACATCGTTGATGTTTTTCCAGCCGGTAGCGACGTTGCGTACCGTATTGAATTCTTTGGCGACGAAGTTGAACGCTTAACTCGTATTGATCCGTTGACGGGCGAAATTCTTGGTGAACCAAACGAAACGACCATCTTTCCGAGCAGTCACTACGTGACACCGCGGGCAAAGCTCGACAATGCCATCGTTAATATCAAACGTGAGTTCGAGGAGCGTATGGAATTCTTTGAGTCACGCGATATGCTACTTGAAGCGCAGCGACTTGGACAACGAACGAAATATGACATTGAGATGCTTGAAGAAACAGGATTTGTAAAAGGCATCGAGAACTATAGCCGTTACCTGACTAACCGTGAACCTGGCGAACAACCAGCGACACTAATGGACTATTTTCCTGACGACTTTATGCTTTTTGTTGATGAAAGTCATATGACATTGCCGCAAGTTCGCGGTATGTACAATGGTGACCGAGCCCGAAAGGAAGTGCTGGTTGATAATGGGTTCCGTATGCCGAGTGCGCTTGATAACCGCCCACTGACCTTTGATGAGTTTAACAAGCACATTAATAAGGCGATCTATGTCTCTGCGACACCTTCTGACTATGAACTAGCGCATAGCCCAGAACCAATACAACAAATCATCCGTCCTACTGGGTTGATTGATCCTGAGATTATCATTCGTCCGACAACCGGACAAATTGATGATTTGATCGCAGAAATCCGGGAACGCATTGAAAAGAAGCAACGAGTCCTGGTCACGACACTGACGAAGCGTATGTCTGAGGACCTTTCTACTTACTTGCAGGAGCTTGATATCAAGACCGCCTATATTCACAGCGAAGTTGATACGTTAGAACGAAGTGATATTCTGCGTGATTTGCGATCAGGCGTATACGACGTACTTGTTGGGATTAACTTGCTTCGTGAAGGACTCGATCTTCCGGAAGTGAGTTTGGTGGCGATTATTGACGCTGACAAAGAAGGCTTCTTGCGCAGTGAAAGCGCGCTGATTCAAACAATTGGTCGCGCAGCTCGTCACTTAGACGGTAAAGTGTTGATGTACGCCGATAATATGACTGGATCAATGCAACGGGCGATCGATGAAACGAATCGTCGTCGGGCTATTCAAACTGCCTACAATACGGAACATAACATTACACCGATTAGTGTTGCCAAAGCGATCGACGAGGGATTGCGCGCTATTATTCCTAAAAAGGAAGGCGAGAAAAAGCAGACACTTAACCTTAAAAAGATTCCAAAAGATGAATATGCAAGCTTGGTGAAGGACCTTTCTGGTCAAATGGACCTTGCGAGTGCAAATCTTGATTTCGAGAAAGCAGCCGAACTTCGTGATTTGATTGCTGAGATTCGTTCGAAAATGTAATTGTATTTACAAGGGTGCTATAATACTCGCAATATAGGAGAACGAGTATATGGCCGAGAAACCGAAAAATGCCGAAGTCAACGAAAAAGTAGTACTTGACCCAACTAGGGTTGCGATCATCCGTCAAGGCTTAAGCATCGTTGCGGAACGAACATATCAAATAGATCGGCTCGATGGATCGATTACGGCTGATCAGGAAACATACCGTCAGGCTCAGGATACAGCCGCGAGACTTGCTGCAAGCCTCGCCTCTCAAAAAAGTGAAAAGAAACGCCTTGAATCAACAATCAATTCAGTCAGTTCACCCATTAGGGGCCAAATAAAAGAACTAATACCTGTTGTTGCTGAAGATCTTCCAGGTCAGTTATTTATTTTGGATGCCTGGATGAGACTAGAGAATGGCGTGCAGCCGGAAAGCTCACTTTCTTCATGGCTTGATACATCAACCTCGAAAGAGCATGACGCAGCAATGAAAAGGTATAGTGCTATTGAGGCCGGTCAGCGATCGATCGTAACAGATAGTTCCTATAGCCCAAACAGTGGCAAGAGTATGCGAATGTTTACGATTGCTGGTCAAGCAAGGATCGAAATGAGTAGATTTGGTGAGCTTAATGTAGTGATACCAACCGACTCAGACCAACGTAGCTATCTTCATGGCAAGGAGCCAGACACAGACTTGTTTATAAATACTGAAAGTCTTGCGAAAGATTTTCTTGTTGGTGAGGACGAAATTATTGACTATTTCACAAATGAATATAAAGCACCGACAATAAGTGAATTATTCGAGTCACTGAAATCATCATCTACTCATTTATCGGCCGAGTCGTTTTTAGTACAAAAAAATACACTTAGTGCACTTTATGAACTCAATCTTTTTGAATCCCGCGCTGAATTAGTAAAAGACCTTGAGCAATACATATCATCTGTTGCCGAAACGGCATTTGGGCTTAACGATGTAAATGGATACCCTCAAGTCGGTGGACATAAGGCCGTCGATGATCTCAGTACGATACTTAAGAGTCTTGAAGACCTGCCTGGTGATCAGTCTGATCGTCTTTATAATTCTGTTATAGACAGAATTGCCCAAGCATTACAAAGAGAAAAAACTAATAATGACGAAGTGATTATTAAGGCGGTTGCAAAAGCTTGGGGCCGTGATGGTGAGTTTTCTTCGTTAGCTGCAGTTAGCTCTGCACTAAAAGAACGAGCGGCTCTTTAGAACCGCGTCTATCTACGGTATAATGTAACCATATGACACAAATCACCAAAGAGGATGTGCAGCATCTTGCGCAACTGAGTAGCTTGCAATTAACTGACGACGAAGTGGGCGCGCTCCGCGTTGACCTTGAGAACATCGTGGGTTATATTCAGCAACTCGATGAACTCGACACGACTGGAGTTGAGCCAACCTATCAGGTGACTGATCTTGAAAATGTGTGGCGTCAGGATGATGTTGATAACTACGGTATTGATACGGCAACTTTGTTAGCCCTCGCACCAGCTACTGAAGCGAATCAGATTAAGGTTCCAAAGGTTCTATAAATATGAGTAAAATTTCTGATTTTATTGGTGTGTCTGCGCGAAAAAACGTTGAAGAGGCAATTGCGAGGGCTCGTGCTAGCGAGTCGTTTCACGCTATTCTTAGTTTGACTGAAGAGCGGGCATTCGAACGAGCTGATGCGGTAGACCGTGGCGAAATCACTGGCTCTCTCGCTGGCGTTCCTTTTATCGCGAAGGATAACTTTTTGACGCTTGGCGGAACAACGACAGCCGCGAGTAATATTTTGGAAAAATTCGAAGCCCCTTTGCAAGCGACAGCAATTGAGAAGCTTGAAGCTGAAGGCGCAATCTGTATCGGAAAAGCTAACTTGGATGCGTTCGCACACGGTGGAAGTACCGAGAATTCAGCGTTTGGTCCAACTAAAAATGCAATTGATCAAGAACGCGTCGCTGGCGGGAGCAGTGGTGGATCAGCCGTTGTTGTGGCGCTTGATATTGTTCCGTTTGCACTAGGCACAGATACGGGCGGATCTATTCGCCAGCCCGCGAGCTTCAATGGCGTTGTGGGCGTAAAACCTACCTATGGAACCGTTAGTCGATACGGTGTGGTCGCAATGGCAAGTAGTACTGACACGGTTGGAGTACTTGCAACCAATGTGCAGGACGCAACTATCGTGATGGATATTATGAGTGGTAAAGACACAAAAGACATGACGACGCTACCTGACTTTTTTGCACCGACTAGTATCGAAGGTAAAAAGAAAATCGGTGTGATAAAAGAAGCGATGACCGATGATGTCGACGCTGACGTACGACGAGCTACTAACGAATATATTGAAAAACTTCGCGCGCAAGGACATGAAGTTGAAGAAGTGAGTCTTTCCCTTTTGAAATATGCGCTTGCGATTTATTACATTGTGGTTCCGGCGGAAATTAGCAGTAACCTTGGCCGGTATGACGGTATCCGTTATGGTCGTCGCGCCGATGCTAAAAAACTGAGTGATTTGTACGGCGAATCTCGTGACCAAGGTTTTATGACCGAAAATAAGCGTCGCATTATGATCGGAAGCTACGTTCTTTCGAGTGGTTTCTTTGATGCATATTATTTGCAGGCTCAAAAAGTACGGACACTGCTTATCAATGAATTCAATGAACTCTTTAAGACGTTTGATGTTTTGGTTGCTCCAGTTGCGCCAACTCCGGCATTTAAGATTGGCGAAAACGCCGAAGATCCAATTAAAATGTATCTTGCTGATGTTATGACCGTTCCGGCAAGTCTTGCGGGCCTGCCTGCGATTAGTGTTCCGGCTGGAAACAGTAATGAAGGACTTCCCATCGGTGTACAGCTTATTGGAAAGCGTCGCGATGATGCGCAACTTCTCGCGCTAGCGGCATCTATTGAGGGAGACGCCTAATGGACCAGTCTATTTCAATGATCTTTTTCCTGGCGGCAGTCCTTGTTTTTGGCGCAATTCTTTTTGCGGTTATCTCACTCACGAAGCGCGGACCAAAAAGACTTGATGTTGAAAAATACCGCAGCCGTTGGATGACGATCGAGCAACAGCTGAAACGCGACGAAGTAAATACTTATCACATGAGCGTCCTGAACGCCGACTCACTCCTTGACCGTGCACTGCAAGATAGAGGAATAGCCGGAGCCACTATGGGTGAGCGCATGAAGGCGATGAAAAAACAGTGGTCAAATGCAAATAACGTATGGTCAGCACATAAACTGCGTAATCAAATTGCTCACGAACCAGATGTGAAATTAACCTATGATGCTGCTCGGCGGGCGTTGCATTCATTTAAGCAAGCATTGAAAGACGTAGGAGCAATATAGTGATCAGTCCTGAAATTTTAGATAAATACGACATGACAATTGGTATTGAGTGTCACGTACAGCTTGCGACCGCCAGTAAACTTTTTAGTGGGGCCGATAATGACTCGATCGGCAAAGCACCCAATGAGGCGACGAGTCCGATCGATTTTGGGCTACCGGGTATGTTGCCGGTGTTAAATCACGAAGCGATTGTACTAGCTGTCCGTGCAGGCAAGGCTTTGAATTCGGCTATTGCGCACGTGAGTCGTTTTGATCGTAAGCACTATTTTTATCCTGATCTTCCAAAGGGATATCAGATTAGCCAAATGTATCAGCCGATTATCCTGGAAGGCTATGTTGAAGCTCCGCTACTTGATGGCACACTCGTGAAGGTTCGTATTCACCACGCGCACATCGAAGAGGACGCAGGAAAGCTGACGCATTATTCGGATTTCAGTCTCGTTGATTTAAACCGAGCCGGCACGCCACTCATTGAGATTGTATCTGAACCGGATATTCATTCAGCTGCGGCTGCAAAAGCATTCGCGACCGAACTGCATCGATTGATGACATTTGCGGGTGTGACATACGGCAACTTGTATCACGGTAACATGCGTTTTGACGTGAACTTATCTGTCGCGTTAAAGGGTGCTTCTGAACTTGGCACACGGGCCGAAGTCAAGAACTTGAACTCATTTAGGAGTGTCGAAAAGGCAGCGGAATACGAATTTATTCGCCAAATTGAAGTGTTAGAGAGCGGAGAAAAAGTCGTTCAGGAAACTCGTGGATGGAACGATGCAACCGGAAAAACAACTTCACAACGAAGCAAAGAGGATGCACAAGATTATCGTTATATGCCCGATGCTGATATTCCACCGGTTGTTTTGAGTGATGAAGATATCGCAGAAATTCAAGCCGAGGTTCCACTTCTTCCGGCATATTATCGTGCGAATTGGCGGAGTCTTGAACTTGACCGGTCGGTTATAGAAGCGCTACTAGCTAACCAGCGATACGCAGTACTAATCACTGAAATTCAAAATGATGCAGGTGATGACGCAGCTCGTCGTGTGGCGCACTGGTTTGCAAGCTCGGTTGGCCCCCTTGATGAAGACGCAGCTACGTTGGTGAGTAACTTTACTTCAGGCGGGTATATTGAACTTGCTGAAATGGTAGGGAAGAACGAGCTTTCAAGTACTGCTGCCAAAGAAATATTCACAGAACTTCTTACACACGAGGTGTCGCCTCGAAGCATCGCTGAATCAAAGAATCTGCTACAAAATAGTGACGAATCGGCCGTCCTTGCGATCGTCGACGAAGTACTTGCCGATCCGGCCAGCGCACAATCGGTCGCCGATATTAAGTCCGGACAAGATAAGGCGATCGGGTATCTAGTAGGCCAAGTGATGAAAAAGTCAGCCGGAAAAGCAAATCCTGGACTCGCAGGACAGTTAATTCGTAAAAGGTTAGGGTAATCTATGAAGCAACCGACGAAAGCAATCATTTGTGCAGCTGGTTTAGGGACAAGATTCCTGCCGCAGACAAAAGCGATGCCAAAGGAAATGCTGCCACTCATTGATCGTCCGGTGATTCAGGTAATTGTGGAACAAGCTGTCGCTGCTGGAGTGACGGATATTATTATTGTGACTGGATCTACGAAACGTGCAATCGAAGATCACTTTGATCGTAGTGATCAGCTCGAAGCAGAACTCCGCGAGAACGGAAAAGATGCCAAGGCAGATGAAATTCAGCGCATCGCTGAGTTAGCAAACTTTATATATATTCGACAAAAAGGATCCCCAAAAGGAAACGCTCGACCAATCCTGAATGCGCGCCACCTTATTAACGATGACGAGCCTTTCTTTGTTTTCTTTGCCGACGATTTCTTTAGAAGCGAGACCGCATGGCCCCTTCAATTAAAAGAATCATATAACGAAGTAGGTAAATCGGTTATTTCGCTGATTGAGGTTGAAAAAAAAGATGCAGATAAATACGGCATGGCAATTTTATCAGACAAAAAATCGGAGAAGCTTTTCAAGCTTGGTGGACTTCTCGAGAAACCTGGTGAAGATAACACCCCGTCGAACTTTGCATCTGTCGGAAGCTATCTCCTGACACCGGAAATTTGGAAATATCTTGAGCAGGAAAAAGTTGGTGCCGGTGGGGAAATTGGACTGGCTGATAGTATTAATGAACTTGCAAAAGACGGTGAAATTTACGGAAGATTTATTGATGGTGTATGGCATGATACCGGTGATCCATTGAAATATATTCAAGCGGTGATCGACTTAGCACTTGAAAGTAAAGAATACGGTGATAAACTTACCGCTTTCTTGAAAGAGCGTCTACGTTAGCTATTTGCTCTGGGCAGTTAATAAGGATATAATAAGGCCATAAACAGATAACCATAGAAAGGTCTATCATGAGTTCAGCCGCAGAAATACTCGTCGTTATCCTCGCTGTTGTCCTATCGGTCTTTTTGATTGTTGGCATCATCCTCGTTATTTACCTTATTCGTTTGTCGGCAGAGATCCGCAAGATTGCTAAGTCGGCTGCAAATGCAGTTGATTCTGTTGGATCAGCCGTTGCGGGTGTCACCAAGCTTACCTCTCCGTTATTCATCGCAGAGTTGGTTGGAAAATATATCAAGAAATTTACTAAAACCTCTCGAAAGGGGAAATAATCATGGCTAAAGCAAAATTCGCACTCGGTGCACTATTCGGAATCGCAGCAGGATTTGTTGCTGGAGTATTAACTGCACCAAAAAGCGGTAAAGAAACACGTGACGAACTAAAGCAAAAAGCGAACGAGAAAAAAGGCGAAGCTATCGCCAAAGGAAAAGAAGTTCGTAGTAAAGCTGGTGAAGTAGCTGGCGACGTTGTAAACAAAGCTGAAAAAGTTGCCGACAAAGCAGCCGACAAAGTAGTTTCTGCTACCGAAAAAGCTGCTGACGTACTTGTTGATACAACAAAGGAACTCAAAGCAAAAAGTCACGGTGTTGCAAAAAGCGCTCGGACAACAATCGAAAAAAATAAGTAATTCACTCTGTATTTTAGGGAGACGCGCCGTATAAGGCGCGTCTTTTGTGTAACTTAAGATATAATTATATTTATGATCAAAAAAGCGCTGACTAAAGTTAAAGCAGATAATGAAAACGGCTCACGTAAAGCGATCCTAGAAGACCTATTTTATGATTTTCACAAAAGTAGGCGTCAAGTCTATGCTATGAATTTTACCAGAGGCATATTCTTTGGGGTTGGCAGCGTCGTAGGTGGTACAATCGTGATTGCTCTTGTGGTCTGGCTGCTTAATCTTCTTGTTGATATACCTGGTGGTGTCGGTGACTTTATTCAGTATATCGTTAATACCGTCGATACACACAGCTAGTCGCCATCGATACCTTTTTTACTACAGACGCACAGTCGTAAGTTCGCTATACTAAGGATACTCATGGGGGTAGAAACAAAAGCAGCTCAAACTGTCGCGCAGTCTTTGGATGCGTCTAGCTATGTGCACCTCCATAACCATACGCACCATAGCGTGCTTGACGGCCTCACCAAGATACCTGCGCTTATCGATAAGGTGAAAGACCTAGGTATGGAGGCGGTCGCCATTACAGACCACGGGACGATGTCTGGTGTGCTTGAATTCTATAAAGCCGCTAAAGCAGCTGGTATTAAGCCAATTATTGGCATGGAAGCGTATGTTGCCGCTCGTTCGCGTCACGACCGCGATCCTCAAAAAGACAAGGCTCGTTACCACGTTATTATTCTTGCTATGAATAAAGTTGGCTATCAAAACCTGATGCGCCTTAGTTCAACTGCAAACCTTGAGGGTATGTATTACAAGCCTCGTATCGATCATGAACTGCTCGAGAAATACAACGAAGGTCTTATTATTTTATCTGCTTGTGCAAGTGGTGAGGTTGGAGAAAGTCTCAAAAACGACGACTACGAAAAGGCAAAAGAAGTCGCGGCTTGGTACAAGTCTGTGTTTGGTGACCGTTATTATCTTGAGCTACAAGATCATGGTCACATGGATGCACCGGCTCGTTGGGACGTTCAGACTAAAATCAACGGATACCTTGAAAGAATCGCAGAAGAATTAGATATTCAAACTGTCATTACTAGTGATGGACATTACCTTGTGCATGGCGATCAGGACGCTCACGAAATCCTACTTGCTGTCGGCACGGGTGCTTTCATGTCTGACGAAAAGCGCATGTCTTTGAAGGACTTTGAGCTCCATGTAACTGAGCCGCTCGATCTTATCGGACGCTGGGAAAAGACCCATGCGCAGTCAGTATTAAATACAAAGATCATTGCTGACCGCTGTGATGTTGAGCTTGAACTTGGTGGTATCCTTATTCCAACTTTCCCAACTCCGGACGGGTATGATGAAAAGACCTTTCTGCACCAGATGGTATTCCAAGGATTATCGGTCAGGTATGGGGATCTAGAGCAGGAGGACCCGCTGAGCCGGTCAATTGATGAATACCGCACACATATTCCCGAAGATGTATTGGTTCGTACTGACTACGAATTGGGTGTGATCGACCGCATGGGTTTCAACGGGTACTTCCTCATTGTCCAAGACTTTATTAACTGGGGGAAAGACCGCGGTATTATCTTTGGTCCCGGTCGAGGTAGCGCAGCTGGCTCAATCGTTTCTTATGCTGTTCGTATCACCGAGCTTGATCCGCTCAAATACGATTTGCTCTTTGAGCGTTTCCTGAACCCTGACCGTATTAGCATGCCCGATGTCGATATTGATATCCAGGATACCCGCCGCGATGAGGTGATTCAGTATTGTACCGAAAAATACGGTACCGAGCGCGTTGCTAACATTGTGACATTCGGTAAAATGGCGGCTCGCGCGGCGGTACGTGATGTTGCGCGCGTTTTGCAAGTTCCGTACGCCGATAGTGATCGCCTGGCAAAACTTATTCCACCACCAGTTCAAGGTCGCCATATCCCACTGTCTGTTAGTGTTAAGGAAGACCCAGATCTGAAGCGCGAATACGATACAAATCCAACTGTGAAAACAGTGCTTGATTACGCAATCCAGCTAGAGGGTACGATTCGTAGCCATGGCGTGCACGCTGCTGGTGTCGTGATTGCTCCTGATGACATCGTCAAATTCGCGCCAGTTGAAATGTCACAAAAAGGCGTGGTTGCAACCCAGTATCCAATGGGTCCGGTCGAAGAACTGGGGCTGCTCAAAATGGACTTTTTGGGGCTCTCAAACCTTACGACAATCAACAACGCACTTCGAATTATAAAGAAGGTTTTTGAAACTGATATTAACTTAGACGAGATTCCGCTTGACGACGAAAAGACATTTGCGCTACTGCAGCGAGGTGATACGACCGGTGTTTTCCAGCTTGAGTCGGCAGGAATGAAGCGTTACTTGCGTGAATTAAAGCCAACCGTCTTCGACGACATTATTGCGATGGTGGCGCTGTATCGTCCGGGTCCAATGCAGTTTATCGATAGCTTTATTAAGCGTAAACATGGCGAAGAAGAGATTCGATACATGCACGGTAAAATGGAGGGTGCGCTTCAAAGTACCTATGGCGTCTTGGTCTATCAAGAACAAGTCATGCAAATCTCAAAAGACCTCTCTGGATTCACCGGTGGTGAAGCCGACACGCTTCGTAAAGCGATTGGTAAAAAGAACGTCGAAATGATGAATAAGATGAAGACTCGTTTTGTTGAAGGAGCAGCCGAAGTATCTGGTGCGGATCCAAAGCAAATGGAGATATTCTGGAAACAACTCGAAGACTTTGCTGCCTACTGTTTCAATAAATCCCACGCCGCCTGTTACGGTCTGATCGCATATTGGACTGCCTACTTGAAAGCTCATTTCCCAGAAGCATTTATGGCAGCGCTTATGACAAGCGACCAGGGTGATCTTGAACGTCTTGCGATTGAGATGAACGAATGCAAACACATGGGCATCAAAGTGCTTTCACCCGATGTGAACGAGTCATTCGTTGAATTCGCGGTCGTGCCTGGTAAAAAAGAAATTCGTTTTGGTATGGCAGCGATTAAGGGCGTTGGTACGGCGGCGGTTGAAGAAATCCTGCGAGCTCGTGAGGACAGTAAATTTGCGACGGTTGAAGAGTTTGCGAAGCGCGTCTCTACCTCACGCGTAAACAAAAAGGCATGGGAATCTTTGATTAAAACAGGCGCATTTGATGCCTTAGCTGATCGATCAGATCTATTGTTTAATCTCGAAACAATACAGGCTTTTGCCTCAAAACTGCAAAAGGAAGCGCTCAGTGGGCAGACGGACTTATTTGGTGGACTCGGTACTTCTGCGGCAATTGCGCAGCCTTCTGTTGCTATGCTTGATGCGCCCGTAAAACACACCGACAAAGAACGTCTTACTTGGGAGCGAGAACTGCTCGGACTCTATATTAGTGCACACCCACTCGATCATTATGACGCTTATTTCAACGAGCAGACTGTCCCGATGAGTGAACTTTCAACCGATATAGACGGCAAGGCAATTACTGTCGGCGGGCTTATCTCTTCGGTGCGCAGTATTGTCACAAAGAGTGGCTCAAAGATGGCGTTTGTAAAAATCGAGGACAAAGTGTCGGAAACCGAAATAATTGTCTTCCCAAGTATTTACGAGATCGTCGGCGGACAACTTCTACAAGATTCGGTTATTCGGGTCACCGGTAAAGTAAACGCACGGGATCGTGATGGAAATTTAAGTGCTGATATTAAGATTATTGCCGATGACGTGCAGGTTGTTGATGATGCTGAACTTCGAAACTACGAATCGCATGGTAAAAGAATGGCTAAACCAAAGGCACATACTGCCGGCGTGATGGCAAAACGGAATATTGCCGCCGTAAAACGCAGTGAAGACCAAAAGGAAAAGACAAAAGAAGTTGTGAAGCCGAATGTTACCTATACCGTGCTTGTCGAACCTGTTAAAAAACTGTTTGTGCATATTAAAGACCCAGACAATCAAGAGCAACTCATACAGCTGAAACAAATTTGTGGTCAATTCCCGGGTGTCAGTGAAATCGTCCTCGTCCTTGGTGCTGATAAAAAGTCGGCTATTAAAATGCCATTCAAGGTAGACGGAAGTGATAGTTTAGTTGGACAGCTGGTGAAGGTTTTTGGCGAAGACGCTGTTGTGTACAAGTAAAACTATTGACTGGTCAGCGCGTACAGCGCGATGCCTGTTGCTACACTGACATTAAAAGATTCTTTCTTACCAACCATTGGAATTTCTATAATATCTTCGCATTGGTCAAGTAAGTCTTGTTCGATACCGTGGACCTCTTCGCCGATGAGGAGTGCAATTTTATCTGGCGATATGTATTCTTTGAGTGTCACACTGCGATTTGCCTGTTCAAGTCCAACAACTCGATAGCCATCTTTCTTTAATGATTCAAGCGGTGGAAGTTCAATGTGCTCGAAAGGAACTAGTTCCTCTGCACCTAAAGCGGTTTTATGAATCTGTGAAGTCAGCTTTTGTGAAATATGTGGAAGTCTAGGGTCATGTGTAATGTTAGGATATGGAGTATATCCACTCAGAATAATTTTCGAAATCCCAAAGCCTTCGGCGGTGCGAAAAATAGCCCCCACGTTGTGAGTTGAGCGAATATTATGGGCAATAACGATAATATCAGGCATTTTTGCCATTATAGCATCGCTCGTCATCCGCCGTTCATACGATTACTACTATAAAATGCTTATGTTTTTTGATAAGATGAGCGTAATGGACGAACAGAAAATTCAAGAACGCGCTCGCGAACAAGACGAAAAGTCGACCCAAAGTAGGGCCTCTATTCTTGGGATGGAGTACTTGGACACCCGCGGTATTGATCTGACGAATGAACTTATACCAGATGTTTTGTCAAACGATGACATGCATAAAAATCGTTTGGTCCCACTGCGGGCGGGAAGCGATTCCTCGACATGGCATTTTGGTGTGACGACACAAACACCGCAGTCTTTTATCCGTGAATTGACCGCTAAATATGCCGGACAGGCGCAAAATGCAAATTTTGTCTTGATTAGTTTAAGTGGATTTAACGTTCTGATGAATCGTTATGATCCACCGGTTATTGCTACTTACGACGATATTAAGATTGCGACTGAAGGGGATAGCGAAACAATTACCCAGGTGAGTCAAACGCTTAACTCTGTTGGAAGCGACGAAGTATTTGATTTTCTTATTACTCAAGCCGATCGACTTGGCGCAAGTGACATACACATCGAAAACCAACGCGACAGTATTCGTATTCGCATGCGTATTGATGGCGCGTTGCACCCGGTTGCAGAACTTGATAGCGATCGATATAGGGTTATTCTTGGTGCACTTGCTTCACGCGCAAACATCTCAACGGCAGCGACCGAACCACAATCTGGGCATTTACAAAAAGAAATCACGGTTAGCGGTGTGACGCACTTACTAAATATGAGGGTCGAGGTTATCCCGACGATGTATGGTCAAGACGCAGTACTTCGTTTGTTTAACTATGACGAATCAATGCTAAGTCTTGAACGCCTGGGTATCGGCGAGACAGAGCGAAAAGAAATTGATGAAATTGTTAGTCATCCCCGCGGAATGGTGTTGATGGTTGGTCCAACCGGATCAGGTAAATCGACAACACTCTACAGTATGATTAACGCACTTAACACGACCGATCGAAAAATTATCACACTTGAAGACCCGGTTGAGTATGGAATCTCTGGTGTGTCGCAGATCCCAGTTGATACTACAGGTGGACAGAGTTTTGCAGATCATCTGCGCTCAGTGTTGCGTCTTGATCCGGATGTCGTGATGGTTGGTGAGATTCGAGATGCCGATACTGCCAAAACAGCAATTCAAGCTTCTATTACAGGGCACTTGGTCCTATCGACATTCCATGCCAACTCAACGGCGGCTGCTTTTAGTCGTATGATTGACCTTATTGGCGTAAATCCAATCTTTAGTACAGCGATTCGACTTGTGATTGCACAGCGATTGGTGCGCCGGCTCGATGATACCTCCAAAGAGGCTTATGAACCTGATGAAGCGACGCGCAATTGGGTAAAAGCTGCACTTGCGAACTTACCGCCACATGTCGAGAAGCCAAACCTCGATACCTTTCAGCTATGGCGTCCTGTCGCCAGTGAGAGCTCACCGTTTGGCTATAGTGGCCGTATTGTGATTATGGAGCAAATGGTCGTTGGCGAAGGCGTACAGAAGTTCCTACGAGGTGACATCGCCGAAATACACACCGAGATGATCGAGCAGGCAGCCAGGGCTGACGGTATGGTAACGCTGCTGGAACGCGGTGTTTTGGCGGCACTTCGAGGCGACACAACGCTCGACGAAGTCAACCGCGTTATTTAATAGCCCCTTACCTCTTTCAAAAACAGATGTACTATGGTATATTAGATATTCGATTGCATATATAAAAGTTTAAGTGAGCAAGTGAGAAGATATAGATGAGTTTTGAACTTATTAAATTGGTAAACGAAGCACAGAAGAAGCCAGCTGTTGTTGACGCAAAAAGCGGTGACACTGTTCGCGTTCACCAGAAAATTAAAGAAGGCGCAAAAGAACGTATTCAGATTTTTGAAGGCGTTGTTATTCGTGTCGACCGCGCAGCATCACACACAGCACGTATTACCGTTCGTAAGATCGCTAGCGGTGTTGGTGTTGAAAAGAGCTTCTTGCTCCACAGCCCACTTGTAGACAAGATTGAAATTACACGTCGTTCTAAAGTTCGCCGTAACTACCTTTCATTCCTACGTGAGCGAAGTGGTAAGAGCGCTCGTCTTAAGAGCGTTAACTTTGACCGTGAAGCGGTTAACGACGTCAGCGTCGAAGAAGTTGTAGCTGCTGAAAAGCCAGCTGTAACCGAAGAAGCTGCATAGCCAATATCTCTTTTTAAAAACGCTCCACTCGATGGAGCGTTTTTTTATTGCTGATTTCTATTTTGGCTTTAGTTAAGAATGTTTGTAGAATAAGTAGATATAGTTATGGACATGATATTAGGGATAGACGAAGTTGGAAGAGGTCCTTGGGCTGGGCCCTTGGTTGTTGGGGCGGTTGTACTCGGTGATGCGAATATCGAAGGACTGACCGATAGCAAAAAACTTACCAAGAAAAAACGTGATGCGCTGGATGTAATAATACGTCAGCAGGCTGCGGGGTTTGGGCTTGGCTGGGTACCCGCAAGTGAAATTGATCAAATCGGATTAAGTGCTGCGCTGCGATTGGCGACGATTAGGGCGGTAGAGCAAGTTAAGGTCCCATACCATGAAATTATTATCGATGGCACGATAAATTTTCTGAGTGAAACGTCGAAAGGCGCATACGTCACGACGCTCGCTAAGGCCGATCTCCTTATTCAAAGCGTTTCTGCTGCGTCTATCATTGCAAAGGTCGCCAGGGACAACTATATGGCCCTGCAGGATGAACTATACCCTGGCTATGGGTTTGTTGATCACGTAGGATACGGAACAGCCAAGCATCGGGCGGCGATTGATGAACTTGGTGTAACGCCGTTACATAGACTTTCGTTTGCTCCACTTGTAAAATACAAAAATCCAACGACAAAATCGATAGGCGATGAGGCGGAAGAAGTCGCCTCTGCCTATCTTCAAACTCAAGGACATACTTTACTTGAAAGAAATTGGAAAACGAAGTTTTGTGAAATCGATATTGTTTCAGTAAAAGACAAAACCGTCTACTTCGTCGAAGTAAAGTATAGGCGCTCCGCGATCCAAGGTGGAGGACTTGCAGCAGTAACTTCAAAGAAACAGCAGCAAATGAAATTTGCGGCCGAATTCTATACGGCATCAAAAAAACTAAAAGGTGTCGATATGAAGCTCATTGCTATTTCAATGACAGGTGTACCGGCCATGTTAGAGGAATATCTAGAGCTCGAGTAGCGATTTTTGTACGGCCGCTTCATCGCGGGCGATGTGCTGAATCTTACTATCAAGTTCTAGAATACCGAGTTCAATGTTTCGCTTTAAGGCAACCTCACTCTTGAGTGGTTCAAAGAAATCTTTGTATTCTTGTAATTGAGTTGAGGTCATCAAACAAGTCGCGACGTAACGAGGGAAGGCATCGTAGCTCTTGTCGCCACCAAATGTTTTTGTCATCCAGCCCCATTGATCGCGACCCCATCGCCACGTCATATCACGGGAATAACGGTTTCGAAGTAGCCAGATAAACCAACGTATGAAATCTTGTGGGCGAACAATTGTTTGGTCCTGCAGGATGGTCGTAAGGAGCCGATCAATAATGGCTGTGTCTCGGGTTGCAGTAATAGCTGCGGCAATATCCTCTTTTAACTCGCTCGATGAAGTTTTTTGATGTTCAGCAAGTAATGTATCGATAATCGTCTGGTCTGGTGCGTAGCGAACAATAGTTGCCAGGATATTTACACGCAGGTTTGGATCAAGGTCCTCAATTGCTGTTGTGTCGTAGATTTCTTGAACTTTTGCTAATATTTCTGGCTGTTCGCTGTAAATTGTGAGTCCGACGACGGTGCTTCGAAGTTTTGTATCTGATTCTGGCTCGCCAGCAACCGCGGTCCACCCGAGCTTCGTAAAGAGTGGTTTTGCCAATTCTCCAGCATAGGCTCGTAATTTGTTTTCAAGTGATAGATCGTTTTCGACAAACTTCTTGAGTTCGTTGAGGGCAACCATCATGATATCCCAGACTGCTTCAACCTGTTCATTTTTATAAGAATCAAGTAGAGGCACGAGCACAGCACTCGAAATGAGATTTGCCTGGGCAAGGAGGGTTTGTTCATTCAATAACTTGAGGCGGTCAATGTCGGATAGTGTTTCAAGCGACCGAACGAGTTCGTTCAAGAGTTCTGGCGTATAGTGCGTAATGAAATGAGCCGGACCTTCATGGTTGATAATAAGGGGAAGTTCCGAGTTACGGGTAATGGTCAGTTCTTTTTCGCTAAGAAGCCGAGGAAAATTTTCGTCAGAGGCGCCTAGCGGAATTGGCCATAGTTTTTCAGAAGGTCTATGGGGTCCGACAAAAAATTGTTCTTGCTTTAAGTGGATTTGGTCACCGTCTTGAGAGACGCTTACGACCGGGTAGCCAGACTGTGAAATCCAAGTATTCATAAACAATCCTATATCCTGTCCCGAAGCTTCGGTCATACATTCCCACAGGTCGTTTGCTTCCGTGTTTTGGAATCCGTATTTTTTGAAATAAATCTTGAGTCCGCCCTGGAAGGCTTCATCGCCAATGTATGTCTGGAGCATACGAAGCAGGCGACCACCTTTGGCATAGACAATTGAAGGATCGAATAGAGTTGAGATTTCATCAGGGTGATGGACCTCTGACCTAATTGCTTGAATACCCTCGAGGCTATCGCGCCTAAGCGCCTGGATTACTTCGTAGGTTGCGTGATCGAGCCAAATCTGCCACTCGGGCTGTAAAGCATCAACGCAGATATACTCCATTAAGTTTGCAAAACTTTCATTTAGCCAAAGATCATTCCACCACTTCATTGTGACGAGGTTGCCGAACCATTGGTGGCTTAATTCGTGGGTGATAGTCAGGGCGGCTTGTTGACGAGTCATGAGTGAACCTGTTTTAGGATCAGTTAAAAGGGCAATTTCACGGTAGGTAATGAGTCCCCAGTTTTCCATCGCACCGGATGAGAAGTCAGGTAGGGCAACGTGGTCTGATTTTGGGAGTGGATAGGGAACATCAAAGTATTCATCGAAGAATTCGATGCCGCGAGTGGCGATATCCAGTGCAAAATCAAGGCTGCTTGGTTCTTGTGCTGGTGTTGCGTATACATTTACTTCAACTCCACTTTTTGTGTGAGCGGTTTTCTTTTGCAATTCGCCTACTACCCAGGCAAGAAGGTAACTGCTCATACGTGGCGATGTATCGAAAGAGGTGACGAGCAGGTCATTTTCTACGCGCTGATCTTTCACTGGCATATTCCCTAGGACAGTGACACCTTGTTCGGTCGTGAGCGTGACATCAAAGGTTGCTTTTGCCTCAGGCTCATCGATGCAAGGAAACACTTCACGAGCATGGTGAGATTCAAACTGTGTCGCAAGTAGCTCTTTTTTGACACCCTCGTGGGCATAGTAGCAAGGATAGAGTCCGTGCATTCCATCGGTAATCTTTCCAGAGAAACCCACGACGATAACATGTTCGCCATCAGTCAGGTCCGGGTGGGTGATAGCCAGTTCTTGGCTTTCGCTGTCAAGTGAATATTCGGCCTGCTTGCCATCAAAAGTCGCTGATTCAATGACGAGATCTTTTGAGTGAAGCATAACATTTTGAGCACCAATGACGGATGTGCCGTTGATTGTGACTGTTCCGGCGAATGTTCGTCCGATGCGATCGAGCGTGACGGAAAGTTGGTAATGTTCTGGAACGAATGTGTTGATGAGTCGAGATACAGTCTGCATGTATTTTAGTATAGCAATCAAATGACAGGCTCGCCAGAAAGATGAAATCTTAAATTATTATATTATGGGTGTATCTAAGACTTGTAGAATGCTCACCGTGACGCATACTAAGGACTATACATATGCGGATTAGGAGGATTATCACAGTATTATTGAGTTTGGTCGGCTTGGCTGTCGTCATTTTTGCTGCTGCTCCGCCTGTCGTCGAAGAGGTCCGGCAAACCCAAGTTACGCCTACCGTAGTTGGCGTAACCGGATCAGCTACTGAGGCGCTCAAAACACTGCCAGTCAAAGGTCGGGCTCCAAAAACAGATTATACGCGTAGCCAATTCGGTAGTGGATGGGCGACTGTATCAGGGTGTGATACACGCAATATTATTTTGCATAGAGACCTTCAAAACCCGATCCTAGATGAAGACTGCGCTGTTATGTCGGGCACATTAAATGACCCATATACCGCCACGGTCATTAATTTCACAAAAGGAAGTAGTGATATTCAAATAGATCACGTCATCGCACTGTCTAATGCCTGGCAAACCGGTGCACAGGCATTAACGAGGGAGCAACGCATTCAATTAGCGAATGATCCACTCGAATTACTAGCGGTTGACGGCGACGCTAATCAACAAAAAAGTGACGGCGATGCCGCAACTTGGCTCCCTTCGAATAAAAGTTTTCGCTGTGAATATGTAGCAAGACAGATTGCCGTCAAGCAAAAATATAGTTTATGGGTAACCCCACCAGAGAAAGAAGCGATAAGTTCCGTCCTTAATTCATGCCCAGCTCAACTGCTGCCCCCAAAGTAAGGATGTTGTGTTCACTAGGAAAATCCGTTATAATAGCGACAGTACATTCCGGCCAGCAGGTCGGATTTTTTCATAGAAATTCCCTGTACAAGGGTCAACATGAATAAGAAAGGACTTATATAATGGAAGAACTAAACATCAAACAATTGACTCTCGCGGTTCGAACAATCGCTGAAGAGAAAAACCTACCCGAAGACGTCGTTATGTCTGTTATCGAACAAGCTATTGCCGCTGCATGGCGCCGAGATAACGGTGAACGCGACCAAGAAGTTCGCAGTGAGCTCAACGTAGTAAAGGGTACAGCAAGAGTATTCGTATCTCGCGAAGTTGTCGAAGCTGTCGGAAGTGAAGCACACGAAATTAGCCTCGAAGATGCTTTAAAAGTTAAAAAAGACGCTGTTCTAGGTGATCTTATTGAGGAAGAATTCGAAGTTACTAGCTTCGGACGTGTTGCAGCGCAAACTGCAAAGCAAGTTGTCTTACAGCGTCTGCGTGAAGCCGAGCGTGAAGTCGTTCTGGCTGAATACGAAGATAAAATTGGAACCGTTGTCAACGGAACTGTCCAACGAGTTGAACCTCGTGTTATCCGTATTGAAATCGGTAAAGCGAACGGTATCATTCCACAAAGTGAACAGATTCAAGGTGAATACTACAGTGTTGGTGCACGTATCAAGGTCTTTATTAAAGACATCGAACGCGACAACCGTGGTCCACAACTTATTTTGAGTCGTGGTAATGAAGAATTCATTGAATACCTCTTCCGCCAAGAAGTTCCTGAACTTGAATCAGGTGCAGTAGAGATCAAGAAGATTGCTCGTGAAGCTGGACGTCGTACAAAGCTTGCTGTCGCAAGTACTGTTCCCGGCGTTGATCCAGTCGGTACATTCGTTGGTGGTCACGGAACACGTGTCCAGGCTGTTATGAATGAAGTCGGCGATCAAGAAAAGATTGATATTGTGACATTTGACGAAAACATCGAACAATTCATCAAAAACGCACTTAGCCCAGCTGAAGTTGCAAAGGTTGTTATTCGTGAAGAAGACAAACGTGCAACTGTATATGTCAACGAAGATCAGCAGTCAATTGCGATTGGTCGTGGTGGTCAGAACGTTCGTCTCGCAAGTCGCCTTACTGGCTACGAGCTTGACATTGAACAAGCAACTGCTGCTCCAAAACCAGCCGCAGCTGCACCAAAGAAGAATATCGAAGACAGTCTCTTGAATGCTGTTGAAGAGAACACAGAAGAAGTCTCAGAAGCCTAAAACTCTCTCGATTTTTAAAAAATATAAATTAGCACTCTATTGCACAGAGTGCTAATTTTGCTATACTAGATATAGAACCAAGCAAATATAAAATACGCTTGCGCTTCTTATACAGGAGGATAGATAATACAAGTATGGCTGATGATTTTGCAGAATTTATCTCGCACCTCACCGACAATGCACGGACTAGCCTTCATCACGCAACCTTGATTGCTCAAGGGTACGGCAGTCCTTATATCGGTACTGAACACCTCCTTCTTGGAGTAATGGCGCAAGGCGCATCAGTTGGTGCAAAAATCTTAGCAGATGCAGGGGTGACGCTCGATCGTGCTCAAACGGCACTAAATATGGTCCCCGTATCGGCTGTTGTTGGCGGGCTTAGCACAAAGAGTCTTAGTGAGACAGCAAAACTCACGTTAAAAATGAGCTGGGATATCGCCCAAGAGTTCCATCAGGATTACTTAGGTACGGAACATATTCTTTACAGTATTCTGACCCAGAAAAATGCTCGAGCGACCGTGCTGCTCCGTGATATGAGCGTTAATATTACAGATATCGTTTCTGAACTTGAAGAATATCTTGATCGTCAGGGTGATTCGTATGTTCAAGGTGATGACGAAATGCGCACAGAACAAAAGAAGGCACCACAACGAAAAGGTGCGCTCGGGACATTCGGCACCGATCTAACGGCCCGCGCTAAAGAGGGTCGACTTGACCCGGTTATTGGCCGCGGTGAACAAGAAGAGCGCCTTGTGACAATTCTGAGTCGTCGCACAAAGAATAACCCTGTCCTCATCGGTGAACCTGGTGTAGGAAAGACTGCTATTGTTGAAGGGCTTGCACAGCGTATTGCGAGCGAAGATGTGCCAGAGCACTTGCTTGATAAGCGAATTATTCAGCTTGATCTTGCTGGTATGATCGCGGGAACTAAATACCGTGGTGAATTCGAGGAGCGTCTTAAAAAAGTCGTTGCAGAGTTGCAAGAACAAAAAAATGTTATTGTCTTTATCGACGAGCTTCACTTATTAGTTGGCGCCGGAGCAGCTGAAGGCGCGCTTGATGCTGCTAATATGCTGAAGCCAGCACTTGCACGTGGTGAAATCCGCCTCATAGGTGCAACGACTTTGGATGAATACCGAAAACATATTGAAAAGGACACAGCCCTAGAACGGCGTTTCCAGACAATTGTCGTACCGGAGCCAAAACTCAAAGATACAATTGCGATTTTGAAAGGCCTAAAACCTTACTACGAAAAGCACCACGGGGTCACGATTAGTGATGAGGTCATTGAAGACGCTGTGTATATGGCTGATCGTTACATTAATGAACGATATATGCCAGACAAAGCTATTGATGTGATTGATGAAGCGGCCGCTCGTGTTCGCGTAAAGTCTGGGCGCAAGCCAAGCAAGCTGCGTGATTATATGAAGCAGCTCAAGAACCTCAACGAAAAAATGGAAGAATCAGTCACAGCCGAAGATTATGAACGGGCTGCATTATACAAAACGCGCATTAGTCAGCTTAATACCAAGCTCGAGGAAACTCGTGCTGAGTATGAAAAGAAGACACCTGTTGTTCTAGCGGATGAGGATATTGCCTATGCAATTTCTCTTATGACAGGTATTCCAGTCAGTCGAGTCCAGAAGTCTGAAGCAAAACTACTCCGAAATCTTGAAGGTCATATCGAAAAGTATGTCATCGGACAGCGTGAGGCGGTCGAAAAGGTATCACGTGCTATTCGTCGCAGTCGAAGCGGTGTCGCTAGTAGCAAGCGTCCAATTGGATCATTCGTTTTTATGGGACCAACAGGTGTCGGTAAAACTGAGCTCGCAAAAGTTCTCGCAAGAGAAGTATTTGGGAGTGAAGACAACCTCATCAAGATCGACATGAGTGAATTTAGTGAAAGGCATACGGCTAGTCGTTTAGTAGGAGCTCCTGCTGGATATGTTGGGTACGAAGACGGCGGGCAGTTAACCGATAAGATTCGCCGGCAGCCTTACAGCGTAGTCCTGTTCGACGAAATTGAAAAAGCAAATCCTGAAGTATTCCACTTGCTTCTTCAGATTCTTGAAGATGGTGCACTGACTGACGCGAAAGGCCACAAAGTTGATTTTTCTAACGCAATTGTTATTCTTACGAGTAACCTTGGCGCGGATCGCATGATGAAAGAGTCGAGTCTCGGGTTCAATGCTGTGACACGAAACGACGAGAAACACTTAGAAGAAGTGCATGCCGAAAATGCGCTAGCAGCCGAAGAGGCACTGGGCCGTATTATGCGACCAGAGCTCATTAACCGGTTTGATTCAATCGTGACATTTAGAGCGCTGACAAAAAAAGAAGTCGGTAAGATATTCGATAAATTACTAGCCGAACTGCAAGGTCGCCTTGTTCGTAAAGGTATTCATTTGGTGATTGCTGCCTCTGCTAAAAAACAAATCATCACTGAAGGCCACGACGAAAAATATGGCGCACGTCCACTTCGACGAGCGATGCAAGATCTGTTAGAATTACCCGTAGCTGATGGCATTTTATCCGGAGAATATGAAAAAGGTACAGTGCTAAAGATATCTGCGGTAAGAGGAAAAATACAGATCAATGTCGGACAGGAAGCGTAGTTTACGGGGGACAATTATAGGTGGTGCGTTTAGTATCGCCATTCTTGTCTCTGCCGGTTTTCTGTTTTTTAATCAACAATACGTTAAAGATCAGGTAGTAGTTTGGGGATATACTCCCAGCACTAGCGTTAGTACGATTGAGGATCGCATCGACCTGACCCCAAAAGGTACGTTTAATTTCCATGCGACGCAGCCTGAAATTGCAGACTCCGAAGCATTTAATGAAGATTGCCCAAGGCAAGAAGTTGCCAGTCCAATTCTTGGGTGCTATACGTCGGATCACCGGATATATATTTATGACATCACCAACGATCGACTTGATGGAATTGAAGAGGTAACGGCGGCGCATGAAATGCTACATGCGGTGTGGGCGAGGACGTCTTCCGAGGAACGAGCAAGGATCGGGGCACTATTAAAAGCTGAATATCAGAAGCACAGTGATAATGCGAGACTGGTGGAGCGAATGGAGTATTATCAACGCACGGAACCCGGCGAGTTCGAGAATGAATTACATTCCATTCTTGGGACCGAAATCAAGAGCCTAAACCCTCAACTAGAGGCATATTACAAACAATATTTTAACGATCGACAAAAAGTTGTTGAGCTTCACGAAAAATACGATACCGTATTTGAGGCACTTCGAACAAAAGCCGATACGTTATATAACGAACTGACAACACTAGGTGCTTCGATTGATACGCGAACTAAGCAATATAATACCGATGTTCAGCAGCTCTCGGCCGATATACAGGCATTTAACAATCGGGCAAATGACGGTAGCTTCCCTTCGATAGGTGAGTTTAATAGAGAACGATCTGTGTTAGTGACGCGTTCAAATAAAATTGACGCTGATAGGGCATCGATTAGCGGTGACATCGATATCTATAATGCTAAGTACGAAGAGTATCAACAAGTAAGCTCACAAATCGAAGTACTTAACAAAAGCATTGATAGTATTAAAGACCTTCAACCAGCACCGTCCGTTTAATATTTTATTCATAATGACTAGGCTATAATACATATAATGGCAAAAGCTAAAACTCAGTTTATCTGTCAAAATTGTGGAGCAGCGCACAGCAAGTGGTCTGGGCGTTGCGACAACTGTGGCGAGTGGAATACGCTTGTCGAGCAAATCGCGAGCGTTGGGTCTTCGTCGGTTGCGAAAGCATCGGGGACGGGGCGACCTTTGGCTGTGCAATCGATTAAAGATATGACTGCCGACGACACATCAAAACGTATGCTCACCGGAACGGCCGATCTTGACGTTGTACTGGGCGGTGGTATCCTTCCGGGATCAGTCGTGCTGCTTGCCGGGCAACCGGGCATAGGAAAGAGTACGTTGCTTTTGCAGGTCACGGCCCATATCGCCAAGACAACATCCGTTTTGTATGTCAGTGGCGAGGAATCTGCTAGCCAGGTAAAATTGCGGGCTGGCCGTTTAGGTGCTGAGTCGAGTGAGCGACTCGACTTTGCGTCGAGTACCAGTGCGAACGATATTGCCGCAACGATTCGCGGTGGTCAATACGACCTAGTGATCGTCGACTCGATTCAAACACTAGCTTTGGATGACATCACCAGTGCACCGGGAACAGTCAGTCAGATTACAAACAGTAGTAATGTACTGATTCGTTCTGCCAAGGAAACGGGTACTGCTGTTATTTTGGTAGGGCATGTGACAAAAGAGGGCAGTATCGCCGGTCCGAAAGTACTTGAGCACCTGGTTGATGTAGTGCTCCAGTTTGAGGGTGATCGTTATGGTGGCTTCAAAATTGTTCGTGCAGCCAAGAACCGCTTCGGTTCAACTAACGAGGCGGCCATCTTTGAAATGTTTGAAGAGGGACTTCGTCCGGTTATAAATCCATCCGCAGCACTGCTGGCTGAACGCAATCCAGCCGATGGATCAGTTGTCCTTGCAACACTCGAAGGCACTCGACCACTGTTGGTAGAGATCCAGGCTCTTGTCAATCCGACCAGTTTCGGGTATCCTAAGCGTACTGCGAGCGGGTTTGACCTCAATCGACTCAATGTGCTGATCGCCGTTATGGAACGACGCACAAAATTGAATTTATCTGACAAAGACATCTATATCAATGTTGTCGGAGGCCTCAAACTAAACGATCAAGCAGCAGATCTTGCGATCTGTATGGCCATTGCCAGTGCCGCCGCAGGACGTCGAATGGACGACGAAACGGTTGTCTTTGGGGAGGTTGGGCTCGGGGGTGAAGTACGTTCAGTACCTGGCGTCGACAAACGTGTTGCAGAAGCAAAAAAGCTTGGCTTTAAAAAAGCTATAGCACCTAAAATCCACAGTAAAAATACATTTATTAAACCTGTCGCCGATCTTCGGACTGCGTTGATCGACTACTTACAAAAGTAAGAAGAAAAGAAATTATGGAAATATTCATTATCTGCGTATTGCTTGCAATCGCAGCCGAGACTACCTACCTGGTAGTTGCCCAAACTATTAAATTTAAACATTCAAAAAAACAGCACATGCCAATTTTTGTTGATACATCCGTGCTTATTGACGGCCGTATTATCTCTATCGCTGAGTCTGGTTTTATTACGAGTACGCTCTTCATTCCTCGAAGCGTCGTCGGTGAACTACAATTCCTCGCGGATAACGCCGATACCGAAAAGCGAACACGCGCTCGTCATGGTCTAGATATCGTCAAAGAACTTCAGGCAATGGCAAACGTTAAAGTTGAGATCTTCAACGATGGAACCAAAGCTGAAGAAGGTGTTGATAATCGTCTCTTGAAACTAGCTAAAGAATACAACGGTGCGATTTGTACTATCGATTTTAACCTCAATAAAGTCGCTCAGGTTGAAGGTATTGTTGTTTTGAACGTCAATGACCTCGCTAAGACACTCCGAATGGCATACTTGCCCGGTGAAAAGATCAAACTTGAACTCACTCAAAAAGGTAATGACCAACACCAAGCGATTGGGCACCTGGATGATGGGACTATGGTTGTTGTTGAACACGCCAGTAGCCAGATTGGTAAGATTGTCGAAATCGAATTTATTCGTGGCCTGCAAACTGCAGCCGGTAAGATGATGTTCGCTCGACTTGTTGGTGGCGGTGATCGTGATGTTGCAAAGAAGGCTGCACTTGGAACAAAGCGCGCTACTAAAGTTCAGCCAGCTCGTCAAAAGGCAGTGCGGGCTGAAAGCACACCACGCTCTACTGCAACAACACAGCTAATGGAACAGCCTGTCGAGGCCCCTGTAGCTTCTATCGCTCCAGAACAGCAATCACGCCCAGTTCGTGCACCGCGTGCGCAGCAAACTCGTCAGAGCAAGCCTGCGCCTCAGAATCAAGTTACTGAAGCACAAGTACAGCCGCAGTCTCAATCTCAATCTCAATCCACTCGCCGTAACAACGGGCGTAACAATCGTCGTCGAACTCCCGAAGATAGTTTGTTTGATCTACTTGATAAGCAAGACTAATCCAATAGGCGTATATAAAAGAACCCTCGTCAATGAGGGTTCTTTTATATCTTGATGTGTTGTTTATTTCGGTCGATGATTAGTTAGGGAATGTTGCTGTGTAGAAACCATCGTCCGTCACGGTTCCCGTTACCTTAGTCGTCGGTGTAATAGGTCCCGAGGTTGTTCCCTTGTAGGTGTTTCCACTTTGGGTGACATTCGTGAGAGCTACGTCGTTAACAAGTATTGTGACACTCGTTGAAGATAGTGCAAAGGTACCCGGGTTAACTGTCACGGTTACTGTGGTGCCGATGGCTGATACTGTAGCAGTCGGTTTAGTGTCGCTACACGCATGTCGGTCGTCATCCTTTGTCGCGTCATATCCACCTGGAACGTTGGTGTAAACGTCTTTCTTTGTGACTGGGTCAGTCGACTTCACGACCGCTTGTTCGATTCGTGCACCAGCGGGTGTACAGTCGGTAGCCTTTTTCTTTGATACTTTGTCAAAGACGAGCGTTGCATTGGTTTGACCTTGTGTCTTGTTCCACCAGGCAGGATAGACTTGGCTCTTTCCATTCTCTACGATGCGCTGGATACCACTTGGCTGTGTAAACCAATCTCCTGATTTCCATTTGCCTTCTGGTGCGTAGACTTCTTTGTGAGCGAATTCCATAACGGCGGCAATGATTGGGCTTCCGATTGACGAGGTACCCTTTTTCAAAATTGTCGTATCTGGGTTTCCGAGCCAAAGGCCCATTGTGAGTGCAGGACTATAGCTCATCATCCAAAGGTCTTTGGCGTATCCGCCCTTGTCAGATGTCCCTGTTTTGGTTGCGGTTTTGACGCCAGGGATACTTCGGCCGGCGTATTCACCGAGTGGCGCAGCTGCGACAGGGTCACTGAGGATATCGGCAATTATATAAGCAGACTGTGCGCTAACCATTTGTTTGCCCGCCACGTCGGACCACTTCTTGAGTGTTTCGTTCGAGCTGTTTTTGACCTCAAGTATATTTGACTGTGGTTTGTAGACACCACCACGAGCAAGCGAAGCATACGCATTCACTAGGTCAACTTGTTTCAATCCACAACCACCAATTGCTCGGGAGAGTCCAGCTGTTGTATCGGCGCCTTGTGTACAGTAGCTGCTCGCTCCCATGTTATGGATAGTTGTGAGAGTCGAGTCTTTCTTGGCGCCTTCATTAATTGCCATTGCTTTGACGGCTGGAATGTTTCGTGAAGTAGCAAGAGCGGTACGAATTGTGATGTTACCGAGGAACTTTTGGTCGGCGTTGTTGAGTGGTGAGCCATATCCATATACATCTTCGAGAGGTTGATCGGGCAGGATTGAGCCACTTCCGTAGTTTTGCTGTCCAGCTGGTTTTTGTTCAAACAGCTGTGAATAGACGAGTGGTTTAATTGATGAGCCTGGCTGTATATAAGCTGTGGCTGCATTGTCTTGACCAAATCCTTCGTAGGTGAAGTCACGACTTCCAACTAGGGCGACGATCTGACCCGTCTGAGAATCTTCGACTGTCGCAGCACCGTTCGAGAATCCTGCGATATTAGGAGTTGGTGAGTTGAACATCGCATCCATTGCTTCTTTAAGTTTGTTCTGAATACGTAGGTCCAGCGTTGTCGTGACGGTTAGCCCGCCTTTACCAACTGTAGCTTTTCCAAGTTCACTTTCAAGCTCTGATCGAACCATCTGAACGAAGTGCGGCGCCTTGATGTTTTCATATTGACTCGCAACAGGCAGAATTGTATCAAGAATAGGCTCTTTCTTTGCTGCGTCGGCTTGTTCTTGTGTAATGTATCCAATATCGCGCATAGCATTAAGTACTTCATGTTGGCGAGTAACGAGCCGTTCATGTCCTGCAATATTGTATGGGTCGAATGTTGTTGGGTTCTGAGGAATGGCAGCAAGCAGAGACGCTTGCGCGAGGGTTAAGTCCTTTGCTGAAACACCGAAGTATGTCTGTGCACCGGATTCGGCTCCGTTACGGCGTCCACCATAAGGCGATTCGTTAAGGTAGAGTGACAAAATCTGATCTTTGTCATACATACGCTCAATTTCAATCGATAAAATTAACTCTTTGATTTTACGAGGGATACCACTGAGGCCTCGGTCACCCGATTCATCCGCAAAGAACACCTGTTTGACGAGCTGCTGAGTAAGCGTGGAACCACCCTGTACCGAACCACCAGTAAAGTTATTGACTGCAGCACGAACTGTACCGGTCACACTAATACCACTGTGTTTAAAGAAGTCACGGTCCTCAATAGCAACAGTTGCTTTTTTGAGGTTATCACTAAGGTCGGCGCTATCAACAACTAGTTTGTAGTTGCCGTCACCCTTGTCTTCCCATAGTGTTAAGCCGTTACGGTCTTTGTATGTTGTTACTGTTGATTGGACGCGTTTGTCGATTTCGCCTGGTCGGATCTGGTCTAGGTCTTTACGGAAGTAAGCGAAGAGTCCACCAATAAGAAGTGCAAAAAGAAGCACGGCCACACCGAAAATTTTGAGAGCCATAATGCCTCCGCGTTTACTGAACCAGTAGCCCCAGAATCGTTTTGGGTGCATACGATAAAGTAACCGTTTGACAGGATGCTTTGGCAGTGTTGCAAGGTATTCTGCTCGACGGCGTGAGTTAGAGTCTTTCTTTGTCTTTCGTTTGTGCGAAAGATTTGCGTAGACATTTAATTTACGCGAAGAAGATGATTTCGTTTTTTTAGCTTTAGCCACGTTTCCCTAATTCCCCACAAGTTTAAACAGCAATATCCTCACCATTATACCACTAAAAGCGGTGCGTAAAGACTAAACATTTGTTATACTACCAGAGATATAACAGATAAGGAGAAGAGAGATGCGACTTTCCGAAGAATTGCAGTGGCGTGGCTTTGTCAATCAGATGACATACGCCGATATTACTGACCTAGACATTGACGACAATAAAGGTCCTATCTCTTTCTATTGGGGCGTAGACCCTTCGGCTGATAGCATGCAGGTCGGTAACTTTGCCGCCGCTATGATGGTGCGCCGCTTTATTGAAGCTGGACATAAAGCATACCTACTTGTTGGTGGTGCAACTGGAATGATTGGCGATCCTGACGGCAAGGCTGATGAGCGTAATCTCAAATCTCTTGAAGAAATTGCTCGCAATAAAGCAGCAATTGCAGAACAGTACAAAACCGTTTTTGCCGGACAGCCGTTTGAAATTGTTGATAATTATGATTGGTTTAAAGAAATCAACTACCTCGATTTCCTACGTACAGTTGGAAAAAATGTCCCCCTCAGTCAAATGCTGGGACGTGAATTTGTGCAGTCTCGTTTAGGTGAAGGCGGGTCGGGGATTAGTTACGCTGAGTTTAGCTACTCCCTTATTCAAGGATACGACTTCTTACACTTGAGCCGTGAACACAATGTTTCCCTTCAGGTGTGTGGAGCTGATCAATGGGGTAATTCTATCGCCGGAGTTGATCTTATTCGTCGTATTGATGGCAACGAAGCGCACGTGTACTCAACGCCGCTTATCATTAATAAGACGACCGGTAAAAAATTCGGTAAATCCGAAGAAGGTGCAGTTTGGCTTGATGAGAAAAAAACCAGCGTCTTTAAGTTTTACCAATTCTGGCTTAACGCGGGCGATCAAGATGTCCTTGACTACCTAAAGACATTTACGATGCTTACAAAAGAAGAGATTGAGTCGCTTATTGATGAATCAGAAGTCAACATTAGTGCACGCATTGCACAGCGACGACTTGCTTACGAGGTCACGAAGATCGTTCACGGCGAGGATCGTGCAGCGAGTGTGGAGCGTGTCACGAAGGCTCTCTTTGGTGGATTGCAGTTTAATGAGTTATCTTCTGAAGATATTGAAGTATTAGCAGGGGAAATTCCCGTCAGTGTTGTTAATACATCTATCGTCGACATACTCGTAGCGACCGGCGCTGCTTCGAGTAATGGAGATGCTCGTCGCCTGATCGAAAGTGGGGCAATCTCGATTAACGGTGAAAAAATTACCGAAGACTTGATCATTGCTGAACCTGCTCTTGTGAAAAAAGGTAAGAATAACTTTATTCTTGTTCGCTAAGCTACTATAGGTATATGAACGTAAGTGCGCCACTTGGACAGGTCAAAGGCGTTGGTGAAAAAACAGGCGAGCAGTTTCACTCGGCCGGGATTGACACAGTTAATGACCTGATAAACTTTTTGCCTCGAGCCTATGAGGATTTTTCACATGCGACGTCTATTGCAGATATCCGACCAGGCAAGGCAACAATTAAAGCCAGGTGTGAAAAGATATCGACTCGCCCTGTGCGACGCGGCCTACGTATTACAACAGCAACACTAGCAGACGATTCGGGCAAGATTCAAGCCGTCTGGTTCAATCAACCCTATCGCGAAACGCAACTAAAATCAGGCGAGGAGTTTTTCTTTTCGGGTGAATTTGAGTTTAACTACAATAAGTATCAGCTTTCTAACCCTAGTGCTGAAAAGGTGAGCGAAATGCCGGTTCAGACGGATCGCATTCTGCCAGTTTACCGTGCGGTCCATGGATTAAAAACACCACTTGTACGCAAGATTTTAAATGAACTACGTCCATTAATGACAATGGTGCCAGAGACTTTACCGGCTTCGATAATAAAGTCCGAGAAGTTGGCCAGTCATAGCCAAGCGCTACTCGGGATGCATTTCCCTGAATCTTTAGAAGATATTTCAAGAGCCAAAGAGCGTATCGGGTTCGAGGAATTATTCGCACTGCTGCTTGCAAGTCAAATGAACCGGATCGAGAACGCTAAATTAAAAGGCTGGCACATTCCGTTTGATCAATCGATCGTCAAAGCCTTCGTGCAGAAACTTCCGTTTGAATTAACGGGAGCCCAGCGTATTGCCGCTTGGGATATCTTGCAGGACTTCGAGAAAGAGATTCCTATGAACCGACTGCTTCAAGGGGATGTAGGATCGGGTAAAACGGTGGTCGCTGGACTCGCAGCTCGTCAAGCAGCTCATGAAGGATTCCAAACAGCACTAATGGCACCAACCGAAATACTAGCATCGCAGCACGCAGAGACTCTTGATCGGCTACTGTCGCCATTTGGTGTTAAAGTCGGCCTACTTACAGGAAGCGTAAAAGGTAAAGCGCGCGAGACATTATATACTGCCATAGCAAACGGAGATGTCCACGTTGTCGTCGGAACGCACGCACTGATTCAGTCGACCGTGCATTTCCACCGCTTAGGGTTTGTCGTGATCGATGAGCAGCATCGTTTCGGAGTTAATCAACGACAGGCGCTGCTGAGTAAATCAGAGCACATGCCGCACCTTTTGGCGATGACCGCAACACCTATCCCAAGAAGCCTTGCTTTGACTGTGTACGGTGAGCTGGATGTTTCTGTGTTGAATGAATTGCCAAAAGGACGTAAACCTATTGCTACGAAGATCTGGTCGCCAAATAGCAGACCGCAACTTTATAAACTCATTGAAGAGCAGCTTATTGAAGGTCGCCAAGCGTACGTGATTTGTAGCTTGATCGACAATAATCCGGATAACGAACTGAAAAGCGTTGAGGCCGAATTTAAGCGGCTTGATACAAAAGAATTCAAACATCGCACGATTGGGCTATTGCACGGAAAGATGAAACCAGCCGACAAAGATGCCGTGATGAAACGATTTGCGAGTGGTGAGGTGGATATTCTTGTTAGTACGACCGTCGTAGAGGTCGGGGTTGATGTGCCCAATGCTACCGTTATTTTAATTGAAGATGCCGATCGATTTGGTTTGGCGCAGCTACACCAGCTGCGAGGCCGTGTTGGGCGTAGTGTTCATCAAAGTTACTGTTATTTGATGGTGAGTTCTTCGAAGGCACCAAGTCAGCGATTAAAAGAAGTCGAGAAGAGTAACGATGGTTTCTATTTGGCTGAAGTCGACCTCAAATTAAGGGGTCCAGGTGAAATATATGGACGAGCACAGCACGGTGAACTAAATCTTCAGGTTGCAAGTCTGGCTGACACGAAACTTATTGCCCGGGCGCAGAAAGCAGCAAAGGCATTCGTGTCCGCAGGTGCTGATTTGATACAATATAAACAGTTACAAAAAGATGTTGAACATTATCAGCGTCTTACGACATTAAATTAAACCAAAAAAGTGACATTATGTACGCAGGAACAACTTACGGAAAAAGATCTGGGCGCTTTCTTGGCGTTCATCAACGTATAGATAAAGTAGCGCGCCACCACTTTACGCAACTACTAAAAGATAAAGAGACATTTCCGAGTGCTCAAGAGATTCTTTACTTCGAAGGTAATAACGGCCCGGATGGCATAAAACGTAAAAGTCCGTCCATTGATGAGCCTTGGCATTTTATTGATCCAGATAAGCCAGAGAATGAAGATGTCATGATGATGATTCTTGATCATCAGGTGAATCTTGCAGAGGCTTTAAAAACGAACAACATTGAAAGATCTGCATTTGAAGCAGCTTGGATGGCGCATGCGATTGTTGACGGATTAACTCCGGCGCATCACTTCCCGTTGGCTGATAAAATCGAAGAACTTTTTGGTATGCCTCACCATGAACGCAGCAGCGTAAGGGAAAAGAATATCATTAAAGGTCATAATCGACGTGATAGCTTGTCGAAGAATTGGCAGTACTGGGGAAGGCGCGGTATCTTTATGAACCATTTTTTGTTTGAAATGGGCGTCGCCAGGACTATTCTTGGCAACAGGTTCGGTGAAATTATCATTAATGATCAAGATCTCAAGGATCTAAAGCTGAACGGATATAAAAAGACATTTGGAAGCATTATGAACCAAGTCGTTGAGTTGGGTACCTATGAAACGTACGCAAAAAAAGGCTGGAATCGTCAGCTTGCAAAAACGGTGCGAGAGGAGCTAGTCCCGCTTATTATTAAAGCCGTCATTCTTGGGTGGTATGAATCGATCAGTATGAATCGAGTTTCTCGGTGAATGTAAGGCTTATTTCTGGGCTCTACGGAGGACGGATTATTGAAGGATCAGGTTCGAGCAGAACTCATCCAATGGGCGAACGTATTCGGAACGCTATTTTTAATAAAATCGGTGCCGAGGTTGAGGGTTCAGAGGTTTTAGATGCTTTTGCAGGTAGTGGAGCGCTTGGTCTCGAAGCGCTTAGTCGTGGTGCAAAAAATGTCACTTTTATTGAGCGTGATCGTATTGCTCAAAAAATCATTAGTAATAACATTACATTATTGAGTGTCGAAGGTCAGTCATCTCTGATAAAAGCACCTGTTTCAAGTTGGGTAAAGTCGTCCCGCAAGCAATTTGATCTCATCTTCGCCGACCCACCATATCACGACCCGCAGTTATCCACAGTTTCAGAATTGTTTGGGCTATTAAAACCCAATGGGCTTATGGTACTATCATACCCAGGTAGAAGTGAGACGCTGGCCGAAACGGGAGTTGTTGTGGTGGACAATCGTAGTTACGGAAATGCAGCAATTGCTTATTACCGAAAAGAAGACGCTTAGGCGTCTTCTTTTCTTTTTATGTGTGTGAACATATATCTCCCAAATCAAAAAGCAGGCCAGCCGACCTGCTTTTTGATTTGGTGCGCGCGAAAGGACTTGAACCTTCACGCCCGAAAGCACTAGCTCCTAAGGCTAGCGTGTCTACCAATTCCACCACGCGCGCACGATACGTTGAATTATAACAGATACCGACTCGAATGTCACCAGTCTTCTCAATACTGCTAAAGCTTGTGCTATCATAGAGACAAAGCATACCAATGAGGGCAGAAATGAATAAAATTGCAGTATATCTGAATGAGCATTTACTTGGTGAGGTGACCAGTTCAAAAGCAATGCGACGACGCTACAGCCGTGACGGAAGTGTACTCACTATTACACCTGAAATTATTGCGTTTCCACGTATTACAAATGATATCCGTAAAGTTGCCCGATTCTCTTGGCAGCTAGCTGAAAAAGGACATCCACTTGGGTTGACTGTGCGCGGTGTGGGAAGTGATCCAACCGGAGCGGCAATAGGTAAGGGCATGATCCTGAGCACCGCAACCCATCTTAATAACATCTTAACTATTCTACAAAAGGACCGTCTTGTTCAAGTGCAGCCAGGCGTTACATTCGAAGCACTTAATAACGCACTAAAATGGCAGGGTCTCTCTTTGCCAAATTCTCCACAAAACGAACGCTACGGCACTATCGGTGGTGCGATCGCCACAAATAGCCTTGGAAGTACCGGTGAGGTCAGTAGTGCAATAGAGAAGTTAGAAATCGTACTTGCGAACGGGGACTTAATTGAGACTGGCCGCATTAACAAGCACGACCTTAACAAGAAGCTTGGTTTGCAAACCTTCGAAGGTGAGATTTACCGTAAGATTGAAGGTTTGATTGAAGATAACGACGAATTAATCAAACAACTCGCCGCTGATCGAACTCGCGATAACATTGGCTACAAGAGCCTATCGCTCGTCAAAGAAAAAGATGGTTCATTTGACCTGACTCCGTTATTCATCGGAAGCCAAGGAACGCTCGGTATTATTTCAGAGATTGTTTTAAAAACGCAGTTCTATAAAGAAAAGACGATTGCCATTGCTGTTGTCGGTGATTCTGGTATGGCTCGCGATATTACTGATCGCTTAGTCGAACTAAGCCCTTCGACACTCAAGACCATTGATGGCGAGCTGTTTCGTCGTGCTGCTGAACTTGGTGCGCAGGCAAGTCTTCTAGGCTCAGTTGATTCTATCGGTACGGTAATTTACGTTGAATTTGGAGATGCAAACGATCGAATCCAGCTGAATAAGTTGAAAAAGATGCGTAAGCTGCTGAGCAAGCTAAGCGTAGGGATGATCGATTCATCTGACCATCAAATCGATGATTTTGAGGCCGTTCTTTCGATCGGTGATTCACTTCGACGTGCGGGTAATGACGATGCGATTGCACTGCCAATTATCGACGGCGCATTTGTTCCTGCGGGGCGACGCGAAGCGTTTACCGAAGCTTTGGCTGAACTCGCGACTAAGCATCACCTTGAACTGCCACTAACCACTAATGTACTTACGGGCACAATCGATGTTTTCCCAGTCTTGAAACTTGATGTTATCAGTGACAAGCAAAAACTATTCCGCCTTATTACCGACTATGCTGATCTCGTGACAAAATCCGATGGTGCATTCGTGAGTGATGGCGCTGAAGGCCGTTTGAAGGCAAATGCCGCTTGGGCAACGTTGACTGCTGACGAAGTTTCATTATACGAACAGCTTCGTACTGTCTTTGACCCGTTCTCGACCTTGAACCCAGACGTCAAGCAGAAGAACGAGATTCGTAGCCTAGTTGCGGCACTTCGTCCTTCGTATGATGCTACAGACTTTATATCTTAATCTGATATAATTTAGCGTGGATATGCGCGCGTGGCGGAACTCAATATGAGTAGACGCGCTCGCGCAGAACAAGATACATGCGCGCGTGGCGGAATTGGTAGACGCGCTAGCTTCAGGTGCTAGTGTCAGCAATGACGTGGAGGTTCAAGTCCTCTCGCGCGCACCACATAAAAAACAGCCCTAGAAGGCTGTTTTTTATGTTTAGATAAGATTATTATTTTGTCCGACCCCCAGAAGGTGCATGGGGGTCGGACGCATTCGCTAATGAAGGACAGGAAAGCCGATAACTTTCTCGGGCTCCAGGGTGTCTCCCTCGGCCAGAAAGGTGCATTCAGCAACGCCTCGGATGTAGAACTTTGTGCTGTCGTTAATCGATGTGAATGGCGGCGAAGCCTGGGCATCGATGATAACAGCAGAGCTACCGTCTTCCTTTCCGTGTCCAAGGTATTGCCAATCGCAGGGGTCATTCCATCCAACTGCGATTGCTGACCACTCTCGGACGATCAGTACCTTGCCTGCTTCATCAAGGGTGATGCTCTTGATGGGCCCCCGGAATGAGTCGCCATCTTCGAATGATTCAAAATCACGTCCAATGAGAGACGGGCCGGCAAGTAGTTCCTCCCATGCGGTTGACATACCTTCTCCTTACTCGATGCTCCACTATACTCCTAAGAGCAATGGCTACTTTTATTAGAGCATTGATTAAGTTCCGAAGCAATCTTAAGTGCAATGGGATATACTTAACTGATGCAAGAAGAAATTATTGGTGTCGGACCGCACCCTGAACCCTGGCCAACTGATGCAAAGTACGACCGAATGCTCCTTAAAGATGGAGATAAGCGTAATGTTTTGGATAAATACCACTATTGGACTGTAGCGGCAATTAAAGCTGATCTTGATGAAAATCGGATTGGGCTCGAGATCGCGATCGAAAACCTGCAACGTGATTACAACATGGGAACAATTGTCCGTGTTGCAAACGCTTTCAATATCCAACGAGTGCATATTATTGGGCGTAAGCAGTGGAACAAACGTGGAGCTATGGTGACTGACTTATATATGAATATTCAGTATCACGACGACGTGAAAAGTTTTAAAGAAGCTATGGACCGTGCGAAACGCGAGCTTATCGCAGTTGATATTGTTGATGGCGCAAAAGGCCTCCACGAATCAACACTTCCAGCTAATGCAGTGCTGGTATTTGGTGCCGAAGGCCCGGGCCTCAGTAAAGAGCTTTTGAACGTTGCAGCGCAAACAATTATGATTGAACAATTTGGTTCAACTCGCTCCGTAAACGTTGGTGTTGCTGCCGGTATTACGATGTACGCCTGGTTGCAACAAAACTCGTTGACCCGCTAGATGTAGCGTGCCATACTGAAAGTATGAGCAATGTGCGCACTCGGTCTAGTCCTGAGAAGCCACAGCAAGAGCTGAGGTTTACTGCGAGTGACCCGGTCTTGGATGAAGCACTTGCAATGCTTGAACGTGATGGAGAAGTGCATCGTCAGAGAATACTTGATGAACCTGAAAAGAGACATCCGAGCTTCCTTCCTAGAAAACTGTTTTTATTTGCAATGAAACGTATTGAGATTGATACAGGTGACTTTTTTGAAGGCCGGAGTCAGAACTATTCTACTTTCGAGCAATACAGAGAAGCAATTAAGAGTCTTTCGAGCCGCGGCCAGAAAAAGTTCAAACTCGATCCGAGACTTTTGACGTACCGTTCTGGCGGTTTAAAAGGTCCAATTAGGGGAGTTGGGCTGCTGCTGAAGATTGATCCACTCGATGTCGATACGATTATCGCACCCCCATTTCTTGGAACAACCAAATCTCTGGATGGTTTAAATGAAACGCAGAGATCAAGCGTCACTTCTAACAACCAAACTTTACTCGATGCACGAAAAGATCTACGAATTCCTTTGAGGTATGAAATTGGGCGTATCGCAGAACATCCCGAAGAGGCTCTAGAAAGGCTAGCTGCAGTATTGGAGCTAGGTGTCGTTGTAACAGGCATGACGATTGTGCCGTCGTATCCACGTACGGCACGTAATGCAGATATTTTCGCTACCGACACTATACAGGCTCGAACTTATAAAAGAGTTGATGAATATTTCTCTAATGAACTTGCTGAAGATCCTGCGCCACACGCGCCTGATGCGGAAATGAAAAATGCCAGTTAGTAATTAAAAAGAATCTTAACTTGTCAGTCCAAGGTGAAAATGAGACAATGCTTACAGATATGAGTACACTTTCATCACAACCCTACAAAGGGACCCGCGACTACTTCCCGGAAGATAAGCGAACCCAAAACTACATCTTTAATACTTGGCGTAAGGCTGTCGAGAGTTTTGGGTATGAGGAATACGGTGCACCAATCTTAGAGCCACTTGATATTTATGCGGCTAAAAGTGGTCAAGAACTCGTTAATGACCAAACTTACGTCTTTACAGATCGTGGTGGGCGTACGGTTGCAATTCGCCCAGAAATGACCCCAACGATTAGTCGTATGGTCGCAGCTCGCCGCCAAGAACTAGCGTACCCAGCTCGTTTGTATTCAATCGCAAACTTTATGCGATACGAACGTCCGCAGCGTGGCCGTGAGCGTGAGTTCTGGCAGCTGAACGTTGATGTATTTGGCGTAGACCAAGTCACTGCTGATATTGAAATCGTCACAATCGCCGATACGATCCTTAAATCTTTTGGGGCAAAAGATGGCGACTATGTTATCCGCATCAATAACCGCAAATTCATTAACTTCATGATGGTGCAGTACCTTGGGCTGGATGAAGTGCAGTCACAGCAGATGACAAAACTATTTGATCGTCGTAATAAAATCACCGAACAAGATTTTAAAGAACAGGCAATCTTAATTTTTGGAACAGAACTACCTGGTGACGAACGATTTGAAAAAATCAATCAGTTATTGAATGCAACAACGATTGAACAACTCCCAGAAGAGTTCAAAGAAAGCAGTGCGTTAGAGGAATTACGTGCGGTTTTTACTGGTCTTTCAAAAGCCGGAGTGACAGCGGCTATATTCGATGCGACACTTATGCGCGGTCTTGATTACTACACCGGAACTGTTTTTGAGGTATTCGATACGCACCCAGATAACAACCGCTCATTGTTTGGGGGTGGTCGCTACGATGGACTGGTCGGTATGTTTGGCGCTGAACCAATCTCGGCTGTCGGTATGGCTCCGGGTAACACGATGATCGAAAACTTCCTCAGCGTTCGCGGACTTTTGCCTGAACAAAAATCACTGACGAAACTATACATTGTTGTTATTGAAGATGCTTTAGATAAAGCGAACCAGGTCGCGAAAGAACTTCGGGCGGCTGGTATTAATACCGAAGTAGATATTACGACTCGTAAGATTGATAAGAAGATTAAAACCGCTTCAAAAAAGAATATTGAATACGTGTTATTCGTCGGTGAAAACGATATCGATACCTACTCATTAAAGAGTTTAATTAGCGAAGACGAGCAAAAACTTTCGATCGCCGACATCATCGCACGATTTGCCTAGTCTTTCCACCTCTGTTATAATTAATCAAATGGAGACTACACTTAAATACCTATCTGACACAAAAGTGACACTAACTATTACCGTTGGTGCCCTCGAACTTGGTGAAGCCGAGCAAGTTGCGCTCGTGAAACTAAGTAAATCAACTAAAGTTCCCGGCTTCCGCGCTGGAAAAGTTCCCGCAAGCATTGCTGCGAAACATGTAAACCCACAAGCTTTGCAAGAGCAAGTTATGGATGACGCAATCAGCCGTGCTGTAGCAGAAGCGTTTATGCGAGAAAAACTGCAACCACTTGATCGTCCAAACGTCGAAGTAAAGAAATTCGTTCCGGGTGAAATTCTTGAATTTACCGCTGAAGTTGAAGTACTTCCAAAGATCGAGCTTGGTGATTACAAGAAACTTTCTGCCAAGCAGGCAAAAGTAAAAATCGACGACAAAGAAATTGATGAAACACTCGAACGTATGCGCGCAGCACAGGCAACTAAAAAAGAAGTCACTCGTGCAGCTGCTGAAGGCGACGAAGTGGTAATTGATTTCGTTGGTAAAAAAGACGACGTCGCATTTGATGGCGGAACTGCAACTGATTACACGCTGAAACTTGGCGCTGGGCAATTTATTCCAGGCTTTGAAGAAGGTATTACGGGACAAAAGATCGGTGAAACATTCGACCTTAACCTTGATTTTCCTGCGGATTATCACTCAGCAGATCTCGCTGGTGAAAAAGTTGTGTTTACGGTAACACTTAAAAAGATTCTTGAATCAGAACTCCCTGAAGTAAATGATGAGTTTGCCAAAGCTGCTGGTCCATTCAAAAACTTGCAAGAATTAAAAGACGACATTAAACACGAACTAACAAAGCAAAAAGAGCGTGATGCTGGCGAAAAGTTCAAAGACTCGCTCATTACTGAGCTGGTTGAAAAAAGCAAAGTACCCGTACCTGAGATCTTAGTTGAAGACCAAATGCGTTCTATCGAGCGTGACTTCGAACAGAACCTTATGTACCAAGGACTTGAAATTAGCAGCTACCTGACAACCAACGGTTTCAAGGACATCGAAACGTGGCGCGAAACAGAAGTTCGTCCAACCGCGCTAAAACGTGTTCAGGCTGGACTCGTGTTGGCCGAACTGACAAATGCTGAAAAGGTAAGTGCGTCTGATGCTGAAGTTGACGAGCATGTTGAAGTGCACAAGCAACAGTACCAAAACAATCCTGAAGCTTTGAAACAATTCGAGACTCCAGAGGTTCGTCGTGATATCGCAAACCACTTCATTACCGAAAAAACGATTCAACACCTTGTCGAATTGAATGGTGGTGTTGTTACTCACTCGCACTAAATATTTGGTCGAGGTAATTAATTAGCACTCTATTGCAACGAGTGCTAATTTTATATATACTTATTACATGAAACCATCGAATTATCTTGTACCAACAGTAGTCGAAAAATCTTATGACGGCGAGCGTGCCTATGACATCTACTCACGCCTTTTGAAGGAACGTATTATCTTCCTCGGTGAAGACGTGAATGAACATACCGCCAACGTTGTTGTGGCGCAGTTGCTGCACCTTGCCTACGAAGACCCTAAAAAAGATATTAAACTCTATATCAATAGTCCAGGCGGAAGCGTTTATGATGGTCTGGCGATCTATGACACCATCCAGCACATCAAACCTGATGTTCAAACGATTGGTATTGGTTTACAGGCAAGTATGGGCGCATTCCTTCTCTCAAGCGGTACAAAAGGCAAGCGATTCGCACTTCCTAGTAGTCGTATTATGATCCACCAACCATCGAGTGGAACTCAAGGTAAGATTACTGACCAAGAGATTACGCTAAAGGAAGGTATTTTCCTAAAAAAGATGCTCAATGAAATCCTTGCGAAAAACACGGGACAGAAAATCTCAAAAATCGAGAAAGACGTTGAGCGTGATTACTGGATGAGTGCTAAGGAAGCAAAAGACTACGGCATTATTGACGAAGTGATTACGAAGGCGTCGTAGTTTTGGGTGTAGTCTGACCTAGATAATCGTTTAGTGAGGGTTGGTCGATGTTAGTGCCACGAACTCCACGAACGAGGCTACCGATCTTACTGTCCGATATCATAATGGCCAATGAGGGCGTTCGGGTGTAGATATTTCGAGCGACTCTTCCGTAGATCGAACGACTCAATGGGTAGCGCTCCCTCATCTTAGCGGTATATTCGTTCATCGCTTGGTCTGCTTCTGACCCGATGTAGCCTGAATCTTCAAGAAGTCGAGATATTTGATCAGCGTGCTTTGCGTAAGGTCGCTGATATTCAAGTGCGTGTCCGATCATAAGCTGACCATGTAATGGAACTAGGTTTATAGTTCCTGTACCATCAATTTTCACAGGTTGCGGGTCAAATGGAGTCGAAGATAATGTGACGAGGGGTTCACCTTCTGGGTGAACACGGTCGTATAGGCCCCATACTTCGTCATTTAGCGGACGAAATTGCTTCGTTAATAAACAATCAAGGGCTGCACCGCCTATAACTGAATAGCTCTCTTGAAGCTCCCCGGTAGCATCGAGAACGTCTACATCTTGGAACCGATGCGATGTGCCAAAATTTTGTGATATTTGTGCAATGTCATCACCTAGGAGTGCGGCTCGTCCGTATGAACCTACTAAAAGGAATCTTTTCTCTTGGGCTAAGATTTCGAATGTACGTTTAACAGAGGGATGGATTTCTGGCATTATTATTCATGCATCATAATATCTTGGTGAGATTAATGCAATGTAATCTAAAAAATCTACCTGAAGAGTATTGATTAATTCTTAATTCAAATGCATAATAGGTACTAAGAAGTAGTGTAGCCCTGGTTTTTCATGTGTTTCGTATGTCTTCAAAAGGATGTGGCAGTCCCTATTGGAGCGAAAGTAACGACCAGCGGTTAAGGGAATCTTCCAAGCCAAAGAACCCTTCTCATTCCTATGATCATTAAGGAATGAGTCTAACAACAATTTAACTGCGAGGATCATATACGCCTATGGCAACCCCTAAACGTGCAGACGCGAAGCGTGTTTTCTTTACCAAAGATGACACAGCCCTAGCTCTCCCTAACTTAATCGATCACCAACGGTCATCATGGCAAGAATTTGTCGAAACTGGACTTGGTGAAATTTTCGCAGAACTTAACCCAATCGATGACTATACTGGTCAGAAGTTGGCGCTTCGTTTTGGTAAGTACGCTTTTGAAGAACCAAAACACTCAGAGCTTCACGCCAAAGAAAACAACCTGACATTTGACGCACCGCTTAAAGCTGTCGTTGAACTAACTAACAAGGTGACCGGTGAAGTGAAAGAACAAGAAATCTACCTTGGTGACTACCCATGGATGACTGAACGTGGAACTTTCATTATTAACGGTACTGAACGCGTGGTTGTTTCTCAGCTTATTCGTTCTGCTGGTGTGTTCTTTACCGCTGACCGCCTCGCTACTCGTAACAACTATGGTGCGAAACTAATTCCTGGCCGTGGCGCATGGCTTGAATTCGAAACAGCATCAAATGGTGCGATCTTCGTAAAGATCGACCGTCGTCGTAAACTGCCTGTAACGACACTATTCCGAGCACTTGGCTACAACAAGACATCTGAAATCAAAGCTCTCTTTGAAGATGTTGATACTGGCGAAGTAAAATACATTGACGCAACACTTGATAAAGACCCAGCACGTGGTACGAACGAAGCCCTCATTGAGGTCTACCGTCGTCTTCGTCCAGGTGACCTTGCAACCGTTGACAACGCACGTTCAATGATCGAACGTATGTTCTTTGACTTCAAACGATTCGACTACAGCCGTGTCGGACGTTACAAGTTGAACCAACGTCTTGGTATTTCTGTACCTAACACAACTGAAAACCGCGTTTTCATGGTGAAAGACCTCGAAGCTATCGTTAAGGAAATTATTCGCCTTAACAATTCTCAGGACCTTCCTGATGACATCGACGCACTTTCAAACCGACGCGTAAAACTCGTTGGTGAGCTTGTTGCTCGTCAGTTCCGTGTTGGTATGCTTCGTATGCAACGTAACGCGATGGACCGAATGTCTATGTCTGACATCGAAAACGTTTCACCTAACCAACTTATTAACGCTCGTCCTGTTGTGGCTGCGGTTCGTGAATTCTTCGCGAGTTCACAGCTTTCGCAGCTTATGGACGAGACAAACCCACTGGCTGAACTTGCGCACAAGCGACGCCTTTCATCAATGGGTCCTGGTGGACTTTCCCGTGAGCGTGCCGGATTTGATGTCCGTGACGCCCACCCAACTCACTATGGACGTCTTTGTACTGTTGAGACACCAGAAGGTGCCAACATTGGACTCGTACTTAACCTTGCGTCATACGCACGTATTAACGAGTATGGTTTCATTGAAACTCCTTACCTAAAGGTTGAGAATGGCAAAGTAACCAACAAGGTTGTCTACCTCGACGCTTCAGAAGAAGCAGTTGAAGTGATTGCTGACGCCGGTGCTGAGCTGAATGCTGACGGTACATTTGCTGCTGTTCGTCTTAGTGCTCGTAACGGACTCCTTCCAGAGCAAGTTGACGCGACTGAAGTGACATTTATGGACGCAGCCAACAAACAAATTCTTGGAGCGACCGCATCACTTGTCCCATTCGTTGAAAAGAACCGTGTTGACCGTTCGTTGATGGCCGCAAGCATGCAGAAGCAAGCTGTGCCACTATTGCAACCTGAATCTCCAGTTGTGGGAACAGGTATCGAACGTGAAATCGCGATTAACACAAGTCAACTCGTTGTTGCTGAAGCTGACGGTGAAGTTGTTCGTGCTGACGGTGAAGAAGTGCATGTTAAATATGCAACTGGCCTAAAAACTTACAAACCAGTTCACTTTATCAAGTCAAACGACGACCGTTCAATCAACCAAAAAGTTCGTGTTGAACGTGGCCAAAAGCTAAAAGCCGGTGACGTTATCATCGAAGGTGCGTCTGTAGCTGAAGGTGAAATCGCACTTGGTCGTGACCTTCTTGTGGCGTACATGCCATGGTCTGGTTACAACATGGACGACGCGATCGTACTTTCACGACGCCTCGTACAAGATGACACTCTGACAAGCATTAACATCAAGGACTACACAGTTGAAGTCCGTGAGACAAAACTTGGTCCAGAGATTGTGACTCGTGACATCCCTAACGTATCTGAAGAATCACTTCGTCACCTTGACGAGAACGGTATCGTTCAACTTGGTTCAGAAGTGAAGTCTGGTGATGTACTTGTTGGTAAGATTACCCCTAAGGGTGAACAAGAACTTTCATCTGAAGAGCGACTGCTTCGTGCAATCTTCGGTGAAAAAGCCAAGGATGTTCGTGATACATCACAACGTATGAACACAGCCGGTGGCGGTAAAGTCGTCGGAGTAAAGATCTTCTCTCGTGAGAACGGTCACGAACTCAAGGCTGGTGTACTCATGCAAATTCAAATCTTCGTTGCTCAGTTCCGTAAAATCTCAGTTGGTGACAAGCTTGCTGGACGTCACGGTAACAAGGGTGTCGTTGCGCGAATTCTTCCTATCGAAGATATGCCATTCATGGAAGACGGAACGCCTATTGACGTCGTCTTGAACCCACTCGGTGTCCCATCTCGTATGAACATCGGACAGCTCTTTGAAGCACACCTTGGTTTGGCTGCACGTGCCCTTGGGTACAAGGTTGCAACGCCTCCATTCAATGGTGTACCTGACGAGACTATTTCTGACGAACTTGAAAAAGCTGGTTTCGCACGTGATGGTAAGAGTCAACTATTTGACGGCCGTGACGGTCAACCATTCGAAGAACGAACAACAGTTGGTGTGATGCACATGCTGAAGCTTCACCACATGGTGAGTGACAAGATTCACGCCCGTTCAACCGGTCCTTACACAATGGTCACGCAACAACCACTTGGTGGTAAAGCGCAAAATGGTGGACAGCGATTCGGAGAGATGGAAGTCTGGGCACTTGAAGCTTATGGTGCTGCGGCAACACTTCAAGAAATGCTTACGATCAAGTCTGACGACGTGTACGGACGTGCTAAAGCCTACGAATCAATCATTAAAGACGAACCAATTGTTGGTCCAAAGCTTCCAGAAAGCTTTAACGTCCTCGTGAAAGAACTTCAAGGTCTTGGGCTTCGTGTTGACCTACTCGACGAATCAGCCGATGCTGTTGTTGATGCTGAACAGGTGATTGGAAGCGTTATTAACGGTTCTCCAGTCTCTGCTGCAAGTGTTCACGGTGACGAAGAAGAAATCGAAACAATCCTTGATGAAGCTGATGAAATCGGTGACATTGAAGACGGAATGTCTATCCAGGATATTGATGAAATAGAAGAAATTAAGGAGGAGGCGTAATATGTCACGAGTACTAGTGAACAACGGCATCGCTGACTTTGACGCTATCCGACTTTCTGTCGCTAGCCCAGAAGATGTCATCAAATGGAGTTATGGTGAGGTTACAAAACCTGAAACTATTAACTACCGAACTCAGAAACCTGAGCGTGATGGTCTTTTCTGTGAACGAATCTTCGGTCCAGTTAAAGACATCAACCCACACGATAACAAGCTAAAGGGTGTTCGTTCTCGCGAAGCAGCTGTCGACAAGAATGGTGACCTAGTTACTAAGTCTATCGTCCGTCGTGAGCGAATGGGACACATTCAACTCGCAAGTCCAGTTGCGCACATCTGGTTCATGCGCGGTACGCCATCAGCAATGTCATTGCTACTTGGTATTACTGTTCGCAACCTCGAGCGCATCGCGTACTTTGCAACATATGTCATCTTAAAAACTGACGATGCGACGCGTGACAAGTTCCTTGCGGACCTTGAAGCTGAAACTGAAGCTGGTCGTGTTGCAATTAAAATGCGTTACGAAAAAGACGCTGAAGTTGAAAACGCTGACGTAAAAGTACTTGCTGAAGGTCAGACAAAAGAAATTGAAGAGTTGAACGAAGCGTATACTGTCAAAAAAGCACAGCTCGAGAGTCTCGTACAGAACGCTCTCATTTCTGAAGTTGATTTCCGTAATCTTCCTGAAGAATACCAAGACATTGCTGAAGTTGGTATGGGTGGAGTCGCACTTAAGGCACTTCTTGATAACATCAACCTTGCTGAACTTATCGCGCAGTTGACTGAAGAAGTTGCTGGTGCGAAGGGTCAACGCGAGAAGAAGCTATTAAAGCGCCTCAAGGTACTTGAAGGAATGCTTTCAGCTGGAATCAAGCCAAGCAGCCTCTGTTTGACTGTCCTGCCTGTTATTCCACCGGACCTTCGTCCAATGGTACAGCTCACAGGTGGTCGTTTTGCAACATCTGACCTTAACGACCTTTACCGTCGTGTGATCAACCGTAACAACCGTTTGAAGAAACTGATGGAACTAAACGCTCCTGAAGTGATCCGCCGAAACGAAATGCGTATGTTGCAAGAAGCAGTTGATGCTTTGATCGACAACTCAGCGGCTCGTGGTGGTCGTGCAGTGAACGCAACAGGTGGCCGACGCCGTCTGAAATCTATCTCTGACATGCTCAAGGGTAAGCAGGGACGATTCCGCCAGAACCTTCTTGGTAAGCGTGTTGACTACTCTGGACGTTCAGTCATCGTGGTTGGTCCAAAGCTTAAGATTTCAGAATGTGGTCTGCCAAAGCAGATGGCACTCGAACTCTTCAAACCTTTTGTTATTCACTGGCTTATTGCAGGTGAGTACGCACACAACATTCGTTCAGCAACACGTTTGATTGAAGCTGGCGAAGCAGTCGTTTGGGACGCCCTTGATGCGGTTATTGCCGGCAAGTATGTTCTATTGAACCGTGCGCCGTCACTTCACCGTCTTTCAATCCAGGCCTTCATGCCTAAGTTGGTTGAAGGTAAGGCGATTCAGCTTCACCCACTCGTCGCAAACGGTTTCAACGCCGACTACGACGGTGACCAAATGGCTGTTCACCTTCCACTTTCAAAGCAGGCACAGCAAGAAGCTCGTGAACTCATGAGCGCAACTGCTAACCTGTTGAAGCCAGCCGATGGTGCGCCAGTGCTTTCAATTGCACAGGACATCGTGCTTGGTAACTACTACCTGACATACAACAAACCTTCTGCTCAGACTGATGTACGCAAGTCATACAGTTCTGTCTATGAAGCTGAAATGGCATACGAAAGCCACCACATCCAACTCCAGACACCAATCCGTGTGTTTGCGAAGGGTCAAATGCGCGAAACAACTCTTGGTCGTGTCTTCTTCAACGAAGTGCTTCCAAAAGACTTCCCATACGACGATGATGTACAGAACAAGAAGCAACTCAAGAAGGTCCTAAACGACATCTTTGAGACATACGGCGCAGAAATGACTGCTCAAACAGCTGACCGCATGAAGGGACTCGCGTTCCGTTTTGCGACAATCGCTGCCGTATCAACTGGTAAAGACGACTACGTTGAATTCCCAGAAACTGACGCCTTCATCGCTGAAGGTGACGCAAAGACAACACTCATTAGTGAACAATTCAACCAAGGTTTGATTACCGAAGAAGAACGATACACATTGACTGTTGCAACTTGGCGTGGTGTTGTTCGTACGATCACAGAGTTCCTTACAGAACGCCTGAAGACTATGGATACCAGCGTTTCAGTCATGGTCTACTCTGGTGCACGTGGTGATATCTCGAACATTCAGCTTGCTAGCGCCATGATCGGTATCATGGTTGACGCAACGAACCGAGAGATTGAGCTTCCTATTCGATCAAGCTACAAAAAAGGTCTTTCGTCACTTGAGCAATTCGTTGCGACTCGTGGTTCACGTAAGGGTCTGATTGACACAGCCTTGAAGACTGCCGACTCAGGATACCTAACTCGTCGTTTGGTTGACGTGTCACAAGATGTCTTCACCGTTGAAGATACACCTGGTGATGATGACGGATTTGCGATTTACCGTGCTGAAACAGAACTCACAATGATCGACTTCCGTAACCGTCTTTACGGACGATTCACGGCTGAAGACGTTGAAGGTCACATTAAAGCAGGCGAGCTCATCACTCGTGAAATCGCTGCTGCAATCGAAGCCGACAAGTCTATCGATCAAGTAAAGATTCGTTCAGTCCTTTCAACAAAGAACCTTCGTGGTGTGCCTCAATCAAGCTACGGTATCGACATGTCGACTAACCAGCTTGTTGCCAAAGCACAACCAGTTGGTGTCATCGCAGCTCAGTCTGTCGGTGAGCCTGGTACACAGCTTACGTTGAACACCTTCCACCATAGTGGTGTCTCTGAAAGTGACATCACCCAGGGTCTCCCACGTGTGGAAGAGCTCTTCGAAGCCCGTTCTCCAAAGGGACAAGCATATGTTACTGAAGTAACTGGTCTTGTTGAGCAATGGGAAGATGGCAAGAAGTATATCGTTCAAGTTACTCCAGAAGCTGGTCACGTTGAGCAAATCGCTCTTGAAGGCCGAACCGCTGGCGTGAAATCTGGTGCAAACGTAAAGGTTGGTGACGTTCTCGCTTCTGGCGAGAGTGAATCAAAGCCGATTGTTGCTCCATTCGATGGTGTGGTTGAAGTAACGGATGAGTTCCTTATCCTTGCTGCAAACGCAAGCTCACCAGTACGCTACGAAATTCCTGGCAACCACCAACTGACTGTAAAGTCTGGTGACATGGTTGAAGCGGGTGATCGTTTGACAGGTGGTTCACTCAACCTGCACGATATCATGCGCCTTAAGGGTATCGAAGCAACACAGCGATACATCATCAACGAAGTGCTTCGTATCTACGCGGCACAGGGTCAAGACGTTGCGAACAAGCACCTTGAGATCATCGTTCGACAGATGTTTAGCCGTGTCCAAGTTGAAGACCCAGGTGATAGTTCATTCGTCACAGGTGACATCGTGTCACGTGCTGCCGTTATGGAAGCAATCGAGAAGTTAGCGGCTGAAGGTAAAGAAACTGTTGCCTTTACACAACTCCTTCTTGGTATCACAAAAGTCTCAATCTGGTCTGATAGCTTCCTATCTGCTGCATCGTTCCAAGATACTACTCGTGTCTTGATCAACGCGGCAATCAGTGGTCGTATCGACCGATTGAACGGTTTGAAAGAAAACGTGATCATCGGACGCAAGATTCCAGTCGGAACCGGTGTTGATAGTGCAACTGCACTTGATACACTCGACGACGACGAAGTTGCGGCTGATATTCTCGAAGACGTCGAACTCGCTGCCTAGTTATCTAAGTACGCAAAGCATCATAGCCTCACCTCGGTGGGGCTATTGCTTTTTATTGGTATTTATGATATGATTATAAGATAATGTTTGAGACTAAGAATTCGAGTCAACTTGGGGACGTCTTCCCGACAGTTGTAGTAGGCTGTGAGTATGGTAAAGATGTTGAAGCAATTGACATCGACCTGCAGAGTGTTACTTCTTACTTACGCGAAAAAGGTATGAGCGATAAACAGATCTTAGGGTTAACTATAGATTTTACGGACAAAGTGCGAGAGCCGGTGCCGAATAGGAAAGATCTTTCAACGGTAAGTCACGGGGAGTATTTTGAAGATCCGGACAGAGTGGTGGTTTACAGGCCGGAGATACAGAAGCAGTCTACGATTAACATACGTAAACCAGATGGCAAGAAATATAGAGTAACGTTTGGAATTGACGAAACGCTTGAAGCGGATGTGAATGATACGATCGTTCATGAGCTTGAACACTTCATTCTTAAAGAAGACGATGCGTTAAAACAACAAAACATAGATTACCGTAGCGAAAAGATAAAGGAATACGTAGGTAGAGTTACTTATACGAAAAAACAAATGGTATTGCTAGCTTCAGGAGCTTTGGCGCCGGGATTAGTTATAGCGAGTGTCGCAGAGCTAAACGATGCAGCTAACGGTGAAGCAGAATTGCTCGGTATGATGTTTGGTCTTGCGCTTATTGGCGTAGACGGAATGAGGCGGATTATTACACTATTGAAAATAATGCGCGACGAATCATACAACCTATATTTAAATAAACCAGAAGAGATATTGGCGCGTAAAGCTGCGAGCGAATACAGTGCTTCGAATCTTATAAAGATTGAACCTATTAAAACCCACTACGCCGAAAATGACCCTGCATATAATATGCTTCTTGTATTAGCTCAACGGAAAGGCGCGGTGAGCGCAGAGGATATCGCATTTCAGCTTGAAACGAAGGTAGGTATTGATGAATCCGACCATGGCCTAGACAAAACACTTTAACCTTGGTATAATCAACGGTGAGTTTCCGTCTATCTATTACAAAGCAGTGTACAAGTTTTGTAACAAGGATAGACACTGGTTACTGAGGATGCTGACCTCTATAACCCACCCGTAGAATGATTCTGCACCCATTCACTAGAATGGAATAATTAATTGAAGTAATAACGAAAGTTTATTTTTAATGCCAACAATCAACCAACTCGTTCGTAAGCCTCGTAAGACTGCTAACCAGAAGAGCAAATCTCCTGCGCTTGGCCGTATTCACAATGCGCTGAAAACTCGTTACTACGATCAAAATGCTCCACTTAAGCGTGGTGTATGTATCAAGGTAACAACCAAAACACCTAAAAAGCCTAACTCGGCGCTTCGTAAAGTTGCACGTGTTCGTTTGACTAATGGTCAAGAAGTCTGGGCTTACATTGGTGGAGAAGGTCACAACCTTCAAGAGCACGCCGTCGTACTTGTACGTGGTGGACGTGTGCCAGACCTTCCAGGTGTTCGTTACCACATCGTTCGTGGTGCACTCGACCTTCAAGGCGTTAACAACCGTAAGCAAGGCCGTAGCAAATACGGTACAAAGATGGAGACTAAGTAATGCCACGTAAAACTACTGCCAGCCTACAACGTGTTCTTTCACCAGACCGCCGCTACCAAAGCGTCCTTGTGCAACGTTTGATTAACAAATCTATGCTTGATGGCAAGAAGCTTACTGCTGAAAAGGCTGTCTATACAGCACTTGAAACTGCAGCCAAGAAACTTGACGTTGAAAGCCCACTTGAAGTATTCGAACGTGCGCTCAAGAACATCTCACCAAACTTCGAAGTTAAATCTCGTCGTGTTGGTGGTGCTAACTACCAGATTCCATTCCCAGTTGCCGGACACCGTCAGCTTCACTACTCATTCTCATGGTTAGTACAAGCTGCACGTGGACGTAAGGGCATTCCTTATAGCCAACGTCTTGCGCTTGAAATCGTTGATGCATACAACGAAACTGGTGCTGCCTTCAAGAAAAAAGAAGACACACACAAAATGGCCGAAGCCAACCGTGCTTTTGCTCACTTCGCTCGAAGCTAATTTTAGCAACTTGCAACATTATTCCCGGATTCGTCCGGGTTTTTTGTTCCTTATCCTCTAAGGTGTTATAATCACACAAATATTACCGAAAGTCAGTGAGTCTATTTTGGAATTCATCCAGTCATCGTCAGTCTATACCTCACTTCATCCTGAAATATCGGGAAGAATTCAAGCAGGTGCTGAAATAGTTGGAGATATTTCAAATGACGACGACGCCCGGCTCTACGTCGATGCACTGAACGAAGAGCTCCTTGATGCAAAAATGGTAGGGGAGAACGTACAAGTAAATTCCAAGCACATGCTGTGGAGTATGTATAATTTTGATGGAACCTATGAGCCTGTCACCGATAGTAGGCTACTTGCTAAAGAGACTGTTCGGGGAGTATTTGTTGGAGTTGATTTCGTCGATTTGGGTGATAAGATGCGCACTTTAATGTACAAGGTTCGCACGCAGGTAACATCGAACGACGAGTTGGTGGTTCAAGAGATACAAGCTCCGATTGAACGTTCGAGGTTAAGTATTGAAATCACTATCCCCCACAAGGTTGAGCTACGCGGAATATTGAAAAGATCTTTTGACGAACTAAGTGATATTCAGGACCCTTCGTTTCAAGACGATGTGCGCTCGTTAGTTGTAGTGCTGAGAAGTGGCGAAGCATTGAATGAACGTGTGATTCGAAAAGTTGGTGTACTCATAACGCGTTTAATGGCACATGAGGTCCTTATGGCCGATCGAAGAAAAGCAGCTGCGCTAGAATTAATGATGAATGAACTTTTTAATAATGATCGATACTATGACATTAAGGCATTTCAATTTTTCACCAGAAACAAAGCGGGCACATCCGGCGAGTATGTACTACCGCTGAAGTGCACTGCGGGCATAAATGGTGTCGTTGCGATTAACGACTTTATTATAAAAAAGGGTGAGATTGTAGATATTTCAGAGCAATATGCACAGCCTGCGATCGTCTTATTTGATGAAGAAGGTGAAGAAATCTATGTACCCCTGAAGTACGTATCATCTATGAAGGAAATCATAATGAATTGTAATGCGTCACGATTTAGGTATCTGGATATGGGCGCTAAAGAGCGAAAGAGTGCTAAGTCGGTGTCGTTGAATAAAATATCAAAAAGGTTGATTGCAGTGGTGGATGCCGAAAGGATATCTCAGGAGGAAGATAAAATGAGGAGCGCATATGAAGCCGTTATCGTTGCCTGAGAATTTCACTCTCCCTAGCGGCAGTGATATCGAGAGGCTTGTGAGTGGTATCGACGATGAAGCACAACGACAGGGTGGAATTAGAAGGCTGCTTGGACACTATCGAGTTGACCGAAAACATAGCGATGGTTTTTCAACCAATGTACTTTCTCCTCTATCTAAAATTGCTTTAGAGCTTGAGCTTACGGATTCGGACGGTGCTATTCTTGATAAGAATCACTCGCTCGCAAATGCTGCATTCTCGGGAATGCTCTTTGGTGACATTGTGAATACAATCATCTATCCCGAGCTCCATACGACGTATGTGCCTTACAGATATATATTTATTAACCCAAAATATTTGAGACCAAGTGAGATAACGAAATACATTGAGCTTGGTCAAAATAAAACGGGAGCGGGTCGAAGATATTCGCATTATGCAATGGCCGCCCTCCAACTCGATCATTTGACGAGCGATACGCTGATAAAAGTAAATGATTGGTCGTCAAGGCTCATTCCAAGTGAGACGAATCACGAAGCCTTCGTCAAAGGATTCGGTATGACTTTGTATGCGGCATGGGATACTTACACAGATCAATTCGATAAGGAAGGAAGGCCGTACGAGAGTTTGGTTCCGCCGTATTACTCAATCACTAACCGGGGTGACGATACTAGTCAATAGGCTCATTCTCTGCTATAATGATACTAAAGCGCTATTTTTTATGTCAAAAAATAGTATTAATGATTAATTGAGAAAAGAGACGAGACACATGGCACAAAAAAACGTCCAACTAAAAGACTTCCGAAACGTTGGAATTATCGCGCACATTGACGCTGGTAAAACGACCACAACTGAAGGTATTCTATACCGAACTGGTATTAATCACAAAATTGGTGTGGTTAAGGGTACTGGTGCCGAAGATGGTACAACTACCGACTGGATGGCTCAGGAAAAAGAACGTGGTATTACGATTACTTCTGCTGCTGTAACAGCTGGCTGGAAGGGTCACACGATTAACATCATCGACACCCCTGGTCACATCGACTTTACGGTTGAGGTTGAGCGTTCTCTCCGTGTCCTCGACGGCGCGGTCACAATCTTCGACGGTAAGATGGGTGTCGAAGCTCAATCTGAAACTGTTTGGCGTCAGGCAAACAAGTACGGTGTGCCTCGTATTTGTTTCATCAACAAGATCAACCAAATTGGTGGTGACTTCTACAAATCTCTCGACTCTATTCATCTTCGTCTTTCAAAGCATGCACTTCCTGTGCACCTTCCTATTGGATTTGAAAAAGAAATCAACGGTGTCGTCGACCTTATCGACATGAAATCTTACACATACAGCGATTACACTGACCACGAACTTGTTGTCGGTGAAATCCCAGCTGACATGCTTGAAAAAGCCAAGAACGCTCGTAGCCTCCTAGTTGAAGCTGCTGTTGAAGCCGAAGATGAACTGTTCGAACGTTTCCTTAACGAAGGTGAAGAATCAATCACCGTTGAAGAATTAAAGCGTGCACTTCGTATTCGTGTTCTTGCTGGTGACTTCTATCTTGTTACTGGTGGTGATGGCCGTGGTGTGATCGTCGAAAAGGTTCTTGACCTTATTAATGACTACCTTCCATCTCCACTTGATGTTGGTGCCGTACAGGCAACAAACCCTAAGACTGGTGATGTTGTTGAACGTCAGCCATCTAACGACGAACCTCTTTCTGCGCTTGCCTTCAAGATTGCAACCGACCCTTACGTTGGTCGTCTGATCTTCGTTCGTGTTTACAGTGGTAAATTGACTGCCGGTAGTTATGTTTTGAACACGACAACTGGAAACAAAGAACGTATCGGACGTGTTGTTCGTATGCACGCCGACAAGCGTGAAGACATCGACATGATCGGTGCTGGTGATATTGCTGCCGTCGTTGGTCTAAAAGACACATTCACCGGACATACGCTTGCAGATCCTGCGAGCCCAGTGCTACTTGAATCTATCGACTTCCCTGAACCACCTGTATCGATTGCTGTTGAACCAAAGACAAAGGCTGACCAAGAAAAAATGGGTATTGCATTGCAGCGTCTTGCAGAAGAAGACCCAACTTTCCGTATTCACACCGACGAAGAAACAGGCCAGACAATTATGTCAGGAATGGGCGAGCTTCACCTTGAAATCCTTGTCGACCGTATGAAACGTGAATTTAACGTTGAAGCCAACGTTGGTGAGCCTCAGGTTGCCTTCCGTGAAACAATTCGTGGAACAGTTGAAGCCCAGGGTAAGCACGCCAAGCAATCTGGTGGACGTGGTCAGTATGGTGATGTATGGGTTCGTTTCGAACCGACAGAGTCTGGTACTGGTTTCGAGTTTGTTGATGCTGTTAAGGGTGGTGTGGTTCCAAAAGAATACATCAAGCCTGTTGAAAAGAGTATTCGTGAAACACTCGAAGGTGGAGTTGTTGCCGGTTACCCAATGATCGGTGTCAAAGCGACCCTTTACGATGGTAGCTACCACGATGTGGACTCAAGTGAACTTGCCTTCGGTCTTGCCGGTGTTATCGCCGTTAAGGAAGGTATTCCAAAAGCGAAGCCTGTTATCCTTGAGCCTGTCATGAAAGTTGAAGTATCAACCCCTGAAGAGTTCATGGGTGACATCATTGGTGACCTTAACGGTCGTCGTGGCCGTATCGATGCTATGGAAGACATTCCAGGTGGCGCAAAGCTCATCCGTGCTTTCGTACCTCTTTCTAACCTGTTTGGCTACACGAACGATATTCGTTCAATGAGCCAAGGACGTGCCGCTTCAACAATGGAAGTCGCGCAGTACGAGGAAGTTCCACCAAACGTTCAAGCAGAGATCATTGCAAAGCGAACAAGCAAGTAATCGATCCTTATTTCACTATCGCGTCGTACGAAATGTACGGCGCGATTTTGTTTTGATATATAAGTTAAGATCGATCTTTTAATTGATTTGTAGACTAAAGGTATGGAATACGGCATTAGTTACGACAGACCACGCGAGAAGTTGCAAAAGAAGGGCGCAGCAGCGCTCACCAATGCAGAACTACTGCAGATTCTTATTGGGAGTGGAACGGCGCAGGCAAGTGTCACGAGGATTGCTAGAAAGGCATTAAAGCAGCTAACGAAGTATGGTACGGCAATATCTCACGACTTGTTGCTAGAGGTGACAGGGCTTGGCCCTGCCCGGGCGTCGCAGATCGTCGCTGCGTTTGAACTTGCGAGTCGGTATCCAATGAGCAACAAACAGTTAACGATTGATACTAATGAAAAGGCGAAGGGATTATTAGTTGAGTTGACTATCTCTCGGTCACCAAGACTCGTCTATCTGACGCTCGACGGAGCAAGGCGTCTCATAGCAAAACGATCAATCAAGATCAACGAATCAACCCACCCTTCGGAATTATTAAGGGGTATATTTTCACATGTTGTCACCGATCAGGCAGCTGGTATTTTGATTGCAATTGGGCATTCTCATCACAGCCTTGACCCTTCTATGTTTGAATTAAGCCTCGCGAGGGATCTGAATGGGATGGCGCAGTTGTTTATTGTGTCTATCCACGACTTGGTTCTGATGAATAAAAATTCAGAGCGATCGCTTCGGAGTGAATCATGGTAGAAAGGGAGGTCGTTGTTACTCGACAGCTTATCGCACGATGGTTTGACCGGGCTCGCATCGATTATAGCGACTTATACGTCAAGCTTTATATCGCGTACAATGCCTGGTTTCGCCAGGTGACGCAATGTGATGTTGATCATGATGCAATCAAGCTGGTTACTAAACGATTTGTTATTTGGGATGACTACGTGCATGGGCGAACCCTTTCGACGCTTAGTCCGGTCGTTGATCGTATTGCAAGCTTTACTGCCAGAAATCATATTCTCCCAATGGGAGCTTCGTGGAATGGTATCGTGCGTGATGCGTATGATTGGCGGGGATTGATCTACTTCTGGTACCAAACGAGATGTGATTTGTTTCATGGTATGACGCTCCCCGGATACGCGTCGCATGATCTTCGAATCAAACTTGCCTATCAATCGCTAAGCATATTCATGGCTGAGATCACAAAACGCATGCGATATTGTTTTACGGATGCTGATTTCGAACGCCTAACAGAGGTACGTGAACTGCTGAGTTCAGATAGCGGGGCGGAATCTGAATTGAAAGAAATAGAGGCCGGTCTCTATCGCAAGTTCATCCATGCGCCAGACATATGGAACGTTGATATGGAAAGAGTATAGGAATAGTCACTTTAATAGGGTAAAAGCTCTTTACGGATCTGTGAAAAGTCTGTATAATTGTACCTATACGTCATGAGATGGCTATATTCTTATGCGAAAATAATTAAGAGGAGAACTAATTTAAATGGCAGATTTCGATCGCACCAAGCCACACGTTAACGTTGGAACTATGGGTCACGTTGACCACGGAAAAACAACTCTAACTGCAGCCATCACAACTGTACTTGCGAAGCGTCTTCCAAGTGAAGTCAACAAGAAGGTTGACTACGCAATGATCGACAACGCACCTGAAGAGCGTGCTCGTGGTATTACTATCGCGACATCTCACCAGGAATACGAGTCAGAAACTCGTCACTACGCACACGTCGACATGCCAGGACACGCTGACTATGTCAAGAACATGATCACCGGTGCTGCGCAAATCGACGGCGCAATCCTCGTGGTTGCTGCAAACGACGGTCCACTTCCTCAAACTCGTGAGCACGTTCTTCTTGCTCACCAAGTTGGTGTGCCAAAGATCCTTGTTTTCCTAAACAAGATGGACCTTGCAGACCCAGAACTCGTTGAGCTCGTTGAAATGGACATCCGTGAACTTCTTGCGAAGAACGGTTACGACGAAGATGCTCCTATCATTAAGGGATCAGCTACAAAGGCACTCGAAGGCGACGAAGCTTCAGAAGACGCTATCATGGAGCTTGTAAAAGCACTTGACGACTACTTCCCACAGCCAACACGCGACCTCGATAAGCCATTCCTAATGCCAATTGAAGACGTTTTCTCAATTAAGGGACGTGGAACAGTTGCAACAGGACGTATCGAAACTGGTGTGATCAACATCAACGACCCAGTTGAAATTGTCGGTGTCAAAAAGACTCAGACTTCAACTGTTACTGGTATCGAAGCATTCAAAAAGAACCTCGACCGTGGACAAGCTGGTGACAACGCCGGACTCCTCCTTCGTGGTATTGAACGCGAACAAATCGAACGTGGTCAAGTTATCGTAAAACCAGGCTCAATTACTCCACACACAGAGTTTGACGCTGAAGTGTACATCCTTAAGAAGGAAGAAGGCGGACGCCACACTCCATTCTCAAAGGGTTACAAACCACAGTTCTACTTCCGTACAACTGACGTAACTGGTGAAGTCGAACTTCCAGCTGACAAGGAACTTGTCATCCCTGGCGACACACTTACTTTCAAGGTTAAACTACTCGCTCCAATCGCCATGGAACAAGGTCTAAACTTCGCTATTCGTGAAGGTGGTAAGACTGTTGGTGCTGGTGTTGTTACCAAGATTGTTAAATAATCAACTGCTCAATAGTTAGATCTTTCTAGCAAAGAAATACCTCCGAGAAATCGGAGGTATTCTTTATTATGAGTATTTTATGGCATGCGAAAACCCCGCTGATCCCGGAGGACCATTGGGGTCTTCGACGAGGGCGGGGCTAAGGTAGTGCGGTTGTTCTAGGCGGGGAGTGTTGGGCCATTGAGGGCGAAGTACAGCATGAATGCTGCGACACACACTACAGCGATGACGACCCAAAAGAGGATCGACTTCGTGCTAATGGGCTCCTTCTCCTCGAGCTGGTTGTCATGACGGTCACTTCCAAGGCTTTGGGCCACAGTGCTAGTCTCCATTCGGGTCTATCGAGAATACCTACTATTATATTATAGCACATTTATATGAAAAAAGGAAGGGTGTTTAAGTTGTTAGGAAAGAGAAAACCCCGCCGTCCCTATGGGAACTCACGGGGAATTCACTCTGAGGGACTAGCGGGGTGTGATCTTGACGATCTTGAACTTGAGGACGATGCGGTCCTGTTGGGGGTGTCGCTTGACGCTTACCTTGGCGCAGTACTGCTTTTTACGAAGCAGGTTGTTTGCCTGGACTTCGATTGCGTTGCGCAACTCGACGATGTCGTAGCCTGTCGTCTTCAACCCGCCAGGTCCACGCCAGTACACGGGCTTGAGGCCGCTAGTGTACTTGTCGGTGGCTCCGCGAATCATCTTTTCGACCAGTCCGTCAACCAGTAGGTTGAACGCATCGCGATTCTTGGTCTTGGTTGGCAAGATGAGTATCGATGCGTTAATACCATCTCTTGGAGCTAGCTGGTCTGAACTTTGAGCGCCTTCGTCAGCCCTCTTTTTGCGCTCCGCTGATGCTTGCGCGTTCGCTCGCACCTGCTTGTCTGAAAAGAGCTTGCTGAACGTGAACAGCCGATCAACCTTGGTGTTTCGGTAGGGAAAGGTCTGGGAAGACTGGTACGGCATTGATTGAACTCCGGATCAATAAAGAACAATACTAGCCCGAATGGACTAGTGAAATTACTATACCATATGTTGATCGGTACATCAACTTGCGTATCTCTGTTAATTTGCTATAATACATAGGTATATTAATCCATATCGAGAACTCGGCCAGACGTAATAAAAGCGATTCGAGCAGAGGTTACGATATACAACCAGAAAGGTTTCTTCCATTATGGCTGAAGCTCCAAAAGAAGCGGGTCTACGAATCCGTATTCGCCTAAAAGCGTATGACCACAAGGTCATCGACCAATCAGCAAAGCAAATTATCGACACTGCTATTCGTAGCGGCGCGAACATTGCTGGACCTGTGCCACTTCCAACACGTCGTAGTACTTTCACAGTCGTGAAGAGTCCACACGTTTACAAAAAGGGTGGTGAAGCATTCGAGATGCGTATTCACAAACGTCTTATCGACATTACGAATGCCACTCCAAAGACTATTGATAGTCTTCAGAACCTCAGCCTTCCAGCTGGTGTTGACGCTGAAATCCGAATGTAATTTCGGTTCCAATAAAAAAGAGCCTCTGAAACGAGGCTCTTTTTTATACATCGAAGCTATTGGCTAATAAGTAGCTCAGCGGCAAGTGTTGAGATATCCATTTGGATTTTAAGAATCCAAAGCTGTGTCACGACGATAAAAGCAAGTAGAACTACCCAGTAAAATGTCTGACGAGTCAACTTAAAGGTTGTGAAAGGTGTTGAATCTTTGTATACGCGGAAAGACTTCATTGGTGCAGCTTTTTTTGAAGCAGCGCTTTTACGAACGACTTTTGTTGATTTCGCGACCGCTTTTCTCGCTACGGGCTTTTTTGCAGCCGGTTTCTTTGCAACTGTCTTTTTGGCAACCATACATTTCCTTACGTATTAAGAAGTTAGTATCTGTATTATTGCGCACAAATACCACAAGCACAAGCGCTTTAGAAGTAATTGCCTCCTGAGACGCCCCAATATTGCTCGAGAGTCTTGATGCCTTTCGTCTGCATATCCTTGGCGACAGCTGTTCCAACGTAGCGATAATGCCACTCTTCGGCAGAATAACCGGTAATAGATTCATAACCCTTGTAGTAGCGCTGTATGAAGCCATAGTCGGCAGCATTAGCGAGCATCCAGTTGTATGCAGCGCTTGATCCGAAACAGTCGAGGACACAGCCGTTGGATGCAATATCAAATGCCAAGCCTGTTTGATGTTCGCTATATCCGGGACGCGCGCTATAGGTGTCTGCACCATCAGCTCCGCTTGTATTGACCCAGTAGGCGTAGGTTGAGATTTGGTTGCTATATGATCGGTAACTGCTCGTTAAGTTAATTGATACATTCGCATTCGCGGCTGCAGACATCAATTGGGCAAAACTAGCGGCGGCTTTATTACTTAATAGATACCCGCCACCAACGTCTACCAGGTCGTCAGGCGCAAAAGTGACGGGTTGAATGCAGTGTTTCTTGTTAACGATAACATCAATAAGAGCAGGGTTGGTGTGGGTCTTTGCATTGTTGCAGGTAGAGGAGTCAACTGACGAAGCCGTCGTTTCATCGGCAGATTTGGCGGTTTCGGCTGCCTCTTTCGCTGCGGCTTCTTGCTTCGCTTTGAGTTCGGCTGCTTTTCTCACTAAGATCTCTTTTATTTTTATATCCATCTTCGCAGAGTTTTCGTTAGACTCTTGCTGAATAGAGGCGATGTTCGCAGCTGTTGTCGTTGTGTGCCAATAGGTAAGCCCGGCGCTTGCAATAAGTGCGGCAATGATGATCGACACGCTAAGTAGTCGTCGTTTCAAGAATCTTTTATTGGGCCGCTTTGTCGCTATTTTCATGTCTATTACTATACAGCATCGCCAGCGTCTTGTTGGCTGAATCCAAAGGGGTTAACACCTTGACTTATGCCATGTTTTTTGCTAGAGTAAGATGGTAACATTACGAAAATATTAAATAATTCTTGGTAAATTGGTAAGTCTAACCCTTCTCGTAGGGCCCGGATACTGCCTTCTACCAAGAATTTTAAGTGGGAGTTAAGAAGTCTATGAAAGCACTTCTCGGTACCAAAATTGGTATGACCCAAATCATCAGCGAAGATG
>Ga0247808_10000053_pt1 | contig 118754 bp, 113 predicted proteins | sample UWRJL089202R1_FD_179914 | JGI IMG/M metagenome (GOLD analysis project Ga0247808, IMG submission 179914) | Plant litter microbial communities from Arlington Agricultural Research Station in Wisconsin, United States - UWRJ-L089-202R-1 | ecosystem: Environmental > Terrestrial > Plant litter >...
ATTCCGCGCACCCTCGCCCTGGACGGCTTCATCAGCGCCTGGGTCGCCCACCAGATCGATGTCATCGTGCGTCGCACCCAGTTCCGGTTGAACAAGGCCGAAGCGGATGCGCACATCCTGCGCGGTTACCTCAAGGCGCTCGACGCGCTCGACGAGGTCATCGCCCTGATCCGCCGCTCCCCCACGGTGGACGACGCCCGCGAAGGCCTGATGGACCTGCTCACGGTCGACAAGCTACAGGCCGACGCCATCCTGACCATGCAGCTGCGCCGTCTGGCCGCCCTCGAGCGCCAGAAGATCATCGACCAGGCCGCCGAACTCGAACTGCAGATCGTGGAGTTCAAGTCGATCCTGGCCAGCCCCGAGCGTCAGCGCACCATCGTCAGCGAAGAGCTGACCGAGATCACCGCGAAGTTCGGCGACGACCGCCGCACCGAGATCATGTTCGGCTTCGACGGCGACATGTCGGTCGAAGACCTCATCCCCGAAGAGGAGATGGTGGTCACCGTCACCCGCGGCGGCTACATCAAACGCACCCGCAGCGACAACTACCGCAACCAGCACCGCGGTGGCAAGGGCGTCAAGGGCGCGCAGCTGCGCGCCGACGACGTGGTCGAACACTTCTTCGTCACCACCACCCACCACTGGCTGCTGTTCTTCACCAACACCGGACGGGTCTACCGGGCGAAGGCCTACGAGGCTGTCGAAGCCGGCCGTGACGCCAAGGGCCAGCACGTGGCCAACCTCCTGGCGCTGCAGCCCGGCGAGGAGATCGCCCAGATCCTGGACATCCGGGACTACGGCGTGGCCCAGTATCTGACCCTGGCCACCCGCGACGGACTGATCAAGAAGACCGCGCTGAGCGAGTACGACACCAACCGCACCGGCGGCATCATCGCCATCAAGCTGCGCGAGGGTGACGAACTCGTCTCCGCGCTGCTCGTCGACGAGGATTCCGATCTGCTGCTGGTGTCGAAGAAGGGCATGTCGATCCGGTTCACCGCTTCCGACGAGGCCCTCCGCCCGATGGGCCGCAGCACCTCCGGCGTGATCGGCATGCACTTCCGCGGCCAGGACAGCCTGCTGGACGCTTCCGTGGTCGCCGACGACGGCTTCGTCTTCGTCGTCACAGAGGGCGGCTACGCCAAGCGCACCTCTGCCGACCAGTACCGTCTGCAGAACCGCGGCGGCCTGGGCATCAAGGTCGCCAAACTCAACGACGACCGCGGCGACTTGGTCGGCGCGCTCATCGTCGACGAGGAAGACGAGGTGCTCGTGGTCCTTGCCAGTGGCAAGGTGGTACGCTCTGACGTCGCCGAAGTGCCGGCCAAGGGCCGGGACACCATGGGCGTCGTTTTTGCAAAATTCGCGGACGAAGACAGGATCATCGCCATCGCGAAGAACACCGAACGCAATCTGGTCGCCGAAATCGAGGCTGCACCGGAGAGCGAACCGGGGAAAGTAGAATCAGCAGATGAGTAGTGTTGCCGAGAAACTGGCCAAAAAGTCGAGTCGAGGTGCAATGTCGTCCAAGCAGGTACGCCTGAAGCTCGTCTACATCGATTTCTGGTCCAGCGTGAAGCTGTCCTTCCTGATCGCCGTGTGCCTGGCCGTCGTGACCATCGTCGCGACGTTCCTCACCTTCACGGTGCTCAACGGCACGGGCATCTTCACCGAGATCGACGCCCTGTACACGGATATCGCCGGGAGCGCGTCTGAGCTCACGACAATCCTGTCGATCGGCAACGTCATGGGCTTCGCCGTGGTCGTGGCCGTCATCAACACCGTCGTGATCACCGCCCTGGGCGCGATCTTCGCTGTGCTGTACAACCTGAGCGTCAAGGTCACCGGTGGCCTGCTCGTCGGATTCACCAATAACTAAGCGGCGGATGCCCGATCGGGGCCGGCAACGGCCTCGATTGGGACTTTTCGCCGGTTTCCGGTAGTCTCAAATCTGCCCAATAGGGGGATATAGCTCAGTTGGTTAGAGCGCTTCGCTGATAACGAAGAGGTCCCAGGTTCAAATCCCGGTATCCCCACGTATTACTCTCATAGCCTGACATCTCCACCAGTTCCCTCCTCGTGAGGAACCGGTTCGGGGCCATAGCTCAATTGGTAGAGCGCCTGCTTTGCAAGCAGGAGGTCCGGGGTTCGATTCCCCGTGGCTCCACAGCACAGAACCCCCACTCGGCAGCAGCCGGCTGGGGGTTTTCCGCGTCTGAGGGCCGAAGAATCCCCTGCTCGCTCAATACAGCGAACGCTGTATTGTTTTGAGAGTGCAGACCACGACCTCCCGTCTTGGTGTCATGAACCGGCTCGGCCGGGCGATGGCGGATCCCACCCGGTCCAGGATCCTGATGTCCTTGCTCGAGGGGCCGGCCTATCCCGCCGGGTTGGCCGAGGATCTCGCGCTGACGCGTCAGAACGTCTCCAACCACCTCGGCTGTCTCCGGGACTGCGGAATCGTCGTGGCGGTGCCCCAGGGCCGCCAGATGAGCTATCGAATCGCCGACGCTCACCTCACCCGCGCACTCGGCGAGCTCGTGGCGGTGGTACTCGCCGTCGACGACTCGGCCCCGTGCCTGGACGCGGACTGCCCGGTGCCCGGATGCTGTGAGGCCGCGTCATGAGCGTGACGACCCTGGAACCCGCCCGTCGAGCGGTGCTGCAGCGGCGGATCCGCTGGATCGTGGCCGGGACCATCGGCTACAACGTGATTGAGGCGATCATCGCGATCGCGGCCGGTTCCGTGGCCTCGTCCACGGCGCTCATCGCGTTCGGGCTCGACTCCGTCGTGGAAGTGCTCTCAGCGGCGGCCGTGGCCTGGCAGTTCACCCGCAAGAACCCGGAGAGCTACGAGGCGCCCACCCTGAGGGTGATCGCCGTCGCATTCTTCGCCCTCGCCGGGTATGTCACCGTGTCGTCGGTTCTCTCTCTCACCGGCGCCGTCACGCCCGAACACTCCGGCGCGGGCATCATCCTCGCGGCCGTGAGCCTCGCGGTCATGCCGGCCCTGTCCTGGTTTGAGCGGCGCACCGGGACCGAGCTGGGCTCCGCCAGCGCGGTGGCGGACTCCAAGCAGACCCTGATCTGCAGCTACCTCTCGGCCGCGGTCCTGCTCGGCCTGCTGCTCAACAGCACGCTGGGCTGGAGCTGGGCCGACGCCGTGGCCGGGCTGGTCATCGCCGGGTTCGCCGTGCGGGAGGGCCTCGAGGCCTGGAGCGGCGACACCTGCGCAACCCCGATCGGGATGCTCCTGGACGCCGACGCCGATGCCGAGGAGAACGCCGCCCCACGAGCCCGGGACGCCCGGGAGCGCTGAGACGCCCTCAGCGGCTTTCTGCCCCCGCGTGACGCGGCGAACGGCCCCGCGCATCCGGACGCCGCTCACGGCCGCCACAGCGGCACCCAGCGCCTCCTGCGCCCCACACGCAACAAGGCCCCCGTCTCAGACGGGGGCCTTGTTGCAAGATCAGCGGACTAGACGTCCGTGGGCTTCTCGATCGGTGAGTCCAGGAGGGACTCGTCTTCGGAGACCCACAGCTCGTCGTCGGCGCGGAACGTCTGCCAGATGGCGTACGCCACTCCGGCCGCGGCAGCGATGCCGACGCCGATGGCGATGTACGTGCCGGCGCCGGGACCCTGCTTCTGAACCACGACGGGCTTCTGGAAACGAATCCGGTCCAGCGTGGCCGCGCGCGCCTCCTTGGCGATGTCACCGACCGACATGACGGTGCCCAAGGCCGTGCCGATGCCCGGCAGGACCTTGTCGACGACCTGGTGACGAACGCCACCGGCCAAATCCTGGGTGGCGTGCACGCCGGGGAGCAGGTAGTGCTCGTATCCCTGGCGAACGCGCGGGACTACTTCTTCACGAGTCAACACACCAGCCTGGCGGCCGGCTTCGCGTGCGATCTCGTTCGCGCGGTCGAGAACTTCCTGCTGGTGACTCCACAGTTCGTCCGCGCTCTTGCGCAGACGAGTGAGTTCCTTTCGGCGCTTGCGTGACAGGCTCATCTGGACCCTCCATCGATTCTTGTGGTGATTAGTGACCATCTTGCCACTGAATAGCCTGTGAGCGCTCTGGGTGCCTAGCACGGAGTCGGATTCGCTCAATGCTGCTGTGCAAGAATTATGCCTATGTCTAAGCACACTGCCGTCGCAACGCTCAATACCACCCTCGGACCGATCAAGGTCAACCTCTTCGGTAACCACGCCCCGAAGACCGTCAAGAACTTCGTCGGTCTCGCGACCGGCGAAATCGAGTGGAAGCACCCCGCCACGGGCAAGACCTCCAACGACCCGCTGTACAACGGCACAGTCTTCCACCGCATCATCAAGGACTTCATGATCCAGGCCGGCGACCCGCTGGGCCAGGGCACCGGCGGACCCGGCTTCCAGTTCGACGACGAGATCAGCCCCGAGCTGGACTTCACCCAGCCGTACGTCCTCGCCATGGCGAACGCCGGCATCCAGGGCGGCCGCGGCACCAACGGCTCGCAGTTCTTCATCACCGTCGTGCCGACCACCTGGCTGCAGGGCAAGCACAGCATCTTCGGCGCCGTCGAGGACGAGGCGTCGCGTGCGATCGTCGACCAGCTCGCCGTGGTGCCCACCGACGGTCGCGACCGTCCGCTCACCGATGTCGTCATCGAGAGCATCACCGTCGAGCAGGTCTAGGACCTCCAGCTATGACCAGCCTGCCCGGAACCGCCGCCAACTTCTGTTACCGGCATCCGGGCAGGCAGAGTTTCATCCTCTGCCAGCGGTGCGGCCGCACGATCTGCCCAGAGTGCCAGACCCAGGCCGCGGTGGGCGTCATCTGCCCCGAATGCATGCGCGAGCAGCGCCAGAGCGCTCCACGCACCAAATCCGCCGCCCGCACCCGGCTGGGCCGCCTGACCGCCCCCGGCGAACCGGTGGTCACCTACTCGATCATCGCGCTGACGCTGGTGGTCTTCCTGCTGCAGCTCATCCCCGGCCTGGGCGTCACCGACGCCCTGCGCTACGCCGGCGTGTACTCCTACCCCGGCTCGTTCGAACCCTGGCGGATGCTGACCAGTGTCTTCGTGCACTCCACAGGCTTCATCTTCCACGTGCTGTTGAACATGTACACCCTGTGGATCTTCGGCCAGATCCTCGAGCGGATGCTCGGACGCGGCCGATTCCTCGCGCTGTACCTGCTCAGCGGGCTGGCCGGGTCTCTGGGCGTGCTCTTCCTGGCCTCACCGCTCGTGCCTGTCGTCGGCGCATCCGGGGCTATCTTCGGACTGATGGGCGCGTTCCTGGTGATCCAGCGGAAGCTCGGCGGGAACGCCACCCAGCTCCTGATCCTGGTCGGCATCAACCTCGTCATCGGGTTCCTGCCCGGACTCAACGTGGCCTGGCAGGCCCATGTGGGTGGCCTCATCGGCGGGGCGATCATCGGCCTGATCTTCGTGCAGACCCGCCAACGCAGCAAGCGCACTCTGCAATTCGTGCTGCTGGGCGGCTTCGGCGCGCTGCTGGTGGCGCTGAGCCTGGCCAAGTTCTTCGTCTGAGACGGCGACGTGTGAAACCGTTCGGCACCTGCCGCCGGCGGTGATCTGCCGACTTTCCACAGGACTTATCCACACCGAGTGGGAAAGTTATCCACAGGAGTTTCCACACTGGGGATAATTACACGGCTGTAATTGACTACCCGAACGAGTGGTTATCGCGTGGGGAACAATCCGTGAATTGTGGGTGCGTCAGCGCCAGCGGGTGGTCATCAGGAAGCCGATGAAGGCGATCCCGAAGCCGACCAGGATGTTCCACGATCCGAAGGACGCCACGGGCAGTGCGCCCTGGCTCACGTAGAAGACGATGATCCAGGCGAGGCCGATCAGCATGAAACCGAACATCACCGGCTTGAACCAGACGGCGTTGGGGGCGTCCTCGCCCGAGCGGGCCTCGGGGCGGGCGGGCTTGGTGCGGGGATTTGTGCGTGCCATGCCTGAGATTCTAGCGTCCCCGCCTGCGCGGGCCTGCCGGGGGCCCGGCGGATCCGCATCCGAGGCCGATTAGAATCGACTGCATGACCGAGCCTGCCCCGTCCGCAGTACCGGCCCTGCGCGGGCGGCGAGCCCAGCGCGCCTCGCCGAAACCTGCTCGCCGGCGCGTGAGCGTGATCGGTGTGCTGGGCGAATTGCTCATCACCGGCGGGGTGATCGTGCTGCTCTTCCTCGCCTGGCAGCTCTGGTGGAACGATGCGGTCATGGCGGCGTCCCAGTCCCGGGCCGCCGAAGCGATCAGCAAGGGCTGGATCGAGAACGCGGGGCCGGATCCCAAGCCCGCGCCCGTGACCGACGAGGGATACGGCGACCCGATCGTGGCCGCCGCGCCGGACAACGCCGCCGCTTTCGCGGTTCTCTACGTGCCCCGGTTCGGGGCGACCTACCAGCGCACCATTGCTCAGGGCACCGGCACCGACGTGCTCAACAGCCCGGAGCTGGGTATCGGGCACTACCCGGGCACCCAGATGCCCGGTGAGGTGGGCAACTTCGCCATCGCCTCGCACCGCAGCGCCAACGGCGGCGGCATGCACGTCATCAACGAGCTGCAGCTGAACGACGCGATCTACGTGCAGACGGCGGATGGGTACTACACCTACCGGTTCCGCGACTTCGAATATGTGCCGCCGAGCGCGATCGACGCCATCGCCCCGGTGCCGCACGCCCCTGAGGCGACGGCGGTCGACCGGCTGATCACGCTCACCACCTGCAACCCGCTCTTCTCGACAGCCGAGCGGATCATCGCCTACGGTGTATTCGAATCCTGGCAACCGACCTCGGCCGGTCCGCCCGCCGAGCTGGCGGCCATGATCCCCGCAGCCTGACAGTCCCGCCACATGCCGGGAACCCCCAACCATCCAGCCACACGAAGATCGAGGACCAACCCATGTACGCAGCCTTCTGGCGGATACTGCCCGGACCGGTATGGGTGCGCATCCTGATCGTGCTGGTGCTGCTGGGCGCCGTGCTCTACAGCCTCGCCACCTGGGTGTACCCCTGGGTGAACACATTCGTTGACAACCAGGAAGTGACGGTGGGCGCCCCATGACCCGCATTCTCGTGATCGACAATTACGACAGCTTTGTGTACACACTCAACGGCTACCTGCGCGAGCTCGGCGCAGAGACCGAGGTCGTGCGGAATGACGCGTTCGGCGCGAGCGACGTCGCCGATCGCTTCGCGGAGTTCGACGGGGTGCTCGTGTCGCCCGGACCGGGTAAGCCCGCCGATGCCGGCATCTCGATCGCCGCCGTGGAAGCCGCGGTGGCCACCAACCTGCCGCTGTTCGGGGTCTGCCTGGGCCACCAGGCCATCGCCGAGGCGTTCGGCGCCACGGTGACCAACGCCGAGGAGCTCATGCACGGCAAGACCTCCCAGATCAGCCACGACGGCAGCGAGCTCTACGACGGGGTTCCACAGCCGTTCACGGCGACCCGGTACCACTCGTTGGCCGTGGTGAACGGCACGGTGCCCAGTGACCTCGTGGTGACCTCCCGCACCCAGGGAGGCGTCATCATGGGCCTGCGGCACGTTTCGGCGCCGATCCTCGGGGTGCAGTTCCACCCGGAGTCGGTACTGACCGAGGGCGGCTACCTGATGGTGGGCAACTGGTTGGCGCTGGCCGGTCTGCCGGAGGCCCGCGAAACGGCCAAACACCTCACGCCCATGCTCAAGCTGGGCTGAGGCCGCGCCACGCTCAACCGACGACGCGGCCTCAGCCGGCGCAGTAGGTGAGTGTGACCTCGGACTTCTGGGGCGCATCGCCCGGCGGCAGGGACTGCTTGATGACCGGCGAACCGTCCTCGCCCTCGCAGTCGTAGTCGGGCGCCAGGGTGGGAACCAACTGGAGGTCGTCCGCCTGCAGCAGGGCATTGGCTGCCGTCAACGCTTGGCCCAAGACATCGGGCATGGTGACAAAACCCGTGGACACTGTGAAGTCCACCGTTGTTCCCACCGGAACCTGCTCCCCCGGAGCGGGGCTCGTTGACATGATGACCCCTTCCGCAACATTCGCGGAGTTCTCCGTGGTGACCGAGCCGGCCACGAAACCCGCCTCGACGAGGGACGGTTGGGCTTCCGCCAAGGGTTGGTTGGTGGTGTCCGGCATCGCCACTTGTTCGGCACCGGTCGACACGTAAACTTTGATCACCGTGGCCGGCGGAGCGATGGTGCCCGACGGCGGATCGGTGCGGATCACTTCGTCCTTGGCCACCGTCGAACTGGTTTCCTCGGCCTTCGTCGCTGCGAGGTCGAGCTCCAGCAACGCATCCTGGGCGTCGTCATAGCTGAAGCCGATCAGGACCGGAACCCGGCGGGAGGAGTCGGGCAGCTCATTGCTGGGTTTCAGGCTCACGGCCCAGAACATCACCGCGATCACGATCACGATGACGCTGACGATGCCGGCCCAGATCCAGATCACCGGTGGGCGCCGCTGGGTGCGGGCCATGGTCTGGTCTTCGGCCAGTTGCTTGAGGGCGAGTTCGGAGGTGGATTCGACTTCGGGCGGCGCACCGAACAGTCCGGCCGCGACGTCGTCCGTCGAACGGCGCACAGGGATGTGCCCGGCGCCGGCGGTTTCGACATCGTTGCGGAATTCGACAGCGCTCTGGTACCGGTCGAACCGGTCCTTGGCCAGGGCGTGCAGCACCACGATGTCCAGGGCCGGGGAGACCTTCGGGTTCACCGAGCTGGGTTTTACCGGGGCTTCGCTCACGTGCTGGTAGGCCACGGCCACCGGGGTGTCGCCCCGGAACGGCGGGCGGCCCGTGAGCATCTCGAAGAGCACCACACCGCTGGAGTACAGGTCGGTGCGGGCATCCACCGACTCGCCCTTGGCCTGCTCCGGCGAGAAGTAGGACGCGGTGCCGAGGATCGCCGTGGTCTGTGCGACCGTGGTGGCGGAGTCGGAGATCGCGCGGGCGATACCGAAGTCCATGACCTTGACCTGACCGGCCTTGGTGATCATGATGTTGCCGGGCTTGATGTCGCGGTGCACGACACCAGCGCGGTGGGAGTACTCGAGGGCGGTCAGGACCCCGTCGATGATGCGGACGGCCTCGACCGAGTCGATCGGGCCTTCCTTGATGATGTCCTTGAGCAGGCGGCCGTCGACGTACTCCATGATGATGAAGGGGATCTGGGCTTCGGTTCCGTCGTCCTCGGTGACGGTCTCCTCGCCGGCGTCGAATACCCGCACGATCGTGGGGTGCGCCATGCGGGCGGCGGCTTGCGCCTCCTGCCGGAACCTGGTGCGGAAGGCGGGATCGACGGCGAGCGAGGACTTGAGCAGCTTGATGGCCACGGTGCGGCCCAACCTGGAGTCGGTGCCGATGTGCACGTCGGACATGCCCCCGCGGCCGATCGACGCGCCGACGCGGTAGCGACCTGCTAGCAGACGGCCCTCATCAGTCAATGCAAAACTCCCTGCTCGCGACACTGTTGGTCATTTTAGTCAAGATCCGTCGCGCGGCCCCCCGGGGCGCGCGACGGCGACACCACTTAGCCGGCGGGCGGGGTGGGTGCCGTGGTCGCCGGTGGTGTTGTGGCGGGGGCGGTCACGGTGACGGATGTCGCCGCGGAGTAGTCGGATTCGACCTGGCCGCAGAAATACCGGAACTTGACCGTGAAGTTGCTCGTTCCGGCGGTGACCGTTGCGGTGGTGGTGTCCGCGTCGGTCGGGCTCGGTGACTCGGCGCCCTCCGCGAGCAGCTCGTAGCCGGACAGCTCCTGACCCGTGGGGCAGGACTGGGCGGGCCACGTGACCGTCACCGTTCCGCCCGGAGCCACGGTAGCAGGGGCGGCCGTGGGCGTGCCGGACGGGGCCGCCGGTGTGGCGACGTCGCTGTACACGCTGACCTTAATGGCGGTGCCGAGGGTGACCCTGCCGGTGGGATTGATGCCGTAGACGGTGTCGACCTGCTCCGCCGTGGTGGCGGCCTTGTCGGGCACCACGTTGGCGCTGAGACCCATATCGCTGAGCATCTGCCGGGCCTCGGAGCTGGTCTTGCCCAGGAAGTCGGCCTCGGTGACTTCCACCGTGGTGGCAGCCTGAGACGGAGTGGGCGTCGGCGTCGGCTTGGGAGCCGACGGGGTGCTCGACGTCGCGGTGGGGGCCGGGTCCGGAGTTTCGGCGGCTGGGGTGTTGAAGAGGGTGAGCAGGGTGCCGACGAGGACCAGGGCCAAGATCGAAATGAGCGCGACCAGCGGCCAGGTCCAGGGGCTGCGCTTCTTCTTCTTTTTCTGGGGGTCGCCGGCTGCCGCTGCCGCGGCGGCTTCGGCGCGCGTCGCCGGTTGAACCGGTCCCCCGGAGGCGGGCATCAACTGGGTGGTCTGGTCGTTGCCGGCACCGGGCATGAGCATGGTGGCGGCTGTGGGCGTGATGCCCGACATCACGGCAGGCACGGATGCGGCGGCGGCGGCGACATCCCCGCGGCGCAGGGCGATCGCGGCACGCGCGAGGTGCGCGGCGGAAGCAGGGCGGTCGGCCGGGTTCTTGGCCAGGCAGGAGATCACCAGGTTGCGAACGGGCTCCGAGATGGTGTCGGGGAGGTCCGGCGGCTGTTCGTTGATCTGCGCCATGGCGATGGCCACCTGCGACTCGCCCGTGAACGGACGGCGACCGGCGAGGCTCTCGTAGGCGACGATGCCGAGGGAATAGATGTCGGTGGTCGGCGAGGCCGAGCGTCCGCTGGCCTGCTCGGGCGAGAGGTACTGCACGGTGCCCATCACCTGACCGGTTGCGGTGAGCGGAACCTGGTCGGCGATGCGGGCGATGCCGAAGTCGGTGATCTTGACGCGGCCTTCGGGCGTGATCAGCAGGTTGCCCGGCTTGATGTCCCGGTGGACGAGCCCGGCGGCGTGCGCGGCGTGCAGCGCAGCGGCGGTCTGGGCCACGATGTCGAGGACCTTGTCGGCGGGCAGGGTGTGCTCGCGTTCGAGGATCGTGGAGAGCGCCTCACCGGGCACCAGCTCCATCACGAGGAAGGCGCTGCCGTCTTCTTCGCCGTAGTCGAACACGTTGGCGATGCCTTCGTGGTTGACGAGCGCGGCGTGCCGGGCCTCAGCGCGGAAGCGCTCGAGGAAACCGGGGTCGCCGAGGTACTCGTCCTTGAGGATCTTGATCGCGACGGTGCGCCCGATCACCAGGTCGACGGACTGCCAAACCTCGCCCATACCGCCGATGGCGATGCGCGACTGCAGTTCGTATCGTCCCCCGAAGGTGAGCCCTGCTGTGGGTCTCATTTATTCAGCACCGCCTCTAGTACCTGTTTCGCTATCGGTGCGGCAAGCAAGTTACCGTACCCCGTCTGACCGAGTCCCCCGCCATCTTCGATGAGAACGGTGATCGCGTATTGCGGGTCTGCCGCGGGGGCGAATCCGGTGAACCACAGAGTGTATGGATCATCAGCGCCGTTCTCCGCAGTCCCCGTTTTTCCCGCCACGTCGACTCCGTCTATTCTTGCATTGCTCGCGGCCCCGTCCTGGACCCCGTTGACCATCATCTGGGTCATCGTGGCCGCGGTGGCGGCGCTGATCACGCGGTCGGCCGCGACGGGTTCGAAAGTCTGCAGGGGGCTGAGGTCCGGCGCCAGAATCTGGTCGACGAGGTTGGGTTTCATTTCGATCCCTCCGTTGGCGATGGTGGCCGAGACCAGGGCCATCTGCAGTGGGGTCGCCTTCACACTGGTCTGGCCGAATGCCGACAGTGCGGTCTGCGCCTCGTCGGGATCTTCGGGGTACACGCTGGCCGTGACCGACAGCGGGATGCTGAACTCTGAGTTGAACCCGAACTTCTCGGCCATCGCGCGGATGGCGTCATCGCCCAGTTGCAGTCCCAGCTCGGCCATCGGGATGTTGCAGGAGAGCCGCAGCGCGGTGGCGATGGTGACGGTGTCGCCGGGACCACAGGTGCCGCCGCCGGAGTTGATGACCACCGAACTCGAGTTCGGCAGTGTGAACGTGGCCGGGTTGGGGAAGGCGGTGTCGGGGGTGTACTGACCGGACTCAAGGGCTGCGGCGACCACCACGAGCTTGAAGACCGAGCCGGGCGGGTTCAGTGAGTTGATGGCCCGGTTGATCAGCGGGTCGCCCGGAGCGTTGACCAGGGCGTCGTAGGTGTCGTTCACCGCGGCACTGTCGTGCACGGCGAGCGTGTTCGGGTCGTAGCTGGGCTTGGAGACCATCGCCAGCACCCGGCCGGTCTTGGGCTCGGTGACGACCACGGAGCCCTGGAGGCCGCCGAGCGCATCCCAGGCGGCCTGCTGCGCGACCGGGTCGATGCTGGTTTCCACGGCGGCGCCCTTCGGGTCCTGCCCGGTGACGAGGCTGGAGATCTGGTCGAAGAACTGCGAGTTGGAGGTGCCGCTGAGTTCGCCGTTGAGCGCCTGCTCGAGACCGGTGGGGGCGCCGTTGACCGGGATGAAACCGGTGATCGGCGCGTACAGCAGGCCGTTGCTGTAGGTGCGCTGGAACTTGTAGTTGTCGTCGACCGGGAGGGACTGGGCGATCGGTTCGCCGCCGGCAAGGATGGCGCCGCGCTCGACCGAGTAGCTGTCCAGCAGGGTGCGGGTGTTGCGGTCGTCGGCCGAGAGGTTGTCGGATTGGAAGACCTGCACGATGGACGTGGAGGTGAGCAGGGCGGCGAACATGAGCATCACCACGATGCTCACGCGCTTGAGTTCACGATTCATCTAGACCACCAGCCGAGGTTGGTTGCGCACCGTGTCGGATAGCCGCAGCAGGAGGGCCACGATGATCCAGTTGGCGACGAGGGAGGAGCCACCGGCAGCCAGGAACGGGGTGGTGAGGCCGGTGAGCGGGATGACGCGGGTGACACCGCCGATCACGATGAAACACTGCAGCGCGATGACGAAGGAGAGGCCGACGCCGAGGAGCTTGCCGAAGTCGTCCTGACCGGCGAAGCCGATGCGGAAGCCGCGGGCGACGAGCAGCAGGTACAGGGCGAGGATGGCGAAGAGGCCCGCCAGGCCGAGCTCCTCGCCGAGGCTGGCGATGATGTAGTCGCTCTGCGGCACCGGGGTCAGCTCTGGGCGGCCCTGGCCGAGGCCTGTGCCGAGCAACCCGCCCTTGGCGAGGCCGAACAGGCCCTGCACCAGCTGGTAGCTGCCGCCGTCGGCGTCGTACACGGCCGGGTTGAGCGCATCCAGCCAGTTGGTGAACCGGCCGTTGACGTAGTCCAGCGTCTGGCTGGCGATGACGGCGCCGCCGAGGAACAGCGACATGCCCAACAGCACCCAGCTGAGCCGGCCCGTGGCGAGGTAGAGCATGACCAGGAACAGGCCGAAGTACAGCAGGGCGGTGCCCAGGTCGCGCTGGAAGATGATGACCGACATCGACAGGGCCCAGACCACCAGGATCGGGCCGAGGTCGCGCAGGCGCGGGAAACGCATGCCGAGGAACTTCTTGCCCACCATCGAGAGGCTGTCGCGGTTGCGCACGAGATAGCCGGCGAAGAACACGGCCAAGGCGATCTTGGCGATCTCGCCGGGCTGGAAGGTGGCGAAGGAACCGAAACCGATCCAGACGCGGGCGCCGCTGACCTCGCGCCCGAGACCGGGCACGAGCGGCAGCAGCAGCAGGGCCACACCGACGAAGCCGGCCACATAGGTGTACCGGAAGAGCACCCGATGATTGCGGATCACCAGAATCACCGTGATGGCACAGGCGATGGCCAGGCCGCTCCACACGGTCTGCCGCACGGCGGCGCTGGCCCAGCCGGACTCGTTGTTGGCGATGTCGATGCGGTAGATCATGGCGATGCCGATGCCGTTGAGCAGGGTGGCGATCGGCAGGATGAACGGGTCGGCCTCACGCGCCACGAAGCGGAGCATGATGTGCAGGGCGAAGACCAGGCCGGACAGGCTCGCGCCGAGCAGCACCAGGGTGGTGTCGATCTGGCCGAGAGCGCCCAATTGCACGAGCACGACGGCGCCCAGGTTGATGCCGCACGCGACGATCAGCAGGAACAGTTCGAGGTTGCGCAGCTTCTGCGGCAGGTGCAGTCTCCGGATCTTGCCGGTCTGCGGTGCCGCCTCGCGGGCGTCCGTGGCCGGGTTACTCTGCCGGGGCATTGCTCAACCGTTCCACGATGAGTTTGGCGTCCTCGAGGGAGGATGCGCTGATGGTGCGCTCCACCTGCTGGCGGTCGTACACGCGCAGCTGGTTCAGCTCCAGGTCGGTGTCTTCGTAGACGCTGGAGAGTTTGAGTGGTCCCAGATCCTGCTGGATACCCTGGTAGATGGCGACGGTGCTGCCCTCGACCCCTACGTAGTAGCGGCTCTGCGTCCACTGGTAGCCGAGCAGGGCGGCGCCGGCGATGGCCACGACCAGCAGAACGATGCCGGCCAACCAGGTGATCTTGCGGCGCAATGCCCGGCGGGCATCCTCTTCGATGAGCTCGGAGAGGTAGTCCTGGGAGTCGGGCTCGAAGTGGGTCTCGCGCACCGGGTGCAGTCGGAGCGACGGGATGCGGGGGGCGCGGGCGCGCGCCGGCTCCTCACCGAAGGCGAGCGGGGCCGATGCGGAGCCGACCACGACGGGTTCGCCCTGGCGTTCGCCGCCGTTGCCGATGTCGACGACCACGATCGTGACATTGTCGGGGGCGCCGCCGTCGAGGCTCTCCTTGACCAGGCGGTCGCCGACGGCCTGGGCGTCCAGCGGGCTCTTGAGGGCGTTGGCGATGCCGGTGTTGGACACCACCCCGCTCAACCCGTCGGAGCAGATCAGCCAGCGGTCGCCCGCACGGGTCGCCAGGATCGACGTGTCGATCTCGGGTGAGGACTCGACGTCGCCGAGCACCCGCATCAGCACCGAGCGGCGCGGGTGCACCATGGCCTCGGCCTCTGTGATCCGGCCGCTGTCGACCAGACGCTGCACGAAGGTGTGGTCGGTGGTGATCTGGGACAGCTCACCGTCACGGAACAGGTAGATGCGGGAGTCGCCGATGTGCGCGATGGCGACCTGGTCATGCAGCACCACGAGGGCGCTGACGGTGGTGCCCATGCCGGTGAGCTCGGCGTGCTCGAAGACGGTTTCGGCCAACTGCGAGTTCGCCGCGATCAGCGCAGCCTGCAGGGCGAACTCCGCGTCCTGCGCCGAGTGGTAGGCCTTGTCGGCCTCCATGATGCGCTTGGTGGCGATGGCGGAGGCGACGTCGCCGCCCGCGTGTCCGCCCATGCCGTCGGCGACGACGAACAGGGTGTGCCCGGCGTAGCCGGAGTCCTGGTTGTTGGCCCGAATCTTGCCAACGTTGGACACGGCGGCGCTGTGACTAACCGATGCCATGCACTACCGCCGGAGCTCGAAGCTGGTCGCGCCGATCTTGACGGTGGTGTTCAGCGGCACCGACGTGGGCACCGCCACGCGTTTTCCGTCGAGGAAGGTGCCGTTGGTGGAGTCGAGGTCCTGCACCATCCAGTCGTCGTGCCAGAGCATCAGGCGCGCGTGGTGGGTGGAGGTGTAGTCGTCACGGATGACGAGACTCGAGTCGCTTGAGCGGCCGATCGTGATGGGCTCGGAGCCGAGCGGGAACTCGGTGCCCGCCTTGGGCCCCGAGGTGATCACCAGGCGGGTCGCGGTCTGGGTGGTCGCCTTGTCCGGCCCGGCGACGGGCTGGGCCAGCTTGGGCCGGGAGAGCTGCTCGGTGGGCGCCGACGCGCTGGCGGCCGGCGCCTGCGCGAACGCTCCGGCGGGAACCGGGGCGGGCGGCGGGGTGGCGAAGGGCACGGCGGCCGCGGGCGGTGTGTCGGTCGAGAGCTTCCGCACCCGTTGACCGAAGAGGTCGCTGCGCAGCGCATAGACGATGCCGAAGATGAACAGCCAGAGCACGAGCAGGAACGCCAGGCGCAGGACGAGCAGGGTCAGTTCGCTGGGGTTCATGTGTTCGGCCCCCAGAATCCGCCCATGTCGTGCCGCTGGGTGGCGTCGTCGGTGCGGCGAGGCGCCGGATCGGAGCCGGCCTGGGCGACGACCCTGAAGACGATGCGGGTGCGACCGATGGTGATCACCGAGTCGGGTTCGAGGATGGCCTGCTTGACGGGGGCGCCGTTCAGCTGGGAACCATTGGTGGAGCCGAGGTCGCGCACCTGGGCGCGGGCGCCGTCCCAGATGATCTCGACGTGCCTGCGGGAGGTGCCGGTGTCGTCGATGGTGATGTCGGCATCCGACCCGCGGCCGATCACGGTGCGGGACTTGACCAGGGCGTGCCGGTGGCCGTTGATGTCGAGCACCGGGGTCCAGGCGACAGTGCCCTTGACGCTGGTGGAATCCACCTGCACCATTCCCTCGCTCAGGCCCGGGTCGTTCTCGAAGTCGATCGTCACGGCACCGGTGAACTGATACCCCTGCGAGGCGGCGTGCTGCTGCACCAACTGGATGAGTTCGTCGACGAGCGCCGGGCCCAGATCGGTGATGCGGCGGAAGTCGGCCTGGGCCAGTCGCACAGTGAAGCTGTTCGGCGCCAGGATGCGGTCGCGGGCCACGACGGCGGCTTTGGTGTCGAGCTCACGACGCAGCGCTGAGGTGATCTCCACCGGCTGCACGCCCGACTTGAAGGTCTTGGCGAAGGCGCCGTTTACGGCGCGCTCAAGACCTTTCTCAAAGCTATCCAGTATGCCCACAGGTCTCCCGATCCGGTCCGTTTGGCTATCAGCATGTTACTTGCCTCACGTGTTAACTCGCCCAACGGGCGGGTCAGGGCACGGGAAGTCATCCTACGGGGGTAGACGCGCTGAACCACTAATAGGGGGTGTGTGACACCCGTTTGCGGCCTACGGACCGTCCTGCGGGCGGACAAATGCGCCGAATGGCGTTTGAGCCCCCGGGAATGCTAGGATTTCAAAGTTCGCGCGAGTGGCGGAATTGGCAGACGCGCTGGCTTCAGGTGCCAGTGTTCGAAAGGACGTGGGGGTTCAAGTCCCCCCTCGCGCACACTCGTAAGAAGTGCACGAAGGATGAAAATCCGCGCGAACGGAAAGGCCCCCGGGAAACCGGGGGCCTTTCGTCATTCTCGGGCTTCGAAAACCCGCCGATCAACCGGGGCAGCGATTCAGCGCTCACGGCTCTCAGTGGCATCGGCGTTAGTTGTTTTACATGTGTCTTGGGGCTCCTTACGGTGGAAAGACCGTCTCGAAAGGACCACTTGTGAAGACATTCACCATGCCCGGAACCGACATCGTCGCGCCCAACGTGCTGCTCGGCCTGATGCGCATCGCCGACAAGACCGACGACGAGGTGCAAGAGCTCGTGCGAACCGCCCGAGACTCCGGCATCGATTTCCTCGACCACGCCGACGTGTACGGGAACGAACTGCACGGCTGTGAGCGCCGGTTCGCCGAAGCGATGCAGCTGACTCCGTCTCAGCGCGACGAGGTGACCATCCAGACCAAGACCGGGATCGTGGGGGAGAACGGCCCGTACTTCGACTTCTCCTACGAGCACATCATCGAGTCGGTGGACGGCTCGCTGGCGGCGCTGGACACCGACCGGATCGACATCCTGTTGCTGCACCGGCCCGACGCGCTGGTGGAGCCCGAGGAGGTCGCCCGTGCCTTCGACGAGTTGGAGGCCGCCGGCAAGGTGCGCGCGTTCGGCGTGTCCAACCACACCCCGCGCCAGATCGACCTGCTGCGGAAGTACGTGCGCCAGCCGATCGTGGCCAACCAGCTGCAGCTCTCGATCACCCACTCGCCGATCATCGCGCAGGGGGTGTCGGCGAACATGGCCGACGAGGAGCAGTCGGTGACCCTCGACGGCGGCGGGATCCTGGACTACTGCCGGCTGAACGACATCACCGTGCAGGCGTGGTCGCCATTCCAGGCGGGCTTCTTCAACGGGGTCTTCCTCGGCAACGAGAAGTACCCGGAACTCAACGCGGTCATCGACCGACTCGCCGCCGCCTACGGCGTGCCGCCGATCGCCATCGCCACGGCGTGGATCACCCGGCACCCCGCGCAGATGCAGGTTGTGCTCGGCACCACCAGCCCCGAGCGGGTCGCGGGCGCCGCCCAGGGCTCCGACCTGCGACTGACGCGGGCAGAGTGGTACGAGCTCTTCCGGGCCGCCGGCAAGATCGTTCCCTAAGCGACTCGGTCTGAGACGTCGAGTCGTGGCGGCCCGGAGGGGTGGGTGACTACTGCTCGGGGCTGCCCGACGCGACGTCTTCTTCGGTCTCGGAGTCACCGTCGGTCTGCGAACCGTCGGGCAAGGAGTCGAGCCTGGCCTTCTCCGCCTCGCTGATGTTGGTGGAGCCGTCCGGGGTCTTCTGGTCGTTCGTCTGGTCGGAATTCATGCCATCAACTATAGGAGCACGCACGGTGCGGTCGCCATGATCGAGATGCCGTCGGCGGTTCCGCGGATCGACAGAGTGTCCAGGCTGCCATCCGGCACCGACCAGAAATCCCGGCCCATGGCCCGGTCGGACCGGATGTAGCCGCCGATCTCCCACGCCGTGGTGATGGCGTCGAACGCCTCGTCGGCACTGTCTGCGATCTCGAAGATGGGGATGACGACGGTGCCGTGCACCTGTTCGTTGCTGCCGTCCATGCAGGTTTCGGTCGTCACGGATGCCGTGCCGCGGATGCCCGCGGCGTCACCGGCGGCGTCCAGCAGGGTCGTCACCAGGGCCGTGTCCAGCTCGAGCCGGGCCGCGGCTGCTGCCGGGTCGGCGGCGGCCGGGGGAAAGGCACCCGGGAGCCCGGTCAGCCTGTCGTCGGGCTCGGCCGAGCCGAGGGGAAGCCCGAGATAGCCGCGCAGGTCCTGGGAGGAATCGGCGCCGCCGGTCGAGGCCGTGAAAGAAGCTCGCGGCAGGCCGCTCGACTGCGAGTCAGACTCGTCCAGCCCCGTGAGTCGTGCCGCGACGAGGCCACGGGCACTCCGGGTGTCGACAAGGACCCGGAGGGACGGCCGCCAGGCAGAGAATTCCTTCCTCGTGTCGACGCCGTCGAACGACACCGAGGTCACTCCCTCGGCCGCGGCAAGTTCGCTGAGCACGGGAACCAGCTCGGCGGCCGGCGACCGGGGGTCGAACGTCAGCGACGAGGATTCGCCGGCGTCGTGCTCGGTGACCAGGGTCACGGCGGTCAGGGCGCCGCTGCCGAAGCCGGGGATCGCCCGCATCGTCTCGGTCAGGTCGGCCCAGCGCGCCGGCGAGTCCACCGAGACGATCACCGGCTCCCCGTGCTGCAGCACCGATACCGAGCCGATGCCGGGCAGATCGCTCAGCGCCAGGGCGGCGTCGGCCATCTCCCGTGGTTCGACGCTCGTGAGGACGCCGTTCGGAGGGGGCGAGAACTGCAGTTGCACGTCCGCGGTGCCCGGCTCGCCGGGAATCCGCAGGACGGTGGTCAGTGAGACATAGCCGTCCTGACCGTCGGCGGCCACCGATGCGGCCAGGGAACGCGGGTCCAGGCCCGACGCATCGGCTTGCACGGTGAGGAGGGCAGACCACGCAGCCACCTCGGACAACGGCCCGCCGTCTTTATGGTCACGCACCCTGATATCCGTCGTGACCGAAGCCACTCCCGGTGTGCTCCGGATCATGGCTGCCGCGTCGTCGACCACCGCCGTGACCTCCGCGGGCGGGCGCGGAAACCCGGTGCACCCCGCCACACCCAGTGCCAGCAGCAGGACCCCCGCGCCGGCCCACCCTCGAACGAACCCCCGTGTCTGCATCCGGCCAGTATCCCGCACCGGGCTGACGGCATCCGTCGCGTGGCGACACTCTCACGGCCGGTTCACGGCTCGCCTGTTACTGTCGATGGGTCATCCCGAACGGGCCGGCACCACAGTTTTCAGGGAGCACCAGTGAACCAGCCTCGAATGAACGTCGAGTCGTTCAACCTCGACCACCGCACCGTCGCCGCGCCCTATGTGCGCCTGGCGGACACCAAGGTTCTGCCGCAGGGCGACACCATCGTGAAGTACGACGTGCGCTTCACCCAGCCCAACGTCGCCCACCTTGATATGAAGGCCGTGCACTCGATCGAGCACCTCTTCGCCGAGCACTCCCGCAACCACTCGGCGCAGGTCATCGACTTCTCGCCGATGGGCTGCCAGACCGGTTTCTACCTGATCCTGCAGGGGCAGCCGGAGTACGCGGAGGTTCTCGATCTCATCGAGGCGACCATGACCGACATCCTCGGCGCCACCGAGGTGCCCGCCGCGAACGAGGTGCAGTGCGGTTGGGGCGCGAACCACTCGCTCACCGCGGCGCAGGATGCGGTGACGGTCTTCCTCGCCGCCCGCGCGGACTGGCCCATCGTCACCGCATGAGCGCCGAGCGCAGCATGAACATTGACGCGATCATCCTCGTGGCGATGGAGGAGGAAGCGGCTCCGTTCCTCGCCGCCGCCTCGGCCGCGGCCGACCCCCTGACCGTCGGCAACGCCCGCCAGCACAGCCTCACGCTCGCCGGCCGCGAGGTGCTCCTGGTGCAGAGCGGCATCGGCCTGGTCAACGCGGCAGGTGCGGCGACCGCGGCGATCCTCTCCGCGCGCGCCGAGGCACCCGCCGCCGCGCCGCTGGTGATCAGCGCCGGCTCGGCCGGCGGGGTCGCCGTGCACGTGAGGGTCGGCGAGGTCGTCATCGGCAGCGACTACCTCAACAGCGGGGCGGATGCCCGGGCCTTCGGCTACCTGCTCGGCCAGGTGCCCGGCATGCCCGCCAGCTACGTCGGCACGGAGACCGCAGTCACCGCGGCCGAATCCCCGGTGCAGATGCCCGACGGCTCGGCCATCGTGGTGCACCGGGGGACCATGGTCTCCAGCGACACCTTCGTCGGCGGCGACATCGTGGACCGCATCCGCACCGAGTTCCCCGGCGTGCTCGCCACCGATATGGAATCCGTCGCGATCGCCCAGACCGCCCACGTGCACGGGGTGCCGTTCCTGGCCGTGCGGGGCATCTCCGACCTGTGCGGGCCCGTGGCCGGTTCCGACTTCCTCACCCACGTCGACGACGCGGCCGACCGCTCGGCCGTCGTGGTGCTGGAGATCCTGCGCCGGCTGGCGGACTGACCGCGCCCGCCGCCCGGCCCCGCGCAACTGTTGCCACTTCGGACTTCTGCACCCGGTGTGCCGGGCGCAGTTGTCCGCACGGGGAGCAGGTGGCCGGGGCGAGAGGGCGCCGTGGCGGCGCATCCGTTCTAGGGTGAGCACATGGACACTGTGATTGAGATTCTGCACATCGTTGCCGCCGTCTTCATCATCGGACCGATGGCCATCCTGCCGATGACCGGACTGCGTGCCCTTCGCGCGCGGGAGGCCGGACAGATCACGTTGCTGGCGAAGTCGGTGAACATCTTCACGCTGCTATCGCTCGTCGTGGCGCTGTTCGGGTTCGGCGCCCTGGGCATGAGCGACCGGGCGTCCTTCGCCTCGACCTGGATCTGGCTCTCGATCGTGCTCTACGCGCTCGCGCTGGCGATCAACCTGTTCCTGGTGGTTCCGGCGCTGCGCGCCTCGGCCGAGGAGGTGACGGCCAACCCGTCGGGCACCGCCCGGCTGGCCGGCTACCCGCGCATCGCCGCCGGCTCCGGCATCGTGACCCTGCTCCTGGTCGCCGTGACCGTGCTCATGGTCTGGAAGCCCTAGGCGCGCGGCTCAGGCTACGTCGTAGGCGCGGCGCAGCCAGGCGAGGACGTCGTCGGTGAGCCCGGCCGGTTCGGTCAGGCGCATCCGGTGGGTGACCATGCTGTTCCAGCTGCCGGATGCCTCCAGCGCGTCGGCCCCGTCGACGCCGGGCAGCTTCAGGCCCAGGTCGAGCCGGCCCGCGGTGACCTGCACGATGGCGAACTTCTTCGTTCCCTTGAGCAGGCTGATGTACGTGTTGGTCGGGGCGAGGGTCACCTCGCCGACCTGCCGGGCATGGGCGAGCAGGGCGTCGTAGATGGGGCGCCAGTGGGCCTTGGTGCCGCCGAACTGGGCGGTGATCTTCTCCTCCACGGGCAAGCGCTGGCCGGGAACCTGGCCCAGCGCCGACACCAGGGCCATCGCATGGCCGGTGCCCAGGCCGTAGTCCTCCTTGAGCCACGCCACGATCCGGGCGGTCTTCACGTCGGGGCCCAGCAGGCCCTTGGCGGCCGCCGCGGCGCGGAAGTCGTCGGGTCCGAGACCGGTCTTGGCCTTGATCGTGTCGAGGTACGCCTGGGAGGTCATGGTGCTCCTCATCGTGGGTGGCCCATGGCCACGGTGGAACGGGTGGCATTAACGTAGCAGGGCCCGCCGGCGCCGGGACCGCCGCCGCGACTGTTGCCGAAGCGGACTTCTGCGCCCGGTGCACCGGACGCAGAAGTCCGCACGGGGAACAGTTAACGTGGGGCGCCACTGGGCGCGGCGGCGGCGGGGAACGACGAAGGGCCGCGCCTCCGCCCGCCGCTGACGCAGTGGGGGAGGCGCGGCCCTGGCCGTGCAGGAACTCTAGTCGAGCGTGGGCATCTGCTCGGTGATGTGCGCGATTGTGGGAATCGATGACGTGATCACGGTGCCGTCGGCGCGACGGTTGCCCTCGATGAGAGCCACAGTGGGTGCACCGGGGTCGCGTGCGCCCTGATGCGACAGCGGGATCGTCTCCGGCGTGCCGGCTGTGACGACGACCTGCAGGCCGCGCACGGTGAGCCGGGCCTCCGTGCCCTCCTCGATGCTGAGGTGGACGCTGGTCTGCGAGACCGCGACGCGCAGGCGGGTGCCCTTGAGCGTGACGCGGAAGATGAGCTCGTCCCAGTCCTCGGGCAGGCGCGGGTCGAGGGTGATGCGGCCGCTGTGGTCGCGGAGCCCTCCGAAACCCATCACCAGCGCGCTCCACACGCCACCGGCGGATGCCACGTGCACGCCGTCGGCCGCGTTGTGGTGCAGGTCGGCGAGGTCGACGAACAGACCGGAGGTGAAGTACTTGAGCGCGAGCTCGTGGTAGCCCACCTCGGCGGCGATGATCGACTGCACGACATCCGACAGCGTGGAGTCGCCCGTGGTCAGCGGGTCGTAGTAGTCGAAGTCGGCCCGTTTCTCCTCGGGGGTGAACTGGTCGCCCTGCAGGAGCAGCGCCAGCACCACGTCGGCCTGCTTGAGCACCTGGAAGCGGTAGATCACCAGCGGGTGGTAGTGCAGCAGCAGCGGCCGGTTCTCCGGCGGCGTGGCGGCGAGGTCCCAGCGTTCCTTCTCGAGGAACTGGGCGTCCTGCGGGTGGATGCCGAGGTTGCGGTCGAAGGGGATGTGCATGGCCTCCGCGGCGAAGGACCATTCCATCACCTCGGCCTCGTCCAGCTTCAGCCGGGCGCACATCGAGTCGAACGCCGCCCGGTCGACCGAGTACAGCCGGCGCACGCTCTTCACCGCGGCGCGCAGGTTGGAGCGCGCCATGATGTTCGTGTACAGGTTGTCGTTGACGACCGTGGTGTACTCGTCGGGTCCGGTGACGCCGTGGATGTGGAAGACGTCGTTGCCGTTGCCTCGCCAGAAGCCCAAGTCGGCCCACATCCGTGCGGTCTCCACCAGGATGTCGATGGCCTCGCGGGCGAGGAAGTCCTCGTCACCCGTGGCCGCCACGTACTGGCTGAGCGCATAGGAGATGTCGGCGTCGATGTGGTACTGCGCCGTGCCGGCCGCGTAGTACGCGCTGGACTCGAGGCCGTTGATGGTGCGCCACGGGAACAGGGCTCCGAGCTGGTTGAGCTCGGTGGCGCGGGCGCGGGCGTGGTCGAGCAGGCCGTGCCGGAACCGCAGGGCGTTCCGGGCCGCGTTCGGCGACGTGTAGGTGAGGAACGGCAGCACGTAGATCTCGGTGTCCCAGAAGTAGTGGCCGCCGTAGCCGGAGCCGGACACCCCCTTGGCCGAGACGCCCTGGCCGTCGGCGCGCATGGACGCCTGGGCGAGCTGGAAGAAGTTCCACCGGGTGGCCTGCTGCAGGGCCGGCTGGCCGGGCAGTTCGACATCCGTGCGGGCCCAGAACGCGTCGAGCCAGTCGCGCTGCTCCTGGATGATCGCGGCGACGCCGGTCTCCTTGGCGCGGTCGAGGGTACGGTCGCACCGGTCGGCGAGCTCGTGCGTGGGCACCCCGGCGGAGGTGTGGTAGCTGAGCAGCTTGGTGATGCGGATGGGGTTGCCCATCTTGGCCTTGACCTTGTACACGTGCTTGGCGAGGTCGTCGCCGAGCTGCGAGGACTCGTCGAAGTCGTTGATGGTGTCGATCGAGTGGTCGGACGCCGTGGCGATGGTCATGCCCGAGTTGGTGCAGCGGAAGCCGAGGATGTAGCGGCCGTTGTTGGCGCGCTTGAACCGCGGCTGCAGCACCCGGTCGGTGAAGGTCTCGGCGCGGCGGGGGTCCCAGTCGTTGGCCGATCCGGACTTGGGCCGGTCATACTCGCCGATGCCGTCCTGCCGGTTGAGCGTCTGGCTGGAGATGACGACCGACGCGTCGGAGTCGAGCATGGTGACCTCATACTCGAGCACGGCCAGGTGACGTTCGGTGAACGAGACCAGGCGGCGCGAGCGGATGAGCACCTGCTTGCCCGACGGGGTGCGCCAGACCAGCGAACGTGACAGGATGCCGTCGGCGAAGTCCAGCCGGCGCTCGTAGCTGAGCAGCTCGGCGAGGGTGAGCACGAGGGGTTCGTCGTCGACGTAGATGCGGATGATCTTCGCATCCGGGGCGTTGACGATGGTCTGGCCGACCCGGGCGAAGCCGAACGCCTCTTCGGCGTGCCGGATGGGCCAGGTCTCGTGGAACCCGTTGATGAAGGTGCCGTGCACGTGGCCGTCGCGGCCCTCGTCGACGTTGCCGCGGAGGCCGAGGTAGCCGTTGCCGACGGCGAACAGGGTCTCGGTGCGGCCCATGTCGTCGCCGGAGAAGTCGGTCTCCACCAGAGCCCACTCGTCGAGCGGGAACCGGCTGCGGTCGAGCGGGTCGGTGAGTTCCTGGATGGCGGCATCGATGGTCATACGTGGACTCCGCTTCCGGTCGAGGGGATGGTGCTGCCGATCAGCGGCAGCAACTCGGACAGGTCGGCGACGACGGTGTCGGCTCCAGCCTCGAGCAGCACCTGGGGGCCGACGCCGCGGTCGACGCCGAGGACCAGGCCGAAGTCGCCGGCCCGGCCGGACTGGATGCCGGATTCGGCGTCTTCGACGACGACGCACTGGGCCGCCGTGAGGCCGAGCAGCCCGGCGGCGAAGGCGTAGGTGTCGGGGGCGGGCTTGCCGGCGAGGTTCTCGGCGCGGGCGCGCACGCCGTCGACGACGATCTCGAACCGGTCGCGGAGGCCCGCGGCGGTGAGCACCATCTCACCGTTCAGCGAGCTGGTGACCACGGCGACTTCGAGGCCCGCCGCGACGACGGCGTCGAGGAACCGGAGCGAGCCGGGGTACGGGCTGACGCCGTCTTCGGCGAGGGTCTCGTTGAAGGCCTTGTTCTTGCGGTTGCCGAGGCCGCAGACGGTTTCCTGCTCCGGCGCGTCCGTGGGCGCGCCGTCTGGCAGCGACAGGGCACGCGACGCCAGCAGGGACCGGACGCCGTCGTACCGGGGTTTGCCGTCGATATAGGCGAAGTAGTCGGCGTCGGTGTACGGCTTCACGCCGTGACCGGCGAGGAACGGGGTGAACAGACGCGACCAGGCGCTCATGTGCACCTCGGCCGTGGGAGTGAGCACGCCGTCGAGGTCGAACAGAACGCCGCGCGCGCCGAGTACCCGGTCGCGGGTCTCAGCGGGCGTGAGGGGGGAGTGGGGGGAAGTCAATATGGTGCCCTGCTTGGTAGTTGCATGAAGAAGGTGGCTAAAACCGGGTAGTCGAGCTTGTCACTTGCCCCGCGGATCACGAAATTCTCCGCGGGCACACCAACTGCCGGATCGGCGGCCATCGTGGGTGCACATCGATCCTAGAACTTCGACCCGTCGCAGGTGTCGTCCCCGTGTTAACGTTCTGTTGCCATTGGGTGTGACGGCTCCCGGTTTGCCGGCCCGGTCAGTGCGCCATCGGGGCGGGCGCGTGCGGGTCGCTGACCGACACGGCCGGCTTGCGGACGAAGAAGGCCAGGGGGATCGCGAAGAGCGAGATGATCGCGCCGTAGAGGAACGCGCTCTGGGTGCCCGCCGCGGTGGCGGCGACCTCGCCGGCGCCGTTGGCCATCTGGGTCGCCGCGGTGGAGGACATCACGGTGACGAACAGGGCCGTTCCGGCCGCACCGGCGAGCTGCTGGGCGGTGCCGACGACGGCGCTGCCGTGGGAGTACAGCGAGGGCTTGAGCGACGCCAGCCCGGACGTGAACAGCGGGGTGAACAGGAACGCCAGGCCGAAGCTCAGCGCTACGTGGGCCACGAGGACGTACCAGAACGGGGTGCTGGCGGTGAGCATGGTGAGGAACCAGAACGCGCCGCTGACGATGATCGAGCCCGGGACCAGGAGCACGGTGGGGCCGAACCTGTCGTAGAACCGGCCGACGAAGGGGGCGAGCAGGCCCATGGTGAGACCGCCAGGCAGCAGCAGCAGGCCGGTGGTGAGCGCATCCAGGCCCAGCACGGTCTGCATGTAGATGGGCAGCAGGATGAGCGTGCCGAACAGGGCCATCATGCTCACCGCGAGCATGACGATGGCGAAGGTGAAGGTGCGCGAGGTGAAAGTGCGCAGGTCGAGCAGGGCCCGGTCGGTGCGCTGCAGGGCGACCTGGCGCCAGACGAACAGGGCGATCGCCACCAGGCCGATGCCCAGCGGAACGAGGCCGGCCGCTGCGCTGCCCGTGGCGGATTCGCCGAGGTTGCTCAGCCCGTAGACCAGGCCGCCGAACCCGAACGCGGAGAGGATCACCGAGACCACGTCGAGCGGCACCTTGGTGGGAGTGGTCACGTTCTTGATCCGGGCGGCGCCGAGGGCGAGCGAGCCGAGCGCGATGGGCAGCACGAGGATGAACATCCAGCGCCAGTCGAGCACGCTGAGGATCAGGCCGGAGATGGTGGGGCCGATGGCCGGGGCGACCGAGATGACGATGGAGATGTTGCCCATGGTCTTGCCGCGGGCAGCGGGCGCCACCAGGGTCATCACGGTGGTCATCAGCAGCGGCATCATGATCGCGGTGCCCATGGCCTGCACCACGCGGCCCATGATGAGCACCTCGAAGCCGGGCGCGATCGCGGCGATCAAGGTGCCGGTACTGAACAGGGTCATCGCGGCGAGGAACACCGGCCGGGTGTTGAACCGCTGCAGCAGGAAGCCCGTGATGGGGATGACGACGGCCATGGTCAGCATGAACGCGGTGGTCAGCCACTGGGCCGCGCTGGCCGTGATGTCGAGGTCTTTCATGAGGTGCGGCAGCGCCACACCCATGATGGTCTCATTGAGGATGACGACGAAGGCTGACACCAGCAGCAGCGAGATGACGAGCTTGGTGCCCGCGGCATCCGGGGCATTGCCGGTGCTGACTGCGGAGGTGCTGGTGGGGGCGGTGCTGGTGGCGACACTGGAGTCGGTCATCGAGGTCCTAACGAAACGGGCACTGGTGCGACCTCAGTATGAGGTACCCATGTTCCAACCAGAATGCGCCGGTTATGTTCCCGAATCGCCACAAATGCGTCGGGTGCGCCGGGCGCAGATATCCTCCGCAGCGGCAACAGTTGGGCAGATGCCTCGGGCCGGCGGGCAGGTTGGCAGCGGATGCTCGACTCTTGGCAGTCGGTCCCGGTCGGCGGGGCCGGCCGGCTCCCTAGGCTGTGGGCATGCCGATCACACCTGACATCAAAGACTGGACCTGGGTGCTCGAGCGCCCCTGCCCCGAGTGCGGATTCTCCGCCGCCGAGCTGAGCTACGACGAGGTTCCCGCTCTCGTGCGGCAGAACGCCGCCGCGTGGGCGCCGGTCCTCGAGCGGCCGGATGTGGCGGTGCGGCCCGACGACACGACGTGGTCTGCCCTGGAGTACGCGGCGCATGTGCGCGACGTGTTCCGCATCTTCGACCTGCGACTGGGCCTGATCCTCGCCGAGGACGACCCCCTGTTCGCCAATTGGGACCAGGACGCCACGGCTGAGGCCGAGCGCTACAACGAGCAGGACCCGCGCACCGTGGCGACGGAGTTGGCCGCCGCCGCGGCATCCGTGGCCGACGCCTTCGCCGCCGTGCCGGCCACCGACCGTGAGCGCACCGGGCGGCGCAGCGACGGCGCCCGGTTCACCGTGACCACGCTGGCCCAGTACTTCGTGCACGACCCCACCCACCACCTGCACGACGTCGCCTGACCCCGGCCGCCACAACTGTTGCCCCTGCGGACAATCGCGCCCGGCGCACCGGGACCACATGTCCGCACGGGGCACAGTTGCCCGCGGGCACCGGGCTGTAAACTTCGGCCATGACGACGGACCGCAGTGTGGCGCGCACCCCGGCCACTGCACCGGGTGCGGTGGTGCACAAGGTGCTCAACAACAACGTCGTCATCTCCATCGACTCGTCCGGTCAGGAACGGGTGTTGATGGGTCGCGGGCTCGGCTTCCAACTGCAGCCCACCGACACCATCGACCCCGCCAGGGTCGAGAAGACCTTCATCCTCGAGCAGGGCAGTGACGCGGACCACGCCCGCCAGCTCTTGGCCTCCGTGCCGTACCCGATCATCGAGGCCGTGACCAGCGCCGTCGACGAGGCCGAACGCACCCTCGGGCGCAGTCTCGGCCGCCGCCTGCCTCTCGCCGTCATCGACCACGTGCAATATGTCCTTGAGCGCATGCAACAGGGAATCCGGATTCCGACCACAGCGATGCCGGAATTACGGGTCTTGCACCCGCAGGAATTCGCCGCGGCGGAGCAGATGGCACGGTCGATCAGCGCCGCTCTGCAGAACGAATTGCCCGAGGAAGAAGCTGTATTCCTCACGATGCATCTGTTGAACGCCACCCGGGACGAACCCAACGGCACCGCCGCGCTGTTGTTCCGCCGGGTGCAACACGTCGTGACGACAGTCGAGAGCGGCCTCGGGGTGCGGCTCGACCCGGCCAGCCCCGACTACGCCCGGTTCATCCTGCACGTGCAGTTCCTGCTGCAGCGGCTCGTGGCGCAGTCGATGCTGCGCGGGTCGGACACCTCGTTCTTCGAGTTCGCCAAGCTCAGCTACCCGCGTTCCTATGCCATCGCCGCCGACGTGAAGTCCTACGTCAGCGCCGCCACCGGCTCCGACCTCACCGACGAGGAACTGCTCTACGTGATCGTGCACGTGGAACGGCTGGCGAATCAGGTGGTCGATGGCAGCACCGCCTGACGGTGTGATAGCGTGATCGACGCAGGGCGAGGACGACCTGCGAAGCACTCACGGATTGTTACCGCACAGCGGGCAAAACCTGAACTCATCGCCATTTCGGCGTTTCGAGTTCAGGTCTTTTTTTTGCCCAAAATCCGGTCGGGTGCTTCTTGCCAGAGTGAAGCCGCGATGTCGCGGCGGAAGGTGAATCAACCCGATGGATTACTCCACAACCGCTGCTGCGGTTCTCAAGGGCGTGGGCGGCGAGGAGAATGTCTCCTCCCTCGTGCACTGCGCCACCCGGCTGCGGTTCGTCGTGAAGGACGAGAGCAAGATCGACAAGGCAGCCGTGAAGGCCAGCCCTGGCGTCATCGCCACGGCGGAAGCCGGCGGCCAATACCAGGTCGTCATCGGCAATGAGGTCCCCGAGGTCTTCGCCGAGATCGCCAAGATCTCCAAGCTCGCCGGTCCCGCCGCGAACGTGAAGACGACGGACGGCCCCAAGGGCAACCTGCTCAACCGGTTCATCGCGATGATCTCGGCCATCTTCACCCCGCTGCTGTGGGCATTGGCCGGAACCGGCCTGCTCAAGGCGTTCCTCGCAGCGGCGGTCACCTTCGGCTGGCTCGACAACACGACCACCACCTACGTCATCCTCAATGCCCTCTCCGATGCCTTCATCAACTTCCTGCCGCTCGCGCTCGCGATCACCGCGGCGAAGTACTTCAAGGCGGAGCAGTTCACCTCGCTCGCCATCGCCGGCGCGTTCGTCTACCCGTCGATCGTGGCCCTCAACGGTGTACCCGACATCACCTTCTTCGGCATCCCGGTCACCATGGTCAGCTACGTCTCGAGCGTCATCCCGATCATCGTCATCGTCTGGCTGCAGAGCCACGCCGAGCGGGTTCTCTACGCCAAGCTGCCCTCCGCGATCCGCCGCTTCGTGACGCCCATGCTCCTGGTACTGATCCTCGTTCCCCTCACCTTCCTCGTCATCGGCCCGCTGTCGAACCTGATCAGCGGCGGGCTCGCCGGCGGTATCGGCTGGATCTTCACTGCCGTGCCGTGGCTCGGCGGCGCCATCATGGGTGGACTGTGGCAGGTCTTCGTGATCTTCGGCCTGCACTGGGGCTTCGTGCCGCTGATGACCGCTGAGCTGCAGACCGGCGGTCTGATCTATCTCGTTGCCCCGCTGTTCGCTGCCGTCCTGGCCCAGGCCGCCGCCGTCACCGGCGTGTGGGTGCGCACCAAGGACAAGAACCTCAAGTCCCTCGCCGCCCCTGCCGCGTTGTCCGGCTTCCTCGCCGGCGTGACCGAGCCGGCCATCTACGGCGTCAACCTGCCGTTGAAGCGCCCGTTCGTGTTCGGCGTCATCGGTGGTGTCCTCGGTGGTGGCCTGATCTCCGCCGGCGGCATCGCGGCCAACGCCTTCGTGCTGCCGTCCGGCCTGGCCATTCCCGCCCTGCTCAGCCAGGGCAGCATCGTGATGCTGTTCCTCGGCCTGGCCGTCGCGATCATCGTGCCGTTCCTGCTCACCGTCATCGTCGGTTTCAAGGACCCGGTCGCCGAGATCGCGGCCCCCGCGGAAAGCCGTGACCTCCAGGTGCTGAGCCCCTTGGACGGCACCGCCGTTCCGCTCACCGCGGTTCCCGACGCCGTCTTCGCCGGCGGTTCGCTGGGCAAGGGCGTCGCCGTGGTTCCCCGGGTCGGCGCCCTGTACGCCCCGTTCGACGCCGTCGTGGCCGCCGCCTTCCCCACCGGCCACGCGATCGGCCTGAAGCACGCCGACGGCGCCGAGGTGCTCATCCACATCGGCATCGACACGGTCAAGCTCGGCGGCAGGCACTTCACCGTCAAGGTCGAGAAGGGCCAGCAGGTCGCGGCCGGCGACCTCCTGGTGGAGTTCGACATCGCGGCCATCACCGCGGCCGGATACGACATCACGACGCCCATCATCGTGACGAACACCAAGCGGTACCCCGCCATCGGCTCCGCGACGACGGGCCCGGTCGCCCACGGCGACGCGCTCTTCCTCGCGATCGCCGAAGAAGAACTGGCGCTCGCCTAGGCGACGCGCAGGACACAACGGTGGAGGGGCGGTCCGCTTGCGCCCCTCCACCCCATGCAGTGAGTAATAAAAGGAGTACACGAATGACCAGTTCCACACCTTTCCCCGCTGACTTCCTCTGGGGCGGCGCCACGGCGGCCAACCAGATCGAGGGCGCCTACAACGAGGGCGGCAAGGGCCTGTCGATCCAGGACGTCATGCCGCAGGGAATCGCCACGCCCCGCACCGAGGGCCCGACGGATGACAACCTCAAGCAGGTGGCCATCGACTTCTACCACCGCTACGCCGAGGACATCGCCCTGTTCGCCGAGATGGGCTTCAAGACCTTCCGCTTCTCCATTGCCTGGAGCCGGATCTTCCCGCTCGGCGACGAGACCGAACCGAACGAGGAAGGCCTCGCGTTCTACGACCGGGTGCTCGACGAGTGCGAGAAGCACGACATCGAACCGCTCGTCACCATCTCGCACTACGAGACCCCGCTGCACCTGACCGAGACCTACGACGGCTGGGTCAACCGCGACCTCATCGGCTTCTACGAGCGATACGCCCGGGTGCTCTTCGCCCGGTACGGCACCCGGGTGAAGCACTGGCTCACCTTCAACGAGATCAACTCGGTGCTGCACGCTCCGCTCATGTCCGGCGGCATCAACACCCCGAAGGACCAGCTCTCCAAGACCGACCTGTACCAGGCCATCCACAACGAGCTGGTCGCCAGCGCCCTGGCCACCAAGGCGGCCAGGGAACTGGCCCCCCAGGCCCAGATCGGCTGCATGGTGCTCGCGATGCCCGCGTACCCGTTGACTCCGGACCCCGACGACGTCATGGCGTCGCTGACCACCGAGCGCACCAACCTCGCGTTCGGTGACATCCACGTGCGCGGCGAGTACCCCGGGTACTACCTGCGCAGCCTCCGCGACCAGGGGGTGGAGCTGGTCATCACCGACGAGGACCGTGCGCTGCTGAAGGAACACACCGTCGACTTCGTCTCGTTCAGCTACTACATGAGCGTGGCCGAGACCTCCGACGACTCAAAGCGGATCATCGGCGAGGGCAACATCATGGGCGGTGTGTCCAACCCGACGCTGCAGGCATCCGAATGGGGCTGGCAAATCGACCCCGTTGGCCTGCGCATCGTGCTCAACCAGTTCTGGGACCGCTGGCAGAAGCCGCTCTTCATCGTGGAGAACGGCCTGGGCGCCCGCGACCAGCTCGTAGAGGTCGACGGCCGCAAGACCGTCATCGACGACTACCGCATCGACTACCTCAACGACCACCTCGTGCAGGTCGGTGAGGCCATCACCGACGGCGTCGACGTGATGGGTTACACCTCGTGGGGCTGCATCGACATCGTCAGCGCCAGCACCGCGCAGCTGAGCAAGCGCTACGGCTTCATCTACGTGGACCGCAACGACGACGGCACCGGCACCCTGGACCGCTACAAGAAGAAGTCCTTCGACTGGTACGCCGAGGTCATCTCGTCTAACGGCGCCAGCCTCACGCGCTAGCGTCGAAGGACACGTTTTCACCCCTTGGTCGGCCGCCGGAACGATTCCCCTCCGGCGGCCGGCTCGTTTGGAGCTCCACATGATTTCCCCCCGCATCGCCTTCCTCGACGTCGACGGCACCCTCATCGACTCGGGTGAGGTGATCGCAGACTCCACCATCGAGGCGGTGCAGACCGCCAGGGCGAACGGGCACCTGGTGTACCTCTGCACCGGCCGGGCCAGCGTGGAGATCTACCCGAAGATCCGCGACATAGGCTTCGACGGAGCGATCAGCGCCGGCGGCGGGTTCGCCGAGATCGGCGACGACCTGGTGATCTCCCGCACCATGCCCGAGGCCGCGGTGGCGCGGATGGTCGGCTTCTACGAGGAGTCCGGCTACGACTTCTACCTGCAGGCGTTCGCCGAGCTGTACCCGAGCCCCGGAGTGCGGGGACGTTTCGCCAGCTACCTCCAAGACGACCAGGAACGCCGCGGTGAAACCCGTACCGACCTGGCGTCGGTGACCGACGCCCGGGAGCACCCTGCCCTCAAGGCGTTCGCCGATGTGCGGCCGCTCAGCCACACCGGCATCGCGAAATCCGTCTTCCTGGCCAGCGACCTCCTCGCCTTCGACAGGGTCACCGAGGCGCTCGGCGGCGACTTCCACGTGATCACCGGCACCATCCCGCACATGGGCAAGGGCAGCGGCGAAGTCACCCTCGGCGGGGTGAACAAGGGCTCGACGATTCTGCAACTGCTCGACAAGCTCGGCCTGGATGCGTCAAGCGCCATCGGTGTGGGCGACAGCAACAACGACATCGAGATGCTGCAGGTCTGCGGTGTGGGCATCGCCATGGGCAACGCCACGGATGCGGTGAAGGCGCACGCCGACGAGGTCACCACGAGCGTGCTCGAGGACGGCGTCTGGAACGCGTTCCGCCGCCACGGCCTGATCTAGCCCCGCGTTGCTCCCACCGCTTGACTTTGCCCCCGATTTTCGGGGCATAACTCACAGTTCGCAGGAGGGAGGGGAGAGGTTAGGTGAGGAGCGCGGAGGTGACGCAGGTGGGGTCGTCGGCGCGGGTGCCGAGGGGCAGCTCGACCGTGTGCTCGCCGTCGTCGATGAGCACCGTGATGTCGAGCCCGGCGGGAAGCCAGACGTCGAAGAACCCGTTCTCGTAGGTGCTGATGTCGCGGTCGAGGAGCACGTCGGTGGTCGCGTCGTCGGTGATCGTGACGTGGAGATCCTCGCTGCCGAGCTCTCCGACGCAGGTGGTGAGCGAGTGGTAGAAGCACTCGTGGGTTGTGCTCAGATACGGCGCGACGGACAGGTGGAACAGGTCATCCGGTAGCGGGAGGCTGAGTTCGCTGCCACCGCTGGAGAGGAGGAGTTCGTCGACCCGCACCGAGGCCATCAGCCCCTTCGGACGCTCCGCGAGCGGCTGGGCCTGCAGCTGCTCGATGAGGTCGGTCACGGTGGCCGGGGCGGTGATGTCGTAACCGGCGAGCATCGCGTCGGCCTCCGCGCCCAGGCCGGCGGATGCGCCGGTGGCGGCCGGGGCGACGTCCGCCCCGGATCCGGTGCAGGCGGTGAGGGACAGGAGGAGGATCAGCGCGCTCAGGCTGGCTGCGGTCTTGGAAGGGAACATCCCTCCAGCGTGCGCGGGCCCGATGGGCGGTCGTAGTGTCTTTGGACCCGGCGACCCACACTCCCAGCTTCGGGCGGGATGCGTGGCCGCGGGTGGCGCTTCGAACGGCACCGCACGCGTGTTACCGTCGTGGCGGACATGCGACCGGTCGAGCATGCACCCGAACAGCCACGGCACCAACCGAGAGGCACCACCCGTCATGCCCCAGCGCACCGCCCCCGACGCATGAGCGCCCGGATCCACTTCGTCCGCCACGCCGAAACCCTCTTCAACGTCAACGGGATGCTGCAGGGCTGGTGCGACGCCCCGCTGACCGAACGCGGCGAAGGCCAGGTCGCCGCCCTCGGTGAGCGGATGCGCGACGTGCCGTTGGCGGCCGCGTTCATGAGCGACCTCACCCGCACTCGCACCACCATGGCGGGCGCCCTCGCCGGGCATCCGCACCTGGTGCCCACCCCGTTGCGGGACCTGCGCGAATGGCACTTCGGCGGCTGGGAGGGCCAGCCCAACGCCTCGCTGTGGAACCCGGTCTTCGCCGACCACGACGCCACCTACGCGCCGGGGACGTTCGCCACGATCACCGCGAACGGATTCGACAGCGTGATCGACGCCATCCACCGCAACGACCCGAGCGGCCGCGCCGACTCGGCAGCGAATGTGCGCACCCGCGTCGACGCGGCGCTGGAGACCGTCGTGGCCGCCGCCGAGCTGGCGGCACTGGAGGATACCGGCGATGTGCTCGTCGTGACCCACGGGTCCGTCCTCGGCAGCATCCTGCACACCCTGGTGCCGGCGACGCGGCCGCGCACGGGCTTTCCCAACTGCGGAATCGTCACCGTGACGTGGACCGAGGGCCAGGCGATCGCCGGCGAGATCGACGCATCCTGCGCCTGACGCACGCGACCGGGGCGGCCCGGCAAAAGTCCGGTGGAATTTCCAGCATCGGAGCGTAGTGTCAGTGATACGTAGTGCGACACTGGAGGTTGCTCGTCATGTCCCGTACCTGGCTGAAGTGGATGCCCGCCGCCGTGGTGCCCGCCGTCATCGCCGTGGGGGTGCTGGCCGTTCCGCTGCAGGCGGGCGCGGCCGTGGACCTGCCGGACAAGACGCCGCAGGAGGTTCTGCAACTGGCCGCCGGCAGCACCGTCGACACGTTCTCCGGAACCCTCGAGCAGACCTCCGACCTGGGGCTGCCCGAGGTGCCCAGCAGCGGGGATGCCGCCGCGGGTGACCTCTCCGACGCCCTCGACCTGCTCACCGGCGACCACACCGTGCGGGTGTACCAGTCCGGCGCCGACCAGAGCCGCGTGCAGGTGCAGGACACCATGTCGGAGCGCAACCTGATCCGCAACGGCAGCGACCTCTGGGTCTACGACTCGGCCGACAACACCGCAACGCACGCCACCGTGCCCGCCGACACGGATGCTGCCGGTGCGACGCCCGGCGCCGGCTACACGCCGGCCGAGGTGGCCGACAAATTCCTCGCCGAGGTCACCCCGAGCACCGAGGTGAGCCTGGCCGAGAACACCCAGGTGGCCGGCCGCGACGCCTACGAGCTCGTGCTGACGCCCAACACCGAGACCACCCTGGTCGGCTCCGTGTCCATCGCCGTGGACGCCGAGACCGGCCTGCCGCTGCGGGTGCAGGTCGAAGCCACGGGCGCCACCGAACCGGCCCTCAGCCTGGCCTTCACCTCGCTCAGCCTCGACACCCCGTCGGCCGACCTGTTCACCTTCAACCCGCCGGCCGGGGCCGACGTGTCCGAGCAGGCGCTGCCCGCGAAGGGCGACGCCGAACACCCCGAGGGCGACAAGAGCGGCGCCACCGTCATCGGCACCGGCTGGGATGCCGTGCTGGCCGTGCCGGCCGGGGCGGATGCCCAGGCCATGGCAGACCTCACCGCCTCACCGCTCTACACCCAGGTGACCGACGCCGTGGATGGCGGCCGGGCCCTGACCACGACGCTCGTGAGCGTGCTGATCACCGACGACGGCCGGATCTTCGCCGGTTCGGTGCCCGTGGAGCGGCTGCAGGCCGCCGCCCAGGAGTGACACCGCCCACCTGGGCCGCCGGCGACCTGGCCATCGAGACCCGGGCTCTCACCAAACGATTCGGCCAGCAGACCGCCGTCAACGCCATCGATTTGGCGGTGCCGATGGGCTCGGTCTTCGGGTTCCTCGGCCCGAACGGCTCGGGCAAGACGACGAGCATCCGGGTGATGCTGGGGTTGGCCGCCGCGACCAGCGGTGACGTCAGCCTGCTCGGCGAGTCGATGCCGGGCCGGCTCGCCCGGGTGCTGCCCCAGGTGGGCGCGCTGGTGGAGGGGCCGGCGTTCTATCCGTTCCTATCGGGGGCGGCAAACCTGCGCCGCCTCGACACCGCCGACCGGGCCGCCCCCGGACGCACCCGCCGCGCCCGGGTAGACCGCGCGCTCGACCGGGTCGGACTGTCGAACGCGGCCGGCAAGAAGGTGTCGGCGTACTCGCTGGGTATGAAGCAGCGCCTCGGCATCGCCAACGCCCTCCTGATGCCGCGCCGCCTGCTGGTGCTCGACGAACCCACCAACGGGCTCGACCCGCAGGGCACCCGCGAGGTGCGCGCCCTGGTGCGTTCGCTGGCCGGGGAGGGCACCACGGTCTTCGTCTCCAGCCATCTGCTCGCCGAGGTAGAGCACATGTGCACCCACGCGGCCATCATGAGCGCCGGACGCCTGCTGGTGCAGGGCACCCTCGACGAGCTGCGGGCCGGCGAGTCCCGGGTGCGGGTGCGCACGCCGGATGCCGACGCCGCGATCCGCGTGCTGGCTGCCGCCGGTCTCACGGCCGGCCTGGAGACGCCCGAGGTGCCCGCCCGGCCGGGCGCCGACCCGTGGGTGAGTGCGCCCCTGGACGCGGATCCCCAACCGGCCGAGGCTCTCGTGGCCGCACTCGTGGCCGCCGGGGTGCGGGTGCGCGGCTTCCAGATCGACGACGCCAGCCTCGAAGAACGGTTCGTGGCGCTCACCGGGGAGGGTTTTGATGTCGTCCGTTGAGCCGGTTCTGCCGGCCGCCGAGGCCACGCCGGCTGACGCTCGTCCCGCTGACGCTCGACCTACCGAGGCTCGGCCCGGCGGAGCCTGGGCCCTGCTGGTCTCCGAGCTCACCGTGCTCTTCAGGCGCCGGCGCACCTGGGCTCTGCTGCTCGCTCTGGCCGCGATCCCCGTGCTCATCGCCGTGGCCGTGCGGCTCTCCTCGCAGGAACCGACTCCCGGCCGCGGGCCGCCGTTCCTCGACCAGGTCACCCAGAACGGGCTCTTCGTGGCCTTCACGGGACTCATCGTGTCGATCCCGCTGTTCCTGCCGCTCACCGTGGGGGTCGTTGCCGGCGACACCATCGCCGGCGAGGCCAGCCTGGGCACCCTGCGCTACCTGCTCGTCGCCCCGGCCGGCCGGGTCTGGCTGCTCGTGGTCAAGTACGTCGGCGCCGCCGTGTTCTGCCTGGCGGCCACCCTCACGGTGGTCACCGCCGGCGTTCTCTCCGGGCTGGCCCTGTTTCCCGTCGGCCCGCTCACCCTGCTCTCCGGCGACACGATCAGCCTCGGCGAATCGTTCCTGCGCGCCCTGCTCATCGCCGGGTACGTCACGGTGTCGCTGCTGGGCCTCTCGATGATCGGCCTCTTCTTCTCCACCCTCACCGTGGTGCCCGTCGGCGCCATGGCCGCCACGATCGTGCTGTCAGTCGTGGCGCAGGTGCTCGACTCGCTGCCGCAACTGGAGTGGCTGCATCCGTGGCTGTTCAGCCACTACTGGCTGGACTTCGCCGACCTGCTGCGCCAACCGGTGGACGTGACCTCGTTCGGCGCGAACGCCCTGCTGCAGGGCGGCTATCTGCTCGTCTTCGGGGCGCTCGCCTACGGGCGTTTCATGACCAAGGACATCCTGAGCTGACCCCGCCGGATCCGCCGGTTTATATGACCTTGATATGAGAATGCCAATTCAGGCATGCATTTCAGCACCCTTGTATCTCGCCCGCCTACCGTTATATTGTGCCCTCACTTGGGGGGTGATATCCGGAGGCAGCTGTTTTGGCAATCGAAAGTACCCCACCCGTCGTACGACCCAGTGCCCCGCCGCGGGTGCGCCTGGAGGATGTCGCCGGTCGGGCGGATGCGGTGTGCAGCACCGCCGATGCCGAGACGGTGGTGACCGGGATCGCGCTGTCGACGCAGTCGGTGCAGCCGGGGGACCTCTTTGTTGCCCTGCCCGGAAAGAACGGTCACGGCGCCCAGTACGCCGCGCAGGCCGTGCAGGCCGGCGCCGCCGCGGTGCTCACGGACGCCGCCGGTGAGGCGCAGGCGCGGGCCGCCGGGGTGCCCTGCGTCATCAGCGACAACCTGCGTGACCGGCTCGGCGAGCTGAGCGCGTTCATCTACGACACCGCCGATAGCGACCTCGTGATCTTCGGCATCACCGGAACGAACGGGAAGACCACCACCGCCCATGTGCTCGAGGCGGTGCTCGGCCAGATGGGCCTGGTCACGGGCCTGTCGACGACGGCCGAGCGGCACATCGCCGGTGAGGTCTTCGTCTCCAAGCTCACGACGCCGGAGGCCACCGATGTGCATGCACTCCTGGCCCGGATGAAGGAGCAGAACGTGCAGGCGGTGGTGCTCGAGGTGAGCGCCCAGGGTCTCACGCACGGCCGGGTGGACGGCATCGTCTTCGACTGCGCCGGGTTCACCAACCTCTCGGTCGACCACCTCGACGACTACGGCACGATGGAGAACTACTTCGAGGCCAAGGAGATCCTGTTCCGCCCGGAGCGCTCGCGCACCGGTGTGGTGAGCATGGAGACCCCGTGGGGCCTCCGGCTGCTCAGCGAGCCCACGATACCGGTGTCGTCGATCTCGGCGGATGCCGGAACCGACCCGGACTGGCGGCTGGAGATTCTCGAATCCCTGCCGGAGGCGACCCGGTTCCGGGTGCAGAACCGTGCCGGTGACAGCGTGGAGACGACCGTGGCACTGCTCGGCGACCACCTGGTGGCCGACGCGGGCCTGGCGATCGCGATGATCGTCGAGGCCGGCTACCCGGCCGCGCAGGTGCAGGCCGCCGTGCAGGACGGCATCCGGGTGTACATCCCCGGGCGCACCGAGAGCGTGTCCGGGCCGACCGGTCCGCGCGTGTACGTGGACTTCGGGCACAGCTCAGACGCGTTCGAGAAGACCCTGCGGGCCGTGCGCGCGGTCACCCCCGGTCGGGTGATCATGCTCTTCGGCGCCGACGGCGACCGGGACCCGTTCAAGCGCCCCGAGATGGCCCGGGTCGCGGCGGCCGGCTCCGACATCGTGGTGGTCACCGACCACCACCCGCGCTTCGAAGACCCGGCCAACATCCGGCGGATGCTCGTCGATGCCGCCCGCGAGGCGTTCCCCGGCAAGCAGATCGTGGAGGTTTCGCCGCCAGAGGCCGCCATCGATTACGCGGTGGACCTGGCCAGGGATGGCGACGCCATTCTCTGGGCCGGACCCGGACACCAGGACTACCGGGACATCCGCGGGGTGCGCACGCCGTACTCGGCGCGGGAACTGGCCCGGGAGGCCCTCGCCCGGCACGGCTGGCCCGCCCAGCAGCCCTCCTGACCCGCGTCCTGCTCCCGGGTCCCTCCCGCACACTGTGACTCAAGCACCGGAAACTCGTGTTTCAGCTGCCTGAATCACGGCTCGCGAGGGGGCGGGGGCGGACGGGGGCGCGGATGCCCTCGGTCCAGGTGGCCACGCAGAGCGGCACGCCCGGCCGGTAGGCGAGATGGGCCACGGTGGGGGCGTCAAGCACCTGCAGGTCGGCCCGGCCGCCGACGCGCAGCGAGCCCACCGCATCCGGGCCGTGCTCGCGACCGAGCGCCCGTGCGGCGCCCCGGGTGGCAGCCCAGACCGCCTCGCGCACCGTGAGGCCCATCTGCAGCACCGCCGTGGCCACGCAGAGCGGCATCGACGTGGTGAACGACGTGCCCGGGTTGCAGTTGCTGGCCAGGGCGATGTGGGCTCCGGCGTCGAGCAACCGGCGGGCCGGCGGGAACGGTTCACGGGTGGACAGGTCGCAGGCCGGCAACAGCGTGGCCACGGTGCCGGAGCCGGCGAGGGCGTCGATGTCGGCGTCGTCCAGGCGGTTGCAGTGGTCCACGCTCGCGCAGCCGAGCTCGACGGCCAGGCGCACCCCGCCGCTGAAGCCGAGCTGGTTGCCGTGCAGGCGCAGGCCGAGCCCGGCGGCCCGGCCGGCGAGGAGTACCTCGCGGCACTCGTCGACGTCGAATGCCCCGGTCTCGCAGAAGGCGTCGATGAAGTCGACGTGCGGGGCCACGGCGGCCAGCATCGGACCGGTGACCAGGTCGAGGTAGTCGCGCCGGTCGATGCCCGGCGGTACCACGTGGGCGCCGAGGAAGCTCACGAGGTCGGCCACCTCGGCGGCCGCCCGCGCGCTGCGGAGTTCGCCGTGCAGGTCGAGGCCATAGCCGGTCTTGGTCTCCAGGAACGTCGTACCCTGGGCCTCGGCCTCGCGGCGGAGCCGTCGCGCGTTGGCGACCAGGTCGGCCTCGCTCGCGGACCGGGTGGCCGTCATCGTCGCGACGATGCCCCCGGCCGCGTAGCGCTGACCGGCCATCCGCGCCTCGAACTCCGCGGCACGGTCCCCGGCGAAGACCAGGTGGGTGTGGCTGTCCACCCAGCCGGGCAGCACGGCCCGGCCGCCGACATCCACTCTGCTATCGGACGGCGGGGCTTCGACAGCAGGTCCGATCCAGGCGATCCGGCCGTTTTCGATCACGAGCGCGGCATCCGTGAGCCTGTCGTCGTCGTGGCTGAACTCGGCGGACTGGGTGGTCAGCTCGCCGATCCCGGTGAGCAATTCGGCGGTCATCGGTGGGCCTTCCGGGTGGGGTGGGCGAGGGGAGCGGAGTGGGCACTGGGAACGAATGCCGATGCGGCGGCGGCGTCGAGGGCGGTCAGCGCGTCGCGGAGGAGCGTTGCGGGGGAGCCGGCGGTGCTGAGGGGGTCCCCGGTGGCGAGGGCGGCGGCGGCGGTGCCCACGAGGCGGCCGGTGTCGGCCACGAGGCGGCCGGCCACGATCACACGGCGAACGTCGGCGGCCGTGGCGGCGAGCACCAGCTGGCCGGGGTCGGCGCCGACGGTGCGGATGCTGCGCGCATCGAGCTCGACGAGGTCGGCCGGGTCACCAGGTGCCAGGCCGGGCCGGCCGAGGCCGAGCGAGGCGTACCCGTCGGTGCCGCCCGCCCGCAGCAGCTGCGCCGGGCCGAACCGGCCCCGGGAGCCGGAGGCGAGCCGTTCGCCCATCTCGAGGCCGCGCATCTCGAGGAACGGGTCGACCACGGCGTTCTGGTCGGAGCCGAGGGCGATCGGCGCTCCCGCGGCGGCCAGCGCGTGCGCGGGGCCGATGCCATCGCCGAGGTCGGCCTCGGTGCTCGGGCACATCACCACCGTGACGCCGTGGGCGCCGAGCAGCGCCACATCGTCGGAGCTGAGGTGGGTGGCGTGCACGACGCTCAGCCGCGGGCTCAGCGCACCGAGCCCGGCCAGCACTCCGGTGGGGCTCACGCCATACGCGGCCAGGCAATCGGCGTTCTCCCTGGGCTGCTCCGAGAGGTGGATGTGCAGCGGCACGTCCGCGGGGAGCCCGGCCAGGATCTCGCGCATGGCGTCCTGCGGCACGGCCCGCACCGAGTGCAGGGCCGCGCCGAGGGTGACGAGCGCGGGGCCGGCCGGCCGGGCCGCCGCATCCGTCTCGATCACCGAGCGGAGCGCGGCCCAGCGGTTCAGCCAGCCTGCCGCGGAGCCGTCGCCGAAGCGGCGTTGCTCCGGCAGCAGCGGGACGTCAAGGCCGCCGGCCAGATAGCTGGTGTCGAGCAGCACCAGGCGGATGCCGACCTCGCGCGCCGCCGTCGCCAGCGCGAGTTCCATCGCATCCGCCTGCGGGTATGCGGTGCCGTCTGGCTGGTGGTGCAGGTAGTGGAATTCACCCACGGCGGTGTAGCCGCTGACCAGCATCTCGGCGAACACGGCCCTGGCGAGCTCGAGGTAGAGCTCGGGGGTGAGAGTCTGGGCCACCTGGTACATCGAGTCGCGCCAGCGCCAGAAGTCGCCGCCCTGGTCGTGGGTACGGCCGCGGAGCGCCCGGTGGAAGGCATGTGAGTGGACATTGGCCAGGCCGGGCAACACGGTGCCCAGGCGGATGTCGCCAGGTGCGGCCGCAACACCGTCGGCCCGGTCGATGATGCGGCCGTTCGCGCCCACGGTCAGGCGCACGCCCGCGCTGGGGATTCCGTCGGCCAGCAGCGTCTCGCACCAGTAGCCGGTCGGGGCCCCGCCGATGGCGCTCACAGCAGTTCCCGGAGCAGGGTGTCAAGCGCCTCGACACCAGCGAGGCAATCGGCCAGGGTGGCAAATTCCTCGGGGGAGTGCGAGATGCCGGTGGGGTTGCGCACGAACAGCATGGCGGTGGGTACCCGGGCGGCGAGAACGCCCGCGTCGTGGCCGGCGCCCGTTGACAGGGCGGGGATGCCGCCGAGGGACAGGGCCAACCGGGCGGCAAGTTCGGGGTCGAAGGTGACGGTGCCGGTCCAGGACTCCTCCACGACCGTGGCGGCGCAGGCCGTGTGCTGGGCTTGCAGCCGGCCCGTGATGTCGGCGACCATGGCGCGGGCCGCGTCGTCGGTCTCGGCGCGGGCGTCGAGCCAGGCGGTCACCGCGGACGGGATTACGTTGGTGCCGCCGGGCACGGCCTCGATGCGGCCGACGGTGGCGCGGGCGCCCGGGCTGGCCAGCGCCGCCTCCTGCACGGCCAGGATGGCCTGCGCCGCGGCGACCATCGGGTCGCGGCGGTCGGCCATCAGGGTGGCGCCGGCGTGGTTGCCCTGGCCGGTGAAGCTCATGCGCCAGCGGCCGTGCGCGAGGATCGAGGAGGCCACCGCGAGGGGTTCACCGAAGTCGATCAGGCCACGGCCCTGTTCCACATGCAGTTCGAGGAATATGCCGATTCGGTCCAGTGCCTCGCTGTCGCGACCGAGGTGCACCGGGTCGAGACCGGCGGTGGCAGCCGCCTCGGCGAGGGTGACGCCCGCCCGGTCGGTGAGGTTTCGGGCGTGGTCGGCATCGATGGCGCCCGAGAGCAACCGCGAGCCCAGGCAGGCGACTCCGAACCTCGAGCCCTCCTCCTCGGCGAAGACCAGCACCGCGCACGGCCGGCTGGGCACGAAGCCGGTGGCCTGCAGCCGGGCGACGGCCTCGAGTGCGGAGACCACCCCGAGCGGCCCGTCGTAGGCACCGCCGCCCGGCACGGAGTCGAGGTGACTGCCCAGCACCACGGCGTCCGGCCCCTGCGCTCCCCACCAGGCCCAGATGTTGCCGTTGCGGTCGGTGTCAACGGCCAGGCCGAGCCGTTCGGCGCGTTCGGTGAACCAGGCGCGCAGCTCGAGTTCGGCGCTCTGCCAGAGGTGCCGCGAATAGCCGCCGGCGCGCAGGTCGCGGCCGGTGCCGGCGATCTCGTCGAGACCGGCGAGAACCCCGTGGGCGATGAGGTCAGGCATCGGGCGCATCCGCCGGCGCGGCAGAAACGGGCGCGGCAGGGGCCGGAGCAGCGGGCGCATCCGTTGCTGCCGCATCCGTCTCCCACATCGGAACCCGCAGGCCGCGCTCGCGGGCGACCTCCTCGGCGCGCTCGTAGCCGGCGTCGACGTGCCGCATCACGCCGGTGCCGGGGTCGTTCACGAGCACTCGGGAGATCTTCTCGGCGGCCAGCGGGGTGCCGTCGGCCACGATCACCTGGCCGGCGTGGATGCTGCGGCCGATCCCGACCCCGCCGCCGTGGTGGATCGACACCCAGGTGGCGCCGGAGGCTGTGTTGAGCAGGGCATTCAGCAGGGGCCAGTCGGCGATCGCATCCGAGCCGTCTTTCATGCCCTCGGTCTCGCGGTAGGGCGAGGCCACCGAGCCGGAGTCGAGGTGGTCGCGGCCGATGACGATCGGGGCGCTGAGTTCCCCGGAGGCGACCATCTCATTGAACTTGAGGCCGGCCAGGTGGCGCTCCTGGTAACCGAGCCAGCAGATGCGGGCGGGCAGGCCCTCGAAGTGCACCTTCTCGCCGGCGGCGGTGATCCAGCGGCGCAGGTGTTCGTCGTCGGGGAACAGGTCGACGATGGCCTTATCGGTGGCCGCGATATCCGCCGGGTCGCCGGAGAGCGCGGCCCAGCGGAACGGGCCCTTGCCCTCGGCGAAGAGCGGGCGGATGTAGGCGGGCACGAAGCCGGGGAAGTCGAATGCCCGCTCGCAGCCGCCGAGCAGCGCCTCGGCCCGGATGGAGTTGCCGTAGTCGAAGACCTCGGCGCCGGCATCCTGGAAATCGACCATGGCCTGCACGTGTTTGGCCATCGCGGCGCGGGCCCGTTCGGTGAACTCCTCAGGCTTCTCGGCCGCGTAGGCGTGCCACTCGGCCACCGTCACGCCCTCAGGCAGGTAGGCGAGCGGGTCGTGCGCGCTGGTCTGGTCGGTGACGATGTCGATGGGCACCTCGCGGGCGCGCAGCTCGGTGAAGACCGTTGCGGCGTTGCCGACCAGGCCCACCGACAGCGGCCGGCGTTCTGCCTTGGCGGCGAGCACCCGGGTGATCGCGTCGTCGATGTCGTCGGTCATCTCGTCGAGGTAGCCGTGTTCCAACCGGCGCTGAAGGCGCGACGGGTCCACGTCGACGATGAGCACGACACCCTCGTTGAGCGTGACCGCCATGGGCTGGGCGCCGCCCATGCCGCCGGCGCCGCCGGTGAGGGTGAGGGTGCCGGCCAGGGTGCCGTTGAACCTCTTCGCGGCCACGGCGGCGAAGGTCTCGTAGGTGCCCTGCAGGATGCCCTGGGTGCCGATGTAGATCCAGGAGCCGGCGGTCATCTGGCCGTACATGGTGAGGCCGAGGGCCTCGAGCTTGCGGAATTCCGGCCAGGTGGCCCAGTCGCCGACGAGGTTGGAGTTGGCGATCAGTACCCGCGGCGCCCACTCGTGGGTGCGGAACACGCCCACGGGCTTGCCGGACTGCACGAGCAGCGTCTCGTCCTTCTCGAGCGTGGTGAGGGTGCGCACGATGGCGTCGTAGGCCTCCCAATTGCGGGCGGCCTTGCCGGTGCCGCCGTAGACGACGAGCTTCTCGGGGTGCTCGGCGACCTCGGGGTCGAGGTTGTTCATCAGCATCCTCAGCGGGCCCTCGGTCTGCCAGCTCTTGGCGGTGAGTGTGGTGCCGCGGGCGGCGCGCACGACGCGGGGCGGATGCTGGTCGGCGGGCGTCGCATCCGTCACTGGGGTAGTGGTGCCGGTCTCGGTCAGGTCGGGCATGAGCGGGGTCTGCTTTCTCGAGAGCTGCGGGATGGGACGGGTCAGTACAGCGCGCCGGTGACGCTCTGCGCGGCGGCGAGCACGGCGCCGCTCCGCACGGAGGAGGCGACGGACTCGATGTCGGGGGAGAGGAACCGGTCCGGTCCGGGGCCGGCGACCTCGCGGCGCACCTCGGCGACCACGGCGCCGGTGGCGGGGCCGGGCGTCAGGGGTGCGCGCAGGTCGAGGGCACGGCTCGCGGTCATCACCTCGATGCCGAGCACCCGGGCCAGCCCGTCGATGCCGGTGCGCAGCTTGCGCGCGGCGTGCCAGCCCATCGACACGTGGTCCTCCTGCATGGCTGAGGACGGGATCGAGTCGACCGAGGCCGGCACCGCGAGGCGCTTGAGCTCGGAGACGATGCCCGCAGCGGTGTACTGGGCGATCATCAGGCCGGAGTCGACCCCCACGTCGTGGGCGAGAAAAGCGGGCAGGCCGTTGCTGCGGGCCGGGTCGAGCATCCGGTCGGTGCGGCGCTCGGACATGCTGGCCACGTCGGCCACGGCGATGGCGAGGAAGTCGAGCACGTACGCGACCGGGGCGCCGTGGAAATTGCCGTTGGACTCGACCCGGCCGTCGACCGTGACGACGGGGTTGTCGATGGCGCTGGCCAGTTCGCGGTCGGCGATGCGTTCGGCGTGCTCGATCGTGTCGCGGGCGGCGCCGTGCACCTGCGGGGCGCAGCGCAGCGAATAGGCGTCCTGCACGCGGGTGCACTCCGGTCCCTTGTGGCTCGCCACGATGGGGGAGCCGGCGAGCAAGTGGCGCAGGTTCGTGGCGGCAGCCTGCTGGCCCAGCTGCGGGCGGAGGCCGGCGAGGTCGGCGGCGAAGACGGCATCCGTGCCGAGCAACGCCTCGATGCTCATGGCGGCGGCCACATCGGCGGTGCTGAGCAGGGTGTGCAGGTCGTGCAGGGCCAGGCTGAGCTGGCCGAGCATGCCGTCGGTGCCGTTGATGAGGGCCAGACCCTCCTTCTCGGCCAGCAGCACGGGCTCGAGGCCGGCCGCGGCGAGGGCGTCGGCGGCGGGCAGCTGGATGCCGGCACGGTCGCGCACGGTGCCCTCGCCCATCAGCGCCAGGGCGCAGTGCGCCAGCGGGGCCAGGTCGCCCGAGCAACCGAGCGAACCGTACTCGCGCACGATCGGGGTGATGCCGGCGTTGAGCAGGCCCGCGTAGGCCTCGGCCGTCGACAGGCGGATGCCCGTGCGCCCGGTGAGCAGGGTCGACAGGCGCAGCAACATGAGCGCGCGCACGGTCTCCCGCTCCACCTCGGCGCCGGAGCCGGCCGCGTGCGAGCGCACCAGGCTCTGCTGCAGCCGGGTTCGGTCGGCCGCGGTGATGAAGGTCGTGGCCAGGGCGCCGAACCCGGTGGAGATGCCGTAGTGCGGTTGCACGTCGGTGGCGAGGATCTCGATGGTGGCGCGGCTGGCGGCCACGGCGGCGCGGGCATCGTCGCCGATACGCACGGGGGCGTTGAGGCGGGCGACGGCCACGACATCCGCCACCGAGACCGGGCCGGTGCCCACGGTGACGGGCGCAGGAGCGGTGCTGGCGGCGGGCAGGACGGTGTCGACGGTGTGCATGCTCCTATCTGACTCCTGCGCGTGGCCCGGCGCAGCGGCTTTCACCCGGTTGGTGTCTCGTATACGAGACAGTGGCGCCCATGCTGGCCGGGTGCACCCGGTGTCGGACGCGCGGGAGGGGCGCCGATGCGCGCGTGGCGTGCCACCCGCGTACCGGCGCTGTGCCCGCGCAGCTCAGATCAGACCTCGTCGGACTAGGGTGGGCCTCAATCCATTGGAGGTACCGAATGCTGTCGACCGATCTGATGACGGATGCCTTCGGCCGGGTGCAGGAGGCGGTGCATGCCGTGCTCGTGGGCGCCGGGTCCGATCTGCTCGAGTTCCGTGCGGACCCCGAGGCGAACACCATCGCCTGGCTGGTCTGGCACCTCACCCGGGTGCAGGACGACCACGTCGCCGACCTCATGGGCGAGCCCCAGCTCTGGACGACCGCCGGCTGGCAGAAGCGCTTCGACCTGCCCTTCGCTGTCGGTGCGACCGGGTACCGCCAGAGCGCGGGCGAGGTCGCGGCCGTGCGGGCGGGCTCCGACCTGCTGCGCGGCTACTTCGATGCCGTGCACGAGCGCACCATCGCCTACCTGGGCACCCTGCGCGAAGACGACTTCGGCCGCGTGGTCGACACCCGCTGGACGCCACCGGTGACCGTGGCCGTGCGGCTGGTCAGCGTGATCGGCGACGACCTGGAGCACGCCGGCCAGGCCGCCTTCGTGCGCGGGCTGGCGCAGCGGGCCGGCCTGCACTGAGCCGTGCCGGGCGCCCGGCGGCCGGGAGCGGCACCACGGTCCGTGAGAGCGGTCATACGGTTGCCTCGTTGTGCTGTGGTGACCATTTCGCCGCTTTCGCGAGCGGAGCGGCTCCGCGAACAGGTGGGGTGGTTTCGCGAGAGCGGTCATACGGTTGCCTCGTTGTGCTGTGGTGACCATTTCGCCGCTTTCGCGAGCGGAGCGGCTCCGCGAACAGGTGGGGTGGTTTCGCGAGAGCGGTCATACGGTTGCCTCGTTGTGCTGTGGTGACCATTTCGCCGCTCTCGCGAATCGGGCGAAGGGGCGCCCGGCTAGGCTCGGAGACAGCACCTCGACCCTGGAGACCCTGTGGCCCACTCGTACCCGCTGTATGTGAATGTGCTGGCGCAGTGCTTCTGCTGCCAGTCGCTGCAGCCGTTCCATTTCACCTCGGCGACCGATCAGGTGGTGTGCGGCCACTGCCTGCGCCACCTCGGCGCCGAGAAGGCCGAGCAGCGCGACGCCGACCACATCAAGCTCTGGCTCGGGCAGTTCGCCGCCCAACAGGAGACCCTGCACGAGCTCGAGGCCACCAGCACCGCCACGATCGCCGAACGTGATGCCGAGATCGCCGCGCTCGCCGCGCAGGTGGCCGACCTCACCGGCATCGTGGCCGGTCGCTTCGACCGCGGCCCCGACGCCGGGCTACGCGGCCTGCTCGAGACCGAGGTGCTCAAGCGCGCCGAGCGCAAGGCCGAGCTGGGCCAGCGCCGCACGGATGCCGCGATGGCCGTGCTCTGGCAGATCGACCGGCTGCATACCGTGAACCCCGCCGACCCACAGCACTGCGGATGCGGCACGTCGGTCGCCGCCTGCCCCGAGACCCGGGCGCTGGGTCCGGTGCGCCAGGCGCTGGGCGACTGGGAGGCGAAGAACCTCAAGCTCCACGCCGCCGGCCAGCGCCACTCGCTGCCGGCCGGGCATCCCGCCCTGGCCTGACCCGAGCCGCCGCACCTCTGACGCTGCGCTCTACTGCCGCGCATCCGCTGCCGCCCGGCCGGCGCTCACTTCACGCGCAAACTGTTCCCGAAACGGACGATTGCGCCCGGCGTACCGGGCGCAATCGTCCGCAGCGGGACCAGATGCGGGAGGGAGGGCGCTCGCGTTAGACCGCGGGGCGCGCGACCGAGGACTGGCCGGGGTCGCGGGCGCCGAAGCTCGAGGAGCCGGGGCTGGGCGTGAGGCCCAGGCGGCGGACGATCTCGGCGGCCTCCTCGGCGGGCTTGCGGCCAGCATCGATGGTGATCGCGTTCTCGTCCGGGCCCGGCACCTCGAGCGTGGCCACCTGCGAGTCGAGCAGCGAGGTGGGCATGTAGTGGTCGTGCCGGGTGGCCAGGCGTCGTCCGATCAGGTCTTTCGATCCGGTCAGGTGCACGAAGATCACGTTGTGCTCCCGCAGCACGTCCCGGTAGCGACGCTTGAGCGCCGAGCAGGTGATGATGCCGGGCACGCCCGCCATGGTGTGCTCGATGATCCACGACGAGATCGTGTCGAGCCACGGGGCGCGGTCCTCGTCGTTGAGCGGCTCGCCGGAGGACATCTTGTCGATGTTCTCCTGGGGGTGCAGGTCATCGCCTTCCTCGAGGTCCCAGCCGAGCTGGCCGGCGAGGATGCCGGCGACGGTGGACTTGCCGGAGCCGGAGATGCCCATGATCACGAGCACGGGCTGCTGATTGTCATACATGGCTAGATCACAATGTTCAGGAGGAGGACACCGGCAAGGCCGGTCACGGAGATGAGGCATTCCATGACGGTCCAGGTCTTCAGGGTCTGCGGCACGCTCGTGCCCAGGTACTCCTTGACCAGCCAGAAGCCCGCGTCGTTGACGTGGGAGAGGAAGAGCGAACCGGCGCCGATGGCCAGAACCATGAGTGACACATCCGTGGCACCGAGGCTGGCGGCGACCGGCGCGAGGATGCCGGCGGCGGTCACCGTGGCGACGGTGGCCGAACCCGTGGCGACGCGCACGAGTGCGGCGACGACCCAGGCCAGGATCAGCACCGAGATGCTCGAGCCGTTCACCGCGTCGGCGATGACGGTTCCGATGCCGGTGTCGATGAGTACCTGCTTGAAGCCACCGCCGGCGCCGACGATGAGCAGGATGCCGGCGATCGGGGGAAGCGAGTCGGCCAGCGACTTCGAGACGGCCGCGCGGTCCATGCCGCCGCCGCGGCCGTAGACGATCATGGCGTAGATCACGGCGATGCCGAGGGCGATCATCGGGGTGCCGAGGAAGTCCAGGGCGGAGTTGAGCGGGTCGGTGGAGCCGGGGTTGATGGCGTCGGCGATCGAGCGGGCCAACATCAGTACGACGGGCAGCAGGATGCCCGAGATCGTGGCGAGGAAGCCGGGGCGCTTGACGTTCTCATCGAGGCCCTGGTCGGCGGCGGTGATGAACATCTCGGGCACCGGCACCTTGACCCAGCGGGCAGCGAACTTGCTGAACAGCGGGCCGGAGATGATGACGGTGGGGATGGCGATGAGCACGCCGATGGCCAGGGTGAGGCCGAGGTTGGCGTTCAGGGTGGTGACGGCGACGAGGGGCCCTGGATGCGGCGGTACGAGGCCGTGCATGACCGACAGGCCGGCCAGCGCCGGGATCGCGATGCGGATGAGCGACTGGCCGCTGCGGCGCGCGACGAGGATGATCACGGGGATGAGGAGCACCAGGCCGACCTCGAAGAACATCGGCAGCCCGATCAGTCCGCCGATGAGCGCCATGGTCCACGGCAGCGTGCGCACGCTCGACCGGGTCACCAGGGCGTCGACGATGCGGTCGGCTCCACCGGAGTCGGCCAGCAGCTTGCCGAACATGGCGCCGAAGCCCACGAGCACACCCACCCCGGCCATGGTGGCACCGAAGCCGGCGCCGAAGCTGGTGACCGCGGCGTTCGGGGCCATGCCCGCACCGACGCCCACACCGACGGCGCCGATGGACAGGGCCAGGAAGGGGTGCACCTTGAGCCAGGTGATCAGCACGATGATCACAGCGACGCCGATCACCGCCGCCAGGATGAGCTGGGTGGTACTCCCGGCCGGAACCACCGGTTCGACCGCCTGAATCGCACGGGTCACATTCATCTCGAAATCCGTTCCGAGGCCGCGTCCCTGCGACCCCTTCGTCATGTGCTGAGCACGTGGGTCCTGTCACGGCGCGTGATGCGGCATAGTGAAAGGAGAAACACGTGATCTGATTAATCTGATTAATCTGATTTATGAAGTGTTACACAACGGTGGCGACGTGGTCAAGGGCGTTTCCGGCAGGCTGCGATGACGCGGCCGGTGAAGAATCGGTGCGGCTTCGGCTCGTCCCGAGTGAGTAGAGGTGTGACGGATGGCTGCAGTGGGCGCCGAAACGTGGCGGGACCGGGGCTTGCACGCCCAGGTGGTGAACGCCCTCGGCCAGGAGATCGTCGACGGGGTGCATGCTCCCGGCGACATCCTCAACCTGGACCGGCTGAGCGAACGATTCACGGTGTCCCGGTCGGTGCTGCGGGAGGCGCTGCGGGTGTTGCAGTCGGTGGGGATGGTGGAGCCGCGCCAACGCGTGGGTACCCAGGTGCTGACGCGCGACCGGTGGGACCTCTTCAACCCGCAGATCATCCAGTGGCGCGGCCAGGGCGACTACTTCGCCCAGATGCGCGAGATGCTCGAACTGCGGCTGGGCATCGAACCGGTGGCCGCCCGGCTGAGCGCCCGGCTGATGACGCCCGCAGAACGCGCCGCCATCTCCCTGGCCGCCGCCGTGATGGTGGAGGCCGACACGGCCCAGGACGGCCGGCGGTACCTCGAGGCCGACGTGGAGTTCCACACCCTGATCCTGCAGGGCTCCGGCAACGCGGTGATGGGGCACTTCGCGGGTACCGTGGCGGCGCTGCTGCGCACCAGGGAGCAGGAGAAACGGTTCACGATCACCGAGTACACCCCGGCATCCGCGCACCGGCACAACGACCTGGCCGCCGCCATCGTCGCCGGCGACGAGGATGCCGCCTACCACTGGGCGTACGCCACCCTCGAGGCCACCCTCGCCGAGTTCGTGCAGGAGTCGGCCGGCTCCGCGACCGCGGGCTAGCCGGGAATCAGAGCCGCGCGAGCCGCTCGATGTCCTCGAGGAACTCGGCCGCGACCTGCGCCGACACCGTCATGCGGGTGCCGAGGATGGCGGCCAGGTAGTCCGCCGTGCCTGGCCCGCCCGGCGCCGACTCGGCCACACCGCGGGACAAGGCCTCCTCGAGCGCCTGCTGCGACGCCCGGCGGGCGGCGTACTCGATGTCGGCCGGCGAGAAACCGTCGCTGGCCGCCACCAACGCCGACAGGTCGACAGTGCCGGCGACCGCGGCCGGGATGTACCGTTCCCAGATGGCCTGCCGGGCGGCGGCATCCGGCAGCCCGATCGGCACGACGTAGTCGAACCGGCCGTGCCGCAGGAACGCCGAGTCGAGGGTGCGGATGAAGTTGGTGGCGCAGACCAGCAACCGCCCGGACTGTTCCCGGAAGGCGGGGATGAGCTTGAGCAGCTCGTTGGTCACGCCCTGCAGCGGGGAGGGCGGTTCGCCGCCGCGCTTGGCGGCGATCTCCTCGACCTCGTCGATGAAGACCACGACGTGGTCGAGCTCGCCGATCCGGTGGAACGTCTCGCGCAACGCCCCGGCGAGCCCCTGCGGGTCGGTGGCCAGCCTGGAGGGGAAGACCTCGACGAACGGCCAGTCCAGCCGGGAGGCGATGGCCTTGGCGAAGGTGGTCTTGCCGGTGCCGGGCGGGCCGAACAGCACCACGGCCTTGGGCGGCATGACGCCGTACCGGTCGGCCATCTCTGGTCTGGCCAGCGGCATCACCAGGCGCCGCTCGAGCAGCTCCTTCTCCCGCACCATGCCGCCAACGCCCGCCCACAGGTCCCGCGGCAGGAGGCGCCCGCCCAGATCGGCCAAAGCCCTGAGCTCCTGGCCCTGCACCGGAATGCGGCGCTCGAAGTAACTGAGGTGACTCTTCACCTCGAAGCCGCGGTTGAGGAACGCGTCGACCCTGGTGGCGGTCTCCGGCATCAGTGCCGAGAGCTTGGTGAGGCCGTGCGGCGCCATCCGTTGTTCCAGGGCGGCCAGCAGGGCCGAGCCGATCCCACGGCTCTGCCACGGCCCGGTCGTGGCGAGGAACACGATCCAGCCCTGGGCGTGGGCGGCCCGGCCCACCGCGGCGCCGACCACTTCGTCGCCGTGCACCGCCACCACGGCGTCGTCCTTCTGGCAGGAGGCGAGCACCTCGGACAACGCATACACGTGATCGGTGCGGGCGGCGCTGATCTCCTCCCACAGCCGAAGGATGCCGTCCAGGTCGTCGGCGTGGAAGTCCCGGATGCGCCACTCGTTCACTCGGTGCCCCTTCACAGCTGTGGACGGGCGCCGGTGTCCCGTCTGGAAGCACTGTGCGTCATCTGGCCGGGGAGCGCAAGCGGCGCGGCAGGCCGGTGGGTGGGCCGGTCAGCAACCGATTCGGAATATTCCGGCACCGTTTGCGACTTTCACCAGTCATGCGGCGACACACGATTGTGCCCCGCCGCCCGCGCTACCAGAAAATGAGATTGCCATGACCGTGCCCTCCTCAGCCGCCCCGAACAGCGAAGCCCTCCTCGCCGCTCTGCAGCGCTGGCATGCGGCCAGGCGCCGCGCCGTGACCGCCGCGACGGGCAATCTCGCGCTCATCGAAACCCGCTGGCTGCCCGCCGGAGCCGACCCCGCCGAGGCTTTCGCCCTGGCCACAGCCGAGGCGCCCGCCACCGTGACCGTGACCGCCCTCACCCGCCGGAACCTCGACACCGGTGAACCGGAGCACGGGCTTCGGCTCTGGGACTCAGCCTCGCCCGCAGTGCAGGCCTTCGATGCCATCACGGCCTTCGACTACAACCCCGACTGGGTGATCGAGGCGCAGTTCACGCCCGTCGCGGCGGAACGCACGATCCCGTTCGAGCACATCCGTGACAACGGCGGCAGCCGCCAGCTGCCGGTGCCCGGCGACATCACCTTCAGCCGCGACGGCGTCGACTACTCGCTGAGCGCTTTCGACGACGACGGCACCCTGCTGCTGGTCTTCGGCGACGCGACGAACCGGCAGACCGGCGACACCGCCACGTACTCGTCGGGTCGCTTCCTCTTCGTGCGCCGGCCCGAGACGGCCGACGGTCTGGGCTTCGGTGACGCCGGACCGGTCACGCTGGACTTCAACCGGGCCTTCGTGCCGCCCTGCGGCTTCTCGGTGCAGTACAACTGTCCGCTGCCGCCGGCGCAGAACCGCTTCACCGGGCCCATCGAGGCAGGCGAGCGCGAGGTCGTCTTCGGCGGCGACTTCGACATCTACGCCCTCTAACCCGATCTGCCGGCGCCAAGCCCGCAACTCCTCCCCGCACGTCACACCCCGCACACAGCACCCCGCACACAGCACCCCGCACACAGCACCCAGGAGCACCATGAAAAAGAACATCGCGTTCGTCGCGCTCGGCCTCGCAACCACCCTGTTGCTGGCCGGCTGCGCCAGCGGCGCCGACTCGTCGACCGCATCCGCCGGCGACGCGACGATCGAAATCGGATCGCTCTACGAGCCGCAGAACCTGAGCAACTTCGGCGGCGGCGGCCAGGGCGTCACCGAGGCGTTCAACGGCAACGTCTATGAGGGCCTCTACAAGCTCACCGACGACGGCAGCGTCGCGCCCCTACTCGCCGCGAGCAACACCGTGAGCGACGACGGCCTCACCTACACCTTCACGCTGCAGGACGGCGTGACCTTCCACTCGGGCAAGGCGCTCACCTCCGCCGACGTGAAGGCCAGCATCGACGCCGTGCTCGCCGACGACTCGCAGTCCGCGCGCAAGAGCAGCTTCGGCGCGATCACGAGCATCGAGACGCCGGATGATGCAACGGTGGTCGTGACGCTCGCCGAGCGCTCGATCTCCTTCATCTACAACCTCAGCTACGTCTGGATCATCAACGCCGACGCCACCGACCTCGAGAGCACCGAGGACGGCACCGGCCCGTACACGCTGGGTGACTGGAAGCGCGGCAGCTCGCTGAGCCTGACCCGTTTCGACGGCTACTGGGGAGATGCGGCCGCGAACAGCGAGGTGGTGTTCAACTACTTCACCGACGCCACCGCGCTGAGCAACGCGCTGCTCACCGGCGAGGTCGACATCGTCACGAGCGTGCAGAGCCCGGACGCGCTCAGCCAGTTCACCGACAATGCCGATTACGTCGTCAGCGACGGCGACTCCACCACCAAGGAGATCCTGGTCTTCAACGACCGCGTCGCCCCGTTCGACAACGTGGACGTGCGGAAGGCGCTCTACTCGGCCATCGACACCAAGAAGCTGTTGAACTCGATCTGGGGTGACTACGGCACCCTGATCGGTTCGATGGTGCCCCCGACCGACCCCTGGTACGAGGACCTCACGCAGGTGAACCCCTACGACCCCGACCTGGCCAAGCAGCTGCTGGCCTCTGGCGGACAGCCGGACGGCTTCGAGTTCACCCTGGACACCCCCAGCTACGACCCGCACCCCGTGGTCGCCGAGTTCGTCAAGAGCGAGCTGGCCAAGGTCGGCGTGACCGTGAACATCAACACCATCAGCGCCGACGAGTGGTACACCAAGGTCTACAAGGCCCAGGACTTCACCGCGACGCTGCAGGAACACGTCAACGACCGCGACGTGGTCTGGTACGGCAACCCCGACTTCTACTGGGGCTACAACAACCCGCAGGTGACCCAGTGGGTCGCCGAGGCCGAGGCGTCCACCACCACGGATGAGCAGACCGCCAAGCTCAAGCTCGTCAATGAGCAGATCGCGAAGGATGCCGCGAGCGTCTGGCTGTACCTCTACCCGCAGATCGTCGTGGCGGCGAGCGATATGAGCGGATACCCGGTCAACGGGCTCAACTCGCAGTTCTTCGTCTACGACATCGCCCTGAACTAACCGGTACCAACCGGCACGGCTGGCCCCCTTCGCGGGGGCTAGCCTTGAGGTCGCATGATTTCCTACCTATTGCGCCGGAGCGCCTTCCTCCTGGTGTCTTTTGTCATCGCCATGGTGGCCATCTTCGTGCTGCTGAGGCTGCTGCCGGGGGATCCCTCGAATGCTCTGCTCTCGGTCACCGCCACGCCGGATCAGATCGCGGCCGCGCAGGCCCAGGTGGGCGCCGACCGCCCGGTGCTCGAACAGTTCGCGACCTGGTTCGGCCAGCTCGCCCGCTTCGACCTCGGTGAGTCGTTCATCAGCTCGCTGCCCGTGGGCCCGGAGATCTCGGCGCGCCTCGCGGTCACGGTGCCGCTCACCCTGCTGGCCTTCGCGCTGGCCCTGGTGATCTCGCTGGTGGCCGGCTTCGTCGCCGCCACCAGGGCCGACCGTTGGTACGGCATCCTCATCTCCGGTATCTCGCAGCTCGGCGTGGCCGTGCCCGTGTTCTGGGTGGGCATCTTGCTGGTGAGCGTGTTCTCGGTGGGCCTGCGCTGGCTACCCTCCGGCGGGTTCCCCCGGGACGACTGGGCCGATCCGGCCGATGCGCTGCGGTCGCTGGCCCTGCCCGTGATCACGGTGGCCGTGGTGATGAGCGCCTCGCTCACCCGGTACGTGCGGTCGGCGACGCTCGACGTGCTCGGCAGCGACTACCTGCGCTCGGCCCGCGCCCAGGGCTCCGGCCGCGGTGAGGCGCTCTGGCGGCACGGGCTGCGCAACGGCGCCGTGCCGGTGATTGCGATCCTCGGCATCGAGCTGGCCACGACGTTCCTCGGCGCCGTGGTGGTGGAGAGCGTCTTCAGCCTGCCGGGCCTGGGCAGCATGCTGCTCAAGGCGATCCAGCAGCACGACTACCCGAACATCCAGGGCGTGCTCTTCGTGAGCACCCTCGTGGTGCTCGTCATCGGCTTCCTCGGTGACGTGGCGCAGCGACTGGTCGACCCGCGCCTGCGCGTGAGCATTTCGGGTAACCGATGAGCGCCCCCGTGCTGGCCGAGTCCAGCGTCGTCGCCCCGCGCCGGAGTCGTTCCTGGACCCTCGGGGTGGGGCTGGTGCTCGTGGGCGTGGTCGTGGCGATCGCCCTGCTCTCCCTGGTCTGGCTGCCGTACGCCCCGGCGGACACGACCGGGAGCCGGCTGGAGGGCGCCAACCCTGCGCACTGGCTCGGCACCGACAAGCTCGGGCGGGATCTCGCGACCCAGCTCATGATCGGCGCCCGCATCGCCCTGGTGGTGGGCCTGGGCGCCGTCGCCGTCGGCGCCCTGCTGGGTGTCACGATCGGCCTGCTCGCCGCGTTCGCGGCGGACTGGCTCGACGACACCATCTCGGCCGCTCTCGACGTGGTGATCGCCTTCCCGGTGCTGCTGCTGGCGATGCTCATCGTGGCCGCGCAGGGCGCCTCGCTCGTCTCCGTGATCGTCGCGATCGGCCTGGCGATGTCGGCCGTGGTGGCCCGGCTCACCCGGGTGCTCACCAAGCGGGTGCTCGCCGAGCAGTACGTCACGGCGGCCCGCACCTCGGGCACCCGCTGGCCCGGCATCGTGCTCCGGCACATCCTGTCCAACATCTGGCCGACCCTGAGCGTGAACCTCGCCCTGCAGTTCGGGGTGGCGGTGCTCGCCGAGGCCAGTCTGTCGTACCTGGGGCTCGGCGCCCCGCCGCCCAACGCCTCCTGGGGCCGGCTGCTGCAGGAGGCCCAGGGAACCGTCGTGACCGCCCCGCTCGGCGCCGTGGCTCCGGGCATCGCCCTGATCATGCTCGTGATCGGCGTCAACTTCATCGCCGACGGCCTGCGCGACGTCGCCGACCCCTCCCGACGGGACAGCCGATGACCCTGCTCTCTGTGACGAATCTCGGCGTGCGCACCTCCACGGGCCGCGTCCTCGTGCACGACCTCAGCTTCGACCTGGCCGCCGGCGCCCGCCTGGGGCTCATCGGCGAATCCGGCTCCGGCAAGTCGGTGACCTCGCTGGCCGTGACCGGGCTGCTCGCCCCGGGTCTCACGGCCAGCGGCAGTGTTCGACTGGACGGGGTAGAGGTCGTGGGAGCCGCTGAACGCACGCTCGTCCCGCTTCGCGGCCGGGTGGCCTCCGTCGTGTTCCAGGAGCCGCTCACCGCGCTCGACCCGTTGATGCGCATCGGCCGGCAGGTGGCCGAACCCCTCCGGAGGCACCGTGGTCTGACCGGCAGCGCCCTCCGCGCGGGCGTCGCCGAGGCGCTCGCCGAGGTGAGCCTCGACGACGGGCGCCTCAGCCGCGCCTACCCGCACGAGATCTCCGGCGGTCAGCGGCAACGGGCGGCCATCGCGATCGCCCTGGCCAGCCGCCCGCAGCTGCTCATCGCCGACGAACCGACCACGGCACTGGATGTGACGGTTCAGTCGCAGGTGCTGCGCCTCCTCGGTGACCTCGTCGAGGCGCGTGGCATGGCGCTGCTGTTCATCAGCCACGACCTCGCGGTGGTCTCGGCGATGACCACCGACGTCATTGTCATGTCGGCGGGCAGCGCCGTGGAACGCGGGGCGATCGGGGACCTGTTGCGGGCACCGCAGCATCCGTACACCGCCGAACTCGTGCGGAGCGCCCGGTCGCTGGACGAGATGCTGGGGGAGCGCGCATGATCCTGGAACTGCGCAATGTCTCCTACCGGTACCGGGCGGGCGCGCTCGCCCTCGACGACGTGTCGATCGGCGTGGCCGCAGGGCAGAGTGTGGGCCTGGTCGGCGAATCGGGCAGCGGCAAGTCCACCATCGTGCGGCTCATGCTCGCGCTGGCCCGGCCCACCACAGGGTCGGTGCTCTTCGAGGGGCAGCCGATCGCGCCGGCGTCGATCCGGCGGTTCCGGGCCGCCGTGCAGACCGTGTTCCAGGACCCGTATTCGTCGCTGGACCCCCGCCAGAACATCGAGAGCATCGTGGCCGAACCGCTGCGCTCACTCGGGCTGGCCCGCGGTGACAAGGCGCGGGCGCAGGTGACGGCGGCGCTCGCCGCGGTGGGGCTGCCCGCCGATGTGCTCGGCCGGTACCCGCACGAGTTCTCCGGCGGCCAACGGCAGCGCATCGCCATCGCCAGGGCCACCGTGTGCCACCCGCGACTGCTGCTCGCGGACGAGCCGGTGAGTGCGCTCGACGTGACCACGCGCATCCAGGTGATCGACCTGCTCGCCGAGCTGCGGGCCTCCACGGGCTTGGCCATCCTGATGGTCTCGCACGACCTCAGCGCCATCGCGGCGCTGTGCGAGCAGACCGTGGTGCTCAACCAGGGCCGGGTGGTGGAGTCCGGGCCGACCGCGAGCATCCTGACCGCGCCCCGCGAGGACTACACCCGGCGCCTCGTCGCGGCCGTGCCGCGCCTGCCAGCCCCCTGACCCGAACGCGAGTCGACCTCGACGACGCCCTGCGCGTTGGTCGAGCCTGTCGGGACCTCGTGAGTCGACGACCGGATGCAGCGTGCGTCTTGAGTTCGGGTCAGGGGGCTGGCAGGCTCGACCAGCGGCTGCGCTCGACCAGCGGCTCAGCTCGACCAGCGGCCGGGGGTCAGCGCAGGCCGTCGACCGAGACCAGGCCGTCGTGGCGCCGGCCGTCGAAGATGATCGTGGGAATCTTGATGGTCGCGATCTTCTCTTCCACGAGCGTCTTGTTGGCGTCGATGATGTCGGTCACCTTGTCCGAGCCGGCCTCGGCCACGACCACGTCGATCTGGTCGGCGCTCAGGCCGAACTCGTCGAGCCAGCCCACCAGGGTGGAGGTGGCCTCCTTGGCATCCATGGAGTTGATCGCACCCTGCCAGGGCAGGCCGGCATCCGTCTTCTCGGTGAAGATGCGCTTGAGCATCTGCCAGTCGACAGGGGTGTCGGCGCCGTCCAGCGGGTGCAGCCGCAGGGCCTCGAGGTACTGCGTCACGAGCAGCGAGTTGGGGAACTTGTAGCCGTCGGTGCCCTTGATCGGGTACGCGATGTAGGTGAGGTTGTGGGTGGACTCGAAGCCGGACTCCTCGATGTTCGCGAAGAGCGCCTTGCAGAAGGTGCAGCCCGGGTCGATGACCTCGACGGCGATCGGGTTGGCGGCATCCTCGGTGAGGTAGGTGGCGTTGGCCGGCAGGTAGTCCTCTGAGGTCCAGTTCTGGAGGCGGGCCGGAATGGCCGCGAAGGTCTCGCCGAGGCTGGCGAACTCGTTGCCGAAGGCGCCGACCACATCGAACGCACCCAGTGACTCCATGAAGCCGGGGGTCTCGTCGGGGATCGAGCAAGCTTCGGCGCCCAGCGTGCAGGATGCCGAATCCTGCTTGTTGCAGGTGCCGTAGACGTAGAGGTTGACGGCGCTCTTGACCACTGTGTAGCCAGACCAGATGGTGGTGAGCAGAACCAGCACGGCGAGGATCTCCAGGCCGATGCTGGCCGGCTTCACCAGGCCGGGCCGACGAGCGGCGACCGGGGCGAGCAGGTGATCCTTGATGTCCTGCTTGAAGGTGGTGTCGCAGGGCCGGAAGGTGACCTTCCGCCACGTGCAGTTCCAGGCCTTGCCGACGTAGCGCCGGTACCGCGCCGAGAAGGCGGCCATGATGACCAGGATGATGAATGCCGCGATACAGAACACTTAGGAGAGGCCTTTCATCAGCCGAGTGAGGGCCCCGGTGGCGGCGTCGATGTCCGACTCCGTCGAGTGCAGGCCGAGGGAGAACCGCAGCAGCGGCGGGAGGCCGAGCTGTTCCTTGAGGTGGTGGTGCGCACAGAAATAGCCGCTGCGCACCATGACCTGGGAGTGCGAGAGGAACACCGCGAGCCGGTGCGAGTCATGCGCAGGCGCGTAGACGCTGATCACCGGGCTGGGCACGTCGTTCAGCAGGGTGAGCCCTGGGACCGCGGCGAGACCGTCGAAGAGTCGGGTGGAGAGGCCGCTGATGTGCTCGGCGGGGTTGAGACCGCCGGGGCGGATGCCGCCGAGCCACTCGATCGCCCGGCCGAGCGCGATGATCTCGCCCCACGCCTGCAGGCCCGGTTCGAGCAGCGCCGCAGGGTCACCCTGCACGAGGTCGAAGTCCTCTTCGCGCACGTCCTGCACCATGCCGCCGCCCACGAAGGTGAGCTCGAGCGAGGCCAGCAGCTCGTGCCGGGCCACGACGACGCCGAGGCTCGCGCCGTACATCTTGTGTGCGGAGAAGCAGAGTGCATCCGCGTCGGTCTTCTGCAGCAGCGCCCGCGCATGCCCCATGGCCTGCGCGGCGTCGACGATGACGATGCCGCCGCGGGCGTGGGTGTCGCGCACCAGGTCGCTGAGGTTGGTGAGTTGCCGGCCGTCGATGTTGGACGCCGCGTTGACGACCACGACGGCCTTCTCGAGCTGCGCCGGCTCGTAGATCAGGGCGCCGTCGGCGGCGCGATCCAGCACCAGGCGTTCAACGCCCAGCCGGCGGGCGGCCGTGATGGTGGGCAGGAACACCGAGTTGTGCTCGATGTGGCTGGTCACGACGCGGTCGAAACGCCCCAGCGGAAGCTGCTGCAGCAGCAGATTGAGGCCGTAGGTGGTGTTGAGCGTGAACGAGACGGCGTGGTTCCTGGCCGAGAGTCCAAGCAGGCCGAGGACCGCCTTGCGGGTGTCGGCCACCTGGGCGTCAACCTTCTGTCCCCAGGCGTACTTCACCCGGCCGCCGCAGGCGTTGTAGCTCGTGTAGTAGTCGGTGAGGGCGTCGATGACGCTCTGCGGCCGGAGGCTCTGGCAGGCGGCATCGAGATAGACCTCGCCCGGCTGCAGATAGCCGAAGTCGCCGGTGCGGCTCGTCTCGAGCGGGCCGGGCGAGCGGCGGAACAGCGTGCTGCGCTTCATTTTCTCAACTCCCGGCTCAGCTTAGAATTGCCGCCGAACCGGGAGTGGGGACCAAAGTCCCGTTTGACCGGGTGAGACGCCCTTTACACAGCTAGCTCCAAGCGTCGGGCGAGGTACGGGGCAGTGCGGCTGTGCGGATGCGCCGCCACGGTGGCCGGGGTGCCCTCGGCCACGATGCGCCCGCCCGCAGTACCGCCGGACGGCCCCAGGTCGATGACCCAGTCAGCGGCGGCCACCACGCCCATGTCGTGCTCCACCACGACCACGGTGTTGCCGGCGTCGACGAGCCGGCCGAGCTGTGTCATCAGGAGGTCCACATCGGCCGGGTGCAACCCGGTGGTGGGTTCGTCAAGCAGGTACAGCGTGTGCCCGCGGCGGGCGCGCTGCAGTTCGGTGGCCAGCTTGATGCGTTGCGCTTCGCCGCCGGAGAGCTCGGTGGCGGGCTGGCCGAGCCGCAGGTAGCCCAGGCCCACCTCGCGCAGGGTCTCCAGGCTGCGGGAGGCGCTGGGCACGTCGGCGAGAAAGGCTGCGGCGGCATCCACCGTGAGGCCGAGCACATCCGCGACGGACTTGCCGTTGTAGTGCACCGCGAGGGTCTCGGCGTTGTACCGGGAGCCGCCGCAGGCGGGGCATGGCGCGTAGCTGCCGGGCAGGAAGAGCAGCTCGACGGCGACGAAGCCCTCGCCCAGGCAGGTGTCGCAGCGACCGCCGGCCACGTTGAAGGAGAACCGGCTCGCGGTGAACCCGGCCGATTTAGCCGCCGCTGTGGCCGCGAAGGTGGCGCGCACGGCGTCGAAGAGGCCCGTGTAGGTGGCCAGGTTGGACCGCGGGGTCCGGCCGATGGGCTTCTGGTCCACGCGCACCAGCCGGTCGATGGCGCCGGCTCCGGTGACGGCGTCGACGATCGTGGTGGCCCGGTCGGTGCCGGCCTCGTCCTCGTCGGTCGCCTCGTCGTCGTCGGCATCGACCGCGGCAGCGCCCGCGGGCACGGCGTCGACAGAGCCTTGGCGGAGCTCCCGGCCCACGGCATCCGCGAGCACCTTGCTGACCAGGGTCGACTTGCCCGACCCTGAGACCCCGGTGACGGCCGTTAGTACGCCCAGGGGCACCTGAACGTCGAGATCGACAAGGTTATGTCGGGTGACGCCGGTCAGGCCCAGCCAGGCGGCAGCCTCGCGCGGTGCCGGCGGCGCCTCGCTCGGGCTGGTCGGGAACAGGTAGCCGCGGGTGACCGAGGTCTCGACCTCGGCCAGGCCGCCGACCGGCCCGCTGTAGAGCACCTCGCCGCCGCCGTCGCCGGCTCGCGGCCCCACGTCCACGAGCCAGTCGGCGCGGCGCACGACATCCATATTGTGCTCGACGACGAAGACCGAATTGCCGGATGCCTTGAGCTGTTCGAGCACCAGCAGCAGCGGCTCGGCGTCGGCAGGGTGCAGGCCGGCGGAGGGTTCGTCGAGTACGTAGATCACGCCGAACAGGCCGCTGCGCAGCTGGGTGGCGATGCGCAGGCGCTGCATCTCGCCCGGGGAGAGGGTGGGGGTGGCGCGGCCCAGGCTGAGGTAGCCGAGCCCGAGATCGATGAGCACCGTCAGCCGGCGCACCAGGTCGCCGGCCACGGTGACGGCCACCTCGGTGACCTCGCCGGACTGGATGGAGCGGTGTGAGCTGGCTGCATCGGTGAGTTCCGCTGTCGGGCGGAGGACGTCGGCGAGCTCGCTGAGGGTGAGGGCGTTGAGCTCGTTGATCGGTCGACCGGCGAACGTCACCGCGAGGGCTTCGGCCCGCAGGCCGCTGCCGCCACAGAGTTCGCACGGGCCGGTCTGCACGAAGGCGAGCACCCGCTGGCGCATCTGGGCGCTCTTCGAGTCGGCCAGGGTATGCATCACGTAGCTCTTCGCGCTCCAGAACCGGCCCTTGTAGGGCTTGGCCACCCTGTCGCGCTGCGGGGTGACCTCCACAACGGGCTGCTCCTCCGTGTAGAGCAGCCAGTCGCGGTCCTCCGGGCTGAGCGACGCCCAGGGCACGTCGATGTCGTAGCCCAGCCCCGCGGTCACGTCACGCAGGTTCTTGCCCTGCCAGGCGCCGGGCCAGGCCGCGATCGCGCCGTCACGGATGCTCAGGCTCGCGTCGGGCACCAGCAGCGACTCGGTCACGGTGTGCGAGATGCCCAGACCGTGGCACACCGGGCAGGCACCGGTAGCCGTATTGGGCGAGAACGCGTCGGAGTCCAGGCGCAGGTCGGACCCGGCCGGGTAGGTGCCGGCGCGGGAGTACAGCATCCGCATCGAGTTGGACAGTGTGGTGACCGTGCCGACGCTGGAGCGTGAACTGGGCGACCCCCGGCGCTGCTGCAGCGCGACGGCGGGCGGTAGCCCGGTGATGAGGTCGACGTGCGGGGTGTGGCCCTGCTGGATCAGGCGCCGCGCGTAGGGCGCCACGGACTCGAAGAAACGACGCTGGGCCTCGGCGAAGATGGTGCCGAAGGCGAGCGAGGACTTGCCGGAGCCGGAGACGCCCGTGAAGGCGACGATGGCGTCGCGGGGGACGTCGACGTCGACGTCGCGCAGGTTGTTCTCCCGCGCGCCGCGTACGCGCACGAAGCCGTCGGAGCCGGGGTGATCGGCGGAGCTGGCGGGGTTGGCCGGAATGGTCTCGGGAGAGTAAGGCATTCGATCAACTTTAGTTCGACCCCCTGACAGAGGCCCGGGGAAGCCTCCGGGTCGGCGCCCGTGGCCTGCGCCCGACGTCCCCCGCACGGAGGGCGTATCGTGGAGAGGTTGATCCGGAAAGGCCCCGCTCCCATGCGCCGCACCATGTTCAAGTCCAAGATCCACCGCGCCACAGTGACGCACTCCGCCCTGCACTACGTCGGGTCGCTGACGGTCGACCTCGACCTGCTGGATGCCGCCGACCTGCTTCCCGGCGAACTCGTCAGCATCGTGAACGTCAACAATGGCGCGCGCTTCGAGACCTATCTGATCGCGGGCGAACGCGGTAGCGGTGTGATCGGCGTCAACGGGGCTGCGGCACGGATGGCGCACGAGGGCGATCTGGTCATCATCATCTCCTACGCCCAGATGGGCGACAAGAAGGCCAGGGCATATGTGCCCACGGTCGTGCACGTGGATGCCCAGAATCACATCATCGCCATCGGAAGCGACCCGGCTGAAGCGCTCGGCGAAGACCTGCAGCGGCCGCCGTCGGCAGTCTGAGCCTTCGTTCCCGCACGCCCTGAGACTCCGGGCCGCGCTGAAGATAAAGTCCTGTCTAAAGCCGTTTTCCTACGCCAGAATACTTATCCACAATGTGCAGATCCAACACACAAAATTGCGATATCGAGCTATTCTCACTGTATGTCCACCATCGCAGACACCTTCGTCGCCGACACCTCGCCGAAGTCCCTTGTGCCTGCCGTTTCGCCTGCCGATACGTCTGCCGGCACGTCTGCCGGCACAGGGCTCGATTCGCTGGTGGCCGCAGCCGGCGCGGTCACCCGATTCGGGGCCTGCAGCGCCGACTTCGACGCCCTGCCGGATGCTGAGCTGCTCGCCGCCCAACGCGAGATCACCCGCCTGCAGGCGATGACCACCACCCGATCGGTATGGGTGGCCAAAGCCGTCGCGCACCGCTCACGCCCCGAGCTGGGCCAGTCCGGCCTCGCCGCGCAACAGGGGTTCCTCAACCCGGGCGACCTGATGCAGGACCTCACCGGGGCCAGCAAAGCCGACGCCCGAAAGCTCGCCGATGTCGGCCGGATGCTCGCCGACAGTGACGCCGCGGAAGCCGCCGCGGCCCGCGCCCAGGCCGACGCCGATGGCCGGGCCGACACCGACGCTGATGCCGGCGCGGGCGACGGGAGCGACGCATCTCCGGCTCTGGCCCCGGTGGAGATTCCGGCGCTGCCCTGGCACACCCCGATCGCCCATGCGGTCGCCGACGGGAGCCTCTCCGCCGCGCAGGCGCACGCGATCCGAACGGGACTGGGCGATATCGACACCGTCGTCACCGCTGACATCCTCGCCACAAACCTCAAGACACTGCTGGAGGAAGCCCGCACTCTCACTATTGATCAGTTGATCCGCCGTGCCCGGCGGATGCGCGACCGTCTCGATGAGGCCGGTATCGGCAAACGCGAACAGAAAGCCTGGGACGACCGGTTCCTGCGGATCTGGACCCTTGAAACCGGGCAGGTCCGCATCAACGGGCTCTTCCCACCCGAGCAGGGCGAGTACATTCGCTCCGTCGCCGACAGCCTCACCGGGCCCCGCCGCGGCGGGGTGCACTTCGTCGACCCCGAGCGGGCCGCCTGGGCCAAAGCCGTGCAAGACGACCCCCGCAGCACCGACCAGCTCACCGCCGACGGGTTCATCGAGCTGATCAAGGCCGGCGGCACCGTCAACCCCCACCGCATGCTCGGCGGCCGCACCCCCGCCGTCCGCATCCTCAAGACGCAGCGCCCCACCGGGCCCGCCGCAGGTGATTCTGCACCAGAGCAGTCGAGGCAGGTCGGAGAATCCACGCCAGGCCACGCCACGACAGGCCACGCCGCACCAGGAGAAGGACCACCACCAGAGTCGGACGATGTCCTCGTTCCCCTTCCCGACGGCACTGGCCACGGCTACATCGAAGGCAACCCCGCCCCGGTCTCCCAGGAAACCATCGACCGGTTGATCTGCGACTCCGGCACTCTGGACATCAACTTCGACCCATCTGGCCATCCGCTGGATGTCGGCCGGGAAGAGCGGCTGTTCACGATGGCCCAGCGCATCGCCCTGGCCGCCCGCGACGGCGGCTGCATGTGGGGAGACTGCGCCAAACCGCCCTCCCAAACCGAGGCCCACCACATCGATCATTGGAAACGCGACGACGGACGCACCGACATCCGCCTCGGCATCCTGCTGTGCAACCCGCATCACCGGCTGTTGCACAACCAGGGCTGGCAGGTCTTCGAACACCAGGGCCACTACTGGTTACGACCACCCGTCACAGTCGATCCCGGGCAACGCCTGATCGAGCTCCACAGCAAGAGCCCCGCAGCGCTCGAGCAGCAGGAACTCGGCGCGCAGGAACAACGCGAGCAGGAACACCGCGAGCACTGACCCACAGGGCGGCGCAGGGGCGGGTCAGTGGCCGCCGTCGACGAGCTTGAGGCCGATGACGCAGCCGACGAGACCCAGGATGAGCAGGACCTTGAGCAGCGAGGCCGGCTCGCCGCCGAACACCATCGCGTACAGCACCGTGAGCGCCGCACCGATGCCCACCCACACGGCGTAGGCCGTGCCGATCGGGATCGAGCGCATCGCCACCGCGAGTCCGGCCATGCTGAGCACCAGCGCCACGCCGAACACCACGGTGGGCCAGAGCTTGGTGAAGCTCTCGGACTTGCCGAGGGCCGTGGCCCAGACGGCTTCGAGAACTCCGGAGACGATCAGGATCAGCCAGGACATCAGACACCACTCCCGTGGCCAGTCTTGTCGCTTACCGGGTACTGATCCGTCGTCCGGAACCGCAGAAAGCGGCTTATCAACAGAGTAGCCGGGCACCCTGTGCAGTCGCTGCGCAGGGTGCCCGGCCGGTCATGCGCGGGTCTTAGGCGGTGGCGAGGATGTCCACGACGAAGACCAGGGTGTCGGTGCCGCTGATGCCGGCCGTGTCGTTGCCCGTATCGCCGTAACCCAGTGCGGGCGGGATGACGATGACAACCTGAGAGCCGACGGTCTGGCCGACCAGGCCCTGGCCGAAGCCGGGGATGACCTCGGAGGTGGAGAAGGAGGTCGGACCGCCCTTGCCCCAGCTCTGGTCGAACACCTTGCCGGTGCCCCAGATGACGCCGGCGTACTGCACGGTGACGGTGCCGCCATCCGCCACGGTCGCCCCGTCGCCCTTCTTGAGCACCTCGACCGCGAGGTCGGTGGGCGGATCGGTCTCCGGCACCGTCACAGTGGGGGCGCCGTCGTCGGCGAGCTTCACGGTGGGGAAGCCGTCCTGCGGCTCCTGGTCGGTGCCGGTGGCGCGGGTAGGCACCTTGTCCTTGATGTCGATCACGAAGAGCATCTGGTCGGTGGCCGCAACGCCCAGGTCGGTGTTGCCGGTCTCGCCGAAGCCGTCGGCCGGTGGGATGACCACGGCGACGCGGTCACCGACGTTGGAGCAGGCGACACCCTTGAGGATGCCGCTGATGACGCTCTGGTTGTCGACCACGTTGACCGTGAGCCCGGCCTCCTCGCCGTAGCCGGCGGAGCTCAGCTTGGCCCCGGTGGTGGCGTTGTACGCGGCGTAGGAGATGGAGACGGAGTCGCCTTCCTCAACGGCGTCGCCGGTGCCCTCGGTCACGACAGTGCGTTCGGTCGCCTTAGCGGCGAGCGGTGTGTCGAAGGTGACGGTCGGTTCGACGCCGGCATCGCCGGCCACGGTCACCGCATCCGAGGTGCTGCCGGGATCCGTGCACTCAAGCGCGGCAGCGGCCGTCGCCGAGGGCGTCGCCGCCGTGTCGGGCGAAGCCGCGCAGCCCGTGAGGGCGAGGGCGGCGACTGCCGTCATGGTCAGGAAGGTAGGAAGTGTGCGCACGCAGAAGTCTCCAGTCAGGGTCGGGCCTCGTACAGTCTGGACCCTGCACCTATGGATGTGCTGAATCGGGGGTGTCCGCGGAGTGGCCGCGGCCCCCGCAAGACGGGACTTTGGTCCTCTGGTGGAGCTCGATCGGAGTCCTAAACTGGCTTCACGGCCTCCAGAATCGCTGAGGCCGAGCTGGTCGATGGTGACCGAACCCACCGACAGTGGCGCCAGATTCATCTCGGCACCTTCGCTTGATTGACGCCCTGCCTCACGCAGTCGAAAGCCGCTCGATTTTCGTGAATGTGCATCAAGAGAAAGAGTCCCTCGTGTCCGACCAAAAGTCGACCTCGGCCAACGCCGTCACCACCGACCGCTGGGAGAGCCTGAAGCGCGAGTACTACATGCGTACTCACCGCTCGGCGCCCATCGGCTACCTGCCGTCCGCTGGTTCGCCCCCCACCGTGGCCGACCCGAACGCCGAATAGCCGCTCCCTCACCGGTTGCGCGTGCCGGCCCGAAATACGTGCGGCTGGCCGAGCACTAGAGGTACTGCAGTTCCTGCGGCACGTCATCCGTGTCGCAGAGCGCATTCGTGCTGCGCAGTAGCGGCGCACCCGGCCTCAGGCCCACTGCCGCATACGTGTGGACTCGCCGTGCAGGGCCGCGACCGGCATCGCACTCCGGAGGCCGGCCTCGATCAACGTCGAACGCCGCAGCCCGGCCTGCAGGATGCGCAGGCGCGGCCACGGTCCTGGCGCTCGGCCCGGCCACGAACCGGGCGATCGTGAGCTCGCTGACCGGGACCAAGGTCCGGTCGGCACGCACGTATGTGCGATATGATGAATTTATGGAACCGCTGAGTCAGACCATCAATGACACCTTCACGGATGCCAACCGCCCGCTCTACGAGGTCAAGGCCAACCTCTTCAAAGGGCTTGCGCATCCGGTGCGGGTGCGGGTGCTCGAGGTTCTCGCCAACGCCACCGGCGACCTGTCAGTGACCGACCTGCTCACCGATACCGGTCTGGAGGCCTCGCACCTCTCGCAGCACCTGTCGGTGCTACGCCGGCACAACCTGGTGCTGGCCGAGCGCCGCGGCAGCCTCGTGTTCTACCGGCTGGCCTATCCGCAGGTGGCCGACCTGCTCGCGGTCGCCCGGCAGCTGCTCGTCGAGATCCTCGAGACCACCCAGCAGAACCTGGCCAACACGGTGGGGCTGCCCAGTCTCGTTCCCGCCGGTGCCGCGTCAAGCGACGCGGTGACCCGATGAGTGCCATCGGCACCGCCGCCGGCCGCACCGGCCGCTACCTGCGGGCGTTGCTGCCCAGCTGGCAGGACTACCGCGACGTCAAGCGCACCTGGCGCGGCGACATCGTCGCCGGCCTCACGGTGGGCATCATCGCGCTGCCGCTCGCTCTGGCGTTCGGCGTCAGCTCCGGCGCCGGGGCCGAGAGCGGGCTCATCACCGCCATCGTGGCCGGCGTCATCGCGGCCGTGTTCGGCGGCTCCAACATCCAGGTCTCCGGCCCCACCGGCGCCATGGTCGTCGTGCTCGGCCCGGTGGTGGCCGCGCACGGAGTGGGCGTCGTGGCGGTTCTCAGCCTCATGGCGGGCCTCGTTGTCATCGCCGCCGGCGCCCTCAAGCTCGGCCGCGCCGTCACCTTCATCCCCTGGCCGGTGATCGAGGGGTTCACCCTCGGAATCGCCGTCATCATCTTCCTGCAGCAGGTGCCCGCCGCGATCGGGTCGAAGGCCGGCGAGAGCAGCAATGCGTTCGTCGCCGCCGTGCAGTCCTTCCAGACCGTCGACTGGTCCACCGTGATCGTGCCCGTTGGCATGGTGCTCCTCGTCGCGGCGATCATGCTGCTGGCCCCGCTGGTGCACAAGAAGCTGCCCGGCTCGATCGTGGCCATCATCGTGGTCACCGTCATCGCCAACCTCGCCGACCTGCCGCTGGCCCGCATCGGCGAGCTGCCGAGCTCGCTGCCCTCGCCCATGCTGCCGCAGTTCGACCTGGGCACGCTCGGGTCTCTAGTGGGGCCCGCGCTCACCATCGCGGCGCTCGCCGCCATCGAGTCACTGCTCTCGGCGCGGGTCGCCGTGACGCTCTCAGACACCGGCCCGTACGATGCCGACCGCGAGCTCGTCGGCCAGGGGCTGGCCTCCGTCGCGTCGGGCTTCTTCGGCGGCATGCCGGCCACGGGAGCGATCGCGCGCACCGCGGTCAACATCCGCTCGGGCGGCCGCACCAGGCTGGCGGCTATCGTGCACTCGATCGTGCTGATCGGCGTGGTCTACCTGGCCACCGGGGTGGTCTCGCAGATCCCGCTCGCGGCGCTGTCCGGGGTGCTCATGATGACCGCGGCGCGGATGATCTCGGTCGCCACGGTGCGCAGCATCATCGGTTCGACCGGCTCCGACGCCACGGTCTTCGTGATCACCGCTCTCGTGACGGTGTCGGTCGACCTCATCGTGGCCGTGGGCATCGGCATCCTGGTGGCAGGATTCTTCGCGCTGCGCTCGGTGTCGGCCTCCAGCGGCGTGCACCGTGAGGAACTGCCGGGCGAGCCCCAGCCCGGGGACGAGCGCATCGCCCTGTTCCGGCTCGACGGCGCCCTGTTCTTCGGGGCGGCCGAGCGGATGCTCGAACGCGTCAACCAGACCAGCCACATCACCGTCGTGATCATCCGCATGTCGCAGCTGCAGATCCTCGACGCCACAGGGGCCCGGGTGATCACCGAGATGATCCAGGCGCTCGAACGCCGCGGCATCACCGTGCTCGTCAAGGGCATCCAGCCGCGGCACCTCAAGCTCGTCACCCGGGTGGGCGTGATCACGAGCCTGCGGCACCGCAACCACCTCTTCACCGACCTCGACGCGGCGATCGAGCACGCCCGCAGCCACGTCAGCCGGGCCGCAGTGGCCGGCGGCGGCACGGATGCGGCCGACTTCGGCTGGACCTCGACCATCCGCTTGCCCCGGGAGTAGGTCGTTCGCGGGAGTCTCTGCGCCCGCCCTGGTCTCCCGACCCGCAGGCTCCAGAGGCAAGAGTGCGGTTAGGGGGACGGGATTGCAGATTGCGTCCTGGTTCGCCGCCGAAGTCCTTTTATCTGCCGTCGTTTCTGGCGCGGTCAGCGCGCCAGCGCGGCCAGCTCGGAGCGGGTGGACGCGCCCACCTTGCGCAGCAGATTGGCCACATGGAACTTCACGGTGTTCTCGCTGATCACCAGTTCGGCGGCGATGGCCTTGTTGCGGGCACCGGAGGCCACCAGGGCCAGGACGCCCTGCTCGCGCGGGCTCAGTCCCCACTCCGCGGCGGAGCTGAGCGGCGCCAGGGGCGCATCCAGGGGCAGTGCCACCGTCAGTTCAGAGCCCCAGCCGGCGGTGGCCTGCACGTCGAAGCTGCCGCCGAGTGCGGCCACCCGGGCCGTGAGCGGGCTGACTCCGGGGGAGTCTGCCGTGAGGGCGCCGGCGCCGTCGTCCCGGATCTGGATGAGCAGGTTGCTGCCGTCGCAGTCCCACTGCACCCGCACCCGGCTCACGCCGGACTGCTCGACCAGGGCGAGCACGGCGCCGCGCACGATCGCCCGGCCGGCGTGCGCCACCTCGCCGGGCAGGGCGCGTCCATTCGCGGGCGGCTCGATGAACTGCACGTCGAGGTCGCCGAAGCGCACGAGGGGCCGCAGATCGTCGCGCAGCCGGGCGAAAGCCTGCGCCACCGGTTCCTCGGCCAGCGAGCGGTCCCGGTCGGACACGGCCCGCAGGCTGACCATGGCGCTGGCCGCGAGTTCGATCGCGGTCTGGCGGGCGGCCTCGGCGCTCACACTGGGCGCGCGGAGCACCGCCAGCAGCGACTCGAGGGTGGTCGAGTGGGAATCCGTGAGGTCGGCAATGAGCTTGGCGCGTTCGGCCGACGCCGCCCGGGAGTCTTGTAGGTAGGCGGGGGCGGCCGCGGCCACCTGCTGGCCGATGCTCGTGGCCACGAGCTGCCAGAGCCGACCGATCATGGCGAGGGTCGATTCCGGGTCTGCGGCTCCGGCCGCCGTGAGCTCGGGGTCGGTGAGCACCAGCAGGGCGCCCGTCGACGCGGTCCAGGCCGTGATGGGGCGGTCGGACCCGCCGATCACGGCCCGCCGGCCCCAGGGGTCTGAGGCGTCTGCGGCCAAGGCGCGGCGCACGGCGTCCAGCTCGGGCAGCGTGACCTCGTCGATGATCGCCTTGTCGCCGGCCTTCTTCTGCGGCCGGCCGGTGCAGTCTTCGGTGAAGATCACCAGGGCGCTGTGACCGAGCAGGGGCCGCAACAGCTCGGAGAAGTGACCCGCGATCTCGGGCAGGGGGCTGGCGACCACGGTCTGCAGGGAGCCGAGCAGTTCGATCGAACGGGACGTTCCGAGCGCTTTCATCCGATCAGCCTATCCCGAATCCACGGTAGATCCCGCCCCGCCCTACCCGTCCGGGTAGGGCGGCTCCCCGTTCGGTGGGCAGCATGCCCACCCGCCGGCGGCAACCATGGAGGGATGGCCCGCACCGAACCCCTCCACCCTCCCGTGCCACCCGTCGCTTCGACCGGTGCCGCTCCTGCCGCCACCCAGGTCGCCCCTGCTTCCCCGCTCGGCGTGCTCTCGTCGCTCCAAACGATCCTGGCCGAGAACACGGCGCTGGCCGCACGCCTGGCCGCGCCCGACGGTGCCGACGCCGGCAGTGCCGTGAACGCCGACGCTGCCGCGAACTCCGGCATCGCCGCGAACCTCGACGCCGTGGCGAACCGGCTGCGCGCGGCCGACCGGGTCTTCGTGCTCGGCGCCGGCCGGTCGGGACTTGCGCTCAAGATGACGGCCATGCGCCTGATGCACCTCGGCCTGCACGTGCACGTGGTCGGCGACGTCACGACGCCTGCGATCACGGCCACCGATGTGCTCCTGGTCGCCAGCGGCTCCGGCAGCACGGCCGGCATCGTGCGGGCCGCCGAGACCGCGCACGGAGTGGGCGCGACCGTGCTGGCCCTCACGACGGCCGCATCCTCCCCGCTGGCCGGCCTGGCCGACGTCACGGTGCTCGTTCCCGCGGCAGAGAAGCAGGACCACGGCGGTACCCGGTCGGAGCAATACTCCGGCGGCCTGTTCGAGCAGGCCGTGCTCCTGCTCGGCGACGCCGTCTTCCACACGCTCTGGCAGGCATCCGGCATCACCGCCGCCGAGCTCTGGCCGCGGCACGCCAACCTCGAGTAGCCCCGCGTCCCCCGTCCTTTCCCGCATGACCCACCGATAGACAGAAAGCAGTTCCCCATGAAGCTTCAGGTTGCAATGGATGTTCTCACCACCGCCGACGCGCTGACCCTGGCCGGCCAGGTCGCCTCGCACGTCGACATCATCGAGCTCGGCACGCCCCTCATCAAGGCCGAGGGCATGCGCGCCGTCACGGCCATCAAGCAGGCGCACCCCGACAAGATCGTGTTCGCCGATCTCAAGACCATGGATGCCGGCGAACTCGAGGCCGACCTCGCCTTCACGGCCGGCGCCGACCTCGTCACCGTGCTCGGCACGGCCGGCGACAGCACCATCGCCGGAGCGGTCACGGCCGCGACCAAGCACAACAAGGGCATCGTCGTGGACCTCATCGGCGTGGCCGACAAGGTCACCCGCGCCCGCGAGGTCACCGCGCTCGGCGCCGTCTTCGTGGAGATGCACGCGGGCCTGGACGAGCAGGCCGAGGACGGCTTCTCCCTGGACACCCTGCTCACTGCCGGTGAGACCGCCAAGGTGCCGTTCTCCCTGGCAGGCGGGGTCTCCGCGTCGACCATCGCCTCGGTGCAGCGCGCCGGGGCATCCGTCGCCGTCGCGGGCAGCGCCATCTACAGCGCCGCCGACCCGGCCGCCGCGGCGGCCGAGCTGCGCGCCGCCATCGCCTGACCAACCGACCTCGGCGAGCCGGGAGCCATCGCTCTCGGCTCGCTGGTCTCGGTCCTGCTCAGAGGACGGCTGCGGCGCTCTGACTCGTGTGGCGGATGTCCGGATTGGATTCGACGGTCACGGAGATCATTCTCTCGAGCTCGGCGTGTGCCTGACTCAGCTCTGCTATGCCGAGCGCGATGCGGTCTCGTTCCGCCACAAGGACGTCCAGGATCTCCGGGCTTGCGTGCCCGGAATCCATGCATGGGAGAACGTCGAGGATCGTGCGGCTGGAGAGCCCCGCGGCGAACAACTGCTGAATGAACAGCACGCGGTCCACCGCAGAGATGTCATAGACCCGCTGGCCGCTTGCGGATCGCTCGGGCATCAGGAGATGTTTCTCCTCGTAATAGCGCAACGCGCGTGAAGTCACGCCCGCTCGGCTCGCGACGTCTCCGATCCGGAGTTTTTTCATCACTTCTGCCATGAGACTTGCCCTTCACGTCAACGTCAGGTCTTAGTGTAACTCTCACCAGGTCGTGCCCACAGTGCCGACCAGAGATGAAATGAGAGACATAGTGATTTTTACGGACCAGGTTGCACTCGTCACCGGAGCGAATCGGGGCATCGGCAGGCAATTCGTCGACGAGCTCCGGGCTCGCGGGGTGAAGAAGATCTATGCAACCGCCCGGCGGCCGGAGTCGATCGACGCACCCGGTGTGGACGTACTTCGACTGGATCTGACCGACCATGCTTCGATCGTCGCTGCGGCACGGGACGCATCCGATGTGACCCTGCTCATCAACAACGCGGGGATCTCGACCGGCACGCCTCTCGTCACCGGAGACCTCGCCGGTATCCGGCGCGAGCTGGACACCCACTTCTGGGGCACTCTCGACGTCATCCGGGAGTTCGCCCCGGTTCTCGCCGCGAACGGCGGCGGCTCCATCAGTAACGTGCTCTCAGCGCTGTCGTGGTTCCAGGCGCCGGGAAACGGCGCTTACGGTGTCGCGAAGGCCGCCGAATGGAACATGACCAACGCGGTGAGGCAAGAACTGGCCGGGCAGAACACCCTCGTGCAGGGCGTGCACCTCGGAGCTGCTGACACCGACATCATGGCCGGGTACCAGGGGGCGATGATCCACCCCCGTGAGGTGGCGCGGGCGACGCTCGACGGCTTGGCGACCGGTGCGATCGAGGTCATCGTCGACGACTGGAGTGCCATGGTCAAGGCCTCGCTGGCCGGAGACCCCCGGGTCTTCTACGACAAGCTGAACGCGCAGCTTGGCTGACGACGGCCACGACGAACCTCGGTATGGGTGGTCCGGGGACTCTCGGCGCATCCGCGAGTTGCGCCGAACAGCCCCTTCAGCGCTGCTGACAGGGCCGGATGCGGCAACTCAGCGCCGACGAAGTCGCTGACGTGCGAAAAAGTGCCCCTTCACGATGTGTGAAGGGGCACTGTGCTGCAACTGGGAGCACCGGACGCACTCGTTGGGCGGCGCGGATGTTGCGCGAGGGCTGGTCAGCCGAGCAGCAGTTTGCCGAGCTGGTCGGTGGAGTGCACAACGGCGGTGGCCAGCGCGGCCTCCGCGGGGGAGCCGTAGCCCCACTCGACGAGGATCGTGGGCACTCCGTTGGCCGCGGCGCCCTCGGCGTCGTAGCTGCGGTCGCCCACCATGACGACCGCGGAGGTGTCCACGCCGGCCGCCGTGAAGCGCACGAGGGCCTCTTCGACGATGTCGGCCTTGGCGCTGCGGGTCTCGTTCTCGGTGGCGCCGACCATGACGGTGAAGTACTGGGCCAGGTCGAAGTGCTCGAGGATCGCGATGGCGGTGTGCTCGGGCTTGCTCGTGGCCAGGCCCAGCGGGATGCCGGCCTCGTGGATGCGCTCGAGCAGGCCGGCGACGCCCGGGTACACCGCGGTGTCGAGCGAGGCCGGGCCCTGGTAGTCGGCGCGGTACACGGCCAGGGCTTCGAGGGCCTCGTCGGGGGTCATGCCGGCGTACTCGCCGAAGGCCGCGAGCAGGGGCGGGCCGACGTAGGCCATCAGCTCGGTGTCAGAGGGGACCGGGCGGCCCAGCAGGGCAAAGGTGCGGGCCAACGAGTTCGTGATGGCCGGGGCGGAGTCCGTGATGGTTCCGTCGAGGTCGAAGAGGATGGCGCTCCAGGTGCGCGTCAAGGTGGGGTTCACTCGCAACATCTTAGGGCCGTAAGGAGCAAACCCTTGCATGTGAGGCTTGATCAGGGTATGAGCGACACGCCATTCCCAGCCGTCTCCCGCCCGGAGCCTGCCGTAATTGTTGCCACTCCGGACTATTGCGCCCGGTATGCCGGGACCAATTGTCCGTGCGGGGAACAGTCGGGCCTAGAAGAGCTTCGAGGCCGTATCGTCCAGGCCGCGCATCGCGTCGTAGTCGAGCACCAGACAGCGGATGCCACGGTCCTCGGCCAGCATCCGCGCCTGCGGCTTGATCTGCTGCGCGGCGAACACGCCCACCACGGGCGCGAGGTGCGGGTCGCGGTTCATCAGCTCGAGGTAGCGGGTGAGCTGTTCGACGCCGTCGATGTCGCCGCGGCGCTTGAGCTCCACGGCCACCGAGGCGCCCGAGGCATCCCGGGCCAGGATGTCGACCGGACCGATCGCGGTCATGTATTCGCGGCGCACCAGCGTGTGGCCGTCGCCGAGCAGGTGGATGTGCTCGGCGAGCAGCTTCTGCAGGTGCGCCTCGACACCGTCCTTGATCAGACCGGGGTCGACGCCGAGCTCGTGCGCGGAGTCATGCTGCACCTCATAGATGCTCACGATGAGCTGGTCGGCGGTCTTGGCGTGCGTCACCGTCCACAGCTCGGTGATGCCGGCCTCCACCTGCAGCTCGTCGGGCTGCGAGACGGCCAGGCTGCACGGTGGGCTCATCCAGTTCAACGGCTTGTAGGAGCCGCCGTCGGAGTGCACGAGCAGGCTGCCGTCGGACTTGAGCATGAGCAGGCGGGTGGCCAGCGGCAAATGCGCGCTGAGCCGTCCGGCGTAGTCAACTGAACACTGAGCTATTACGAGGCGCACTGAACGAGCTTAACCGGCGGCGCGGTTGCTCGCGCGCTCGCGGGCGGCCGGGGCGGCCAGTCCGGCCACCGCCATGAGCAGCACGATCACGTACAGCGCGTTCAGGATGCCCCACTGCTCGCCGATCAGGCCCAGAACGGGTGGCCCGACCAGGAAGGCGAAATACCCGATCATGGCGACGGCGCTCACCCGGGCGGCCGCGTTGGCGGTGTCGTCGGCCGCGGCCGACATGCCCACAGGGAAGCCCAGCGACGCACCAAGGCCCCAGAGCACGGTGCCCACGATGAGCATCGGCGTGGAGGGGGCGAGGATCACCAGCAGCAGCCCAACGACGCCCAGCGCCGAGCAGGCCCGCAGCACCGGCACCCGGCCCAGCCGGTCGAGCACCGGCCCGCCGGCCACCCGGCCCACGGTCATCGCCGTCACGAAGACGCCGAAGACCAGGGCCCCTGTCGCGTCACTCTGCCCGTGGCCGTCCACCACGGCCAGGGCCAACCAGTCGCTCGCCGACCCCTCGGCGAAGGTCATGCCGAGCACGATCACCCCGATGAGCAGGATGCTCGAGTCGCGCCAGACGGCCAGGCTCGTGCGCATCCGCTCACGCCAGTTCGGCCGCACCACGGTGTGGTCGTCGGGGGAGGCGGCGTCGCCGAGGGCGTGCCGGAGCGGCACGAACCGCACCGCGATCGCGGCCGTCACCACGGCGAACACGGCGATGAGACCGAGATGGCCCGCCACGGCAACTCCCGTGGCCGCGGCTCCGGCGCCGAGCAGCGCGCCGGCGACGGTGCCCAGGCTGAAGCAGGCGTGCAGCAGAGGCATCAGGGTGACGCCGAGCTCCCGTTCGACGGCGGCGCCTTCCACGTTCATCATCACGTCGAGCGACCCCAGCCCGAAGCCCATCAGGGCCAGGCCGGCGAAGGCGAGCGGCGCCGACCCCCAGAGGGTGGCGGCGGTGCCGACGACCACGAGACCGGCCGATGAGACCGCAACGCAGAGCACCATGGCCCGGCGGGCGCCCAGCGCCGCCAGCAGCCAGACGGCCGAGACCAGGCCGATGACCGAGCCGGCCGAGAGCCCGAAGATGAGCAGCCCCACCTGGTCGGTGCGGAGCGACAGGTCGTCGCGCACGGTGGGGATGCGGGACACCCATGACGCGAGGCCGAGCCCGCTCACGAAGAACAGCGCGAACACGCTGGTGCGCCACCGGGTGAGCACGCGCCGCGGGAGTGTCTGCGTCATTCCCCCACGCTACAGCGGTAGGTCAGCGGGCGCCGAGGCGCACCCAGCGGGTGCCGTGGGCGCGCAGGGAGAGGGTCACCGCGCGGGCGCCGAGGAAACCGAAGACGAAGGCGGCCATCAACCAGGCCAACCCGGTCGCCCCGCTGGGCGCCCAGAGCAGCACGGCCCCCGCCATCGGCAGGAAGGCGGCGAGATTGACCAGGCCGCTGAGGGCGAGGTAGCGCGCGTCGCCCGCGCCGATCAGCACGCCGTCGAGCACGAAGACCAGGCCACCCAACGGCACCGACAGGCCCAGCACGATCAGGGTCGGTGGCAGCAGCTCGGTGACCTCGGTGGCACTGGTGAAGACGCCGCCGAGCACGCCGCTCACGGCGATCACGATCAGGCCGAGCAGCACCCCGCCGCCGATGCCCCACTCCAGGCACCGGCGCAGCACCCGGCCCACCTGCTCGGCATCCCCGGCGCCGAGGCCTCGGCCCACAAGTGCCTGGGCGGCGATGGCGAGGGCGTCGAGGGCGAACGCCAGCGTGGCGAAGAGGGTCATCGCGATCTGGAATGCCGCCAGCTCTGGGGAGCCCAGGCTGGTGGCCACGAACACGGCAAGAAGCATGGCCGCGCGCAGGCTCGCGGTGCGCAGGAACAGCCAGCCTCCGCTGGACGCTCCGCGCAGCAGCCCCGCGCGGTGCGGCCGGAGCGGCGCGCGTTCCCGGCGGGCATGCCGCCCGACCACGACGAGGTAGACGGCCACCATGCCCCACTGGGCGATCACGGTGCCCAGCGCCGAGCCCACCAGGCCCAGGCCCAGGCCGTAGATGAACCAGAGATTGAGCAGGATGTTGACCAGGAAGCCCAGGCCAGCGACCCAGAGCGGCGTGCGGGTGTCCTGCAGCCCGCGCAGCAGCCCGGTGGCGGCGAAGACCAGCAGCATGGCCGGCACCCCGAGCATCGACAGCCCCAGGTAGTCCGCGGCAGCTGCGGTGACCGCGGGCTCGGCGCCGAACAGGGCGACGAGGCCGGGGGCCGCGAACCAGCCCGCCGCGCCCAGCGCGAGCCCCAGACCCAACGCCAGCCAGAGCCCGTCGATGCCCACGGCCACCGCGCGGCGCCGGTCGCCCGCGCCCAGCCAGCGGGCGACGGCGGGGGTGGTGCTGTACGCGAGGAACACCATCAGCCCGATGATGGTCTGCAGCACCGCGCTGGCCAGGCCGAGTCCGGCCAATGGCACGGCGCCCAGGTGCCCGACCATGGCCGAGTCGGCCAGCAGGAACATCGGTTCGGCCACGAGGGCCCCCAGGGCAGGCACGGCCAGCCGGAGGATGTCCCGGTCGATGGGGCGGGGGCGCAGAAAGAGGGCGCGGGGGCGTAGAAGTTCGATGCGTCCACTCTAGTTTCGCCGGCCCGCGCCCCGCCCATCCCGCGAACCGTGGGAAAAGCCCCAAAAACTCGGGGCTTCTCTCACGGTTCGCGGGAGGGAGGGAGGGACTAGGGGAGGATGACGAGCTTGCCGCGGGCTCCGTCGCTGAAGGCCTCGAAGGCCTCGGCCACATCGGCCAGCGCGTAGCTGCCCTGCACGGTCACGGTCGTGCGGCCGGCGGCCAGGCTGTCGGCCAGGCGGCCGAGTACCGCGGGGGTGGGGTCGGCGTAGATCGGCACCACGACGGCGTCGACGACGCTCAGCTGCTCGGGCGAGGCGATCAGGGTGGAGACGAACCGGCCGCCGGAGCGGAGCGCCGGCAACACGGTGGCAGCGTCGCCCGCGAAGTGCAGCACCACGTCCACGCCGTCGGCGTGCAGGGTGCGCACCGCCTGGGAGATGTTCTGGGTGTGGTCCACGATCTCGGTGGCGCCGAGCATCCGCACCTGCGCGATGCCCAGCGCGGTGCGGGCGGTGGCGATCACGGTGGCGCCGGCCGCGACGGCCAGCTGCACGGCCTGGTTGCCCACGCCTCCGGTGGCGCCCACGATCAGCACGGTGCTTCCCTCGGTCAGCTCGGCGGCATCCACCGCGGCCTGGGCGGCGGTGCCGGCCAGGCCCAGCGCGGCGCCCCGGGCGAAGTCGACCTCGACGGGCAGCTTAGCCAGCCCGGTCGCGGTGGGCACGGTGACGAACTCGCCGAACGAGCCGTCGCCCACGTGCGCCTTGGTGACGACGCCGAAGACCCGGTCGCCCACCGCGTAGTCGGTGACGCCTTCGCCGAGCGCGTCCACGACGCCGGCGAAGTCCTTGCCGAGCACCACGGGGAAGCGGTGCTCGAGCACTCCGTCGAGGGACCCGGCGGCCACGGCCAGGTCGAAACCGTTGACGGATGCGGCGTGCACGCGCACCCGCACCTCCCCGTTCTGCGGCTGGGGAGTGTCAATCTCGATCAGTTCGATAGCGGAGCCGAACTCGGGCAGTGTGATGACGCGCATGGGAATCTCCTGGGTCGGTTCGATGGCGACCCGTCTGGAGCGCCGTCCTGGCTCATGCTCCCACGCCCGCCGCATCCGCCACCATGGCCGATGGTCCCACTCCGGGGGAAATACCCAGCACGAGGTTTAGGCTGGTGCGATGACTGATCAGGCGACTGCATCCGGAATCGACACCGACGAACTCGACCCGGGCGTGCGCCCGCAGGACGACCTCTTCCGCCACGTGAACGGCAAGTGGATCGCCCGCACGGAGATTCCGAACGACAAGGCGCGCTGGGGGTCCTTCTATCTCCTCGCCGAAGAGGCCGAGAAGGCCGTGCAGGAGATCATCCTCGAGGCGCAGACGGCCGCCGAGGGAACCGAGGAGCGCAAGTTCGGCGACATGTACGCCAGCTTCATGGACGAGGAGCGCATCGAGCAGCTCGGCGCCACCCCGCTCGCCGCCGACCTGGCCACCGTCGACGGCATCAGCAGCGTGCCGGTGTTCCTGGCCACCCTGGGCCGCCTCGAGCGTGCGGGCGTCGCCGGCACGTTCCAGCTCTACGTCGACAACGACCCGGGCAATCCCGAGCGCTACCTGGTCTTCGTCGAGCAGGCCGGCCTCGGCCTGCCCGACGAGTCCTACTACCGTGACGAGAAGTTCGCGAGCGTGCGCGAGGCGTACCTGGCCTTCGTCGAGCGGATGCTCACCCTCGCCGGCGTCGACGACGCCCCGGCGCGCGCCGCGCGCATCTTCGCCCTCGAAACCGAGCTGGCCAGTCACCACTGGGACAACGTGCGCACCCGCGACAGTGAGAAGACCTACAACCTCAAGACCTGGGACCAGCTGTCCGCGCTCGCCGCGGGGGCCGACCTCGACCTCTGGCTCGAGGGCCTGGACGCCCCGGCTGTGGCCTTCGCCGAGGTTATCGTGCGCGAGCCCAGCTTCGTGGTGGGCCTGGCCGAGATGCTCACCGAGGACCGCCTCGACTCGTGGCGCGACTGGCTGCGCTGGCAGGTCATCCGCTCCAGCGCCTCCTATCTCTCGAGCGAGTTCGTCGAGGCCAACTTCGACTTCTACGGCCGCACCCTCACCGGCACGCCACAGATGCGGGCGCGCTGGAAGCGCGGCGTTTCCCTGGTTGAGGGCTCCCTGGGCGAGGCCGTGGGGCGCATCTACGTCGAGCGGCACTTCTCGCCCGACGCCAAGACCAGCATGGACGTGCTGGTCGGCTACCTCGTCGAGGCCTACCGGGCCAGCATCACCGGCCTGGACTGGATGACCGCGGAGACCCGCGCTCGGGCGCTCGAGAAGCTCGACAAGTTCACCCCCAAGATCGGCTACCCGGTCAAGTGGCGTGACTACTCCACCCTGGCGATCGACCCGGGCGACCTGATCAAGAACGTGCGCGCCGCCGGCGAGTTCGAGTTCCACCGCGAACTGGGCAAGATCGGCAACCCGCTCGACCGCGACGAGTGGTTCATGACCCCGCAGACCATCAACGCGTACTACAACCCGGGGTTCAACGAGATCGTGTTTCCCGCCGCCATCCTGCAGGTGCCGTTCTTCGACGTGAACCGGGATGCCGCCGCCAACTACGGCGCGATCGGCGCGGTCATCGGCCACGAGATCGGGCACGGCTTCGACGATCAGGGCTCCAAGTACGACGGCGACGGCCGGCTCACCGATTGGTGGACCGAGGCCGACCGCACCGCGTTCGAGCAGCGCACCGCCTCGCTCATCGAGCAGTACGACGCCCTCGCGCCCGCCCAGGTGCCCGAGCACCACGTGAACGGCGCCCTCACCATCGGCGAGAACATCGGCGACCTCGGCGGCCTCTCCATCGCCTGGAAGGCCTACCTGCTCTCCCTCGAGGGCGCCGAACCTCCCGTGATCGACGGCCTCACCGGCGCCCAGCGGTTCTTCCTCTCCTGGGCGCAGGCCTGGCAGATGAAACTGCGCGACGAAGAAGCCATCCGCCTGCTGGCAATCGACCCGCACTCGCCCAATGAATTCCGCTGCAACCAGATCGTGCGCAACATCGACGAGTACTACACGGCGTTCGGCGTGACCGAGACGGATGCCGCGTGGCTCGCCCCGGAGAAGCGCGTCACGATCTGGTAGCGCCCATGACCGGCCAGCGACCGGTGGACTAGTGTGTTCGCGGGGGCTCAACAGCACCGACAGGCGGAGGACAGAGCAGTAGTGGTCGTGCCAGCACAGGAATCCGAACGCCGTTCGCGGCACGCTGTCGAACGCGTGGGCAGGCACCGGGAATCATCCGTGCCGTCCAGCTTCGAGCGCGGTTTCCAGTCGCTTGGCGAACTCGCGATGGGCGGCGCCCAGGTGTCCGCCCGGGCCACCGATCTGGCGACCGGCCGGGTGCTCTTCTCCGTCGACGACCACGTCGTGATGCCCACCGCCGGCGTCGGCACGGTGCTTCTGCTCATCGAGGTCGCCTCGCGGCTGCGCGATGCCGATTTCGGCGCCTACACGATCCTCGACCGCACCGTCCGGGACTCGGTGGACGGCTCCGGTCTGTGGCAGCACCTGCAGGCCCCGTCGCTTCCGGTCGCCGACCTCGCCGCGCTCGTCGGCGCCACCAACGACAACCTGGCCACCAATGTGCTGCTGCGCGCCGTGGGCCTGGAGACCGTGCGCCGCCGCACCGAGGAGCTCGGCCTGTCGGGCACGGGCCTGCTCGACCTGGTGCGGGACAGCCGCGGACCCGATGACGCGCCCAACCTGTCGGTCGGCAGCGCCCGCGAACTCACCTGGCTGTTCACTGCTTTGGCCCGCGGCGAGATCCTCGACGAGGAGGCCAGCGAGAAGGTGCTCGGCTGGCTGTCGCTGAACTCCGACCTCTCCATGGTCGCCAGCGCCTTCGGGTTCTCGCCGCACGCGCACCGGGAACCGTCGCACGGTGTGCTGCTGGTGAACAAGACGGGCACCGACAACGGGGTGCGCAGCGAGGTGGGCGTGCTCCGCGGCCCCCGCGCCGGCGTGGCCTACGCGGTGTCGATCTTCTTCGACGACCACTCGCTCTCCTCGCGCCTCTCGGTGCTCGACGGCATGCGCTCGTTCGGCATCGACCTGCTCGAATACGTGCACTGACCCTTCCCCGCGCCGCCGGCCATCGGGATCGACGTGGCCCCGATCGCTGGTTGAGCTTGTCGAGACCTGGTGACACGACCTGCGAAGCGCGGCAGAAGGGCGCCGATATCTCGCGAGGTCTCGACGAGCTCGACCACCGAGAAGGATCAGCGGGCGCGGGCGTTGCGCGCGGCCGCGTCGGCGACCGACCGGATGCGCGCGGCGCGGGTCTCCGGGCGCTTGGCGAGCACGATCCACTCCAGCATCGCCCGGCGGGGGGAGCGCGGGAAGGCATCCCAGTTCTGGCGGGCGCCGGTGTGTGCGGCCAGTGCCTCGGCCAAGTCGGGCGGCACGATCAGGTCCTCCACCTCGTCGAGCCGGCTCCACGAGCCGTCCGCTTGGGCCGCGAGCACCGCCGCCTCACCGGCCGGCCGCATCAGCCCCTCGGCGCGGAGCCGCTCGATGCGCTGCTTGTTCGGCCGGGACCACGAGCTTCCGCGCCGCCGCGGGGCGAAGTAGAGCATGGTGCGCCGGTCATCGAGCCGGGCGCCCTTGCTGTCCACCCAACCCACGGCGAGGGCTTCACTCACCGCGTCCTCGTACGAGAGCACCGGCATCCCCGAGCTCGGGCGCCAGGTGACCAGCCACACGCCGGACGCCACGGCGTGGTTCCGCTCCAGCCATGCTCGCCAGTCCACACGGTCCGATGGATGCACCCGCTCGACCTCCACGCTCACGCTGCCGAACATACCCGCGGCCGCCGCTCGCCGAGTAGTCTCGTCGCATGAGCGACCAGAGCACAGCGCTGAGTGTGGAGCAGAACGGCATCAACTCGATCGATCAGAGCGAGCACCGCGGCCGGCCCCGGGACCTCTTCTGGCCCTGGTTCGCGGCCAACGTGTCGGTCCTCGGCGTGAGCTACGGGTCCTTCCTGCTCGGCTTCGGCATCTCGTTCTGGCAGGCCACGATCGTGGGCCTGGTCGGCATCGTCGTGTCCTTTTTGTTCTGCGGGTTCATCGCCCTGGCCGGCAAGCGCGGGCATGCGCCCACCATGACCCTGACCAGGGCCGCGTTCGGCGTCACCGGCAGCCGGGTTCCCTCCGCGCTGTCCTGGTTGCTCACCGTGGGATGGGAGACGGTCCTCGCGTCCCTGGCCGTGCTGGCCACCGCCACGGTCTTGCGCGAACTCGGCTGGGAGGGCGGGGATGCGACCAAGGTCGTGGCGCTGCTCGTCGTGGCCGCCCTCATCGTGACCGGCGGCATCATCGGCTTCGACTTCATCATGAAGCTGCAGATGTGGATCACCGTCGTCACCGGCGTGCTCACCGTGGTGTACATCGTGCTCACCGTCGGCCAGATCGACGGGGCCACCCTCGCGGCGATCCCGGCCGGGTCCACGCCGCAGGTGATCGGGGCGCTGGTGTTCATGATGACCGGATTCGGGCTGGGCTGGGTCAACGCGGCAGCCGACTACTCCCGGTACCTGCCGCGGTCGGCGTCCAGCGCCGGCGTCGTCGGGTGGACCACCTTCGGCGCCTCCCTGGCCCCCGTGATCCTCCTGATGTTCGGGCTCCTCCTGGCCGGGTCCTCGCCCGAGCTGAGCGCGGCCATCGCGCTCGACCCGATCGGCGCGCTCACCACGATCCTGCCGGTGTGGTTCCTGATCCCATTCGCCCTCACCGCCGTGCTCGGTCTCGTCGGCGGGGCCGTGCTCGATATCTACTCCTCCGGCCTGGCGCTGCTCAGCGCCGGCGTGCGGGTGCCCCGCGCCGTGGCGGCCGGGATCGACGGGGTGCTCATGGTGCTCGGCTCGATCTACGTGGTCTTCTTCGCGGCCGACTTCCTCGGCCCGTTCCAGGGCTTCCTGATCACCCTGGGCGTGCCCGTCGCCGCCTGGTGCGGCATCTTCATGGCCGACGTGCTGATGCGCCGCACCGGCTACTCTGCCGCCGACCTCTTCGACCCCGCCGGCCGGTACGGGCGGGTGCGGGTGCTCGCGATCGTGCTCATCAGCCTCGGCTCGGTCGTGGGCTGGGGCCTGGTCACCAACGGGTTCGCCGGTTGGCTGGCCTGGCAGGGCTACCTCCTCGAGCCCCTCGGCCTCGGCGGCCGGGACGGCGACTGGGCCTTCGCCAACCTCGGTGTGCTCGCGGCCCTGGTGATCGGCTTCGGCGGCACGCTGCTGCTCGGGCGCGCTGCCGTGCGCCGGCAGGAAGCGGAGCCGCTGGCAGGCGGCGACCACCTGACCGATGTGACGCCGGCAGCCCCGGCGAGCCGCAGGTGACCGTGCGAGGGCACGGCATCCTGCACCGCTGAGTGCGCGTCGCCCATGAGGCGGGGCTCCCCGACCGCGCACGCGTTCGGACTCCGGCGTTCGCCGCGCCGTGACGTCACGCCGGGGCACCGAAACCATGACGTTTCCGGGTGCAGTTCCGTCTTATTCATAGTGAACCCTGCCCGACGCAGATGAGGGACACACCGACGTCATTCAAGGAGCCCAGCATGACTCGCAGCGAAGATCCAACCACCAAGTATTTCTCCGACGGATTCCCCAAGCAGGAGCAGGAGCAGCCCGGTCTCACCGCGGCGACCGAGCCGCGACCCGATCACGGCGAAGAGACCTACCGGGGCAGCGGCAAGCTCACCGGCAAGCGCGCGCTGATCACCGGCGGTGACTCCGGCATCGGCCGGGCCGTGGCCATCGCGTACGCCAGGGAGGGCGCCGACGTCGCCATCTCCTACCTGCCCGAAGAACAGGCGGATGCCGAGGAGACCGCCGCCGTGATCCGCGACGCCGGTCGCACAGCACTCCTGCTGCCCGGCGACATCCGCGAGGAGGGGCACTGCATCTCGATCGTCAATCAGACCGTGACCGAGCTCGGCGGCCTCGACATCCTTGTGCTGAACGCCGCCTACCAGGAGAACCGCGACGGTCTGGAGAACCTCTCGACCCAGGAGTTCGACCGGGTGTTCAAGACCAATCTCTATGCCACCCTGTGGATCGCGCGTACGGCCATCCCGCACCTGGCGCCGGGCTCGTCGATCATCTCGACGTCGTCCATCCAGGCGTCCAGCCCGTCGCCCGAGCTCATCGACTACGCGATGACCAAGGCCGCCCTGGTGGCCTTCACCCAGGCGCTCGCCCAGCAGCTGGGCTCAACGGGTGTGCGGGTGAACGCCGTGGCGCCGGGCCCGATCTGGACGCCGCTGATCCCGGCGACGTCCTGGCCCGACAAACTGCCCACCTTCGGCCAGGAGACCCCGCTGGGCCGCGCCGGCCAGCCGGCCGAGCTGGCTTCAGCGTACGTGTTCCTGGCCTCGCCGGAGGCCTCCTACATCTCGGGCGCCGTCGTGCCTGTGACGGGAGGCCGCGGCTTCTAGCGGCGCACTCGGGCACGGTGCTGCGCCACCCGGGTGGTCACGACGTGACCACCCGGCACGACTCGACTCACTTCTCAGCGCGGAGGAAGAAATGAAGAAAGGCGGGCTCAGAGCCCTCGTCGATCAGCCCGGCGGAGCGCGCACCCTGATTCTCGTGCGGCACGGCGAGAGCGCCGCGAACGTGGCCGCCTCAGCCGCCGAAGCCGCCGGCGCCGAGATCATCGACATGCCGGTGCGCGACGCGGATGTTCCGCTGACGACCACGGGAACAGAGCAGGCCACCGCGCTCCGCCGCTGGTTCGATTCCCGGCCGCGGGAGGAGTACCCCGACTCGGTCTGGGTGTCGCCGTACCGCCGGGCCGCGGAGACCGCGGGCATCGCGCTGGCCGGCCGGCCAGGGGATCGCCGGCTCGTGACCGACGAGAGGCTGCGCGACCGGGAACTCGGCGTCCTCGACCTGCTCACGCACCGCGGAGTGGAGGAGCGGCTGCCGATCGAGGCAGCCCGTCGGCGCCGGCTGGGGAAGTTCTACTACCGGCCGCCCGGGGGCGAGTCCTGGGCGGATGTCGCGCTGCGCATTCGCTCGTTCCTGGCCGTTCTCGACGCCGACGACACCGGCCCGACCGCCCTGGTGGTGTCGCACGACGCCGTGATCCTGTTGTTCCGGGTGGTCTGCGAGGGCCTGGCCGAACCCGATGCCCTGCGCCTGGCCGCCACTGATCCTCTGCTCAACGGCTCGATCACCCGGCTGGTGCGCCCGGACCAGGGGGCACCGTGGCAGGTCGACGGCTACAACGACGTCTCGCACCTGCTCACGGCGGGAGCAGACGTGACGTCGCACACCTCGAAGGACGACGATGTCCTCCCGTTCTGACCCCGTGGTGATCACCCCCGACCTGCTGCGGGAGTGGCCGGTGCCCGCCGGCGCCCGGTCCAAGTACGACCGCGGCCAGATCGTGGTGATCGGCGGGGCACGCAAGTCGCCGGGCGCGGCGCTGTTGGCCGGAACCGCCGCGCTGCGGGTGGGCGCCGGCCGGCTCACGCTAGGTGTCGCGGCATCCGTCGCGGTGCCCCTTGCCGTGGTGCTGCCGGAGAGCGGTGTGGTGGGCCTCGCGGAGACCACCGCCGGTTCGGTGCGGGGCGGTGGCCTCGAGGCGCTCGCCGCCGAGCTCCGGGCGGCCGACGCCGTCGTGGTCGGCAGCGGCCTCGACGACGCCGAGGAGGCGCGAGCGCTGCTGAGTGTTCTGCCCGGGCTGCTGGGCAGCGACACCCGGCTGCTCCTGGACGCCTATGCCCTTGGCGCGCTGCCGGGCCTCGGCGACGGGTACCATTCGGCCGAGGAGCTGGTACTGACCCCTAACCCGGCCGAGGCGGCGGTACTGCTCGGCCGCGAACTCACGGCTGCCCCCGACGGCGGTCCGGAGGACCTCTGCGACGACATCGCCGAGATCGCGACCCGCTATGCGGCCACCGTGAGCTGCCAGGGCGTCATCGCCGCTCCCGACGGGCAGCTCTGGCTGGCGGGCACCGGCCAGGGCGGACTGGCCACCTCGGGCAGCGGAGACGTGCTTGCCGGCGCCATCGCCGGCCTGCTCGCCCGCGGCGCCGGCCCCGCACAGGCGGCCTGCTGGGGCACCTACCTGCACGCCGCGGCGGGCGACAGGTTGAATGCCGGGGTAGGCCCCACCGGGTACCTCGCCCGCGAACTCGTGCTCGAGCTGCCCGCACTACTGGCCGAACTGGGCCAGCGGGCCTGAGACCGGCACACCAAAGGAGTCACATCATCGGAAAGCTCATCTACGACGGTATCGAGGTCGAATTCGACGACCGCGCCCTCGTGCACCTGCAGGTCGTCATCGGTTCCAAGCTGCGCCGGGGCGAGAGCTTCTTCCTGTCCTGGAACGACTCGCCCACGGTTGGCGCCGGCCGGTCCAGTGTGTGGCTGCATCCGGGCATCCCCCTGTATTTCAAGTACTACGGCGGGAAAACCCCGAGTCTCAACCGGGCGTGGATCGAGGCGCTGACGCTGTCGGCCAACAGCGGGCACGGGCTGCTGCTCAGTGCCGAACCGGGAAGCTGACGGGCCGGATGCTGCCAGTCGGGTCAGGGCGCCACCCGGTCCGTTCCGTCCCGGTCAGCTCCCGTCAGGAGGTCCTCGTCCAGGATCGGCACCAGGGTCGAGATGTCGGCGGCGGCCAGGGGAAAGGCCTCCTCGCTCGTGCGCGGGAACCGGGGGACCGGGAACCTGTTCTCCTCCCCGTCGGCCACTCCGTCGACGTCCTTGACGTCCAGTTGCGTGGTCGCACTGAGGATCAGGGTGTGCGAGCGCACGGTGCCGTTGTGCTCCAGAACCGGGATCTCGACCGCGACGGCCGTCGCCGCGGTCGAGACGTGGGTCACATAATGCACGAGGGCAGCGCTGACACTCGAGCCGGTAACGAGCGGCTCGCCGTTGTAGGTGATTCGCTTCATCGTCGTTTCCGCATCCCCGTCCCCGCACGCATCCCCCTCAGGGCGTCAGCACAACCTTGATGCAGCCCCTCTCCTTCTTCTGGAACAACTCGTACATCTCCGGCGCCCTCTCCAGCGGCACCCGGTGCGTCACCAGGTCTTGCACGCCCAGCGGGTCGGACGGGTCTTCCACCAGGGGAACCAGCTCGTCGAGCCAGCGCTGCACATTGCACTGACCCATCCGGATCGTGACCTGCTTGTCGAAGAGCGAGCGCATCGGCAGCGGATCGGCCACCCCGGCGTAGACGCCGCTGAGCGAGACGGTGCCGCCGCGCCGCACGGAACCGAGGGCGAGGTTCAGGGCGCTGAGTCGGTCGAGCCCCGCCGTGGTCATCACCTTCTTGGCCAGGGCGTCCGGCAGCAGCCCAACGGCCGCCTGGGCGAAGCCGGCCCCTGGCGCGCCGTGAGCCTCGAGGCCCACCGCATCCACCACCGAATCGGGGCCGCGGCCGTCGGTGCGGTCGCGCAACTGGTCGAGGGCATCCTCGGTGAGGTCCAGGGCCTCGATGCCGTACCGTTCGGCCATCAGGCGGCGCTCGGGGACCGGGTCGACGGCCACGACACGGTGGCCGAGATGCCGGCCGATGCGTCCCACGAACTGTCCGACCGGGCCGAGACCGAGCACTCCGAGTACGCCGCCTTCGGGCAGGTCCGCGTAGGACACCCCCTGCCAGGCGGTGGGCAGGATGTCGCTGAGGAACAGGTACCGCTCGTCGGGCAGGTCGTGGCCGACCTTGTGCGCGTTGAAGTCGGCCAGCGGCACCCGCAGCCGTTCGGCCTGGCCGCCGGGCACCGAGCCGTACAGCTCGGTATACCCGTAGAGCGAGGCACCGCTGTCATGCGCGCGGTTCTGGGTGGTCTCGCACTGCGTGGTCAGCCCGCGCCGGCACATGAAGCAGTGCCCGCAGGCGATCACGAACGGGATCACCACCCGGTCGCCCGGCTGGAGGGTGCGCACCTCGGCGCCCACCTCTTCCACGACGCCCATGGACTCGTGGCCGAGCACGTCCCCGGCCGACAGGAACGGTCCAAGGACCTCGTAGAGGTGCAGGTCCGAACCGCAGATGGCCGTCGAGGTGATCCGGATGACGACATCCGTGGGCTCTTCGATGACAGGATCCGGCACGGTTTCGACGCTGACAGAACGTTTACCCTGCCAGGTGAGGGCCCTCACGATGTGACCGGGCCGTAGCTGGCGTCCACCTCGGCCATCTCCATCAGCGCGGTGGCCTGAATCAGCTCGAGCAGGTCGGGGTCCAGTCCTGGCGCAAACTCCTCCATCCGCTCGGGGGCGATCACCGAGGGCACGCCTTCCGGGGCCTGTTCGTCGGCGACCAGGTTGGTGCCGTCCTTGGAGGGGGACATGCCCTGGTAGATCTTGCCCGCCTCCGACTGACCTGCGAGGTCGAAGGTGTACTGCTTGCTGTGCAGGTTCAGGTCGAGCAGTTTCTTCACCTCGGGGAACTTCTCCGCGTTGGTCTTGGGGATCGGCAGCAGGGTGTTCCAGTGCACGCCCAAGGTCTCCAAGGCCTTCGCGTAGGCGTTCTCGTGCGCCTGGTCCCGCACGATGAGGTACGAGATGGTGGAGCGGGCGGTCTTGTTGTCGGTCATTTCGTAGATCCGGCACTTCTGCAACCGGCCCGTGGATTCGAGCATGAGGTTGTAGAGCAGATCCAGAACCAGGTTGCCGGAGTTGTAGACATAGCTCCCGCTCCACGGGTTGCCTGCGGCATCGACGGGCAGCGCACCCTGCGCGCCCACGAGGTAGTGGTGGATGTTACTCGTGTCCAGGGCGATCTCCAGGGGGATCGCGCCGCCGGAGCCGGCCTTGTCGAGCGGATCGGTCACCGTGCCGTTGTACCGGGGCGAGCCGTCCAGCAGCCGGGAGATCGTGGTGCCGATGAGTTCGACATGGCTGATCTCCTCGGTGCCGATGCCCTGCAGCAGGTCGCGGTAGGGCTTGGCCGCCGGGCCGCGGAAGTTCATCGCCTGGAACAGGTATTGCATCATGGTGCGCATCTCGCCGAACTGCCCGCCGAGGCCTTCCTGCAGGGCGTTGGCGGCGGCCGGGTCCGGCTCGTCTTGGACGATGTCGTGGATGAGTCGTTGCACGTGGAAGTACATCAGTGGTCCTTTCGTGGCGCGGAGGTGGAGCAGATGGCAGGGAGATGGAGCAGAGACTGAGGATGAGCGCAGAGGGACTGCCGACGCGTCACTTCTTGCTGCGCCGGGCACCTTCTTCGCGCAAGCGTCGGCCGTCGGCGACATCGGCTCGTTCCTTCTCGGCGGCCTTGTCGCTCTTGCGGGTGTCCCGCGGCGGCAGCTGGATGTCTTCCTCAGCAGCGATGCCGGCCTGCAGCTGTCGGCCGCGTTCCAGTTCGGCGTCGAATTCACCGCCGAAGAGCAGGGCGAGGTTGGCGATCCAGAGCCACAACAGGAAGATCACGACTCCGGCCAGGGAGCCGTAGGTGCGGTCGTAGTTGGAGAAGTTCGTGACATAGAGCCCGAACAGGAACGAGGCGATCACCAGGGTCACCAACGCGACCAGGGCCCCCATGCTGATCCAGCGGAATTTCGGTTGCTTGGCGTTCGGGGTGGCGTAGTAGAGGATGGCGATGATCAGTACCGCCGCGAGGGCCAGGATCGGCCATTTCGCGATGGACCAGACGATCTGCACGGTCTCGCCGAGGCCGAGCGCGCTGCCCACCGCATCCGTGACGGGCCCGGAGACGATCAGGATCACGACCATGATCAGGATCAGCAGGATGCTCACGATCGTCACACCCAGCTGCACCGGGCGGAGCTTCCAGAACGGGCGCCCCTCCTCGATCTCGTAGATGCGGTTCATCGCGCGGCTGAATGCGCCGACGTAGCCGGAGGCCGACCAGATGGCCAGCAGGATGCCGAAGACCAGGGCGAACCCGGCGGCCGGCGACGAGCTGAACTGCTCGAGCGGGCCGCGCAGCACATCGGCCGTACCGCCGGGAGCGACCTGGTTGATGAGCGAGAGCACGGTGTCGGTGGACCGCTCACCCTGCCCGACCACGCCCAGCAGCGAGATGATCGCGATCATCGCCGGGAAGATCGACAGGACGGCGTAGTAGGTGAGTGCCGCGGCGAGGTCGGTGCATTGGTCCGCGGTGAACTCGCGAGCCGTCTTGCGCAGCGCGTACTTCCAGGACGGCTTGGCGACCTCTCCCGGCGAGTCCGGCTTGCGCGGATCGTCGGGAGACGGCGCCGTCTGCTGCTTCTCACTCGTGTCGTTGCGGGCCACCGGGCACTCTCCTCGTCGTCGGTATCACGTGTCGGGCACTGAGGGCTACCCCGCGGTGCCCTGTCCGGCGTGCTTGGCTTCGTTCTTCACGTCGTCGGCTGACGAGGTGGTTTCGGCCTTCACGGTGCCGGCGGCGTCGGTCGCCGTTCCCTTCACGGCGTCGGCCGCGTCGGCCAGCGGCTGCTTGAGGTTCTCGCCCACCTCTTTCGCCGCGTCCGTCACCTGGTGGGCGAGAGGCTCTGCCGCATCCTTGACGTTGGACGCGATCCTCTTCTCCGCGGTGCTCGCGGGGATCAGCGAGGAGGCCAGCCAGCCCACACCGAAGGCGATCAGCCCCACGGCGAGTGGATTGCCCTTCGCTTGGTCGGCGACGTTCCTGGCCACGCCGGAGGCCTCGTCCGCCACGCCGCCGAGCGATGACCCGGCGTCGGACGCCGATCCCATGACCCTGTCCTTCATCGAGCCGAAGGCGCCCTTGACCTTGTCGGTCTGACGCTGCACGATCTTGCCCGGTGTGACCTTGTCGGCCAGGGCGTCGACGTCGCTGCCGAGCTCGCGCCGGGTTTCTTCGATCTGGGCCCGCAGGACCTCTGGGTCGTCGGATGCGGGGGTAGGTGTGCTGTAGGAGCTCATCGGTTTTCCTCGTTTCTTTTCAGTGCGTCTGGAATCTGCTTCAGGGAGTCGACGGTTTCGGGTGCGCCTCGCACGGCCTTGAGCTCCCGCCGGCCAAGGACGAAGAGGACGGCGGCGACGATGGCCCACACAATGGCCACGATCACGGCCGCCCAGGCGATGTCCATGACATGCCCGAGGCCCCACCAGGCGGCAAGGGACAGGAAGAGCACGGTGAGGTGGCCTGCATACCCGGCCCCGCCGAACAGGCCGGCGCCCTTGCCGGCCTTGGTGGCCGACTGACGGACCTCGGCCTTGGCCAGCGCGACTTCCTGTCGCATCAAATCGGATACGTCCCGGGTGACCTCGCCCAGGAGGTCGCCGAGGGAGGTGTCGGCGGCCTTCCGTTCGGAGGGGGTGGGGAGGTCGCTCATCGTGGTTCCCCGAATTCAGGTGCGCCCGCCAGGGGCGGGCTGCCGACCGGCGGAACCGGTGACGTGGGGATGCCCGTGGGAGCGGGGGTGGTGAGCGGGGGAACTGCACCGGTGCCGGTTCCCGCGTCCGCGCCTGTGACGACGCCGCTCCCGGTCACCCGGGTGGTGTCGACCTGAGTGCCGGTCGTGACGTCGCGGTGGGTGCTGCCCGGTGTGTCGCCGTCTGAGGACTCCTTCGACTCGGCGATCACCGACCGCGTGAGGCGGCCGGCCAGAACCCCGGCGACGGCTGCGATGGCGATGAACGTGCCCGGCCGGCGGCGGGCGAAGACCTTCAGTTCGTCCACGAGCGAACCCGGGTCGCGCTGGTCGAGCCAGTTGGCGATTCCGGAGGCACGCGTGGCGGCCTGGTGCACGAGGTCGGAGGCCACGCCCTGCTCCTGGGAGGAGTCGGCCATGGCGCCGAGCTCGTCGCCGAGGGAGCGGAGGCCAGAGGCCACCCGCTTCTGCTGAGATGCCGCCTGATCGCGCAGCTCGCCCTGGGTCTGGCGGTAGAGATCTTTGGCCTGCCGCTTGGTCTCGGAGCCCACTCGGTGCAGCTCGTCCTTGGCGACGCCCGCGACATGCTGGCCGGCCTCGGCCGCGCTGTCTTTCACATCGGATGCGCGCTGGCGTGTGTCGGAGCCGCTGGGCGTGCCCCCCGTGCCGCTGTCGGTGCTCGTGCTCGTGCTCGTGCTCGGGCCGGTGCCGGTGCCGGTTCCGGTTCCGGTGTCGTAGTCGGTGCTCGGAGTTGTGCTTCCTGGGGTGGTGTTCGACATGATTCTCCTTGAGGAATCGATGATCATGAGACGTGGACGTCGAGCGCCCTTCTCTGGATTGCACCATCGTCATGCGGCCTCCGCAGTGGTTCAAGAGAAAGCTGTGAACTCCGAAGATCAAGTTCTTTCCGTGACGAAATCGCAGTTCGACCGTCCTCGCGCCACTACTGGCCAAGACGGGGCTCGGCACCGAGAGTTCCGCCCGGGACCCCTGAGGGGGTGGTGCGAGTCAGGCTCTCGACGCTATAGTTCGCCGTCATGCGTGCCCGGTGTCCCCGCGGGTTCGGCCCGGTTCGACCGACGTCGTGTCGTCGGGCTCGGGCTTGTCGGATTCAGGTCTGTCGGGTTGGTCGCCGGTTCAGCCGGCGGTGTCGTAGGCGAACTTGAGCCAGGCGGCGACCTCTGAGTCCACCTGGCCGGCCGAGGTGAGCGGGATGCTGGCCGGGAAGTCGGCCCCGAGGTGCGTGGCCGGCTGCAGCCGGGTGTCCGGCGCCGCGGCGGGAACCTCGATGCGGAGCCCCAGGTCCACCCGTTTCTGGGTGGTCGGTTGGATCACGGCGAAGGTGCGGTTTGGGCCTGCCAGCGCTACGTGAGTGTCATGCGTGCGGATGCCCACATCGTCGAGGTCACCCGCGTAGAGCAGCACGGCGTCCAGGATCGGCCGGAGCGTCGGACGGTCGGCGTACTGGGCGTCAAGCAGCTGGTCGGCGGCCCGCACGGTGGAGTTGGGGTAACCGAACGTCTCGTGTACCAGGAGCGCCCGTGAATATCCGCTCACCCCCTCCTGAGCGAGCCAGACGCGCAGCTCGGTGGGCGTCGTCGGCGCGACGTCCCGGATGCGCGCGAGCCAGTGCTCGAGGCCCAGCCCGGTGTCGGTCTGCAACTGCCCGATCTCCCAGAGCCGGATATGGTCCCAGGGCAGGGGCACGTGGTCGGTCATGCAGGCAGGGTACGCCCGCGTCCCCTCCCGCGAACTGTGAGTTAAGCCCCAAAAATACCCCTTGGGTTCTAGCGGTCTTTGCTCACGGTTCGCCGGTGGGGCGGGTCAGTCGATGAGGTCGGCGGCGTGCAGGCGGCGGAGCACCTCGACGCCGGCGGGCGGGCAGCGGCCTTCGTCGGCGCTGGATGCCCAGTGCACGGCGCTCACCTCGGCGCTCGCCGCGGGGTCGTCGGCGGTCTCGGCACCGAACACCGCCATCCGCACCAGTCGGCCGTCTGGTTCGCCGTGCGCCTGGATCAGGACCGTGAACAACGGCACGAGGGCGACCGGGTCCACGCGCACGGCGACCTCCTCCCAGGCTTCGCGGGCCGCGGCATCAGCCTCGGTCTCACCGGGGTCGATCTTGCCGCCGGGCATGAACCACACGTCGCGGCCGCGGGCGGTGACCATGAGCACCCGGCGCTCGCGGATGAGGGCGATCGCGGCCACGAGGATGTCCGGATGCGCCGTGCGGATGTCCGACTTGCCTTCAGCCGCCGCACCGTCCGTCACTGCGTCGGAGTCTGACCTGCCCGCAGCCGCCGTGCCGTCGTTCACCGGCTCGGCTGGCGCCTCGCTCATGCGCGGGCGAAGGCGGAGGCGGCCTGCACCTGCTCGGGCGTGGGACGCACGCCGGTGTAGCGCTCGAACTGCTCGGCCGCCTGCAGGGCGATCACCTCGGCGCCCGTGATGACGGTCTTGCCCTGCGCGCGGGCGGCCAGGATCAGCGGGGTCTCGGCGGGCAGCGCCACGACGTCGAAGACCGTGTCGGCGGCCGCGATGGCCGCGTCGGTGAACGCCGACTCGGCCGCCTGGGCGCCGCCGGCCATGCCGATCGGAGTGACATTCACGAGCAGCGCCGCGGTGCTGTCGCCGGGCTCCGCCTGCCAGCCGTAGCCGAGCTCGTCGGCCAGCGCCCGGCCGCGCGTTTCGTTGCGGGCCACGATGGTGCCGTGGGCGAAGCCGGTGTCGCGCAGCGCGGCCCCGACGGCCTTGGCCATGCCGCCCGAGCCGCGCAGCAGGAACGGCGTGGCCGGGTCGAGGGCGTTGCTTCGCAGCAGGTCGGCCGCGGCAATGTAGTCGGTGTTGTAGGCGCGCAGGTAGCCGTCGTCGTTGACGATGGTGTTCACCGACTGGATGGCCGTGGCCGAGGCGTCGAGTTCGTCGACGAGGGCGATCACGTCCTCCTTGAACGGCATCGACACCGAGCAACCGCGGATGCCGAGCGCCCGCACCCCGGCGATGGCGCCGGCCAGGTCGGTGGTGGTGAAGGCCTTGTAGACGAAGTCCAGCCCGAACTGCTCGTAGAGGTAGTTGTGGAACCGGGTGCCGAAGTTGCTCGGCCGCGCGGCCAACGAGATGCAGAGCCGGGTGTCCTTGTTCAGGACGGGCTTGGTCACGGGGTTCGTTGAATCAGTCATCGCCTCAATGCTACGGCCCGCCCGGATGTCCACCCGGGCGGGCCGTGAGTCTCAGATCGGGCAGCCGGTCAGCAGCAGCGGCCCTGCGGGTTGCTGTCTTGCCGGTCGGCGCGGTCGCGCCAGAACTCCCGTTCGGTGAGCATCGGTTCTGCCTCGCCGGGGCCGTGCACCGACTCGTGGTGCGCCCGGTACTTGTCGTAGGCGTCCTCGCCCGACACCGCTCTGATGTACCAGGCGAGCCGGGCCACGGCGCTGCGGACCACACCAGTCAGCCCAGGCACCGCGGCGCCCTGTGTGCCGGACATCAGTGCTCGCGGGCCTTGCGCTTGGTGCTGGGGAGGGCATCCCACAGCGCCTGGGTGGCCTTCTCGGCCGGCGTGGCCAGGATGCCGGACGGCGCGAAGATGCGGGACGGCACGGCGAGGTCTTCGTTCGTCGCGTTCGAGTGCGTCTTCCACGCGTTCCAGGTGGCCTGCAAGGCGGTGAAGATCACGATCACGGCCAGCGTCACGAACACGATCGACAGGATGCCCTGCACCAATGTGTTCCGCACCACCGCCTCCATCGCCTCGACCGAGGTGGCCGTGCCGAAGCTGGTCTCCCCGTCGGCCAGCGCCTTGCTGAACGCGGCGTTCTGGGCGAAGTAGCCCACCGATGGCACGCTCGAGAAGATCTTCAGGATCGAGGCCGTGATGGTGACGATGGCCGCGAAGGCCAGCGGTACTGCGACGATCCAGAGGTAGCGGAACAGGCCGCGCTTGGCGACGATGGCCAGGCACACGGCCAGCGCGATCGCGGCGAGCAGCTGGTTGGCGATGCCGAACAGCGGGAACAGCGTGTTGATGCCGCCGAGCGGGTCGGTGACGCCCATCACGAGCACCGCACCCCAGGCCGCCACCATGATGCCGGTGGTGAGCCAGGCGCCCGTGCGCCAGGAGGTGTCCTTGAACTTCGGGAAGAAGTTGCCCAGACTGTCCTGCAGCATGAACCGGGCGACGCGGGTGCCGGCATCCACTGCGGTGAGGATGAACAGAGCCTCGAACATGATGGCGAAGTGGTACCAGAACGCCATCATGCCGCTGCCGCCGGCCACCTGCTGCATGATGTGCGCCAGGCCCACCGACAGGGTCGGGGCGCCGCCGGTGCGCGACACGATGGATGCTTCGCCGACGTCCTTGGCCGTCTGCGTGAGCATGTCGGGCGTGAGGTTGACGCCCGTCAGGCCGAGGCTGTTGACGAAGGTGACCGCGCCCTCCACGGTGCCGCCGGTGAGGGCCGGCGAGGCGTTCATGGCGAAGTAGATGCCGCGGTCGATCGACAGCGCGGCCACGAGGGCCATGATCGCCACGAACGATTCCATCAGCATGCCGCCGTAGCCGATGAACCGGGTCTGGCGTTCCTTCTCGATGAGCTTGGGTGTGGTGCCGGAGGCGATCAACGCGTGGAAGCCGGACAGGGCGCCGCAGGCGATGGTGACGAAGAGGAACGGGAAGAGCGCTCCGCTGACCACCGGGCCGGTGCCGCTGGTGGCGAATTCGCTCACCGCGGGAACCGTGATCTCGGGGCGCACGATGACGATCGCCAGGGCGAGCATGCCGATGGTGCCGATCTTCATGAAGGTGGAGAGGTAGTCGCGCGGGGCCAGCAGCAGCCACACCGGCAGGATCGCCGCGACGAAACCGTAGACGATGATGCCGATGGCCAGCGGCACCTTCTCGACATGGAACATGGCGGCGCCCCACTCGGTGCCGGCGATCGCACCGCCGCCGACGATCGCGGCGATGAGCAGTACAAAGCCGATGATCGAGATCTCGGTGACCTTGCCCGGCCGGAAGAACCGCAGGTAACAGCCCATGAACAGGGCGATCGGGATGGTCATGCCGACCGAGAAGACGCCCCAGGCGCTCTCGGCGAGAGCGTTGACCACGACGAGGGCGAGGATGGCGACGATGATGACCATGATCGTGAGGGTGGCGATGAGGGCGGCCGTGCCGCCGACCCGGCCGAGCTCGTCGCGGGCCATCTGGCCCAGCGACCGGCCGCCGCGGCGCATCGAGAAGAACAGCACCAGGTAGTCCTGCACCGCGCCGGCGAACACGACGCCCACGATGATCCAGATCGTGCCGGGCAGGTAGCCCATCTGCGCGGCGAGCACCGGGCCCACCAGGGGGCCGGCGCCGGCGATGGCGGCGAAGTGGTGGCCGAAGAGCACCCGGCGGTCGGTGGCTGCATAGTCCTTGCCGTCGGCCTTGTATTCGGCGGGGGTCGCCCGGCGGTCATCCGGCCGGAGCAGGTGCTTCTGGATGTAGTTGGAGTAGAACCGGTAGCCGATCAGGTAGGTGCAGAGCGCGGCGAAGACGAACCAGATGGCGTTCACGGTCTCGCCGCGCACCACGGCCAGCATCACCCAGCTCAGCCCGCCGAGCAGCGCGATGGCCACCCAGATGCCGATCTTCAGCGGGGTCCAGTGGGCCTCCTCGGCCTCGTGGATGGTCGGATCCAGGGCCACCGGCGGCAGCGCCGGGTCCTGGGTGAGGTCTGGTTCGTCGGTTGCGCCTTGCGGAATGCTGGACGTCGCGCCCATTGGTACTCCCCTTTGAGATACACACTGAAACTCACAGCAAATTGCCGGGTTACCCGTCAACCGTAACAGCCGGCTGTCACCCTGTCGGGGGGTTCGGCCCTGCGCGTGTCGCCGGAGCACCCGTCGACGACCCGCTTCCTACGGATGGGCCGCGCTGGTGAACACGTCGTTGAGGGTCACCGTGGTGAGCCCGCGGTCGTGCACGAGGGCCTGCAGCTGGGGGAAGACGTTGGTGACGGGCTCGAAGTTGAGGTGGCCGATCACGATGTGCTCTGGCAGGAACCAGGTGGTCGCGAAGTCGATCACCTGCTGTTCGGTTTCCAACCCGGAGTCCGAGAGCGAGCCGTACCAGGTGGTCGGCACCGTGTAGCCCAGGTCGGCGGCCAGCGCATCCACCCTGTTGTCGTGCGCGCCGTAGGGCGGGCGGAAATAGGGCCGGGCATCCGTGCCGAAGGTGTCGGTGATGAAGTCGTGGTTGCGGCCGAGTTCGCCGCTGACGTCGGCATCCGACAGCGTGGTGAGGTCGGGGTGCGACCAGGTGTGGTTGCCCAGCTGGATCTGCCCGGTGGCCACCAAGGGCCGCAGCAGCGCAGCGTTGTCGGTCCAGGCGTCGTAGTAGCCGGTCACGAAGAAGGTGAGGCGGATGCCCGTGTCGGCGGCGAACCGCACATACCGGGCGACCACCTCGCTGCTCGAGCCGTCGTCCACGGTCCAGGCCAACAGGCCGGCGTCGCCGGGCAGGTCGGACAGGGTGCCCGGCGGCACGGGAACCCGGGCCAGGTTCGGAGCCGGAAGCAGAGCCGGCACGGGCCCGGGCGCCACGGCGGGCACCGGCCGGGGGAGCGGGCTCGGCGGCGGGATAACCGCGGCCCGGGTGGCCACGGGAGGGGTCTCAGGGGTCAGGGCGGCGCATCCGGCCAGCGCCAGCGACAGGCCGAGGGAGGCCAACACGGTGCGGCGGCTCAGGCCGAGGTCGGGTAGGCCGCGACCTGGCGCGCCTCGCTCAGCGTCCTGCAGCACGCGGTCCTCCCCCCGGAGCCGGTCGATGGCGACGACGGAAGAGCGGGAAAATGCGCTGCGTCGGGCGAACGTCTCCGAATGTACGGGTGCGGTGCGCGGCTGGCAATGCCCGTGATCGGGGGTGGCGCCCGCCTCGCTAAAATGAATCCATCCGTATTCCGGGCCCTCGCCCGCATTTTGACCATCCTTTTGGACCATTGGAGCCACCGTGGCCGCACTTTCCCGTCTTGATTCCGTCATCGCCCTCGCCCGCCACCGCGGGTTCGTCTTCCAGGCCGGTGAGATCTACGGCGGTAGCCGGTCGGCCTGGGACTACGGGCCCCTCGGTGTGGAGCTCAAGGAGAACATCAAGAAGCAGTGGTGGCGCTTCATGGTCACGAGCCGCGACGACGTCGTGGGCCTGGACTCCTCCGTCATCCTGCCGCGCAAGGTCTGGGAGGCCTCCGGGCACGTCGAGGTCTTCTCCGACCCGCTGGTGGAGTGCACGAGCTGCCACAAGCGCTTCCGCGAGGACCACCTGGTTGAGGAGTTCGAGGAGAAGAAGGGCCGCGCCCCCGAGGGCGGCATCGACGGCATCGCCTGCCCCAACTGCGGCAATCGGCACACCTGGACCGAGCCGCGCGCCTTCTCCGGCCTGCTCAAGACCTTCCTCGGCCCGGTCGACGAAGAGGCCGGCATGGTGTACCTCCGCCCCGAGACCGCGCAGGGCATCTTCGTGAACTTCGCGAACGTGCTGCAGGCCGCTCGTATGAAGCCCCCGTTCGGCATCGGCCAGATCGGCAAGAGCTTCCGCAACGAGATCACCCCCGGGAACTTCATCTTCCGCACCCGTGAGTTCGAGCAGATGGAGATGGAATTCTTCGTCGAGCCCGGCACCGACGAGGAATGGCACCAGTACTGGATCGACCAGAGGATGGGTTGGTACACGGGCCTGGGCATCGACCCGGAGAACCTGCGCCTCTACGAACACGCCCAGGAGAAGCTCTCGCACTACTCCAAGCGCACCGTCGACATCGAGTACCGCTTCGGATTCTCCGGCAGCGAGTTCGGCGAGCTCGAGGGCGTGGCCAACCGCACCGACTTCGACCTCAAGACGCACTCAGAGGCCAGCGGCAAGGACCTCTCCTACTTCGACCAGACCAAGAACGAGCGCTGGATCCCCTACGTGATCGAGCCAGCGGCCGGCCTCACCCGCTCGCTGATGGCGTTCCTGGTGGATGCCTACCACGAGGAAGAAGTGCCCAACGCGAAGGGCGGCGTCGACAAGCGCACCGTGCTCAAGCTCGACCCGCGCCTGGCCCCGATCAAGGCCGCCGTGCTGCCGCTCTCGCGCAACGAGGCCCTCTCGCCGATGGCCCGCTCGCTGGCCGCACGCCTGCGCGAGTCCTGGAACGTGGACTTCGACGACGCCGGCGCCATCGGCCGCCGGTACCGCCGCCAGGACGAGATCGGCACCCCGTACTGCATCACGGTGGACTTCGACTCGCTCGAGGACCAGGCCGTGACCGTGCGCGACCGCGACACCATGGCGCAGGAGCGCGTGCCCCTGGCCGAGCTCGACGCCTACCTGGCAGTGCGCCTGCGCGGAGCGTAACCGCCCCGCCGCATCCGCCCGCCGGAGGCCCGCGCAACGGCGCCTGACCCGCACTTCGAGTGGCGCGGGTCAGGCGCCGTTTCGCGTGTGGCGTGCCAGCGGCGCAGCGGCGTGGCGCCCGCGCACCTCGTGGGCGAGCTCGTGGGCGAGCACCGGGGCGGGGAGTGCGGCTAGGGCAGGGTGAGGTCGATCAGGGTGACGCCGGCCGCGGGCTCGGGCGCCGACATGGCGGCGAGGGCCGCCGGCGCGTCGGCGAGCGGGATGCGGTGGCTGATCAGGTCCTGCGGGCGCAGCCGGCCACTGGTCACCAGCGCCATCAGCTCGGGGTAGTCGCCGGCGGCCATGCCGTGGCTGCCGAGCACGGCGAGCTCCCCGCCGATCACCAGACCCAGTGGCACGCGCGGGTCCTCGGCGAGCAGGCCGATCTGCACGTGACGGCCGCGGGTGGCCAGGGAGCGGATGGCGATGCCCACCGTGTTCTCCCGGCCGAGCGCCTCCACCGACACCTGGGCGCCGTCGCCGCCGGCGAGCAGACGCACCCGGTCCACGACCGCGGCGTCGGTCATCCCGCTGGAGTTGACCGTGTAGGCGGCGCCGGCGCGGGCCGCGGCCGCGAGGGCGTCCACGCTGATGTCCACCGCGATCACCCGGGCCCCGAGGGCCGCGCCGATCATCACCGCGGACAGGCCCACTCCGCCGCAGCCGATCACCACGAGGGTCTCGCCGGCGAGCAGCGTGGCCTGGTGCACGAGCCCGCGGTAGGAGGTGGCGAACCGGCAGCCGAGCAGCGCCGCGGCACCGGCGTCGAGGTCGTCCGGCACGGCAATGAGGTTGACGTCGGCGTTGTGCAGCGCCACCTTCTCGGCGTAGGAACCCCAGTGGGTGAAACCGGGCTGGGTCTGGTTGCGGCAGACCTGGGCGTTGCCGGTGGCGCACTCCGGGCAGTCGCCGCAGGCGCAGACGAACGGCACGGTGACCCGCTGCCCCACGGCGAAGCGGGTGACGAGAGGCCCTGCGGCCGCGATCACGCCGACGAGCTCGTGCCCCGGGACGTGCGGCAGAGCGATGCCGTCGTCGTGGCCCAGCCAGCCGTGCCAGTCGCTGCGGCAGAGCCCGGTGGCCTCCACCCGCACCACGACGCCGGCGGAGCTGGGCTCCGGGTCGGGCACCTCGCGCAGTTCGGGCAGAGCACCGAACCGGTCGAACCAGACCGCGCGCACGCTAGGAGGCGGCGCTGGAGATGTCGGTGACGCCGGCCACGCCGGGGGCCGTCGGCAGGCCGGCGACACTGGCCTCCGGCAGGGTCACATCGATGCCGAAGAGAGCGTCGAGCCCGCCCAGAAACGCATCCTGCTCACCCGCGCGGGCGAGTTCGCGCGAACGCACCATGGGGGTGTGCAGCAGCACCCCGGCCAGGTGCCGCAGCGCCGACTCGGTCTGCTCGCTGCTGTCGCCGCGGGCGTGCGCGCGTTCGATCTCGGCGTCGAGGATGTCGAAGACGTAGGAGCGCAGCGCCACGACAGCGGGGGCCAGGCTCTGCTCCTCGGCCACGGCCGAGAACTTGCGGGCGGCGCGGTCGACCAGGCGGCGGGCCTCGCTGGTGGCGTTGAGTTCTTCGAGCGGCGCGTGGATGCGGATGGTCTCCAGGTCGAGCAGTTCGACGCCGTCCACCTCGCTCACGTCCGGGTCCACGTTGCGCGGCAGGCCGAGGTCGATGACCAGCTGACGCGTGGCCTCCACATCGGCGCCCACCGGGCAGGAGCGCAGCTGTGCGGCCGAGGGGGCAGCCTCGGCGGCGGCCTTCCGGGCGGCCACGAGGGCGCGGCCGGCGAGCAGGATGCCCGCATCGATGACGTGGTGCTCTACCGTGGTGCAGGTGAGGATCAGGTCGGCCAGCGCGGTCTCGGCGGCCAACGCGTCGGCATCCGTGGCCAGGGCCTGGATGTCGTGCGACGCGGCGAAGCGCTCGGCGCGGCCGGAGGGGGAGTAGACACGCACATCGGTGACGCCCAGGTCGCGGAGCGCGGCCAGCGAGGCGCCGGCGTAACGGCCCGTGCCCACCAGCAACACCCGGGTGCGCGCCCAGTCGGTGACGCGGCTCTCGGCCAGCTCGAGCGACAGACGCACGAGTGAACGCCCGGCGGCGCCGATGCCGGTGCGGTTCTTCACCCCGCGAGAGGTCTGCGAGGCACGCTGGAAGAGGCGCTCGAGCTCGGGGCTCGTGGTACCGGCCGCGCGGGCCTCTTCGAGGGCGCGGCGCACCTGGCCGGCGATCTCGCCTTCGCCCACCACCACGGACTCGAGTCCGCTGGTGACGGCGAAGAGGTGCTCGGCCACGCCGTTGCCGTGCACGAGGTCGAGGGTGTCGCGCAGCAGCGCGGCGCTCACACCGGTGCTCGCGCTCACGGCGTCGATCGCGGCATACACCGCGGGAAGGGGGGAGACGCCGAAGGGTTCGTCCAGGTCGAGGTAGGCCTCGAAGCGGTTGCAGGTGGCCACCACTACGGCGCCGCTGAGCGCGTCATGCCCGGTGAGCATTCCGCCCGCTGCCTCGTCCGCGCCGACAGAGAGCTTTTCGAGCACGTCGAAGCTGGAGTTCTTGTGGTTCGCGGACAGACAAATCAACACCGGTCAATTCTACGTTGTGTAGTGCGGCACCTCGAATCGTTCCCGGAGCGGATGTAGAGGAGAATCGAAGGTGATGAATCTCGACGCGACGCACCCACTCTCTTCCGGCCTCACCTCCGACTCCCGGCTCGTGCGGGCCTACCAGGGCACCCGTCCGGCCGTCACCCCGGTCTGGTTCATGCGCCAGGCCGGCCGTTCGCTGCCCGAATACCGCGAACTGCGGGTGGGCACCCGCATGCTCGACGCCTGCCTCGACCCGGAGATGGCCAGCGAGATCACCCTGCAGCCGGTGCGCCGGCACGGCGTGGACGCCGGCATCCTCTTCAGCGACATCGTCGTGCCGCTCAAGCTCGTGGGCGTCGAGGTCGAGATCGTCGCAGGCAAGGGCCCGGTGCTCGCCCAGGCGGTGCGCACCGCGGCGGATGTCGAACGCCTCACCGCGCTCGACCCGGCCGTGCTCGACACGGCGCTGGCCCCCATCAGCCAGGCCGTCGCCCGCACGGTGGCGGAGCTCGGCTCCACCCCGCTGATCGGCTTCGCCGGCGCGCCGTTCACCCTGGCCGCCTACATCGTCGAGGGCGGCCCGTCCAAGGACCACATCCACGCGCGCACGCTCATGCACTCCGACCCCGACGCCTGGGCCGCCCTGATGGCCTGGACCGCCGACGTCACCGGCCGGTTCCTGCGCGCCCAGGTGCTCGCGGGAGCCAGCGCCGCCCAGCTGTTCGACTCCTGGGCCGGCGCGCTCTCGCTCGACGACTACACGCGCTTCGTCGCCCCCGCCTCCACCGCCGCGATCGCCCACGTCCGCGACCTCACCTTCGTGGAGAACGTCGGCGACCTGGCCGCGGACCCCGAGTCGGTGCGCCGCAACGTGCCTGTCGTGCACTTCGGTGTCGGCACCGGCGAGCTGCTCAAGGCCATGCACGGCATCGGAGCCGACGTCGTCGGCGTGGACTACCGGGTGCCGCTCGACGAGGCCAGCCGGCGCCTGGGCGGTGTGGTTCCCGTGCAGGGCAACCTCGACCCAGCCCTGCTCAACGCCCCCTGGCCGGTTCTCGAAGCACATGTGCTCGACGTGCTCGAACGCGGCCGCACGGCGCCCAGCCACGTGCTCAACCTCGGCCACGGTGTGCCGCCGGAGACCGACCCTGATGTGCTCACCCGGGTCGTCAAGGTCGTGCACGAGACCAGCTCCACCTCCTCACTCGCGCTCTAGCGCTCAGCTCTCACACGCACAGTGCCGGCGGCGGGGATGCAGCGGGCGGAAAGCAAGGACATGTTGGACGTCATCGTCATCGGCGGAGGTGTCGCCGGCCTGGTGGCCGCCCGCGAGTGTGCCCACCTCGGGCTGAACGTGCTCGTCCTGGAGGCCGCGGACGTCGTCGGCGGCGCCGTGGCGGGCCACGAGGTCGCCGGTCTTCCGCTCGACGCTGGGGCCGAGAGCTTCGCCGTGCGCGGCAACACCGTGGCCGCGTTCGTGGCCAACCTCGGCCTCACCGACCAGATCATCGAACCGAACCCGGCCGGCGCTTGGCTGCACCTGCCGCCCCTCCGCCCCGGCGGGGCGCCGGTGTCGGTACCGCTGCCGCGCGCCGGGGTGCTCGGCATCCCCGGGTCGCCGCTGGCCGACGACGTGCGCCGCGCGATCGGTTGGTCCGGTGCCTTGCGCGCCTACGCCGACCGGCTGATGCCGGTGCTCAAGATCGGCCGCGAGCACAGCCTCGGCGAGCTCGTGCAGAAGCGCATGGGTAGCAAGGTGCTCGACCGCCTGGTCAACCCGGTCGCCGGCGGGGTCTACGCCACCGACGCCGTCGACCTCGAGGTCGACGTGGTCGCCCCCGGGCTCAACCGCACCCTCACCACGGCCGGGTCGCTCTCCGGTGCCGTCACGGCCATGCGCATCGCCGCGCCGGCCGGTTCGGCCGTGCGCGGGCTCCGCGGCGGCATGCACCGTCTGGTCGACACCCTCGTCGAGGACCTCGAGCGGTTCGACGTCGAGATCCGCACCGGCGCCGCCGTGGCCTCGTTCCGCCCTGTCGACACCCCGACCGTCGCCGAGGACGGTACCGACACGACGGTGCGCAGCTGGCTCGTCGAATGCGCCGCGGACGCCCCGGCCGCCGACGCCGCCTCCGACACCCCGCCGGACGCCGTGTCGGATGCCGTGCCCGACGCCGCCCCCGCCCCGGCCGAGCCGGTCACGCTCGAGGCCCGCCACGTGATCCTGGCCGTTCCCGCGGCATCCGCCCTGGCCCTGCTCGCCCCGCTCGGCGCCGAGTACGCCGCTCTCGCCGCGCTCGACTGGCCGGCCCCGGCCGCTGTTGAGCTGGCGACCCTGGTGCTCGACGCACCAGCCCTGGACGCGCAGCCGCGCGGCACCGGCGTTCTTGTCGCGGTCGGCACCCCCGGTGTCACGGCCAAGGCGCTCACCCACATCACCGCCAAATGGGCCTGGATCGACGCCCTCACCCCGCCAGGCCGGCACGTGGTGCGACTCTCCTACGGGCGCGCGGGTGCGCCGGTGCCCACCCTCGACCTCTCGGACGACGAGTTCATGGGCCTCGCCGTGCGCGACGCCGCCGCCATCCTCGGCGTCGACCTCGCACCGGAGCAGGTACGCGGATTCGCCCGCACCCTGTGGAGCGACGGGCTCTCGCCGGCCACCATCGGCGCGCCGGAGCGCATCCGCCAGGTGCGCGACGTGGTCGAGGGTACGCCGGGCCTGGACGTCACCGGCGGCTGGCTGTCCGGCACCGGTCTGGCGTCGGTGATCCCCGACGCCCTCGCCGCGGGTATCCGCGCCCGGCGGGCAGTGCTAGACCTCTGATCAGGGGCTGTTCGCCCCGCGGTGCACATGTTCCTCTCTCGATCGGGGGGTTACGCTGGGAATACATGAACGTAAAGGAATGGAGTCACAATGCGGGGAAAGCTTCTTTTCATCACGGGTGGGCTCGTCGGCTACGTGCTGGGCGCCCGCGCCGGTCGTAAGCGCTACGACCAGATCGCCTCTGCCGCGTCCGACCTGTGGCACCGTCCGCCGGTGCAGCGCCGCGTGAACGAGGTGCGCGACTTCGCCCTCGAGCGCGTCGGCGACGTGCCCGGCGTGTTGTTCGAGGCCGGCAAGAAGGTCGTCTCAGCCGTGCAGAACAAGACCGACAAGGGCCAGGATGCCGCCAAAGGCACGGCTGGCAGCGCCACCGCCGCCACCAAGGCCGCGGCCTCCGCCACGAAGTCGGCCAAGGCGGCAGCGAGCTCGGCCACCTCAGCGGCAGCGTCCGCGAAGGACGCTGCGACCGAGCCGACCGCCGAGTAATCTCACGACGACAGTCCAGGAAGGATGCCAGTGAGTAACAGCGGGTATAACCCCAAGAGCAAGCAGTCCCTGTTCGCGCTCCTCAGCGAGCTCCCGGGCCAGATCACCGCCCTGGTCAAGGCTGAGATCGACGCCTTCAAGGCCGACATCTCCGGCAAGGCGAAGAACGTGGGCATCGGCCTGGGCCTGTTCATCGGCGCGGCCGTCTTCGCGTTCCTCGCGGTCATCGTGTTCATCGCGCTGGCCGTCATCGCCCTCGACCTGGTGCTGCCGCTCTGGCTGGCCGCGCTTATCGTGGCGGTCGCCCTGCTCCTGATCGCGGTGATCCTGGCCCTGATCGGGCTCAACCGGGTCAAGAAGGGCACCAGCCACGACCCGGAGGGCGTGACGGCGAGCATCCAGAAGGACGTCGACGCATTCAAGGGAGTTGGCCAGTATGACCACCGATAACACCGCGCCCCGGTCCGGCTCCGCCAAGGCCGTCGAAGCCAAGCCCGAGCACCACAGCACGGGAGAGTTGCGAGCCGAAGCGGCCCGTGCCCGGGCCGAACTGGCCGGCACCCTGGACGCCATCGAGTACAAGCTCAACGTGCCCAAGCAGATCAAGATCAACACCCGGCGATTCACGCTGGGTCTGCACCGCCTCGGCGACGAGAACCCGACCGCACTGGCGGGCATCGCCCTCGGCGCCGCCGCCGTGGTGGGAACCACGGTCTGGTGGGGCGTCAAGACGGTCCTCGACCGCCGCTAACGGCAACTGTCCCGGGACGCGTCCCGGCTTGAACGGAGGGTGCTCAGGCTTCGGCCGGCACCCTCCTGTGCTGTGCCCTGGCATCCTGAGAATGCTGCCGGGCCGGGCCTACTTTTGGCTCTCCGAGCAAAGCGGTGGAGACTAGTAGACATGACTCACCCGGCTGCCGGAGAGGCAGTAGACATGACCGTGCCCACACCCGATTCCCACACCTCGTCAGAGGCTGAACCCACCGAGGCTTCCCCCTCCGGATTCACCCTCTTCACAGTGCTGCGCAGGGACCCGGCCAACCCCGACGACCTCGACGGCCGGGACGTACCGCGTTTCGTCGACGAACTCGACGGCATCATCGCCCTCGTCGAAGCCGAAGGCGTGACCGTGCGCGGGTTCTACGACGTCTCCGGCCTCCGCGCCGACGCCGACGTGATGATCTGGACCCACGCCGACGAGGCCCAGACCCTGCAGTGGGCCAACCGGGAACTCCGCCGCAGCCGCCTGCTCAAGAGCCTGCTGCCGACCTGGAACGCCATGGGCGTGCACCGCGACGCCGAGTTCAACAAGAGCCACGTGCCCGGTTTCCTGCGCGGCATCGACCCGAAGGCCTGGCTCACCGTGTACCCGTTCGTGCGCAGCTACGAGTGGTACCTGCTGCCAGAGGCCGAGCGCGGCAAGATGCTCGCCGACCACGGTCGCAAGGGCGCCGCGTTCCGCGGGGCCATCGCCAACACCGTCTCCTCGTTCGCCCTCGGCGACTACGAGTGGCTCCTGCCGATCGAGTCCGACGAGCTCACCGAGCTCGTCGACCTGATGCGCGAGCTCCGCGCCACCGAGGCCCGCCGCCACGTGCGTGAAGAGGTTCCCTTCTACACAGGTCGTCGCATCACTACCGCCGAACTCGTGGAGGTGCTGCAGTAATGACGAGGTACGACGCCATCCTCCTCGCCGGTTTCGGCGGACCGGAGGGCCAGGACGACGTGATCCCGTTCCTGCGCAACGTCACGCGCGGCCGCGGCATCCCCGAGGAACGCCTCGAAGAGGTCGCAGTGCACTACCGGCACTTCGGCGGCATCAGCCCGATCAACCAGCAGAACCGCGTGCTGCGCGCAGCGCTGCAGGCCGAACTGGACCGCCGCGGCATCGACCTGCCCGTGATCTGGGGCAACCGCAACTGGGCGCCCTACCTGCCCGACACCATTGCCGAGGCGCACGCCGCCGGCCAGGACCGCCTGCTCGCCATCGCGACCAGCGCCTACAGCTCCTACTCCGGCTGCCGCCAGTACCGCGAGGACTTCGCCCAGGCGCTGGACACAACCGGGCTCACCGGCACCGTTCAGATCGACAAGATCCGCCAGTTCTTCGACCACCCCGGCTTCGTCACCCCGTTCATCACCGGCGTGCGTCAGGGCCTGGCCGACATCGAGGCTCAGATCCCCGGCATCGACCTCGCCACCGAGGTCGAGGTGCTGTTCTCCACCCACTCGATCCCGTCGACGGATGCCGCCAAGAGCGGACCGGCCGAACGCGGCTTCGGGCCCGACGGCGCCTATGCCGCCCAGCACCTGGCCGTGGCCGATGTGGTCATGCAGGGCCTCACCAGCCCGTGGCAGCTGGTGTACCAGTCCCGCAGCGGACCCCCCAGCATGCCGTGGCTCGAGCCCGACATCAACGACGCGATCGCGCTGCTGCCGGCGCGCGGCATCCGTGCCGTCGTCATCGTGCCGCTCGGATTCGTGAGCGATCACATGGAGGTCATGTGGGACCTCGACAACGAGGCCACCGAAACGGCCAAGGAACACGGCCTGTTCTCGGTGCGCGTGCCCACGCCCGGTGCCGACCCCGTCTACGTGTCCGGCCTGATCGACCTCGTCGAGGAGCGGCTGAACGACGTGCCTGCCGCCGACCGGCCCGCCCTGACCAACCTCGGCCCTTGGTACGACGTGTGCCGGCCGGGCTGTTGCGAGAACGTGCGCCTCGGCTTCAAGCCGGCGGTCGCTGGTATGGCACCGTGAGCGTCATCCGCGTCGGAACCCGCGGCAGCGCCTTGGCGATGGCGCAGACCACCGCCGTGGCCAACCGCATCCAGGCGGTGACCAACGGCGAGGTGGAGATCATCCCGATCACCACGCACGGGGACGTGTCCCGGGAGTCGCTGTCCAGCCTCGGCGGCACGGGCGTTTTCGCCAGCGCCCTGCGCGAGGCGTTGTTGAACGATGAGTGCGACGTTGTCGTGCACTCCTTCAAGGACCTGCCCACCGAGCCGTACGCCGGCCTCACCATCGGGGCGACGCCCAAGCGCGCCGACGCCCGCGACGTGCTGTGCGCCCGCGCCGGGTTCACCCTGGCCACCCTGCCGGAGGGTGCCCGCGTGGGCACCGGTTCCCCGCGCCGGGCCGCGCAGCTGCGGGAGCTGCGCCCCGACCTCGAGGTCGTCGACATCCGCGGCAACGTGGACACCCGGCTCGCGCTCGTCGCCGACGAGAAGCTGCACGCCGTGGTGCTCGCCGCGGCGGGCCTGGGCCGACTCGGCCTGCTCGAGAACATGGCCACCGAGTACCTCGAACTCTCCGACTGGCCCACCGCGCCCGGACAGGGCGCCCTGGCGATCGAGGTGCGCGACGGCAAGCCCGAGCGTCTGCTCGCCAAGGCCCTCGCCGTGCTCAACCATGCCACCACGCAGGCCACCGTCACGGCCGAGCGCCAGGTGCTCGCCCGCCTCGAGGCCGGATGCGCCGCCCCGATCGGCGCCACCGCCGTGCTCGACGACGGCCTGCTCTTCCTCACCGCCACCGTGTACAGCCCCGACGGAACCCGCCGCATCACGGCGTCGCATGCCGCGACGCCCGAGTCGCACGCCGTTGCCGACCTGCAGGAGGCTGCCCTCGACGTGGCCGACCGTGCGGCCCGTGAGCTCCTGGCCGGCGGCGCCGCCGAATTCGCCCCCCTGACGGTGACCTCGTGAGCGGCGCCCGGCACAACCCCGACAAGCCCCTGGCCGGCTGGCGCGTCCTCGTGCCGCGCGGTGGGCCCTGGGGCGACCAGGTCGCCGCCAACCTGCGTTCCCGCGGCGCCCTCCCCGTCGTGGCGCCGATGATCAACTTCGCGCCCACCGACGACGCGCCGGCCCTCGAGACCGCGCTGGCCAAGCTCGCTGCCGGTGAGTTCGACTGGATGACCGTCACCAGCGCCACCACCGTCGACGTGCTCTCGTCGCACCGGGCCGTCGTGGCGCCCGGTACCCGCATCGCCGCGGTGGGGGAGACCACCGCCGCCGCGCTCGTGGCCGCCGGCTACCACGTCGACATCGTGCCGTCGGAGGACAACTCGGCCAAGGGCCTGCTCGAGGACTGGGAGGCCGCCACCCACGGCGTCATCCCGCTGCGCGTGCTCACCCTGCGCTCCGAGATCGCCAAGCCGCTGCTCACCGAGGGCCTGCGCCGTATCGGCCACGAGGTCGAATCGGTCGTGGCCTATCGCACCGTGGGCGTTCCGGTTTCCGACCGGGTCGTCGCCGACGTCAAGGCCGGCCGGGTGCACGCCGTGCTGGTCACCAGCGGCAGCGTCGCCCAGCAGGTGCAGGAGCAGCTCGGCCCCATTCCCGAGACCACCCTGATCGCCTGCATCGGCCCGCGCACGGCCAAGGACGCGGCGGCCATCGGCCTGCGGGTCGACGTGGTCGCCGACGAGCGCAGCGCCGAGTCCCTCATCGAGGCCCTCGTGCGCCTCGCCCCCCGCGACCTCTAACCGTCCGTCCCACCCGGGAGCCTGCCGGAAAAGAGGTGCACAATCAACGAGCTAGCCGCAGCCTTCTTCGGCATCGACATCCTGGCCGGCCCGCTGCGTTACACGGTGCTCGCGCTTGCGGCGGGGAGCCTCGCGTTTCTCGTCGTCCGCAGGCCGACCCGGCGGTGGATCGTGACGCTGTCGCTCGCCGTGCTCTGCGGCGCCGGAGTCGCGACGGCCGTGTGGATCGTCCTCGTGAAGGTCATCGACGTCTTCGGGATGTCACCAGGTCGGGTCAGCTTCCTGTGGTTTGCGGCGACCTGCGCGGCGATCGCCGTCGCGGTCGCCAACCTCTGGCGCTCGCGCGCGCGTCGCAAGATCGGCGCGGCGGTCGCCGTGATCGTCTTCCTCGTCGCGGGAGTACTGGCCATCAACTCGAGCTTCGGACTCAACCGCACTGTCGGCTCCCTGTTCGGGGTGGTGACCGAAGCGACCATCCGTCTCCCGTCGCCCAGCGGCGCGGCACCGGCCGGCCCCCTGTATCGCAGCTGGGTCGCACCGCCCGGCCTGCCGGCGGCAGGCACGACCGGGAGCCAGCTCATTCCGAACACCCTGTCGGGCTTCACCTCGAGGCCCGCCGGAATCTACCTGCCACCTGCCGCTCTCGTGGCGGATGCTCCGGCGCTGCCGCTGGTGATCCTCTTGATGGGTCAGCCGGGAAACCCCGATCCGTCCTTCATCGCGGCCACCCTTGACCGGGACGCCGCTCTGCACGGCGGTCTCGCTCCTATCGTCATCGTCGCCGACCAGCTCGGCGACCCGGACCAGGATCCCCTCTGCCTGGACACCCCCAACTACGGCAACGCTGAGACCTTCCTGACCAAGGACGTGGTCAACTGGGCCAAGGCCAACCTGAACATCATCAAGGACCCCCGCTACTGGACCATAGCCGGGTACTCCAACGGTGGTCAGTGCGCCATTTCCCTGGCCGCCAAGCACCCGGATCTGTTCTCCAATGTGGTGGACATCTCCGGGGAGGAATTCGCCGGATCGGAGATCCAGGCAGCCACCCTCGCGGACGTCTTCCACGGCGACCAGGCGGCGTACGACGCCGTGAAGCCGGTCAACCTGCTCGCCGCGCGCACGTTCTCCGACACTGTCGCCGTCTTCACTGTGGGATCGAACGATGCGGAGTTCGTGGAGGGGCAGAAGCGGGTCGCGGCCGAGGCTGCCGCAGCGGGTATGACGACGACGTATTGGGAGTCGCCGGACGGAGGGCATGTGCTCCCCGCTCTGACCGACGGGCTCGACACGGCCTTCGACGTGCTGTACCCGCGCCTCGGCCTGGCGCCACCTGTCGGCTGAAAGCGTCCTCTTCCCGCCGGGGCTCCCAGGCTTCAGGCCTAGGCTGGTCGGGTGATAAACCCCGTCATCCGCCCGCGACGACTGCGCAGCACCCCCGCACTCCGCCGCCTGGCCAGCGAAACCCGTGTCCACCCCGCCGAGCTGGTCTTGCCGCTCTTCGTGCGTGAGGGCAACGAGTCCACCCCGATCTCCTCGATGCCCGGCATCGTGCAGCACAGCATCGACGGCGCCCGCCGCGCCGTGGCCGAAGCCGCCGCGGCCGGCATCGGCGGGGTGATGCTCTTCGGCGTGCCCGCGGTGCGCGACGCCACCGGTACCGGAGCCACCGACCCCGACGGCATCCTCAACGCCGCCACGCGCGCCGTCGTCGCCGAGGTGGGCGACGCCCTCGTGGTGCAGACCGACCTGTGCTTGGACGAGTTCACCGATCACGGCCACTGCGGCGTGCTCGCCGCCGACGGCTCCGTCGACAACGACGCCACTCTGCTGCGTTACAACGACATGGCCCTCGCCCAGGCCCAGGCCGGCTCGGCCCTGCTCGGCCTGTCCGGCATGATGGACGGCCAGGTCGCCTCCGTGCGCGCCACCCTCGACGCCGCCGGCTACGCCGACACCGCCGTGCTCGCCTACTCGGCCAAGTACGCCTCCGCCTACTACGGCCCGTTCCGGGAAGCCGTTCAGTCCACCCTGGTCGGCGACCGCCGCACGTACCAGCTCGACCCCGCCAACCGCCGCGAGGGCGTGCGCGAGGCGCGCATCGACATCGACGAGGGTGCCGACGTCGTCATGGTCAAGCCAGCCGGCAGCTACCTCGACGTGCTCGCCGAGGTCGCCGCCATGAGCTCGGTTCCCGTCTGGGCCTACCAGGTCTCCGGCGAGTACGCCATGATCGAAGCAGCCGCCGCCAAGGGCTGGATCGACCGCCGCCGCGCCATCGAGGAGTCGGTGCTCAGCATCCGCCGCGCCGGAGCCGACGCGATTCTCACCTACTGGGCGGTCGAACTCGCCGCCTGGCTCACCGAAACGGATGCCCGATGACCCGCACCACGCACAACGACGAGCTGTTCGCCCGCGCTCAGCTCTCCATCCCGGGCGGCGTCAACTCACCGGTGCGGGCCTTCCGCTCGGTCGGCGGCACCCCGCTGTTCCTGGTGAAGGCGCAGGGCGCCTACGTCTTCGACTCCGACGGCCGCGACTACGTCGACCTGGTCAGCTCCTGGGGCCCGGCGATCCTCGGCCACGCGCACCCCGCCGTGGTCGCCGCCGTGCAAGAGGCCGCCGCGCTCGGCCTCTCCTTCGGCGCCTCCACCCCCGGCGAGACCGTGCTGGCCGAGCTGATCAAGAGTCGGGTGGGCGCGATCGAGAAGCTTCGGCTGGTCTCCACCGGCACCGAGGCCACCATGACAGCCATCCGCCTTGCCCGCGGGTTCACCCAGCGTGACCTGCTGATCAAGTTCGCCGGCCACTACCACGGACACTCCGACGGCCTGCTGGCCGAGGCCGGGAGCGGCCTGGCCACGCTCTCGCTGCCCGGCTCGGCCGGCGTCACCGCGGCCACCGCCGGGCAGACCCTGGTGCTGCCGTACAACGACCTCGACGCCGTGCGCACCGCCTTCGAGGCGTACCCCGGCCAGATCGCCGCGGTGATCACCGAGGCCGCCGCCGCGAACATGGGCGTCGTGGCTCCGGATGCCGGCTTCAACGCGGCGCTGTCCGACCTCGCCCACGAGCACGGCGCGCTGTTCATCGTCGACGAGGTCCTCACCGGGTTCCGCGTCAACCCGGGCGGCTACTGGGCGCTGCAGGCCGAGGACGGGGAGACCTACACGCCCGACCTGTTCACCTACGGCAAGGTCATCGGCGGCGGCCTTCCGGTCGCGGCGCTCGGCGGCCGCGCCGACGTGATGGACTTCCTCGCGCCTGTCGGCCCGGTCTACCAGGCCGGAACTCTCTCGGGTAATCCGGTGGCTGTGGCTGCCGGCATCGCGACCCTCACCGCGGCCGACGCGGCCGTGTACGCCCGTCTCGACGAGACGGCCGAGCTGCTCTCCGAGGCCGTGTCCAGCGCCCTCTTCGCCGAGGGTGTGGCGCACAGCGTGCAGCACGCCGGCAACCTGTTCAGCTTCGTCTTCGGCCAGGAGGCTGCGGTCACCCCGCCGCGCAGCTACGCCGAGGTGCAGCGCCAGGAGTCGTACCGCTACGCACCGTTCTTCCACTCGATGCTCGACCAGGGTGTCTCCCTGCCGCCGTCGGTGTTCGAGGCCTGGTTCGTGTCGGCCGCCCACGACGGCGACGCGATCGGGCGCATCCTCGAGGCCCTGCCGGCCGCCGCGAAGGCCGCAGCCGAGGCCCGTCCGACCGCCTAGCGCTCGCAACTGTTCCCCGAACGGACAACTGCACCCGGTACGCCGGGCGCAAATGTCCGGACGGGGAACAGAAACGGGTGGGACTAGGTGGTCCTCCACCGCGGCGGCGTTACGCCTTTGTGAGATTGCGACAGGGGGATTGTCAGCCGGACCGGGCAGACTGGGAGCATGGCTTCCTTGCGAGTGCACCCCGACCGGCTGGAGATCCACCTGACGCCCGCTGAGAAGACGCTGGCCCTCCGCCGGGAGGATCTGGTGATCTCGCGGGACACCATCCGCTCGGTGACGATCACGGACGATCCGTGGATCTGGGTGCGCGGCATCCGTGCCCCTGGGGCCCTCGTGCCGCTGGTTCTCGCGGTCGGCGTGTGGAAGTTCCACGGTGGCAAGGACTTCCTGGCCATCAAGCGCAAGCGGCAGGCCGTCGTGATCGACCTGAGCGGCGACGACTTCGCCCGGGTGATCCTGTCGACCAACCACGCGCCCGACCTCATCGCCTCGCTCAAGCTCGAGCCCACCGAGGCCGGCGATGTGGCGGACGAACCGGTGACGGATGCGGCAGCGCCGGATGCGACCGAGCCACCCGATGCGGCCGCAGAACCGGCCACCCCGGCCAAGCCGGCTAAGCGAGTGCGGACGCCGAAAGCCCCGAAGCCCGCTGCGCCCGCCGAGGCTGCTGACACGCCCGAGGCGCCCGTGCCGGCCGCGCCCGTCAAGCGCACCCGCACCACGAAGGCTGCCAAGGTGGTCAAGCCGGCCGAGCCCGCCAACCCGGCTCAGCCCGTGAAGCCCGCCGAAGCCGCGAAGCCGGCCAAGCCCAACGAGCCTGCCCCTGCGGACGCGGCCGCAGCGGTCGCACCGGAGGCGACAGCGTAACTCGGCCCGACCGGCCGCTGGGCAGGGGCAGGAACCGGGCGCGGGTCAGCGCACCGTGCTGGCGCGCACGTGGATACGTTCGCCCTGGTGGCCGAACAGGCTGAGGATCTCCGCCGGTTCAGGGCCGGCGCTGCCGAAGGCGTGCGGCACCCGGGTGTCGAATTCGGCGACCTCGCCCGCCCCGAGGATCATGTCGTGCTCGCCCAGCACGAGCCGCAGCCGACCGCTGAGAACGTAGAACCAGTCGAAGCCCTCGTGGGTGCGCTGCTCGAGCACATCGGCGCTCGTGCGTCCGGGCAGGATCTGCTTGTACGCCTGCAGCCCGCCCTTCTCCCGGCTCAGTGGGATGAACGTCGTGCCGTGCCGCGTGAACGGCCGCTGGTCGAGCCTCGGGTCGTCGTCGGCGGGAGCGCGCACGAGGTCGTCGATGGTCACGTCATGGGCGCTCGAGAGTGCGAGCAGCAGTTCCAGTGTGGGGGTGCGCTGTCCGGACTCGAGCCTCGAGAGGGTGCTCTCTGAAATGCCGGTCGCGGCGGAGAGCTGCGCCTGGGTGCGCCCGCTCTGCAGCCTGAGCTCCCGTAGGCGAGCGCCGACGGTTTTCAGAACGGATGCCGGTTCGCTGGTCATGCCCCCATCATGCCACTTCAGCAACCCCCCTTGCCATTCCGACGGGTCGCGATGCTCCCAGCGGTCATGAGGCTGGCCTACGGGGTCTCGATGCTCCTATTGATGTCAAGCGGCGATTTGGGTGGTTGCGTGGCGTTCTTGGACGGCGATGAGGATGGGGAAGATCTCTCGGGCGAGGTAGCGCTTGAGGAGGCGCATGGTGTCGCG